>QWCN01001061.1_pt1 | contig 45435 bp, 40 predicted proteins | sample 1972711 | NCBI WGS metagenome assembly QWCN01 (sample SAMN09866707, study PRJNA288562) | Human gut metagenome isolate term1_stool, whole genome shotgun sequencing... | isolation source: gut | host: Homo sapiens | place: USA: California
CGGTGTGTATCGTTTTTTCGGTACCCCTTTTGGCATAAAAATCACCCCACTTGTTAGACATTATATCACATTGTCTAACAAATGGGGTGCAGTTCAAAGCGGGGGAGAAAATTGTGATTTTCCAAAAAGCGATCAGAGCATTGCAGCCGCTGCCTTATCAACGTAGATAGAGCAGTTCGGATGAAGCTGAAGAATGGATGCGGGAACATCTGCGGTGACTCTGCCGTAAACGGTGTCGTGGATCGCCTGAGCCTTGTTTGCACCGTAAGCGATGAGCACGATCTTGCGTGCGTTCATGATTCCCTTCATGCCGAGGGTGACCGCATATTCCGGAACAGCCATGGGGTCTCCGCCGAAGAAGCGTGCGTTCGCCTCGCGGGTAGCCATGGTGATCTTCTGCTTGTGGGTGAGAGAGTCGATGGCTCCGCCGGGCTCGTTGAAGCCGATGTGGCCGTTTCCGCCGATTCCGAGAAGCTGGAAGTCGATTCCGCCGGCTGCGATGATCTTCTCATCGTACTTTGCGGCGGTAGCCTCGTCGAGGTTGCTTCCGTCGCAGGGGAGATTGGTGTTGGCAATGTCGATGTCAACATGGTTGAAAAGATTGTCGTTCATGAAGTAACGGTAGGACTGCTCATGAGCGGGGTTGAGACCTACATACTCATCAAGGTTGAACGTCTTTACATCCTTGAAGGAAACACGTCCTTCCGCGCATGCTGCGGAAAGTGCGCGGTAGGTGGGAACGGGGGTGCTTCCGGTGGGAAGTCCGAGAACGCTGTTCGGCTTTGCGCTGATCTGCGCAATGATCGCATCGGCTGCTGCGCGGCCTGCGAATTCTTCGTTTTCAAATACTTTGACTATCATTTTGCAAACCTTCTTTGTTTATATTTTTCCGCTCGCTCCCGAGCGGGGATATACTTTTTCGGAGACCGTTCAGATTCCCGCAAGTGCGGCGCCTATGACTGCGGCGTCGGGACCTGCCGTGGGAAGCGCAATCAGTGTTTTGTTGACCGAATTGCGCGCATACTGTTCCTTGTGTACGAGCTCGGAAAATTCCTTCAGAAGCTCGTCGCCGCCGAGCTCGGCAACACGTCCGCCGACCACGATAACATTGGGCTGGAACAGATTCATTACATTGGTGATGCCGCATGCGAGGTAGGAAACATACTGCGCGTGATCCTTGCTTTTGTTGAGGTATTCGTCAAGCGAAACATATGCTTCAAAGCATCCGCAGTTTCCGCAGGCGCATTTTTTGCCGCCGCGCTGTACGGTGGTGTGGGCAATGTCCGCTGCGAGACCGTTCGCACCGATGTACGGCTTGCCGCCGATAAAAAGACCGAAGCCGACCTTTTCGTCAAGCTCCACATAAGCGATCGAATAGAGGTCACCGTATGTCTTAATCTGCTCGCAGATCGCAAGAGCATTCGCTCTTTTTACGGAAACAAGCTTCTTTACGGGAAGGTACTTGAGGATCACCGAGAGATCGGTTTTCTTGCCGAGAACCGAATCGTATGCGATATTGTCTTTGACCGCGGAATCAACGGTGACTCCGACATAGTCGATATCATTTGCGGTAAGAGATACTTCGTTGAGAAGCGAGATTGCCGCTTCGGCAGCAGTGCGGAGGGTGTTTTCGGCACTGTCGAGGATCGGAGAAAAAGTCTTTCCGAGAAGCTCTGCGCGCCGATCGTAACGGACTGCGCCTACGGTAATGCCGTTTTTTGAAATTTCGATTCCTATGGAATTCATAAAATCACCTTTCTTTCACGGTAACTTGGCTTTATGTATTTTAACACAAATGCCGATATAAATAAAGAGGTTTCACAAAAAATCTTGTATTTTTTTGATTTGTTTGCTATAATTGAATGATGAACGGACTTTTCGGCGGTTTCGGAAGGCATTTTCGGAAAAATCCGTGAAAAAACGTAAAAAATTGCATGCTTTAAAAGGGGGAATATGCAATGAAATACATAAAGAACGGCCGTATCGTGATGCCCGACAGGATAATCGACGGCAAGACGCTCGCTTACGACGGGCAGATTTCCGGATATATCAACGCCGGAGATATCCCGGAGGGGGCGGAGGTCATAGACGCACAGGGAAATTACGTTTGTCCCGGATTTGTGGATATCCATATTCACGGATATCTCAACGAAGACACGTCCGACGGAAATCCCGAGGGAATCCGTAAGATGGCATACGGCATTGCCGAAAACGGAGTTACGTCATTTCTTCCCACGACAATGACGGTATCCGAGGAGGAGATTGTCGCCGCTCTCAACGCGGTGCGCAGCCTGAAGAAGGAATCCGAGACATGGGGAGGTGCGGAAATTCTCGGCGTACATGCCGAGGGTCCGTTTATCAATCCGTCGAAGAAGGGCGCACAGAAGGAAGAGTGCATTCAGAAGCCGAATGCGAAATTTCTTCTCGACAACGCGGACATAATCCGCCATGTGACTCTCGCCCCCGAAATGGATGAGGGACATGAGGCGATAAAGGAAGTCGCACGCAATTCCGATATTCTCATTTCCATGGGACATACCGCAGCCGGATACGAAGAGGCGGTTTCGGCGGTCGCCGACGGCGTAAGCCACGCAACACATCTCTTCAATGCGATGACGCCTCTTGCGCACCGCGATCCCGGCGTGGTCGGCGCGGCTTTCGCAACCGACGTTACGGTCGAGCTTATCTGCGATACATTCCATATTCACCCCGGCGTGTTCGGAACGGTAGCAAAGCTGAAGCCGGGCAAACTCTGCCTCATCACCGACTGCACGCGCGCGGGAGGCATGCCCGACGGCGAGTATTCCCTCGGCGGACAGCCCATATACCTCAAAGGAATCGAATGCCGTCTTGCCGACGGAACTATCGCAGGCTCGGTGCTCAAAATGAACATCGCGGTACGCAATGTGCTTGAGCACACCAACCTCAGCGTTCCCGAGGTCGTAGCCGCGGCAAGCCTGACGCCCGCACACGCGATAAAGGCATACAACAAAGGCTCGCTCAAGGTCGGATGCGACGCGGACATTGTAATAGCTGATGAAAAATTCAATATAAAGAGAACTATCAAGAAAGGTAACACCATTTATGAAGCTTAAGGTAAACGCAACGCTTGACCCCGGATTTGCCCCCATGGTCATGGAATTTCGGGCTTTTGAGGAGGCTGCCGAAAAGAGCGGCGGCAAGAAGATCGTAATCGGAATCGAACGCAACAAGGGATATATCTCGACATACGAGATGACCGTGTTCGAGGACGGCTGCGGACATGACGACGATAACTTTGCAATGGCGGAGCGTATAGTGAAAACTCTGCTTTGGGCGCGCGGCGGATACAAGATCATAATCGCCGGCTCCGACGTGATCGGCGGAAAGATCAAGGAGGCTTACGATTTCGGCGGACTGCGCGATTTCGACCGAGGATTTATGGCGCGTGTTTACGAGCGCCCCTTCGAGGTGGAATCCGTTCCGCTTGACAAGGCTCCGAAGGATCATGAGGCTGCCGAGCCCGTCGGACGCCATCTCGAGGGCTGCCGCATCGGATTCGATGCAGGCGGAAGCGACCGCAAGGTCAGCGCCGTGATCGACGGCGAGCCCGTATATTCCGAAGAGGTCGTATGGTTCCCCAAGACGAATTCCGATCCTTCGTATCATTATCAGGGCATCCTCGACGCAATGAAGACCGCCGCATCACATATGCCGCGCGTTGACGGCATCGGCGTATCCTCCGCCGGAGTTTACGTTGACAACAAGATCATGATAGCGTCGCTCTTCCTCAAGGTGTCTGACGAGGATTTCGAGAAGCACGTCAAGCATATGTATACCGATGTCGCCGAGGAGCTCGGACGCGAGCTCGGATGCAAGATTCCCGTTGAGGTCGCAAACGACGGCGACGTCACCGCGCTTGCGGGTGCAATGAGCCTCGAGGATACCGGAGTGCTCGGCATCGCCATGGGTACGAGCGAGGCGGGCGGATACGTTGATACCGCCGGAAATATCACGGGCTGGATCAACGAGCTTGCTTTCGTTCCCGTGGACTTCAATAAGGAAGCAATGGTTGATGAGTGGTCCGGCGATTACGGATGCGGCGTCAAGTATTTCTCGCAGGACAGCGTTATAAAGCTTGCTCCCGCGGCAGGAATAGAGCTTGATCCCGAAGCAAGTCCCGCAGAAAAGCTGAAGGCTGTACAGGCTCTTATGGCAGAGGGTCATGAGGGCGCGCGCAGGATATACGAAACGATAGGCGTTTACTTCGGATACGCAGTCGCATACTATGCGATGTTCTACGATATCAAGCATGTCCTTCTTCTCGGACGTGTTTCCTCCGGTGAAGGCGGAAATATCATCCTTGATTTTGCTAATAAGACGCTCAAAGCCGAATTTCCCGAGCTTGCCGAGAAGATCAGCGTCTCGCTTCCCGACGAGAAGAGTCGCCGCGTAGGACAGTCCGTTGCCGCGGCAAGCCTTCCCAATATAAACTGAAAGGCGGATTTACATAAATGATTCAGATAATCGTAACGCTCGGAGCATTTGCGGTATTTTGCATTGCGTTCTTCTTCATGAGACTTTTCGGAGTTGAGTGGACCATGGAGCAGCCGCTCTCCCGCTGTGTCGGATATATGGTTGCATCGCTTGTCGCACTCGGCGGATACATCGCGTACAGAGTTTACAGACATAAGCACCCCAAGGAAGAAAAGCCCGACGAAAACACGGAACACGACGTATACGACAAGTATTGATCCGCAGAAATAACGGCGGCAGGAAAGATCGGTGTGCCGCGATGCGCACCGGAAGCCCCCCGCGTCCCGTTATTACAAAGGCGTTAAAGCAGAGCTGCCCGCATCGTAAAGATGACGGCGGCTTTGTTTTTGAAATTATATTTTCAAAAAGTTGATTAAAGTATTGATTTTGAGATTTCATTGAGATATAATGAATTCGGATGCGACTTAGTTTGCAAAAAGCTGTCATCGCGCTATCGCATGACGGCAGACAAAATCGGATCGATCCGTGTATACTGCGGACGAACAAAACAATCAAGTAAGGTAGGTAAAAATCATGAAATTTCCGGTAGGAGTGCAGCTCTTTTCGGTGCGTGACAACTGCGCAGCGGACCTTCGCGGAACTTTGAAGAAAATCGCGGAGATGGGATACGACGGCGTTGAGCCATATACTCTTTACAATTATACTCCCGAGGAGTTCAAGGCGATTCTCGATGAATTCGGACTGAAGGCAATGTCTACTCATGCCCCCGTCCAGGAGTTTGAGAATCCCGACAACGGCGGAATCGACGCGGTTGCCGAGAAATATGCGAAGATCGGCTGCGACTATGTTGCGCTTCCGTATATTTTCGGCGATACATATCCCAACGGTCCCAAGGCGGACGAGGGATTCAAGAGCATCGAGAATGTTGCCGACGCCTGCATGAAGTACGGTATGCCGCTTCTCTATCACAACCATGAGAGCGAACTCGAATTCTGCGACGACGGTCAGATGATCCTCGATAAGCTTTACAGCCTCCACGACGCGAAGAAATTCCAGGCGGAGTTTGACCTCGGCTGGCTTTCAAACGGCGGCGTCGATCCCGTAGAGTATATCAACAAGTATTCCGGCCGCGTTCCCTGCGTCCATATGAAGGATTTCGGATACGCCGGAAAGGTTCCGGAAAAGGTTTGCCGTGCTGTCGGAATCGAGTACAAGGACAGCGACGAGAGCTCGGAGTTCGAGTTCAGATCGGTCGGCAAGGGACTTCTTCCCGTGAAGAGAATCCTCGAGGCTGCCGAGAAGGCGGGAACCCGTTATATAATCGTAGAGCAGGATAACCCCACTCCCGGCGTCGATATCATGGACAGCATTGCCGAGAGCGTGAAGTATCTTAAATCCGTTATGGATTGAGGAGGAAAATAAAATGTCCGATAAGAAGATCAGAGTAGGAATAATCGGTACCGGATCGATCGCGGGGGCGCATCTCGGTCAGTACCTTAAGTTTGACGATGTGGAGATCGTCGCAGGCGCCGACATAATCCCCGGAAAAGCGGACGATTTCTTCGCACCTCACGAGCAGATCCATGCAAGAACTTATACGAACCATCTCGAAATGCTCGAGAAGGAAGACCTCGATGTTGTAAGCGTCTGCACCTACAACCGCGAGCATTGCCGCTGCACGATCGACGCGCTTGAGCACGGATGCGACGTTCTTCTCGAGAAGCCGATGAGCGTAACGCTTGATGAGGCTGTCGAGATGAGACGCGCCGAGAAGCGCACCGGGAAATTCATTTCCGTCGGCTTCCAGCCCCGCTTTGACGCAAACATGAGAATGATCAAGAGCATCTGTGAGTCCGGTACTCTCGGTGAGATCTACTATATCCAGACCGGAGGAGGCCGCCGCCGCGGTATTCCGGGACGTACTTTTATCGAGGATAAGACCGCAGGTATCGGCGCACTCGGTGATATCGGATGCTATTCTCTCGATATGGTGCTCAACGCCATCGGATATCCGAAGCCGCTTACCGTATCCGGCTACACCTCCGATTTCTTTGGGAAGAACCCCAAGTATACTCCTCTTCCGGATGCAGAGAGATTCAGCGTTGACGATTTCGCTGCAGCATTCGTTCGTCTTGAGGGCGGCATAATCCTCGACTTCCGCATTTCGTGGGCAATGCATCCCGACACCCCCGGTGACACCATAATCTTCGGTAAGGAAGGCGCACTCCGCATTCCTTCTACGGATTGCTGGAACGGCTCCGTCGGCGGTCCCATGACTCTGTATCATGACGTGTGCGGCGCACGCACCGAGACCAAAATACCGATCTTCGGCTCCGGCGACCTCTTTGAGCAGAAGGTGAGATCCTTCCTCGACGCTTCCGTAAATCACACCGAATCCCCTGTCCCGACTTCGCAGATCATCATCAACCAGGCGATCATCGACGGTATCTGCCGTTCCGCAAAGATCGGCAAGGAGATCAAGATCGAAATTCCCGAGGTTTGATTTTTTTCGACCATACGGGCGCTTGCCTGAAAATAACGGACATCAGTCCCGCTGCGCTTCATGCAGAGCGGGACTTTTGTATTCCGTGCGGTATCCGTGAAAAACGCGCTGAAGCCGAATCGCGCCTGCGACGCATGAAATACGGGCAATATTGACACGGACGGCACGCGGTGATATAATCAATATAGAAATATCTTCCCGACGGAAAAGGAAAGCGTGCATCCGATAAGCGCTGTTTTATGCGGTTTGCTGCGTGACCGACAGACACTTTTCGGGAAAATGCGAAAAGATCGGACTGCGAAAGGAAACACTGTGAATTCATATAAAAATCTGCCCGAAGGATACGAAGCCGTACGCGAGATCGACGCGGTGGGAAATAAGCGCGTTGCCGTAGGACTGAATGCAGCCGCACTTCTTATATCGGCGCTTTCCGGAACCTTACTGTATTTTCTGAGATTCCGCCGCTTCACTTTTACCGTAGACGAGATTAATTTCGGCGCTTATCTGCTGTTTACGCTCGGACTCCTTCTGTCGATGTTTGTATATCTTGTTCTCCATGAGCTTGTGCACGGCATCGTATATAAACTCATGACCCGCGAAAAACTTACCTTCGGGATAAGCTTTTCCTGCGCCTACTGCGGCGTGCCCGATGTGTTCGTTACAAAAAAGGCCGCGCTTTCGGCTCTTGTCGCTCCGTTTGCCGTTTTCACGGTCGCTTTTGCTCTGCCGATCGCTTTTGTCGGCGACTATGCCGCGCTCTTTCTTTCGTTTCTGCTTGTGCTTCATCTCGGGGGATGCTCGGGCGATCTTTACGATATGATCCTGCTCTTATTCGTGATTAAGGGCGACGTCCTGATGAAGGATACCGGACCGAAGCAGACCTTCTACGTCCGTCGCGGCTGAGCTTTCTTGCAATTATGCAAGGCGTCCCATGCGGACGGAGAAATGTGATATACTGAGACTCGGAGAAACCTGAGATACAGCCGCGGATAGCGGTATGTGCGGAACTGCAATATTATAAACCGTTTTCACGAAAAACATAACGACGGCGCACGGCGCCGCGACGGAGGTGCGGAATGGACTTTAACTTAAAAGGCAAAAGGTCCCTTCTTGCCGCCGTTTTGTTTTTTGCTGTCGTGACGGCTTTTTTCTATGCCGTTATAGCCGGAACCATGCCGAAATACAAAGCGGTATCGGGGAGCGAACAGCTTTCGCAGACCGACCTTTCAAGGGAATGCGTTTCGCTCGGACTTTCTTCCGGAGAATACTATACGGGAAGGCTGTATACTTCGGAGGACTTCGAAAACGGTGCTGTAGCACAGGGGAATCCCGACGCAAAATACGGGACATTCAGGGTCGTTGTGCCGCTTGAGGCGGGGAAGGTGTACGGAATAACGGGGCAGACCGCCACATATGCCCAAAGGGTGTATGTGAACGGAGAGCTCCTTTCCGAAGTCGGAAGGGTCAGCGAAAACGCCGCGGATTTCGTCCCCAAGACCGATAACTATACGGTGTATTTTCGCCCCGACTCCGACACTGCCGAAATTATCGTGCAGAATGCATGGTTCAATCATGTATCCGGAGCTTTACAAAAGATAAGCCTCGGAGAGCAGAATGTCATATCCGCAAGCGAGCGCGCCCGGACGATGTGCGACGGGCTTACCGTCGGCGTAATGCTTGCCATGGCGATATTCTTTTTCGGGATGTTTCTTTTTTACTCGAAACAGCGCGGACTGCTTTGGTTTTCGCTGTCGTCCTTCTGCGCTGCCGTGCATTACCTGATCTACGAAAGCAAGCAGATCGCGGTGCTCTTTCCGAAGCTCGATTGGTACGTCGGGCATAAGATCGAGTATATAACGAATTTTTCGTATTTCGTGTTTATTGCGATGTTCGCCTGCGCAATACTCAGACTGCGTTTTCCGAAGCCTCTTCGTATATTCTCGTTTGCGCTTTACGGCGCGGTATCCCTTTACTACATCGTATCCCCCTCGACCTTCTACACAAGGTATATCGTCCCCGTGAGCGGCGCGGTGATCGCGTACTGCCTGTTCATATCGGTGTTTATCACGGCGGTGTCGCTGAAAAAGCATCTTCTGTGCCGTATTGACAGAGTTATCGCCTGCGCGACGGTGCTCATCACTGCTGCGGTATACATCGTTGAAGCGCTGACGTATTTCTCCCGTGTATTCTATATCCGCTCGTACGCTGTGATACTTTTCGCATTCTGCAATGCGATAGTCCTGACCGTCAATATCTCTCAGGCGGAAAAGGAGCTTGACGAGGCGATGCTGAGAGAAAAGGAGATAAAAGAGCGGGGCGAGACTCTCGAGAGAATGAACATTCTCAAAAGCGAGTTCATGCATAACATAGCCCACGAGATGAAAACGCCTCTTGCGGTGATGAGCGGGTACGCACAGCTCACCGAGAGGGAGATACGCAAGAATATGATAAACGACGAGACCGTATCGAATCTTTCGACGATATCGAGCGAGGCGATGCGCCTGTCGGATCTTGTTACAAAGCTTCTCAACGTGTCGTACAGCGGTGTGCAGACGGCGTCGGTCGAGCTGAACAGGATATGCCCGTCGGAGCTTTTGGCGGATGCCGCATCCGTCTGCCGTCCGGTGCTTGCAAAACGGAATAACGTACTCAAAGTGGAATGCAGTGAATGCCCCGATATAATCGCAAACCGCGAAGCGCTTTTGCAGGTCATAATCAATCTTGCCGTAAATTCCGGCAAGCATACAGAAAACGGCACCGTCACCTTCTCGGCAGCTCCGGACGCGGACGATCCCTCGTTTGTCGGCTTCGGCGTGCGCGATACCGGAGAGGGAATATCTCCGGAGATTTTGCCGCATGTCTTTGAGAAGGGAAGAAGCAGCGACGGCGGAAGCGGGCTCGGACTTGCGATCTGCCGCGAGATCATCGAATCCACCGGAGGCAGCATAATAATAAAGGAAACCGGAAAAAGCGGAACGCAGGTGTATTTCACCGTTCCGAGCGGCAGGGATGAAGCCTGATAACGGACGGATAGCGTCTCTTGCCTATGACCGCGTGCGGTCGGAAAGGAAAAACGATGAATACGATACTTCTCTGCGAAGATAACCCGCATATAATGAAAATCAACCGAAGCGCGCTTGTTATGGAGAATTATCGGGTGATCGAGGCAGCCGATGCCGCGTCATGCCGCGAGGCACTGCGCCGCGAGGATCTCGATCTGATAATTCTCGACGTGATGCTGCCCGACGGGGACGGCATTGCGCTTTGCCGCGAGATAAAAAAGATGTACGATGTTCCGGTGCTTTTCCTTTCCGCACTCGGCGAGAACGAGGATGTCATTGCCGCGCTCCGCGCGGGAGGAGACGATTATCTTCCGAAACCGTACGATATCCGCGTGCTTCTTGCGCGTGTTGAGGCGAGACTGCGGAGCGCGAACAAGAACAAGCGGTTTGTCAGCTTCGGCAGCGTTAGGCTTGACACCGTGTCGATGATCGCATACAGCGGCGAGCGTGATCTTCTCCTGACCTATAAGGAATTCGCCATTCTTCTCATGCTCGGGAGAAACGCGGGGCGTACCGTCAACAAGGAAGAACTGTACGAAAACGTGTGGGGAAATCCGATCGCTGGTAACGGAAACGCCCTGTATACGGCGGTGTCGAGACTCAATAAAAAGCTCGGCGATGCCGGGGCGGATATCACGGTGTCGTACAGAAGAAATATCGGCTACACCCTCGAGGATGTGTGAAAAAACCGCAATGCTTACAATTATGTAAGCTTTGCGGCTTTTCTTTATTTCGGGTGTATAATAGTATCGGGTATACCGACACGCTCACCGGGCTTTGGTCGGTCACACGACTCTGAAACGGAGGATTTGCAATGAAGCTGAAAATCGGTAAAGAATTAAGGGGGATCATAGTGCGGAGCGCGGCGGCGCTTATAAGTCTTATAATGACGGTATCGCTGCTTCCGCTTACGTTGCTTGCGTCCGTGAACGTCCCGAACGTGAATTCCGACGGCTTTTACGAGATAGGCACGGCGGATGAGCTGTTCTGGTTTGCGGAGCAGGTCAATTCGGGAAATACTTCCGTGAGCGCCGCTCTTACCGGGGACATCGACCTCGGCGGCAAGGCTTGGACCCCGATCGGCGGCGGAGAATGGGCGTTTTCGGGGACATTCGACGGAAACGGTCATACGGTTGCCGGACTTTCGGTAACGGCGGACGGCGATTTGTCCGGTATGTTCGGAAAATGCGTCGGCGCCGTAATTCAGAATTTCTCGGTCTACGGAAATATCACCGCCTCTTCTTCGCTGACCGCTGCAGGAACGGTGGGCGCGGCTGACGATACCGTGATATCCGGCGTGATATCGGGCGTTAATATAAGCTGCGCAGAAGGAATCCTCCTTCACCGTGTCGGCGGAATCGTCGGTAGCATCGAAAACGGTAAAACGACCGTGAGCGGATGCGTATTCAACGGAAGCATCTCAGCCGGCGCATCGACTGACAGCATCGGCGGAATCGTCGGATATTCGAACGGCGCGGGAAGCATCACTCAGTGCCTGAACAACGGTACGCTGACGGCGGATGCCGAAGACGCATACGTCGGCGGAATCCTCGGATATACGGACAACGCCGGATTCGGCGGACTCACCTACTGCGTGAACTCCGGAAAGATAAACGCATCGGGCAGTTATTACGGCGCGATCATCGGCTTTGCGAAGGATCACGATTACAGCATGTCCGTACATGATAACTATTACCTCGATACGTCGTGCGGCCGCGCGTTCGGCGCGGGAAGCAGCGCCGCTCCCGGAACGGCGCTTGCGAAAACTCAGGCGGATTTTGAAAACGGCACTATCGATAAGCTTATCGGAAGCGGCAGCGCGGGATTCGGCTCGGTCATGAATCCCGGAAAGCCCACGGGGTACAACGCAAACGATTCGTCGAACCCCTATCAGATGCCGGAGGACCACAGCTTCCTTCTCGCCGAGCATAACGAGCTTTACCTTTACTATTCCTATGACGATAAAAGATTTCAGTATATCTACGACGGATACAACCCCGGCGAAATCTCGCTTAAGGATAAGTATTATTGGGGCAGCGGAATAAGCTCGTCGAGCGCTTCGCAGAAGAGCACGGATCCCGCGTTCTTCACTCAGAATATGGAGTATATCCGCGCGGTCTCCTTCGACGCGGCGGGAACCGGACGGAAAACGCACATTGCGTTCGTCGGAATATATACCGGAAACGATTCCGCATACAGACGCCACGGCATATACTATTGGATTCTCGACACGAGAAACAACAGCGCGTCGGGCTTCAACTGCATCGACGGCTACGGCGACGCATCGTGGATCGGCTCGAATACAAAGGATTATCCTCACTTTATGGAAAACTACCTTTCCGTCACCGCAGGAGACTATGACGGAGACGGTAAGGACACCGCGGTGATCTATCTCGGCGGAAACGGAAAGAATAAAGCTCTGTTTGAGCTTTCCCTCGTCGGGAACAGCCGCGTCACATATACCAAGGTGGCGGATATCGCGCCTCTCCTCCGCTATTCGGAATATGAAAGCTCGGCTTCGATCGAAAAGCAGCCCATTGTCCATCTTGCAACGGGCGATTTTGACGGAGACGGCAGGGATGAGCTTGCGGCGGCGGCGGGATTTGCAAACTTCACCGGGCAAGCAAAAGACGGCACGGGCTCGGGCGGAATGACGGTGAACGATATCGCCGCATTTACGACGGGCGTGACCGTGTTTGAAAAGGGCGGCGGCTGGGCAAAGCTCGGCGATACCTCGTATCTTTATACCGCCGGAGATAAAATATCAAGCAGCGGAGGCGTGACAAAGCAGAAGTATCAGTTTATTCATCAGGGAAGCATTGCCGCGGGAGATATCGACGGCGACGGAGTCGATGAGATGGTCGTCGCGGGATATACGACCTACATGAACGATGCCAACTACATACAGACAAGCGGCAGCGAGGTCCGCGGATATAAGATATTCGATCTCGATAAAGAGAAATACGCATACTCGACTCTGTATTACGACGGAAAAGGAATTGTACATACCGATGTCGCAACCGTGGCGATCAACAGCTTTTCAAAGGAAAACTTCCGCCACGACAGCGACAGCATCCATCCTGCGATTGCAATGGCGTGCGCGAAAATAAACGGCGCGAACGCATCGGCTGCGGTGTTTATTGCGGGAGATATCTACGACTTTTCGCAGAAAGCTGCAAACAAGGCGTATACCCCAAGGGTAATCAACGCGACATTCTCGACTCTTATGGACGGAAATACCCGCGCCGATTTGAGCTGGGTGTCGAACGTTACGGCGGGAAATTTCGATGCGAACAGCCTCGGAAGAGAGCAGTTCGTCTACACGCTGGCGTTTAAGGAAAGGTCAAGCCATAACAGCGCATACTACGTCGGTATCGTCGGCGGAACGGAATACGATTCGAACAATGCGGCGACCGCATACTACAACAGCGACGTAAGAGGAAAGAGCGGAGCGTCGATGACGGAAAGCGACGGAAGCAGCCTCTTCTACCGCAAGAGCGGCAAGCTGAGCTGCGTGGTCGTTGCGATCGACAACGACGAGGACGGCGTGAAGGCACGCTACTCGGGCAAGGAATACGCATATTCCGATCCTGAGGTGGTCGCGCTTCTTCAGGCGGCGCCTTACTTCTCGGAGCTCGGCTCATACGCTTCAAACAACACCGGAACGACCTATGAGGTTTCAACGTCATACGAGATCGGTCACGGAACCTCGAACAGCGTTTCCTTCGGGATCGGCTTTGCGGGTCAGCTTGATCTGAAAGTCTTCGAAGGCTCGCTCGAGCTCGGCTATACTCTCGATTGGGAGGAAAGCTGGGAAGAATCCGTAACGACATCGTGGACACATTCGTTTACTGCGGGGTCGGAGGATCAGATTCTCGTTTCGAGGACCCCCGTTACCGTATACCGCTACGATGTTTACGACGCGGCGACCGGCACATGGAAGCCCGATTCGGTGCGGATATCCGTTCCGGGCGATCCCGTGATATCACAGCTCTCCGTCGGGGAATACAACGATTTCGCAAGAGCGTACAACAGACTGTTCGACACATCGTGCGTGCTTGATGAAATTTCAGAAGACGATTTCGCCGACTACGCATCGTATACCGAGGCGTACAACGCCGCGCTTGACAAGGCGGATATTCCCGAGATAAAGAATAAGGCGACCGGAAAGGACGAGGATTCGTGGAAGCCCGTGCTTCTCAGAATGATCACGGATGAAATGCTTCCTTACGGCGCGTCGGGCGATCCCTACGCTTACCGCGACACATGGAACCTTCTGAACGGCGAATCGCTCAGCCTTGCAACTGCTGCGCTCTCGTATGCCGGCGGCTCAAGCTCGCTCGCATGGTCCCTCGAGAATGCCGAAAACCACTCCGTCAGCATGGCGCACGGCTTCCACTTCAGCTTTCAGGCGCTGTTCGGCACTGATACGGCGAAGGGCGGCTTCTATCTCGAGCTTGACTACTCTCACGGAAAGTCGAGCTATACCACAAAGACATATTCAAAGGGCGCATCTGCGGAGGTCGATAACATCGATATCGCGGCGATACAGGACGAACTCGGACTGCCGGAAAACGTGATAAGATCGTACGGCTTCAATTGGGAATTCGGTGTGTGGGACGCTCATCTCACGACCGACGGCAAGGCTTACCCCGTGTACGGATTCAGAGTGTTCAACCTTACCGCACCGACACCGCCCGTTACCGATCTCGAGCTTACGGTGAACGGCGACAGCTTCGAGCTTTCGTGGAGCAAACCGTATACGGCGTTCGGCAGAACCGAGATCATCGGATATTTTGTATACCGAGTCGATGAAGACGGCGGCTATACGAGGATCAGCGGGCTTATTTCAAATCCCTCGTACATCACGGATTTCGAACCCGGTATGCTTTACAGATATGTGGTGACGACGGTTGGACGCTCCGGCGGCGTACAGCTTGAAAGCCCGTGGTCGAATTGCGTGGGCTACAGAACCGGAGTTCAGGCGGGCAAGAGCGCGTATGAGCTTGCGGTTGAAAACGGATACACCGGAAGTCTTTCCGAATGGCTTGATTCACTCGTCGGAAAGACAGGCGAAAACGGAAAGAGCGCATACGAGCTTGCAGTGGAGAACGGATATACCGGAAGCCTTTCCGATTGGCTTGCTTCGCTTGCGGGCGAAAACGGAGAAGCGGGCAGGAACGGCGAGAACGGAAAAAGCGCGTATGAGCTTGCCGTTGAAAACGGCTTTGAAGGAAGTCTTTCCGATTGGCTCACTTCGCTTATCGGCAAAAACGGAACCGACGGCAAGGACGGCGAAAACGGAAAAAGTGCATACGAGATCGCACTCGGAAACGGATTCTCCGGAACGGAAGCGGATTGGCTTGCGTCTCTCATCGGAAACAGGGGCGAAAGCGGAAAGAGTGCATACGAAATCGCATGTGAGCGCGGCTTTGAAGGAAGCGAAGAGGAATGGCTGCTCTCGCTTATCGGCAGGCAGGGCGAAAAGGGCGCCGACGGCACGGGAATCGAGAAGATCGAGCTTACTCTGGATGGAAAGCTTGTCATCATTCTTACGAACGGCGAGACCGTTGACCTCGGATATGTCATCGGAAAAGACGGCGCCGACGGAAAGAACGGACAGAACGGTACCGACGGCAGAGACGGTCTCAACGGGAAGGACGGTGCTGACGGCAAGAGCGGCACCGACGGAAAAACTCCATATGTCGGACCGAACGGCAATTGGTGGGTCGGAAATACCGATACCGGCATAACCGTAAAGCGCGACGGAACGCAGAGCGCGCTCCCGTCCGGCGGAAATTCCGGCGGCACACCGGAGCAGGGCACACAAAACTCGGGTTCCGCTGATACGTCTCCTTCTTCCGATAGAAATTATGTTGGGGTGAAGGATATAAGGATCGACGAAAACGGAAACCTCATCTTTACAATGGAGGACGGAAGCGTAATAAACGCGGGCAAAGCAGAAGCATCAGTTCCCGCATCCGCACAGGCGGATAGGCTTTCCGAGATGCAGTCGCAGATAAACGCTCTTCAGACAAAGCTTGATTCGGGCAGTACATCGGGAAATACATGTACTGTCGCCTATATCGCGCTGATAATTTCGGTAATCAGCCTGATCTGGAACGCTGTTTCTCTGATAGTCGGTCTGACGAAGCTGAAAAAAACGCAGAACCGTTTTGCGTGATATATCGCGTTTGATTCGGAAAGCTTTATAGTATGCTTCGGCATGAAGTGCCGAACGGATGAACTGCGGCAAAAAGTGAATTGCCGCAATCGAAATTAACCGTACCCCATTTGTCAGACAATGCCTTATAATGTCTGATAAGTGGGGTGCTTAATTATGCCGAAAAGGAAATCGGTATGATAAAAGCCGATGTATTGCCGCGATTTACCGATTCTCGCGCTCCCGCGCACATTGCGGCAGGTAAATGTGCCGTAAAAATTTTTGTATTATTATCCCGAATTTGTAGGAAACGTGAACCGTTCCGAAACTTTTTCGGAGTAATTACGCAAGCCGAAAATAATTTCGCATTTTTGAGAAATATCAAAAAAAATGATAGTTTTTCTTGAAATCACGAAAAAAATGTGATACAATTATAAAATGTATTCACGGAGAGAAGTGCATATATTCCGTATGTGCTTCTGCATCTTTATACATATCCCAGGAAAGCGTGGAATTTCGGATGAGTTTTCTTCAGTTTCTGATAAGCGGTATAAGTCTCGGCAGTATATACGCCCTGATCGCACTCGGATACACTATGGTCTACGGAATTGCGAAAATGCTGAATTTCGCTCACGGAGACGTTATTATGATAGGCGCGTACGTCGCATACGTTTCGATATCGACGCTCAATCTATCGCCGTTTTTCGCGGTTCTTATTGCGGTCGTGACCTGTACGCTGCTCGGTATTCTGATCGAGCGTGTCGCATATAAGCCTCTGCGCAATTCATCCCCGCTTACGGTGCTTATCACGGCGATCGGCGTGAGCTACCTCCTTCAGAATATCGCACTGCTCATATTCGGCTCAAAGGCGGTCAACTTCACTTCCGTCGTGTCGCTTCCCGCGTTCGAGATCGTGCCCGGACTGACGGTTACGGGTGAGACCGCCGTTACCATTGCGGTGTCCGTTGTTATAATGGCGGCTCTTATGATATTTATCAATCATACAAAGGCGGGGCAGGCGATGCTTGCGGTCTCCGAGGACCGCGGCGCAGCTCAGCTTATGGGTGTCAACGTAAACGGCACGATATCGCTTACGTTCGCAATCGGCTCCGCTCTTGCGGCAATAGCGGCAGTGCTCCTTTGCTCCTCGTATCCCGTCCTCAGCCCTTATACCGGAGCGATGCCCGGAATCAAAGCCTTTGTTGCGGCGGTGTTCGGCGGAATCGGCTCCATTCCCGGCGCGATGATCGGCGGAATACTTCTCGGCGTGATCGAAAATCTCAGCAAGGCGTACATATCCTCGCAGATGTCCGACGCCATCGTCTTTCTGATACTTATAATAGTTCTCCTCGTAAAGCCTACGGGTATCCTCGGGAAGAAGATCAACGAAAAGGTATAAGGAGGGAGAGCAATGAAGATCAATGAATTGAGACCTCAGACAAAGAAGAATTTAGTGACTCTGGCGATTGCACTTGCCGGCTTTGCCGCAAGCAATATCGCGGTCGCCGCCGGCGCGGGAAGCTGGTTCCGCGGACTTCTCGTCCCGATCTGCATATACGTTATTCTCGCGGTTTCGCTCAATCTTACGGTAGGTATCCTCGGTGAGCTTTCTCTCGGACATGCGGGCTTCATGTGCGTCGGCGCGTATGCATCGAGCCTGTTTTCCGTATGCACAAAGACCGCGATAACGAGCACATGGATACGCTTTCCGCTTGCGATACTTGTCGGCGCTCTTGCGGCGGCGGTGTTCGGATTTATAGTCGGCATCCCGGTGCTCCGCCTGAACGGAGACTACCTTGCGATAGTTACGCTTGCATTCGGCGAAATAATAAAGACCTTCGTAAACAATATCTATCTTGCAACCGATAAAAACGGCGTTCACCTTGCAATTTCGTCCACTCAGGGAATGAATCTCGACGAGACGACGAAAACATGGCTGATAAACGGACCTGCCGGAATCGACGGTACGCCGAGGGACTCCGGCTTTACCGTTGCGTTTGTGCTTGTGATGATAACCCTCATTGTTATAATGAACCTCGTCGATTCCCGCGCAGGACGCGCCATTATGGCTATCCGCGACAACCGTATCGCCGCCGAATCCGTCGGAATCAATATCGCAAAGTATAAGCTTATCGCCATTGTCACCTCCGCATTCTTTGCGGGAATCGCGGGAGCGCTCTATTCACACAACCTTTCCACACTGAAAGCGACTACAAACAATTTCGGATATAATATGTCGATCATGATCCTCGTATTCGTGGTTCTCGGCGGAATGGGATCGATCCGCGGTTCTATGATCGCGGCTGTCGTGCTCTACTGCCTGCCAGAATGCCTGCGTTCGATGAAGGATTTCCGTATGCTCATATATGCGATCGTTCTTATAGGAATGATGCTCATGAGCTCGAACGAGAAGATCATGAACGCAAAGACAAGGCTGACGGAATCGGTCCGCGGACTGCTTTCGTTCGGTAGTAAGAATCGGAAGGAAGGGACTGAGTAATGCCGCTTTTGGAAGTAGATAAGCTCGGGATAATTTTCGGCGGACTTCACGCCGTTGAGAATTTCTCGATGACAATTGAAAAGGGTGAGCTTTACGGACTTATCGGTCCCAACGGAGCGGGTAAAACGACCGTGTTCAATATGCTGACAGGCGTTTACAAGCCCACGTCCGGCTCCTTTTCCCTTGACGGTGAAGTCCTGAGCGGAAAGAAGCCGATACAGATAAACCGTAAGGGAATCGCCCGTACATTTCAGAATATCAGACTGTTCAATAACCTTACCGTTATCGAAAACGTGAAGATCGGACTTCACAATTCGATGTCCGCGTCGGCGGCAGAGGCGGTGTTCCGTCTGCCCCGTCATTTTTCCGATGAGCGTAAGATGGACGAGCGCGCGATGGAGCTTCTCTCGGTGTTCGACCTTCAGAACGAGCGCGATTACCTCGCCTGCAACCTTCCTTACGGAAAGCAGCGCAAGCTTGAGATAGCGCGCGCGCTTGCAACCTCGCCGAAGCTTCTTCTTCTCGATGAGCCCGCCGCGGGAATGAACCCGAACGAGACTGCGGAGCTTATGGAGACGATTCGCTTTGTGCGCGACAAATTCGATATGACGATCCTCCTTATCGAGCACGATATGAAGCTCGTGTCCGGTATATGCGAGCGTCTTTCGGTGCTCAATTTCGGAACGCTCCTGTGCGAGGGAGAGACTTCTGAGGTGCTTGCCGATCCGCAGGTCATTACGGCATATCTCGGAGAGTGAGGGGAATATCATGTCAATGCTTGAAATACGCGATCTTGAAGTAAATTACGGAATGATCGCCGCGATAAAGGGCGTAAGCTTCGATGTCAACGAGGGCGAGGTCATCGCGCTTATCGGCGCAAACGGCGCCGGAAAGACGACGATACTCCATACGATAACGGGACTTCTGAAAGCAAAGGCGGGCTCGATCATGTTCGAAGGACATGAGCTGACAAAGACCCCCGCTCATAAGATAGTCGAGCTCGGAATGGCGCACGTTCCGGAGGGACGCAGAATTTTTTCGCATCTTACGGTGCTTGAAAATCTGAAGCTCGGCGCATACACGCGCAAGGACAAGGACGGAGTTGCGGCGGATCTCCGCAAGGTGTACGACAGATTCCCCCGGCTTGCGGAACGCAAAAAGCAGATTGCGGGAACTCTTTCCGGCGGTGAACAGCAGATGCTCGCCATGGGGCGCGCGCTTATGTCAAAGCCTCGTATCATCGTTATGGATGAGCCTTCGATGGGACTTTCGCCGATATTTGTCAGCGAGATATTCGATATAATTCAGTCGATAAGCTCGGACGGCGTAACGGTTCTGCTTGTCGAGCAGAACGCAAAGAAAGCGCTTTCGATAGCCGATCGCGGATATGTTCTCGAAACGGGTAAGATCGTGCTTGCAGGCGAGGCCGACGAACTTATAAACGACGAATCCGTCCGCCGCGCATACCTCGGAGAATAAAACACAGTCGAGCCCGCCGATTTAATTTTCATCAATTATTCCTCCCTTTATTTCGGCAATGCGGTCGCAAACCACTGCCATTATATCGGGAGGTTTAATTGTCTTCAGTGGCTTTGGGTTTGCTTTCGGCTCGCCCGTTTTATTTTTACCGAAGTGCTTCACCGATCCCGCGGCAGACACCGGGGGTTTATTTTGACTGCAATACAAAAGAGGATGAGAAACATATCTCATCCTCTTTTTGATCTCAATGCTCGCACCGTCAACCGAAGATTTACTTTCCGGATACGGTGATCCCGCCGAAAGCCATATAGGGCGCGATTCCGTCGCCGTCGGATACGGTCTCACGCGATACTGCGATGAGGTCGTTGAGCATTTGCGCAAGATTGCCCGAGATCATTGCCTCGGATACCGCACCGGTGATCTTTCCGCCTTCGACAAGAAAGCTGTTTTTCGCAACTCCGGAGAAATCACCCGATATTCCGGGCTCGCCGCCCGAGAAGCGGCCGACGATTATTCCGTGCTCGGTCGAGGCGATTATCTCGTCAAGCGGCGTGTCTCCCGCTTTGATTATGCAGGGAAGAGAAGAGCACGGCGCACGGTCGAAGCCGGTCTTGTTTGAAACGTAAAGCGACAGGTGGAAGTTCTTCAGCACACCGTCCTTTATCAGATCAAATGAGGCGGTCGGGAAGCCCTCCGCGGTCATGTTTTCGCCGCATACCACGGATTCGTGGCGGGGATCGACCGTAACGGTTATGCGCTCGTCGGCGACCTTTTCGCCGAGCTTTTCACGCCAGATGCTCGTCTCGTCGAGAATAACACCGTCGGAGGCGAAATTGCCGATTATGTTGCCCATGAATTCGTTGAGCGTGGCGGGGGTCAGTATCATGGTGCCGGTGAATTTTCCTTCAAGCTTGCGCGGATTAAGCTGGTTTTCAACGTCGGTAAGGTCGCGCTCGAGCGATGAAAGCTCGATAAACGGACGATCAAGCGAAAGCGTGGTGAATCCGCTTCCGAAGAAGGACGTGGATTCCTCGCCCTCGTGAGCCGAAAACATAACAGAGACCTCGTATTCGCCGCTGAAGTTTTCGTACACCGTGCCGTTTGAATTCCTGTAGATCCGGTGCGAACGGGAATGCGCAACGATGAGCTGTTCCACGATGATCTTCGGATGATTCGTCTTAATGTCCTCGAGAAGTTCGCGCGTGCGGGAGAAGAGAAGATCAAGGTCGGCATCGTATACGCCGTCGTGCTTTACGGGAAAATCGTATTTCGGTGCGATATCCCATGCCTCGTCGGCATCCGCAGCCTGCGCCGCGCTGTCGGCATCTGCAGCCGCGCGCACGATCGCGTCCTCTTCAAAGCGGTTTGTTACCGCGCTTCCTTTTCTGCCGTCCCTGTAAAGCGTGATGCTGACGGCATTGTCGAACAGCGTACGGAAAAGCGTGAATTTGCCGCCGTCAACATTGAATTCCCTCGTCTCGCCCTCGACCGTGCTGAACGAATATTTCTTTGCCCCGAGTTCGGCGATCGCTTTTTCGCAGGCATCGGCGGCACTTTTTATATCAAGCATATCATTAAAGCCTTTCTGAATAATTATTTGTCGGGGGGACGCTTTATCGTCCGCCGCAAAGCACACGGCACTTTATCGCGGGTCCGCCTAGACCGACGGGCATCGGCTGCTTTTTGCCGCAGAAGCCGGAGCTTGACCATTCCATCGTATCGCCGACCATATCGACACTCTTGAGCATATCAAACGCGACTCCGGAGATCGTCGTGTCGAATATCGCGCGTCCTAGCTTGCCGTGCTTGATCTCGTATCCCATGCAGACACCGAACATGAACTCGCCGGTCATGTCTGCTTGACCGTTGTTCGAGTCGATAAAGTAGTATCCGTCGTCAACGGACGCGATCATATCCTCAAGCTTGTCGCTTCCGGGGAGAATCGCGGTGTTTCTCATCCTGATGAGCGGCTCGTCGGAGAAGAGATACGCACGTGCATTTCCGGCGGGCTTCATACCGAAAAGCTCTGCGCTTTCGCGGTTGTTCATGTATCCCGTCAGAATTCCTTTGTCGATAAGCGTTAGATCCTCTGCGACGATTCCTTCGTCGTCGATGTAAACGGGAAGCGGCGCTTTCTTGCCGAATGCCGTGTTCGCAAAATCGACGAGAGTTACCTTTTCGGACGCTACCTGTCTGCCGAGAGAATGGGCGGCGACGGAGCCACCCTGAACGAGATCGGCTTCGACGGTGTGCCCAACGGCTTCATGTGCGAGCATTCCCGCAAGCTCTCCTCCGAGAATGACGGTCTTCATTCCCGCTTCGGCGTGAACGCCCTCGCGCTTCTGCATGAGGCGCTCGTACAGAAGATCGACTTCGCCGTAAAGCGCGTCGGGCGACGTGAAATTGTCGTCGAAGGTTCCGAATCCGCCGATCGGACTGAACAGCTCAACGGGAGTTCCGTCGGCGCTTTCCGCACTCATGAAAAGGTAGATGTAGCTCCTGTAGATCGCAGTGTGTCCGTCGGCACCGTCGGACGTTGCGAGAAGCTTTTCCATGGAGTCCTCGCGGACGGCTACGCGGCGACCGGTCAGATTCTTACATTTTTCCTTTATATATGAGTCAAGCTCGGAGCTGAAATCGACGTATCTTTTCTGGGTGACATCGGCAATGTCGTATTTCGATGTCACAAGCGTGTGAGGCACGGAGGAAAACGCATTTCTGTCGGACTTTATATGTGACGCCATGAACGAGGAATTCTCATCTGCGGTGCGAAGCACCGTCCTGCACGCATCGTCGGATATATCCGCGATCGATGAAAAGCCGTAAAGCCCTCCGCGGTAGACGCGGGCGCTCATGCCGGATACCTCGCTGCGCGCGTTCGACGTGAGATTTCCGGAAAGCAGGGTCACACTGCGGCTGCGGTTTTCCTGAGCGCGAAGCTCGGTGTGAGCTCCGTCGGAAAACAGAGCCTTGTTTCTTGTCAGTATATCGTTGATCAAAGTCAAGCCTCCTTGGATTTTTGTTTAGTATAACTATTCTAAGCCATTTTTATATGTTTGTCAACCGATAGCCGAAACATCGTGACGTATAACAATATATAAATTGCAGGCGGAGACTTTTTGATGCCGGAATCGGCGCCCCGTTTTTGATCATTTGCCTCGCGGTATGAATCTCTTGCCGGGAAGCACAGCGCTTACGCTTCGACCGCGTACATGACGGTTAAATGTTACTTTGCCGCTATACATGATCGGACTGAAACCGTCGGCGGAAAATCAAAAAACAAAAAAAGAGATGAGGACGGGATATTTTTTATATCTTTTCTATGAAAAAATGATATTTTTAATGCCGAAACTCTTGAACTTTTACCAAAAGTGTGATATACTTAGTATACCGAAACAAGATCATATTATGGAGGTAATTTATGAAACTTATTATCGGCGTTAAAGGTACGGGCAAGACCAAGACTCTTATCGAGATGGTGAATTCGACGATTGACTCTTCCAACGGTTCTGTCATTTGTATAGAAAAGGGCGATAAGCTCAAATTCGATATAAAATATCAGTGCCGTCTGATTGATTCCGATGAGTATTTCGTATGCGATGCACAGTCCCTTTTCGGATTCATCGCGGGCATATTTGCCTCTAACCATGATGTTACCGATCTTTTCATAGATTCCGCGCTCAAGATTTGCGGAAACGATGCGGATGCGTTTGATGTGTTCCTCGGCGAGATGAACAAGCTTTCCGAGAAATGCGGCGTAAACATAGTCATGACCTCTTCCATCCCTGTTGAAGAGGCATCCGAGACGGTCAAGAAATACCTCTGATTCGTTCATTTCTTCATTTCTCTTTATAAATACGCTGCGTCAAAGCAGATTCTGCTTTGACGCAGCGTATTTTTTGTACTTGCTTGACGCAATTCTTTAAAATAAACAGACAATTCCGCAGAGAAAAAACATTCTTTGTGTGTTTTTTCTCTTTTATTTGAAAGAAGTTTATTATATAATATGTGCAAGGACAAACGGCGCAGAGCACCGAGTCCGTAAAACTGCGAGGCTGAGATGAAAAAAGAAAAAACGCCGACCACCAATGCCATGCGGCTTCTTGAAAAAGCGCATATCCCCTTTGAAACGGGTACTTACGAATACGATGAAAGCGACCTAAGCGGCGCACATGCCGCAGAAGTGCTCGGGATAGACCCCGATATCATGTTCAAGACTCTTGTGACCCGCGGAGAGCGTATGGGGATCCTCGTTTTCTGTATTCCCGTGTGCGCGGAGCTTGATTTCAAGAAATGTGCGGCATCGTCCGGCGACAAGCGCGTCGAGCTTATCCATGTGAAGGAGCTTGTTTCGCTGACCGGGTATGTGCGCGGCGGATGCTCACCTGTGGGAATGAAGAAAGCGTATCCCGCGTTTATAGACGTCAGCGCAAAAAATCACGAGCGGATTTACGTCAGTGCCGGCATGCGCGGCGTTCAGCTTATTCTTTCACCCGAAGACCTCGCCGGTTTTATAAAAGCAAAATTCTGCGATCTTGTACAGTAAGTTCGCGGCAAAAGGAAAGGAAGGAAAAATGAAAAGCTCAAAAAATCTTCGCTGCGGCGTTGCCGCCGCCATGTTCGCCGCACTGACGTGCGTGCTGACGATGTTTATCAAGATTCCGATAATGGGCGGACAGGGATATATCCATCCCGGCGATATGGCGATATACCTTGCGGCAAGCATTCTTCCTCTTCCGTTCGCCGCTGCAGGCGCGGCAATCGGCGGAGCACTTGCCGATATTCTCGGCGGTGCTGCCGTCTGGGCACCGTGGACTCTCTTCATAAAGGCTGCTCTTACGGTATTCTTTACCCGTAAGAAGAGCACCGTCGTATGCGGAAGAAATATTGCGGCATGTGCGGCGGCTGCGGTCGTAACCGTCGGCGGATATTATGTCGCCGAAGGCTTTATCTACGGAAGCTGGACAACACCTCTGCTTTCCGTTCCGTGGAATGCGGCACAGGCTGTTTCTTCCGCGGCAATATACATCGCTCTCGGATTCGCATTTGACAGACTCCGCCTGAAAAACCGTCTTGCACTCGAAAAATAAGACAGACAGGAACGCACGGGGATTTTTCTCCGTGTGTTCTTCAATATAAAAGAAAGGGAAACCGCACCTTGCGGTATATCTGAAATCATGTCGGAACTTTCAAAATACGAAGCTCAGGCTTACGAAGCCGCCGGCGAGATAATACGGATCGCAAAGCCGAAGCCCGGGTCGCTCTTCGTCGTCGGCTGCTCGACGAGCGAGATACTCGGCTCGAATCCAGGAACGAACAGCGCTCCCGATATCGGCAGAAGCGCGTGCCTCGGAGTGCTCCGCGCGTGCCGCGAAAACTCTCTTTACCTCTGCGCGCAGTGCTGCGAGCACCTGAACCGCGCTGTTGTTCTCGAACGCGAGGCAGCCGAAAAATATATCCTTGACGAGGTCAACGCAGTGCCCCGGCCCAAGGCAGGAGGCAGCTTCCCGACCGCGCTCTGGGGCGAGCTTTCCGAACCGTGTACGGTTGAACACGTCAGAGCGCATCTCGGACTCGATATCGGCTCGGTCATGATCGGTATGCAGCTTCGTGAGGTTGCCGTTCCTGTAAGACTTGAGCATAACAGGATCGGCGAAGCACTTGTAACGGCGGCACGCACAAGACCGAAGTTTATCGGCGGAGAGCGTGCGGTTTACGATCCTTCGAGAAAGTAAGGTGAGCGCGTGCCTTCTACTATGATACACCTTCTCTGCGCGGCGGATTACGCGCCGGAAATGGATCCGGTGTTCTGCGTCGGCTGCATCGCACCGGACTGCATTGACGTGCGCGAATTCAAGGACCATACGCATTTCCGCGATATCCCGACGGAGGCGCGCCCCGCGGCTCTGCGCGATTTTGCACGGGGGCTTGACCTTTCCGACCCGTTTCTGCTCGGAACCGTGTTCCATCTTTTTGCCGATTACACATGGGATGTCGGACCTCAGAAAATGCACAGGGATTCATATACGGGAGAAGATTGGTTTCACGATTACAGGCGTGAGATAACCCTTGCCGGACGCGAGATATACCGCACCAATCCGTGGTGCGGGCGCATCCTCGATGAAATGGTGTCTCTGCCGGAGAGCGCGTATTTCTCGATGCCGGAGTATCCCGCGCCGGAGATAAAGCGCTTCCTCCTTCACGCACGGGACAGCGCCTCGGCGGAGGGCGAGGCGGGCTCTGCATTCTTTACCCGCGATCTCTTTGAAAAATACGCGCGCAACACCTCGGATGAGTTTGCGCGGTTTCTTGAAGAGCTCGGACGCGAAGGGGAATCGTGATATGAAAACACTGTACATATCGGATCTTGACGGCACTCTTCTTTCCTCCGACGCATCGCTGTCGGAAAAATCGCGGGAAGCGCTTCGGCATTTCTCCTCCCGCGGGATTCTCATAAGCGCCGCCACCGCAAGAACGGCTGCCACGGTATCGCATATACTTGCGGATACGGGATTGACCGTCCCCGTTATACTGATGAACGGCGTGTGCACGTTCGATCTCTCGGAAAAACGCTATGTTGAGATAAACGCGATGTCGGAGTGCGCGAAGAAAAAGCTTTTCGACGCGGTTTCGGGAACGTCGGGCTTTCTTTATACGATTGACGGAGGGCGGCTTTCAACCTTTTACGAGCGCACGGATACGCCTCACTCGAGACAGTTCCGCGTCGAGCGCGAGGAGAAGTACGGCAAGGTCTTTACCCGTACCGACGGCTTCGGCGACTGCCTCGGACGGTGCGCGGTGTACTTTTCGCTTGCGGGGTATTACGATGAGCTTTCATCCGTTTACGATGAGCTTTCGCGCGAAAGCGAGCTTCATATCGAGTTTTACCGCGACATTTACAACACCGATTTTTGGTATCTCGAGGCGTGCGCCGCGGGAGTGTCAAAGTACGCTGCCGCTTCTTCGCTTAAAAAGCGGATCGGAGCCGATCGCATGATAGGCTTCGGCGACAATCTGAACGATATTTCTCTTTTTGAAGCCTGCGACGAATGCTACGCCGTCTCAAATGCGAAGGACGAAGTGATCCGCCGTGCGGACGGCGTGATCGGAGCAAACACCGCGGATTCCGTGGTGAACTTCATTGCCGACCGCGAAAATATCACTCTGTAGATTCATCAAAATTTCCGGCGTGGATATTTTGCTGAAAACATCCGGAAATGATCGCTCGGGCGGAGTCGGACAAAATGTGCCGGCTTCGCCTTTTTATTTTTCACGGCAGCTTCGTCCGATGAAAATAAATCCGCCGAGGGAGCGGGTATTTTTGCTTGTTCGCTTGACTTTTCGGGCGCATGACAATATAATAATATGGATAGAATATTATTTTATTTGGGAGGGATGATTATCGTGTCGGAAGAAAACAAACGCGGCGGAATATCCGTTCAGATGGAGCATATATTCCCCGTGATAAAGAAATGGCTTTATTCGGAAAAGGAGATATTTCTTCGTGAGATCGTGTCCAATGCGTGCGACGCGGCTACAAAGCTGAAAAGACTTTATTCTCTCGGCGAAGCAAAGGATACGGATATCGAATCACTGAAAATAAAGGTTGTGCTCGACAGCACGCAGAAGACGATCACCGTGTCCGATAACGGAATCGGAATGGACGAGGAGGAGCTCAGAAAATACCTCTGCCAGATAGCACTGTCGGGAGCGCTCGACTTTATCGAGAAATACGAGGGCAAGGAGGGCGACGATCCTTCGGGCGACGGCATAATCGGTCACTTCGGTCTCGGCTTCTATTCGTCGTTCATGGTGAGCGACACCGTTGATGTGTATACACGTTCGTATACGGGCGCGCCCGCCGTCAAGTGGACATGCTCTTCCGACGGCGAGTGGGAGATATTCACCGACTGCAGCGCCGAGGATGAGCTTTTTGACGAGCGCGGCACGGCGGTTGTCATGCATATTTCCGAGGAGGGTGAGGAATACCTGTCGGCTTATAAGCTGAAAGAGATCCTCGGCAAGTACTGCTCGTTCATGCCCGTGCCGATCTTCTTCGAGGAGATCACGGACGGCGACGAAAAGGACGAAAAGAAGGAGGGCGAGGAAGAAAAGCCGATCAACGATACGAATCCGCTTTGGCTCCGTCAGCCTTCGGAATGTACCGAAGAGGATTACAGCGAGTTCTATAAAAAGGTGTTTGCCGACTACCGCGAGCCGCTTTTCCACATTCACCTCCGCGCCGACTACCCGCTCAACTTCAAGGGAATCCTCTATTTCCCGAAGATAAAGAGCGAATTCGAGAGCATCGAGGGACAGGTGAAGCTCTATTACAATCAGGTATTCGTTGCGGACAACATAAAGGAAGTAATACCCGAATATCTGCTGATGCTCCGCGGTGTTCTCGACTGCCCCGAGCTTCCTCTGAACGTTTCGAGAAGCTATCTCCAGAACAGCGGATATGTGACGAAGATAGCCGCACATATTACGAAAAAGGTTGCGGATAAGCTGAATTCGATGTTCACGACCGAGAGGAAAAAGTACGAGAAACTCTGGGACGACATCAAGACCTTTGTCAAGTATGCGTCGATCCGCGACCGCAAATTCTACGACCGCGTGAAGGGCTCGATCCTTTACGAAAAGTCGGACGGAACCTACGTTACGCTTGACGAATACCTTGACGGCGCGAAGGAAACCAACGAAAACAAGGTATACTATACGATGGACAAGGCATCGCAGAGCGCGTATATCTCCATGTTTGCCGCACAGGGCATAGACGTGGTAGTGCTCCCGAACATGCTTGATACGCAGTTTGCGCAGACCGTCGAGAGCGACCGCGAGGGCGTCAAATTCCTTCGCGTGGACGCGGAGGTTGCGTCGGCGCTTTCCGATGAGGATTCCGAAGAAATCGAATCCGTCGCAAAGCTGTTCCGCGATCTCGGCGGCGAAAAGCTGAAGGATACCGCAACTCCCGCCGTTCTCAACGTGTCCGAGGAGAGCCGCCGCATGGAGGACATGATGAAGATGTATGCAATGTCGGCTGGCGAGGCTATGCCCGACGCACTGCTTGATTCCACGCTGATCGTCAATACATCGTGTCCGATAATAACAAAGCTTTCCGCCGATGCGGACGAGGCTCACGCAAAGCGCATCGCAAAGCAGATATACACCCTCGCAAAGCTCAGCCAGAGAAAGCTGAGCGCGGACGAACTGAGTGAATTCCTGAGCGACAGCTACTCTCTGCTCGGCGAACTCTGATACGGCAAAAAAATAAAATAATAAAGGAAAAATCACATGGAAGCATACGTTACCGAATTCAATAAATGGATGGCAGCCCCCGAGGTTTCGGACGAAGTCAAAAGCGAGCTTGTCGCTCTCACCGAGGACGAAAAGAAGGAGCGCTTTGCCGGATACATGACCTTCGGTACCGCGGGACTCCGTGCTAAAATGGGCGCCGGTTGCGCGTTCATGAACGAGTATACCGTGGCTCACGCAACGGAAGGACTTGCGCGCCTTATTCTCGCGGAAAATGCGGCGGATCGCGGAGTTGCGATCGCATATGACAGCCGCATAAGCAGCGACGCTTTTGCGCGCCGCAGCGCCGAGGTGCTCTCGGCATCGGGGATCAAGGTATACCTTTTCCCGTCTCTCCGCCCGACACCCGTGCTTTCCTATGCGGTGCTCAAGCTCGGCTGCATCGCGGGAATAAACATTACCGCTTCTCACAATCCTTCGGCATACAACGGATATAAAGCGTATTGGGAGGACGGAGCACAGCTTCCGCCCGATCACGCAAAGCGCGTTTCGGATGCAATGGACAGCATCGATATCTTCAAGGACGTTCCCGCTCCCGAAAAGGCTGACGAATCGAAGATAATCACTGTCAGCGACATGATCGACGAGCCTTATATGGAGTGCGTGCTTGAGCAGAGGGTAAATCCCGACGCAATAAAGGCAGTCGCAGACGATCTCCGAATCGTATACACTCCTCTTCACGGAGCGGGCGCGGTTATGGTTCCCGAGGTGCTCAGACGTGCGGGAGTAAAGAATCTCTACACCGTGGACGAGCAGATGGCACCCGACGGATCGTTCCCGACCGTTTATTATCCCAATCCGGAATTTCCCGAGGCGTTCAAGCTTGGCATAGAGCTTGCCGAAAAGGTTTCCTCCGAGCTTGTCGTCGCAACCGATCCCGATTGCGACCGCGTCGGAGTAATGGCGAAGGGCAAGGACGGAGAATTCCACACCGTTACCGGAAATCAGATGGGCGCGCTTCTTCTCGATTATATTATCACCGCATATGAGAAGGAAGGAAAGCTTCCGTCCGATGCCTACGCGGTAAAATCGGTGGTTTCCGCAAACCTTGCCGAAAAGATCGCCGATGCGCACGGCGTGAAATTTTATAATGTACTCACCGGATTCAAATTTATCGGAGAGGTCATAAAGGAGCACCTTGCAGCAGGGCACGGTACGTTCCTCCTCGGATTTGAGGAGAGCTACGGATACCTGAAGGGAACGTATGCCCGCGATAAGGATGCCGTCGTGGCGTCCATGCTGATATGCGAAATGGCGGCGTTCTACAAGGCGAAAAACATGACCCTCATCGATGCGCTTGATGAGCTGTTCGAGAGATACGGCTACTTCGGCGAGAGAGTCAAGAACATTCAGATAACCGGACTTGATGCCGCCGGACAGATGGCGAAGATCATGAAGGGACTCCGTGAAAACTCCCCCGCTTCGCTCGGCGGCGTGAAGGTCGCCGAAACGCGCGACTATCTCGATTCCACGGTCAGACGTTCCGACGGAAGCGTCGGCGAGACGGGACTTCCCAAGACCAATATGCTTTATTACGTTCTCGAAAACGGAGACGTCTATATCGTCCGTCCGTCGGGCACGGAGCCTAAGATAAAGGTCTACATTCTTTCGCAGGCGAAGACGCGCGAGGCGCTCGGCGCTCAGCTTGATGCTCTCGACCGCGAAGCGGACGCAATGTTTTCAAAGCAATAAAAATGTTTACGGCGGTGCAGTAACGTTTCGGTGACGTTTTCGGCGCCGCCGAAGACTGTCGTGCAAAAGTGTAATTTCCGACGGTAAAGGAGGCGGCAGAGTGAAAATTGAATTTCCCGAATATGTCCTTCGCATTCTCGGCGCGTATGAAAACGCGGGATACGAAGCCTACGCGGTCGGCGGGTGCGTGAGAGATTCGCTTCTCGGACGCACACCGCATGATTGGGATATCGCGTCGTCTGCCCGCCCGGAGGAGACGATGCGGATCATGGCCCCGCCTGATTTTTCGGTGAAAGCGCTGTCCGGACTGAAGCACGGCACCGTTACGGTAGTCGTGAAAAACGGCGACGAAAGCGCCGCTTCCTGTGAGGTCACGGCGTTCCGCCGCGACGGGAAATATACCGATTCGCGCAGACCCGACGAGGTGACGTTCACCGGAAGCCTCGGCGACGATCTTGCAAGACGGGATTTCACGGTAAACGCGATGGCGGCGCGTCCGGGCGAAATATGCGATCCGTACCGTGGCGAGGACGACCTTCGCGATAAGCTGATCCGCGCGGTCGGAATCCCCGACGAACGTTTTTCCGAGGACGCGCTCAGAATCATGCGCGCACTTCGCTTCAGCGCCGTGCTCGGATTTACGATAGAAAGCGAGACTGCCGGGGCGATGCATCGGTGTGCCGGACTTCTGAAGACCGTTTCGGTCGAACGGATCAGCTCGGAGCTTTACGCGATACTCACATCCGACTTTCCGGAAAAGGTGATTCCGGAATTTTCCGATGTCATTGCCGCCGCTTTGCCGGAGCCTTTGACGTGTCCCGACCTTTCCGCGATGCTTCTCTCGTCATGCCCCGACGTGCGCTTTGCACTGATCTTCGGCGCTTCGTCCGCCGATGATGCACGGCTTCTCAAAATGCCGACGAAGTTCGCAAGCAAGGTTTCGCACATTGCCGCGACCGAATCCATTCCCGAAAGCAGGGCGGAAAAGTGCCGCCTGATACGCGAATGCCGCGGCTTTTACGGCGAATGTCTTGAATACGCGGGGATAATCACGGGCGAGCGGAAGCGTGCGCAGCGCGTGTCCCGTGAGCTTGATGAAATCGAGGCTTCGGGAGAGTGCGTCTCTCTTTCTGACCTCGCCGTCGGCGGTGGAGATCTGACCGCGCTCGGCATGGAAGGAAGAGCCGTCGGCAAAACGCTTTCCTTCCTTCTTGATTCGGTTTGCTCGGGAAATCTGCCGAATACCCGCGATGACCTGCTCGCGGCAGCACAAAATTATATCTCAAACGGAGAATCCGATGTTTTCAAATAAAGCGTTAAAAAGTCTTTTGATCCCGCTCATAATCGAGCAGTTTCTCGCAATATCCCTCGGAATAGCGGATACGATGATGGTCTCCACCGTCGGCGAGAGCGCCGTGTCGGGCGTGTCTCTCGTGGATATGCTCAACGTGCTTATAATAGACATATTCGCGGGTCTTGCCTCCGGCGGCGCGGTCGTCGCAAGCCAATTTATCGGGGCGAAAAACAGGCGCGGAAGCGAGCGCTCCTCGGGACAGCTCATACTCATAGCGGCGATCTCCGGGATTGCAGTGAGCGCGGCAGTACTTCTCCTTCGACGACCGCTTCTCCGTCTGCTGTTCCGCTCGGTAGAGGATGAGGTAATGGCAAGCGCACTTACATATTTCACCGTAACCGCGCTTTCGTTCCCGTTTATCTCCGTTTACAACGCGGCGGCGGCGCTTTTCCGCTCGATGGGGAACAGCCGCATTTCAATGATCTCGTCGCTTGTTATAAACATTATAAATATAATAGGCAACTCGATTTTTATTTTCGGCTTCGGCATGGGCGTCGCGGGCGCGGCGCTGTCCACTCTGCTCTCGAGATTCTGCGCGATGGCGTTTCTTCTTGTCCGCCTTTCCGTAAAGGATTCAGAACTTAGGCTCAGACTTCGCAACATGATCCCGGATCTTTCCGTCATAAGGAAAATACTCTACATAGGCTTGCCGTCCTGCTTTGAAAACAGCCTCTTCCAGCTCGGGCGTATCCTCGTGGTCATAATCATAACGGGCTTCGGCACCGCGCAGATCGCGGCAAATGCGATAGCGAACAATCTCGATTCCTTCGGATGTATCCCCGGAAAGGGACTTCAGCTTGCCGTGATCACCGTCGTCGGTCAGTGCGTGGGAGCACAGATGAAGGACGAAGCGTATTTCTACGCAAGGAAGCTGATGAAGATCGCATACGCGCTGACCGCGGTCGCAAACATACTTGTTATGGCGACGCTTCCGCTCACCGTTCCGATTTACAACGTCTCCGAAGAGGCGCAGCACCTTGCGATCATACTCGTGCTTATCCATACCGCATTTGCGATAATTCTTTGGCCTTCGGCTTTTGTAATGCCGAATGTGCTTCGCGCGGGAGGCGACGTAAAATACACTCTCGCAGTCTCGGTGTTCTCGATGGGTATGTTCCGCATAGTGTTCAGCTATATTTTCGCCTTGGGATTCTCCCTCGGCGCGATCGGCGTGTGGTGCGCCATGGTAATGGATTGGGTGTTCCGTGCATCTATGTTCGTCGGACGGTTTCGCTCCGGAAAATGGATAGGCGAAAGCCTTGCAAAATGAGTATTGACAAAGCCGACTTCACTATGCTACAATGAATCTGTATGATCTCATAATTATGCGGAGGTGTCTATGTACGGCTTTACAACTGAATTTGAACCTTTTGCGGTCGGATTTCTTTCATGCGAAAGCGAAAATCTGAGTAAGAAAGCAGCCTCGGGTCTTTTGCGCGCAGCGGAAAAAATGAACATAACCGTTGATCCCGATCTCGGGCTTGTCTACGCTTTTCAGGGCATGAACTGCACTCTTACCTTCGGAGGCGGGATTACCTGCAATGAAGACGGCTTGGAGCGCCTCTGTGAGGATTATCCGGAAAGTGCCGCTGATATTCGGTATATCATTGACAATATGAAGGGGTATGCGACAGGTCCGAAGGTGTTTGACGCATTTTCCCAGACAGAACTCGACCTTCTTCATTCCGGATCTTTGTGGGGAGGAACATGGACAGGTCACGCCGTTCCCGAGTTTGCGGCGATTGCCTCACACGGAACGGATTTTATAAGGAAAAAGATAACCGCGTACAGCATGAAAAATACGGGAAGCGCGGAGTTTTATGAAGCCATCAATACCGCCATGGATGCCGTTGACGTTCTCGGCGCGAGAGCGGGTGAGATCGCCTCGCGGATGCTTGAGGACGAGACGGATTCCGCCCGCCGCGCACATCTTGAAAAGCTGCGCGATACGTTCACTCACGCGCCGAAATCGCCGTGTCTCGACTTTGCCGAAGCCTGCATAGTTTATACGATGCTGTTCACCTTCGACGGAGTTGACTCGCCCGGTCATTTCGATCAGTACATGTATCCTCTTTGGAAAAAGACGGATGCCGGGCTCAGAAGAGAATACCTTGAAAATATATGGACTTTCTTTCACAACACAAGAACGTGGAATCTCTGCATTTCCGGCTCCGACGAAAATTGGAACGATATTTCGAACGACCTTACATACGAGATACTCGACGTCACGCGCAAGTTTAAGTATCAGACGCCGAATCTTACAATGCGATGCCACCGTAATACGCCGGAGAGACTGCTGCGCGAAGCGTATAAGACAATAGCCACGGGATGCGGAATGCCGACGCTCTATAACGACGAGGCGGTCTGCCCCGCGCTTGAAAATCTCGGTATACCTCCGAAGGACGCGCACCTTTATGTGATGAACGGCTGCAACCAGATCGATATTCAGGGTAAAAGCCACATGGGTCTTGAGGACGGCGAGGTTAATATTGCGAAAGCTGTCGAATTCACGCTCCACAACGGCATTTCCGAGAAAACGGGACAGCAGCTAAGCATAAAAACCGGAGATGCCTGCTCGTTTGAAACCTTCGACGAATTCTACGCCGCATTCATAAAGCAGCTCGATTATATGACGGATGTCGCGGCGGAAATGTCAAATAAGAGCCAGCGCGTGCTTGCGGAGCATTTCCCGTCGCCGCTTCGCTCGGCGACCATCGAGGGATGCATCGAGAAGGGCAGAGAATACAAAAACGGCGGCCCGCTTTACGGCCACGGTCAGATTCTCGCCGAAGGCATTGCGGACGCGATAGATTCGCTTGCCGCAGTGAAGAAATACGTTTACGAGGATAAACGCTTCACAATGGCGGAGCTTGTCGATGCCCTGAAGCACGATTTCGAGGGATACGACGAGATGTACCGCACCTTTAAGAACAGTGAGCTTCGGTTCGGCAACGACGTAGACTACGTCGATTCGCTCGGAGCCGAGGTCATCGATCATTTTAATAAGCATCTTCTCTCGATACCCACCTTCCGCGGCGGATTTTTCGGAGGCGGATGCTCGCCCTTCACCCGCGCGCCTTCAAACGGACGCGCGACCTCGGCTCTGCCGAACGGAAAACGCCGCGATGAAGAGCTTTTTGCCGATTCCATCGGGGCGACTCCCGGCGCCGATACGCACGGACCCACGGCGCTTCTCAAATCCTGCCTCAGCTTTGACCACACGCTTCCGACAAGCGGATTTATACTGAACGTGAAATTCGATAAGGAGCTGTTCAATTCCGCGGCGGGCGAAGAGGCTTTCCTCGGGCTTTACAGATCGTATTTCGGAAACGGCGGACAGCAGCTTTCCGTGACCGTCGTGTCTCCCGAAGAGCTTGTTGACGCGCAGAAGAACCCCGACGCGCACCGCGATCTCATAGTGCGCGTGGGCGGATACAGCGATTATTTTGTGAATCTTCCCAAGGATCTCCAGGATAACGTAATAGCACGAACAAACTATCAAATATAAAAAGAACCGCCGAATGCGGTACGGGTGAAAACTTTGACTCTCTCTTACTTCAATATTCAGAAATTCAGCCTTCACGACGGTCCGGGAATACGCACCAACGTCTTTTTGAAAGGATGTCCGCTCAGATGTCTTTGGTGCCACAATCCGGAATCGCAGAATACTTTCCCCGAGCTTATGTTCAAATCGGATAAATGCACATCTTGCGGACGCTGCCTTGATATGTGCGGCGCACGCTTCCGCGGCGAAAACGGCAGGGTCATATTCGACCGCGAAAAATGCACCGTGTGCGGGAAATGCGTCGACGTATGTCCCAATTATGTGAACAGCGTGTGCGGAAAGCTCGGAACGGTAGATGAGATCGTCGCCGAGGTCGTAAAGGATAAAATGTTTTACGAGAATTCCGGAGGCGGAATGACGGTTTCGGGCGGCGAGCCCGCAATGCAGCCCGATGGCGTGATCGCACTGATCGAGGCGGTGTGCGAAAAGGGCATAACCTCCGCAATGGAGACCTGCGGGATCGGCAGCGCCGATTTTTACCGCCGCGCACACGAGCTCGGATGCCTGTTCCTGTTCGATATAAAAGAGGTCGACAGTGAAAAGCATAAGAAATTCACCGGGGTCGGCACGGAGAAGATCCACGGAAACCTTGAGATGCTCATGGATCTCGGTGCCGATATAATCATACGGATGCCGCTTATTCCGGGGTACAACGATACCGATGAGGATCTTGCGCTCCTGCGCGATTTTCTCAAAGCCCGCGTAGGTCGCTTCGATCATGCGGAAATAATGCCGTATCACAACCTCGGAGTCGGCAAGAACAAAAGTCTCGGACGCGAGACCGACGAAGGCATCCCGAAGGGACGCGATTTCTGCGATAAATGGCTTGAAATACTCAGCACCTCAGGTGTAAAAGTGCTCGTTTCCGGAAGCTGAGAGGACGAATATGAAGGAAGTAATTCTTTGCAAATACGGTGAAATAATACTGAAGGGCGCAAACAAGGCTCACTTTGAAGCGCTTCTTCTCAGAGAGATAAAGCGGCGCGCAAAGCATATCGGCAATTATTCTGTCAGATACGCTCAGAGCACGGTGTTTATAGAGCCGGAGGACAGCGAGGCGATCGATGCCTTTGACGATATGTATGCTCAGATAAAGAAGGTGTTCGGCTTTGCTTCGGTCACACGCGCCGCGGCGTGCGAAAAAACGCTTGACGCTATACTGAAAACCTGCGCCGAATATCTTCCGGATAAGCTCGACGGCGCGAAAACTTTCAAGTGCGAGGCGAAGCGCTCGGATAAAGCCTTTCCGCTGAAATCTCCCGAACTTGCCGCCGAGGCAGGCGGCGCAATACTCGAAGCGCTCCCGGGACTTAAGGTGAAAATGGACGATCCCGATGTTACCGTAAGGATCGAGGTCAGAGAGAAGGAAGCGTATATCCACGCAGGGCAGGACAGAGGCGCCGGGGGCATCCCGATCGGCTCGTCCGGTCGAGCACTGCTCCTTCTTTCGGGAGGCATCGACAGTCCGGTCGCGGGATATATGATGGCGCGGCGCGGAATGACGATAGATGCACTTTATTTTGAAAGCATTCCGTACACGAACGAGCGCGCAAGAGAAAAGGTTCTAACACTTGCACGTGAGCTTTGCGAGTATTGCGGAAAGATCCGCGTGCACATAATCTCGCTCACGCACATTCAGGAGCAGATTCGTGACAATTGCGAAGAGGATTATTTTACGCTGATCCTCCGTCGGTTTATGATGTCTCTCGCATCCCGCGTAGCCGAGGAGCATGAATGCCCCGTGCTCGTCACGGGCGAAAGCCTCGGTCAGGTCGCAAGCCAGACGACCGCCGCAATGTGCGTAACCGAGACCTGTGCCGACCGTCCCGTGTTCCGTCCGCTCATCGGAATGGATAAGGAGGATATCGTTCGGATATCGCGCAAAATCGGCACGTTTGATACATCGATACTTCCGTATGAGGATTGCTGCACAGTCTTCACTCCGCGTCACCCGCGTACGCGCCCCACTCTTGAAAAGGTGATCGCCGCCGAGGCGGGACTTGACCGTGAAGCGCTGATAGAGCAGGCATGGACGAGCAGATTCTCGGTTCTTGTTGAACAGTTTGAAAAATAAACGTACCTTTTTACAGGTTCGAATTACAGCATTGAAAAATGCCCGCGCATCCGATGTGCGTCCCGAATGCTTTTAATTTCGGGGTTCTCGTCACCGCGCGGGTGTTTTTGCGCATCATCTCTGTATACATAAGCGCGCCCATCGACTGTTACAAACATACACTCGCTTCTCTGAAAAATTTTCGTACCCCCTTGACAAAAGCGCTGAAAGAGAACACAATATAAAACATTAGTTGCAAAACGATCGGTTTGAAACGCGGGTGCCGAAACAAGCAAACCGATTTCGATGATTAACCGTGTGAAATTTTCAAATTCCACGAAAATTATGTTTTTCTATTGACAAACAGTATCTTTTCAATATAATATTATATAATGCGCAACGAGCAATGCGCAACATAAAATGCATTATTGAGGGATGATTTTGTATGGCTCCGAAAAATAAATTTATGAAGGAAGAGATAATTTGCGCCGCACTTGATGTTGTTCGCGCGGGTGGGATCGGTGCTCTGACCGCAAAAGCGATAGCGGACAGACTCGGTGTTTCCACGAGACCGATATTCTCCTACTATAAAACCATGGATGAAGTAAAGGCGGATGTGCGGGAGGCGGCTTCCGAGCTTTATAAGAAATATTCGGAAGAGGGTCTTCGGTCGGCAATCCCGTTTCACGGCTTCGGAATGCAGTACATCCGATTTGCGAAGAATGAGCCGCAGCTTTACCGGCTGATTTTTCTGAGTTCCTCCGTCGGCGGCGGAGCGTTTGACGCGATGAAGCATTCGTGTGAGCGGATTAGTCCGTCGCTTGAAGAGATATATCGTATAACTCCCGAGGAGGCGGATCGCTACTTCAGAGATATGTGGCTTGTTGTGCATAGCCTTGCTACGCTTATAGTTACCGGAGACTGCCCGTATTCGGAGGATGAGATCGGCAGAATACTCACCGGATTCAGCGTAAGCGTCTGCAAATCCATAAAGGAGATCCCCGGATTTACGTCCGACGATTTTGACCGTGATCGCGTATTCGGTGAAATCGTTGCAGAATAACGGAAACCGAAAGACGTGCTTCGCAAAAACGCCGTGGGACAAGTCATAGCGTAAATACGAAAGAAAAGAGAACTGGATTTGGATGCAGAATTTATAAATCTTACTCCCGATAATTTAGCGGAGGAACATCTTTGCTGCATTATCCGCACAAAGAAAGCCCATCCCGGAGTTGAAGCAAAGCGCGCGTGGCTTGCCGAGCGGCTCGGTAAAGGCCATGTGTTCCGCAAGCTCGACGCAAAGGAATGCGTTTTTATCGAGTACGCTCCGCTTGAGACTGCGTGGGTTCCGGTTATCGGGGAAAGGTATCTGTACATTTATTGCCTGTGGGTTCTTGCAAAAGGCCACGGTTACGGAAGCAGCCTGATGGAATACTGCATCGCGGATGCAAAGGCAAAGGAAAAATCGGGCATATGTATGCTCGGATCGACCAAACAGAAATCGTGGCTTTCCGATCAGAGCTTTGCCAAAAAGTACGGATTTACCACGGTCGATACCGCAGGGGAATACGAGCTTTTGGCGCTGAGCTTTGACGGAACACATCCGCAGTTTGCTCCGAATGCCAAAAAGCAGAGCATACCGGACACGGGACTTACCGTCTATTACGGCGATCAGTGTCCGTACATACTTCAGCGCGTCGAAAAGCTCGGGGCATACTGCGCGGCGGAGGGAATAGAGTGCCGCTTTATTCATGTCGAGTCGCTATCACAGGCGAAGTCACTGCCGTGTGTGTTTAATAATTGGGCGGTGTTCTTTAACGGTAAATTCATCACCGTTAATCAGATAGACCCGACCGCACTCAAAAAAATAATCGGGAGGCTTTCATGATATACGGAAATTTTGAAAAGATGTAGCCGTATCGGATTTTAACCGTTGCGGTTCTGCTGATTTTTTACGCCGTTTACCTTACGAAAATGTTCGTTCAGAAAAGGCACGGCATACGGACCCGTCAGATAGGACGGCGAAGGGAAAAAGGACTGCATACCGTCGAAATGCTGATGTCCGCCGCTACGCTGGGGATCGTTCCGGCGCAGCTTGTTTCCGTATGCATAGATTGGAGCTGCCTGCCGTCGGGCGCTCGCTTCACGGGCTTTCTTATCGCACTCATCGGGGATGCAATATTTCTCATCGCCGTGCATTGCATGAAGGACAGCTGGCGCGCGGGTATCCCGGAAAAAGACAAAACCGAGCTTGTTACGGGAGGGATCTACGCATTCAGCCGCAACCCCGCGTTTCTCGGATTCGATCTTATGTACATAGGCGTGCTTTTCATGTACTGCAATATCCTGACTGGAGCGTTTACCGCGTTTGCCGTCGTCATGCTTCATATGCAGATACTGCAGGAAGAGCGGTACATGGCATCGACCTTCGGAGAAGAGTATCTTTCATACAAAAAGCGTGTGTTCCGTTACCTCGGCAGAAGGTGACGGCGCCGATGAATTAAAGAAACGGAGAATATATGGAGTTTGTCAGACTGACTCACGAAAATTTGGAGCGCGAACACATTTGCTGCGCGATCTCAAACAATAAGGATATTCAGGTTTTGTCCAAAAAAGCATGGCTTGCCGAGCGCCTCGACGAAGGGCTTGTCTTCCTCAAGGGGAACGTGCGCGGGAAATGTTTTATCGAGTATATCCCTGCGGAATATGCATGGGCGCCGGTCGATGCCCCGGAGTATATGTATATAGACTGCATGTGGGTGTCGGGGCAGTTCAAAGGTCACGGATACTCGACCGAGCTTTTGGATGAATGTATTCGCGACAGCCGTGAGAAGGGGAAGAAAGGACTTGCCGTAATTTCATCTAAGAAGAAAAAGGGCTTTCTCTCCGATCCGAAGTACCTCGGATATAAGGGCTTTCGGCTTGCCGACTCAGCAGATCCGTATTTTGAGCTGTGGTACCTTCCTTTTTCCGACGGCGCGGCGAAGCCGCGATTTCGCTCCTGCGTAAACGAAGTTCATGCGATGCCGAAAGGCTTTTACGTCACTTATACATCGCAATGTCCGTTTACCGCAAAGTATGTGCCGCTTTTGAAGGCAGCTGCACAGGCAAGGGGCGTTTCGTTTACCGATGTCCATTTCGGAGGCAGGGAAGAAGCGCGGAACGCCCAATGCCCGTTTACCGCATTTGCGCTGTATTACGACGGAAAGTTCATCACGCACGAGATTCAGTCCGTTAGCAAATTTGAAAAAATCATGGATGAAGTCATGGGCTGAAGGAGTGATGATCTGTGAGTAAATACGATAAGCTTTGGGAATACGTCGCTCGGCAAGGCGAGAACAGCATCAATCTGACCTTTGACAAGGTATCGTCGGTTTCCGGTGTGCCGATCGACCATTCGTTTCTGAATTTCAAAAAGGAGCTTGAGGAATACGGATGGCGCGTCGGTAAAATATCGATGAAAAATAAAAGCGTTGAATTTGTAAGAATACGGAACTGAATCAAAATAAAAGAGGATAGAGTGGAACAGAGATCAAGCATTACATCGCTTATGTCGTCATTCGGCAGAGCGTATCATTCGGAAAACGCGAAGAATCCGGTTTTCGACGATTTCAAGGCGAGGGAACTCATGACGGACGATGAATACAGGTCGATCGCGGGGTACATACTCGGCGGGATCGATTTTTTCGCACCGGAGATGAAGGGTAAGTTTGAGAGCGGCGAAAAGGCTCTCGAATACCTCGTGAATACGCAGATCGCGCCCACACCGCTCGGACGCGCCGCATTTTGCGAGGAATCGCTGAAAACTGCGGTGAGAACGGGCACAAAGCAGTATGTCATTCTCGGAGCGGGAATGGATACTTTTGCTTTCAGAAATCCCGGATTCGCAGGTCGGTGCGAGATTTTCGAGGTGGATCACCCGCTCACGCAGGCGGATAAGAAATCGCGTATCGAACGCGCACGTTGGCAGATTCCCGACGGACTTCATTTTGTTCCGATCGATTTTACGAAGGACGATCTGCGGGAGGCGCTTCTCAAAAGCGGCTTCGATCCCCGAAAAAAGACGTTTTTCTCATGGCTCGGCGTGAGTATGTACCTCTGCCGTGACGATATAGAAAAGATGCTCGACTGCATTGCTTCGCTTTCCGCCGACGGCAGCGATCTCGTGTTCGATTATGCCGACGCGGGACTCTTCCTTTCGGATGTGAAGCGCGTCTGGAATATGCTTGCAATGGCGAAAGCGGGCGGGGAAGAGATGAAATCGGGCTTCGATCAGATGAGTCTGGAGCTTATGCTTGCGGATCACGGTTTTCTTGTGTATGAGCATCTCGGAAGCCACGATATTCAAAAACGCTACTTCTCCGAAAGAACGGACGGCTTGAGCGCATTTGAGCATATCGGATACGTCCGCGCATGCCTGAAGCGCAGATGACGGCATTATCCGGCATACTGACAAAGAACGTCGAATGACGGACGGTCTGTGTGTATTTGAGCATACTCAAACCGCCGTCTGTTCATGCATACGGCGGTTGTAATAAAAAACGGAATGATCTGGTGTCGCACGCCGGATTTTCGAAAGTGAAGTTTTTCGAAAATTCGGCGCGTGTTTTATGATCCGACATTAAAAAACAGCGGTATAACCGAAAGGTTATACCGCTGTTCAGCTTTTTTGATTTGCGTATTACTTGTTTACGTCGATTTCGAGCATCTTGTCATAGAACTTGTCAATAGAGGTCTGAGCTGCATCGGAATACTTCTTGTAAACGGAAGCGAAACGACCGGCTGCGCACATTTCGCCGAGCATGGTTCCGATGGGATCCCAACCGTCATCCTCCGCATTCTTGATGTTCTGATAGTAGAGACCGGTCCAAGAATAGTAAACATTGTCGCGGATGATATCTGCGGAAACGGCGTCTCGGTCATCCCAAAGCTGATTGGTCTTGATCGTCTTCTCATAGTAGGCGGGAAGGAGATACTGCTCGGACTGATAAGTAAGGTATTCAAGAATGATACCTACTTTGTCCATATCGGCATTCTTCATAACCGCGAACATCGGAGCACAGGTATCAATAGAATGGTAGTAATGCTCCTGGTCTTTATTGATCTTGGGGTTGGGAGCAATACCGTAGTTAAGTCCCTTGACTGCGGAAAGCTCGGAGATGTACTGCATCGTGGTGGAGTCGAGAGCAAAATGATTCTCACCGAAGGAGATAACGCGGTAAGCCTGCCACTGGTTGTCGTACTGACTCCAGTCACGCCCGTTGAGAAAATCGAGGTTCTCGTGAGGATAAGCCTGATTGGTAGCAAGTCTCTCATTATAATCTGAGTAAATCTTACGGATAAGATCGGTGTATACGTTGAGCGAATATGTGCCGTCCTCGTTTTTGATAAGCCCGTTTACACTGCATCCTGCCCAGCTTGCAAGACCATTGATCGAAGGAGATGCACCGAACATATCCTCTTCGTCCATGACGGTATCACCGTTTACATCGGAGTAGCACTGCTCCGCGATCGCAAGATAGTTGTCGACTGTCCAGTCGTTGCGCTCAATGTAGGAGTACGGATATTCAACGTTGAACTGATCGAGAATGCCCTTGTTGAAGATTACAAAGTAAGCATATCCGATACGGTTCATCGAGATGTCGCAGGTGGTGATGAGCGTCTTGTCTGCGATCTTCAGGGTTTCCTGAGCACTCGGTGCCCAATAGCTCTGAGTAAGATCGATGTACGGTATCTGCTGGAAGTCGTAGTAGTAACCGTCCATTGCGTTGGTGGTCTGACGGATACCCCAGTCGTAGACCATCTCAAAGTCAACGGTACCGGATTTTGCAGCGGTTGCGGCGTCTCCCGCTCCGCCCTGGCGCTTCTCGATCGTTACACCGTACTTCTCGAAGACCTTCTCGTTACGGTCGATAACCGCATCGTTGATCGGCTCGCCGGTACGTTCTTCGCAGGCTATGTAGGTGTCGTGGAAGTTTTCCGCCTTGTTGCTGCCGTCGTGAGCCTGAAGTATGGTGAACTTCTGCCCATCATACTCGGATGTATCCTCAAATGTCGGCTCCTTGGTGTTGTTTTCTTTTGTGACCGTGGGATCAACTGTTTTCTTGGGGCCGTCGTCTTTGGCACAAGCCGAGAACACAACAGCCGAAGTCGAAGCACACAGAAGAAGCGCGATGATTCTTGCTGAAATCTTGTTCATATTCTTTCTCTCCTATTTTATTATGTACCGAAGTACTTTTTTCTGTTGTAATACCTTACGCACAAGGTTATATGAGTAAAATCACAGATAAACTTTTAAACAGAGTCTGACGCGGTGTACACAGCGAAATTCGCGATGAATTACAGACTGTATCGCCCGATCATATGCTTACGGTCTTAAGACCGACAAGCTTTGCGAAGAATTCGATTTCGTCCGTCGTGGCACCGTATACAAGAGAACTGTGGTGAGTAACTCCCGCACGCGATATCTTTTCAAGAAATTCGGGAAGCGGCATATGAGGCTTCATCCAACCGCGGACCGTTCCTTCGAAATGATCTTCATGGGTGTCAAGCATGGTCACGGGAGCGGTGAGCATCGAGAATCCCTCGGGAGTGCGGAATACGTTGCAGAATACCGCCTCGCCGGGCATATAGCGGCCGTAGGTGACCACAGGCTCGTCGGCGTCTCCGAATACGAAGGGAATCTGCTTCAGCTCACTCTTTCCGACGGAAAGAGCGCGGTTGTATTCGCCCATGTGGCTGAGCAGTACGCTGCCGCCGCGCCAATCGGGACAGAAAATTTCAACGAAGGTTGCGCTTGTGAATCCCTTTATGAGCGCTCCGGTGAATGCAGCGGTGAGAACGTCTCCCTCGCCGGCATATCCGGTGCCGCGCGCCATCGCCTTGCATGCCTCCATGAACGGCATTATTTCAAGTCCGTCCTCGGGGATTATCTTACGGAAGTTTACAGTGAAAGCGTCAAGCTCTTTCTCCTCGATCCAGCGGCGCACCGCAAGACAGTTTCTCGCAGTCTTATAGTGTACGGCGGGATCGATATCGCCGAGCACAACGCATTCGTCGAGGTCTTTTGCAATCTCCGCCTTGACTTCATCGTCGGTGACCGACGCCTTGAGCGGAACGAGATCCTTGCCGGAGTATACGACCTCAACGCCGAAGAGCGATTTCATTTCCTCATCCGAAACGAGGAAGTCGCCCATTCCGTCGAAGCTGCCGCCGATGGTTCCGACTTTGGAACCGGGCAGGGCACGAGCTGCGCGCGCCGCTTTTATGTAAC
>QWCN01001066.1_pt1 | contig 45338 bp, 30 predicted proteins | sample 1972711 | NCBI WGS metagenome assembly QWCN01 (sample SAMN09866707, study PRJNA288562) | Human gut metagenome isolate term1_stool, whole genome shotgun sequencing... | isolation source: gut | host: Homo sapiens | place: USA: California
TCGCACGCAGCCGTCGTTGCCCGCGGCATGGGCAAATGCTGCGTATCGGGCGCCGGCGACCTGCAGATCGACTACAAGGCCCGCACGATCGCCGTAGGCAACAAGACCTACAAGGAAGGCGACTGGATTTCGCTCGACGGCTCGACGGGCATCATCTACGAGGGCAAGGTGGCTACGAAGGACGCCGAAGTGAGCGGCGACTTCGCCAAGCTGATGGAACTGACCGACGAGTACGCACACCTGAAGGTCCGCGCTAACGCCGACACGCCGCGCGACGCGAAAACGGCCTTCCGTTTCGGAGCGCAGGGTATCGGGCTGTGCCGTACCGAACACATGTTCTTCGAAGGCGACCGCATCAAGGCCGTCCGCGAGATGATTCTCGCCGACGACGAGGCCGGACGCCGCAAGGCGCTCGCCAAGCTGCTCCCGATCCAGCGGGGCGACTTCGAGGGCCTGTTCGAAGCGATGAACGGCCTGCCCGTGACGGTTCGCCTGCTCGATCCGCCCTTGCACGAGTTCGTGCCCCACTTCGAGAAGGAACAGAAAGAGCTGGCCGCCGACCTGAACGTTCCCTATGAAACGATCAAGAACAAGGTCGAATCGCTGGCCGAGGCGAACCCGATGCTCGGTCATCGCGGCTGCCGTCTGGGAATCACCTATCCCGAGATCACCGAGATGCAGGCTCGCGCCATTCTCGAGGCTGCGCTGAATACGCGCAAGAACAAAGGCATCGACGTGCATGTCGAAATCATGGTGCCGCTCGTGGGCAACGTGAAGGAACTCCGCAACCAGAAAGAAGTCATCAAGAACACCGCCGAGGCCGTATTCGCCGAACGCAACGACCGGATCGACTACATGATCGGCACGATGATCGAAATCCCGCGCGCAGCCGTCACGGCCAACGAGATCGCCGAAGAGGCCGAATTCTTCTCGTTCGGTACGAATGACCTGACGCAGATGACGCTCGGCTTCTCGCGCGACGACGTAGCCAAGTTCCTGCCCGTCTATCTCGAAAAGGGCATCCTGAAACACGACCCGTTCCAGGTACTCGATCAGGACGGCGTGGGTCAGCTCGTGCGCGAGGCCGTATTCAAGGGCCGCGGTGTAAAGCCCGAACTCAAGTGCGGCATCTGCGGCGAGCACGGCGGCGAACCGAGCTCGGTCGAGTTCTGCCACTATGCCGGACTGAACTACGTCTCCTGCTCTCCGTTCCGCGTGCCTATCGCGCGTCTTGCAGCGGCGCATGCCGCGCTGAAACAAGGCGGGGAGAAGTAAGAAACGACTTCATGCCAGACAGAAGAAAGGGCGGCCCGGTCGGGCCGCCCTTATTCAATTCATGAAAAGCGAAATAAGCGAGCGCCCGACATCGTACCGTCCGTATTTGCATCGCAAAGGGAGATAGGTTCAGACCGGAATCGCATAGGCAGAGCCTAAACATACGGGCCGACAACCGTTCCATTCTCCGCTTATTGCCATCGCCAGTTCTCATGATCCGGCTCAATGTACCAATTTCCCTCGATCGGTTCGCATAGCGTGGTATCGCAGAACGTCCTGCGGTAGATTTCGTTCAAGTCGCCCTGCTCTGCGATACGTACCTACGGACAATTTCTCAAGCCGGGGTCGCAAACAAAACATTTGGCCGTTCCCGAAACGGAAAGTCCATGAGAGTAATGCACCATAGTCAGGCTAAGTTCGACCGAGTCCTCCCCGCACTCCCGCCTATAAAAGCGGACGAGCTCGCAGCCTGTCACCGCCAGCAAAGAATCGAGCAGCGCCCGGTCCGGAGGGAACAACCCGTGCAAATACGAGGAATCCTCCCCGTAAAGCCCCTGAAGTCCGCAGGACAGGCCCTCGGCGGCTGCAAGTTCCCGTATAAATATGGAATCGAACTCGGACGGCGGATAGTAATGGCTGCCTTCCGTTTTCTCCGAAATGATTTCATACACATGGTTGAACGCTGCCTCGTGCGTGCGGAACAACCGTATCATTTCCCCGTCCGACGGAGGCACGGAAGTTCCGCAGCCCGCGGCAAACAGACTCGCCAGAAGCAAGACCATCGCAAGAGTTCTCATATACAACTAAAAATCGACGTTTACCGGATCTTTCGCGGATTTCGGCATATTCTGAGAAACAGAAACCCGAAAAAGATGACGGACAACACAACCGGCAGACATGCTCCGGGCGCGTCATCGATCGTTCGGACGCCCCGCTCGCAAACCCGCCTATTCTATTAGTGCCATTCCGTGCGCATTGCGAAGATTCAGCGGCCGACTCGCTTTCAGGAAGCTAAGCCATCTTATCCGTATGATGTCCGCTCGTTCCCAATGAGCAGAATGCCCCCGATCGGGATAACGTATCGAACTATCGGTATTGATCGGCGGCTTCAAATTTCCGCCCACACAACTTCCAAGTCAAGCATTCTAAAAGAAGATTCAACGGAAGAATTCAAGGGCCGGCCTTCCATCAAACCCATAGCCTTATAATGCCGATAAACAACGGTCGCCATCTTTCGGGAAAGACGCATCTGCACCTTATGTACACGTTTCGGTTCACAATCCGTTCAAACAGGACAAGTTCAGGCGATATTGAAACGCACCGTTCGCTACGCTCGTTCCGGACGCGAAATCCGATGCCGCCTTTATGCGGAAAGCGGCTTCGGACAATGCATATTCGTCGGCCGGTCGAACGGGAAATGTCCTAACGGTTACCTCCTATCGGACAAACCGTTCTTTTCCAGAAAAGCGAGTATGGCTTTTTGCATGTCCTCCCCGTTTTCGAGAAACGGCATATGTCCGACGTCGCTTCCCCACAGAATCATATTCGGGAAACGCACTTTCCGGTAATGTCGCGGGCCGACGCTCCAGTCGGTCTTACCGTAAAAAAACAGGACGGGTATCTCAACCCCGGCCGTGGCCGGACGGTAGTCCCGGAAATATTCCGGAAACGACCGGAACTCGCCGCTGAAATCGTTATTGAAATCGGGAATTTCCTGAAACGACCGGTTCATCTCCGCATCGCTTTCCGGCGAAGCATAAAATATCTTCCATCGCAGTTCCTTCTCCTCGAGCTTGCCGGCGGCTATCGCTAATTTTTCCATATCGGAAAGGGAATCGTTTTTCAGGAACGCGCACCGGCTTTTCCCCAGCAGTTCCCTCGTTCTGTGAAACCAGCCGTTTTCAAAGCTATCCTCGATACATAGCGTACAGTTCAGCATGATCATTCCTTCGATCGCATCGGGAACTCGCTCCACATACCCCATTTGCAGGATTCCCCCGAACGAGTGCCCCAGCGTAAGCCATCGGTCGATATGCAGGACGCTGCGCACCTGCTCAAAGTCTTCGACCATTCTTTCCATCGAGTAGTCCCCGTCGGCCGGACCGGTCGAACGTCCGGTTCCCCTCTGGTCCAGATAGACCATCGTAAAATGTCGTTCAAGAAAATCGCCGGAGAACTTTTCGAGCCAATAGGAACCCGATCCGGGCCCTCCGTGAACATAAAGCAAGTACGGTCCCTGCCCCTTCACTTTCACATAAAGCCGGACGCTGTCGGTCGTCGTAACGGTCATTTCCTTCCCCTGAAGCCGTACATATCCGATCAAAGCGACAAACAACCATAAAATGCTTTTCATCTGTCAAGCCGTTTTAACAAAAATAGCAAAATTATTTCCGTTTTCAGGAAGGTCCGTACCTCGCGTTCCGCCTCGCCGCCGAATGCTCTCATAAGACGCCATCTAATCTTTCTTTGAGATAAACGTATCGCTGCACCGTTTATCGTCCGAACGAAAAACCTATTCCCGTACAGGACAGAAACTCCGCCGCAAAGCGATAAGAGGAAAAGCTCCTTCTTTTACAGAATCGGACCCGGCGCGGATATCGCATGCCTATACCGGCGGCCTACGCATATTAAAAACGGCTTTTCTGTTCCGGCCGTAAGTTATTCAATAAAAACGGAGGGACGGCCTGCGGCCGTCCCTCCGTATCTCAACGATATTCAGATTGTCTATCTGTCAACCTCCGGATAGCCCACGATGACCAACGAAGGATTCGATTTGCATTCCCAGTAGATCAACGGAATCTTCTCGCCGGACGTAGAGCTCAACGTACCGAACCAGTCCATTTCGAAAGTCTGGCCTGCCAGTGCATCGAGCAATTCCTTGCCGGCGCCGGCTTCCAAGAAAGTCGTGTTAAAGCCGTTGGCGTCGAACGGGCAGGTATAGTTACCCAACCTCAGTACGCCCGGCTCGGGCATAGCCATGTCGAAGTTGTAGCTGGCGCCGTACAAGTCATCGTTAGGAAGAAAGAACAACGGCATCAGCTCCATGTACATGCTTCCGTCCGATTTCTGACGGAAATACAGGTTCACCAGAGCCAGCTCCAGCCCGAAATCCATCAGTTGATCGGCATAGAGGGCGAGATATTGCCCCATCAACGGATAGTTCTGATAAATCACGTCCACCCAACTGATCGGAATACCGGTCATGTTATACTCCCGATTGTACTCGGGCCCGATCCACACCGACAGAGGAATCGGAGAATAAGTGGCACTGAGAAGCGGAGTCGTCGAGCCGTCGGCCAGTACGACTTCGTATTTCGAGGTTCTGGAATTCCAGTTCAAACGGGTAACGACCACCTGATCGGCCACCTCGATCGGTTCGGGCAGAATGATGTTCTGATCGAAATCGACATAAGAGTCCGTCACGTCGGAATGGACCAGCGATTTCCCGTCGGCGGCCTCGTAGGAAGTACTCATCGAGCGCAGATTGAAATTGAACAGCACAGGCCCGTACTTCTGGGTTTCGATGTAGGAATAATTCTGGGCAGCGATGAATCTCGACAGCGCTTCGATCGACCTCACCATACCCGCCTGACTGGCGGCCCGTTCTTCCTCTGCGGTCGCTTTGACCAGCGTCGCATTAGCGCGGTGCGTGCGGCCGCGCAGCGTGAAAACGCTGTCCTCATACGAGGCGATCTCGTACTCGAAGTCGGTCTGGAGCCCCTGATTGCCCGACCCGTGGCTGACACTGTCGTCCGGATCGCAGAGCACGGCCAGATAGCTGTACGTGTCGAATATCAGCGTAGGACGCTGCAACGCCTTCAGACGGAAGGAAGAGGTTCCCGGAACCGCCGTCCCCCCGTTCACTCCGCTGTAATCGTAGTTCATATTGTCGGTGATCATCGTGACCCGATTTCCTTTCAGGTCGTTCATCACCTCGCCATTGTTGACGTAAAACTTCATCCAGAAGCGATAGATACCCTCGCTGGAGGAAATGTTGGCCATCCAACCGTGCTCGGCCGACGTCAGTTCGTTCTGATAGGCGGTCAGCGTCGCGTTCAGCCGTTCATCGACATTGCCCATGTAATCGTCGTCGTAATCCCTTTTACAGGAGAGTACGGTCAGGGCAATCAATACCGGAATCAGCAGATATATAATTCTTTTCATATTTGATCTCATTTAAATTGTCCATAAGGTTCCGATTAGTCGAGTTGCTGCTCGATCGCCTCCTGCACGTAAGTAACGATACCCTTGCCCTCGGCGTCGTCATAGAACTTGATACCCCAGACGTTTTTCATATAGTCGACGACGATCGCTTCTTTCCGGGTGAAAGCGTCGTAGGCCGTTTCGTTGACCAATTTGCCGTTCTGGAAGCAGGTCTTCTGCACCATATCGTCATACCACTCCCGGCCGTACACCATGATGACCGAGATCATTTCGACGAAGTCCTCGTCCTTGCCCGACATGGCATAAGGCGTAATGAAGCCCAAAGACTGAGCCTCGGCGTATTCGACGTCGGTCCACCCCGTCGGATTGTACTTGCCGGCGCTGATCGACTCGTACGTCTTGTCGAACATCGTCGTCTGATGCAGGATATGGGCGAACTCGTGCTCGATCGTATGCAGGAACTGACGGATGCAGTTGGCGCCCTCGGGCGACGTTTCCTGCTCCGGATCGGAAATATCCGTGCTACGATCGAAATTATTGACGTTCAGCAGCAGAATCTTCAGACCGCCTTCGGCCTGACCTAGCTTGATCGCGCCGAACTGGTACTCGCCGCTACCGCCCAGCACGACCTGCTTGGGCGTCATCTTCTTCAGAAACACATCGCCCACGGCCCGCTCGTAGGGCTCGAACCAAACGTCCCGGATCGCCGTCATGAAAGTCACGACGGAATCCTCCTCGACCGGAACGATCGGGCGAAGCCACGACGACTGCACCTGTGACGCGTCCCAACGATAGATCACTTCGATATTGTACGGAGCCGTAAAATTGTCGTACAGCCACTCGTCGATTTCGTTGGGAATGTATTCTTCGCCGCCCAAGCCCGGAATCCTCATGGAAGTATCCAGCTTCTCCTCCTCGCAGGAGACGGACATCAGACCGACGGCCATCAGCAACAATGCTATTCTCATATTTTTCATAAAACGATCTGTTTTCATTGATTGTTTAATACCATGCACCTACGTTGCTCCACGGATTCTGCTCGACTCCCGAAAGCGACACGACCTGAGGCAACTGAATCACCCGACGGTCGTCCTCCGGAGTCAGCTCGCTGCGCTGCCCGTCAGCTGTCGCATGATAAACAGGAATGAACCAGCGCAGAATATCGAAATGACGGATGCCTTCGCGCAGGAATTCCAGCTTCCGGGCATCCAGGATGGCGAGTATCAACGCCTTCTGGAAACGCAGCTCGTCGCCGGTAGCAGTGAACTTGGACGCATTGTAACGGCTGTTGATGAAATGGTCCTCATTGGCCAGGTCCGCACTGTAATGCGAAAGCAGCAGATCCTTGTAGAGGACATGCTTTCCGTATACGTACTCCGTCGCATCGGCACGAAGGGCCGTCCAGATATTCAGGTCGTTCAGCGCATCCTGATAGCGGCCCGTCAGAGCGAACGCCTCGGCACGGGCCAGAAGCACCTCCTCGCGGCGAAGCAGCGGAATCTTCGCATACGGAAGCCCTGTCTGAGCCTGCACGTTATCCATCTTGAAGTCCTCGTAGAACTTGGGGATAATGAACGTATCGTCGCCCGAATAGCTGAAAGCGGGCTGATTCAGGTAGACTCCCGTCGGCGAGCCGTACAGCATCTCGATCATCGTCGCCCGGTTGACGCCGTGACGCGCGTAAGCCGTACCCGCGGTTCCGCGCACGATAACGGTCACGCATTCGGAAATCAGCAGATTGCCCGGCGCGCTGGTCCCAGAGAAGCCCATCCGCATGCCGTCGGCAGAGCCCGTAGCGGCAATCGTATTCCAGTCGTTCATATTGTTCAGGCAATACATGTTGGCCGCATCGTCCTCGGCTACGTAAAGCACGGGAGTCCCGTCGTCATTCTTGACCGGCTCTCCGTCCTCGGTCATTTCGTTCAGCTTCGAGGCCGTAGGCAGTCCGAGCGCATTAGCATAGGCGATCACCGCCCCGTAGTCGCCCGTATAAAGCGCCATACGGGCCCCGAACGCGTTGGCCGCATCCAGGGTAAAGTGATATTTGGGCTGAGCGTAGTCGGCACTTCCGCCGATATCCCGGATGGCCTGATTGAAATCGTTCTTGATTTTCTCCAGCGTGCCGGCCACCGTGCCACGGTCGTAATACTTGATCACGACGTCCTCGGGCTCGGTCACATACGGAACGCCCGGATTCATATTGGTGTTCACGTCCGCGAACTTCGAGTCGAACATGTTGGCATACATCGTCAGCAGCGTGAAATGATTGTATGCCCGGGTCATCAGGGCTTCGGCGCGCTGCTTGCCTGCGTTCGCCTGTTCGGAGGTAGGAAGCGTCTCGATAGCCGCCAGCGCATGGTTGGCCGCCGAAATGGCCTCGTAAACGGACGTCCAGTATTGCTCGTAGGTATCGTTGCTCGATTCCGTACGGGTGTACTCGTCCCACATGAAACCGCTGACGACGAAATCGAAAGAAGAAGAAGGCTGCGAGCCGTCGAGCGTTGCGCCCATGTCGACGATATAGTCGCAACGCGGATCGAGCAGCGACATATTCGTCCGACTGGGATAGGCCGAGACGAGCAGGGCGCTCACCTTGTCCAGGTTGTCGATCGACGCGCGGTTGTCCGGCTCCTTGTCGAGGAAACTGTTGCAACCGGCGACGAGCCCTCCCAGACCCAAAATCGAAGCGAGTTTGAAAATCCTTTTCATATATGGTTCTTTTTTTATTCTATATTAATAATTCCATTCGAGATCAGAACCCGAGATCGAGCGAGAATACGACCTGAGGCTGAATAGGCATGGCCACGCCGCCGGAGTTGTAGAACTCGGGGTCCTGACCGTGCAGCTTCTTGTCGGAGTAAAGCAGCCAAAGGTCTTTGCCCGTCACGCGGATCGAGGCGCTCTTGAAGAAATGGCTTTTGCGGATCCAACTCGACGGTACGTCGTAGGCGAACGATACGGACTTCAGCCGGATGAAATCGCCCTTGGCCACCCGGACGTCCGAGTAGTTGTAATTGTTATACGGATAGGCGTTGCCCAATTCCATCGACGCAGTCTGCAGGTCGGTAATCGATGGAATGTTCGTATACTTCTCATCGCCACTCATCACCCAACGGTTCTTGAAGTCGTTCGGAAGGGCGTTGATGTCGCTGTACGTATCGCGGAAAACCGGGTCGAGACGAACCACGTTGCCTGCGGCGAAGCTGAAGAACAGGTTCATCGACAGGTTCTTCCACCGGACCGTGGTATTCAGACCGCCGGTGTACTTCGGATCGACCGTACCCTCGTACTTCAGGAAGTCGGTTTCAGTACCTTGCATGTAAACGTCGGTCGTCAGATTGCCGTCCTGGTCGTAGAACATCGGAATACCGCTTTCCGGGTCGAGCCCGGCGAACGGAATCGAGAAGAGGCTGTGCACCGGATAGCCGTTCTTGTTGCCGCCCTCCTGACGTACCATATCCCAGACCTGAGGTTCGTTCTTCGCGTTCTTGATCTCATTGTGCGAGTATCCGAAAGTCAGGTTGGCCGTCCAACTCCAGTCCTTGGTCCGGATGATCGTACCGCCCAACGTCACGTCGAAGCCGTAAGCGCTCAGGTCGCAATAGTTGGCGTATTTCCACATGTTGCCGCCGATACCCGACACCTTGATCAGGTTGATCAGGTCGAAACTCTGACGGTTATAGTAGTCCAAGCTGAAATTCAGCCGACCGTCGAACATCGTCAGGTCGTAGCCGACGTTGAACTGATAGTTCTTCTCCCACGTCAGGTCCTTGTTCTCGAGCTCCTCGATCACCATGCCGTTCTCGGTATTTCCCGGACGGTACACCTCGTTGTATCGATACACCACGCTCGAGTTGGTCGCCAGACCCGTATTGGCCGACAGACCGTAGCTCAGGCGCAGGCCCATCACGTCCACCTTCTCGGCATTCTCCATGAACTTCTCGTTAGCGATGTTCCAGCGGGCACCCAGGTTCCACGTAGGCAACCAGCGGGCCGAGCTCGAACTTCCCAGGCCGTTGTTTCCGTCGTAGCGGAACGTAGCCGAAACCGAATAGCGACGGTCGTAGGTATAGTCGGCATTCGCATAAAAGGCGGCCTGACGGTCGTATGTCTGCGTCATACTATAATAAGGGAACTGACGGGCGATCAGCATCTCGAACAGCTTCGGATCGATCGATACCACTCCGCCGTAATCGTACTGATAGCCGTAACCGCTGTTCGAGTTGAAGTGGCGGTCGGCGAACTTGGCCTGCACGCCGCCCAACACATTGAGCTCCTGCGTCCGGACGCCGTTGTCGAACACCTTGTTGTACGAAAGCGAGTTACGCACGTCATAGGCCCTCATCGACATTTCGTCGCGGTTGTAGAAACCGCCGTAGGGCAACACGACCACCGGCTCGGCCGACGGATCGTTCGGGTCGCGGTACAGATAGGGATTCATTTCGCGGATCGTCGAGTTGCCGGCGGCCCGATAGGCATTGGCCGCATTGGACTTCTCGTGCACCCGGTGTTCGGTATCGGTCTTCACGTAACGCAAAGCTCCGATGAAGCTATACTTCAGCCCCTTGATGATCTGATAGTTCAGCTCGCCTTGCAACCTCAGGTCGGCTACGTCGATGTGAATGCGGTTGTACTTCAGCTCGTCGAAGATATTGAACGGAGCGTAGTTCAGTGTCGTGTACTCCAGGTTGCCGTTCTCGTCGTAAGGACGCAGCGCACGGCTCGTGTTGAGCGCATAGCTGAACGGGTTGATATCGAAATCGCGGTTGTACTCGCCGGTCACGACGTCGGTCTGACGGCCGAACGTACCGGGAGTATCCTGACTGCGGTACATTCCGTTGACGGCGAAGGCGGTCGAAACCTTCTTGCTGATCGTATAGTCGTTGCGGAACGACATCGTGTAGCGGTCCACCTTATCGTTGGCCACCGTCCAGCCCGCATCGTTCATGAAGCCTACCGAAGCATAGGTCTTCGACTTCTCCGTACCGGCCGAGATGCTGACGCTGTGGTTCTGGATCAGCGAATTGCGGAACAGCAGGTCGAACCAGTCCGTATTGGCGAAAGCGTACTTATAGAGAAATGCGGCACGGGCCTCATTAGAATTTTCCAAACCGAATTGACCATCATAAGAATGGATCAGATTCCACATGATGCCGTACATACCGGACGAAGACTGATTGACGATCTGCGAATTGAGCAACCCCTTGCGTTCCATTTCGGCATTGACGGACATCTGGTCGAACGAGTTCATGATATTGTACTGATCGTACGAGGGCTTCGTGCGGATCGTGAAGTCGCCGTGGTAGCGGACGATCGGCTCGCCGAGCTGCGTGCTTTTGCCCCGCTTGGTCGTGATGACGATCACGCCGTTCATCGCGCGGGCGCCGTACATGGCCGTAGCGGCGGCATCCTTCAGAATGTCGAACGTCTCGATGTCCTCGGCATTGATACCGGCCACCGAAGAGCCCAGCAACGTCGTCGGGTCGCCGCTCGAGAGCTGGTCGTTCGACACGTTCACCATATCCTCCAGCACCACGCCGTCGACGACCCACAGCGGCTTGTTGTCGCCGGTGATCGACGCGACGCCGCGAATACGCACCTTGGGCGCGGCACCGAACGTACCCGACACGTTCTGCACCGATACGCCGGCCGCCTTGCCTTCCAGCATACGGCTGATGTCCGACGTACCGGCCACGTTCAGGTCGGACGCGTTCAGCTTGACCGACGAACCGGTAAAGGTCTGCTTCTTGAGGTTCTGATAACCGGTGACGACGACCTCGTCGATATCTACGGATGAGCTCTTTAACGCTATGTCGATTTTCGTGCGATTGCCCACGACGACCTCCTGCGGGTCGTAGCCGACGAAGCTGAACGTCAGCGTAGCGTTCTGCGTCCCTTTCGGAATGGGAATCGTATATGCGCCTTTCGCATCGGTCGTGACGCCGACCGCCGTTCCCTTCACGGCAACGGTAGCATAGCCTATGGGCGCCCCGTTCCCCGCGTCGGTCACGATACCGCTAATCTTAGTCTGGGCCCAAAGGGCACAGAAGCTAAAACTAAAAACGATTAATAACAGTAAAGATTTTTTCATAAATTAATTGTTTAGAACCAATAGTATTTTCCTTCCATTTTTTACCTCAATCTCCCTCCCAGAATAACCTCCCCTCTTCTGTTACCGCCTTTTTCCGGCACGGATATCCCGGCAGCAAGTCCTGCCAGGATTATAATTCCGTCCGAAAAACTCCGCCGATCATTACGATTCGACAGCAACAACGCCCACATCGCAGAACATTTATCACATTCCGAGACGTTTTCCTAACAAATTATCAATCAACATATTCTGCGATCCTGCGCAAGGTAACAATAATTTACGGAATTGTTAATTTTTTATCCGAAAAAATATTCCAGGATACGGTTATTCGTCCGATTCTTAGCTCTTTTTATCCGCAAAAAAACGACACAAGGTATTCCAAGGAAGGGGGTATCCCCCGAATTATCCATTTTTCAAAAACATAAGCCCTGAAAAGTCAAGGGGGTATCTAAAAATTTCGACGCAGACCGACAGACAAGCGCCGCACATCCCTGCTACGGCATATCGCCGAACCCGGAAACATCGAACAGTCCCAAGCGGTCAATCGTTCAGATCGATCAGCCCGTCGGGCAGGTCGAAACGGATCACTCCGTTTTCCAGATCGGTCCCCACGATAAACTCGTCGACGGCCGGCACATAGATTTCCCGGCCGTCGATCCGGAGCAGAAACAGCGGATTCTCGCCGTCGATGAACTCTTCGATGACTCCGCCGTACGCATCGCCGACCGAAGCCTCGAGTCCTACGAGGTCCTCCAGATAGACGAGCCCGTCGCCGGGCGGTTCCTCGCCGTCCGCCAATCGTCCGCCGCATAGGAAAAGCTCCCGGCCGATCAGCTCGGCCGTGCGGCGCTCGCTGTAAAAATCGGCGAAGACGACCAGCGCTCCGTTGCGCCCGCGACGCTCGAAACGGTCGCAAAAAAGAGGGACCGCCAGTCGGTCGATCTCGACGAACAGCGGCTCCCTCAAATCAAAATCGTCGGGAAACGTATCGAACAGGCTTACCAGCAACTCCCCTTCCGAGCCGAAAGACTTCGACACGCGGGCGACGGCTATGCTGGCATTTCCCGACATGGCCTCGGGTCGGACTAAGCCTCGGCGGCGGGCTCCTCCGCAGCAGGGGCCTCCTCCTGCGAAGCGGCTTCCTCGGCAGCAGCCTCGGCCTCGGCGGCGGCCTGCGCGGCAGCGGCTTCGGCCCGCTTGGCCTCGAGAGCCTTCTCCTTGGCCTCCTTCACTTTCTTCTCTTCCTCCAAACGGGCCTTAACGGCAGCGGCCTTGTCGCTCGAAAGCTTCGACTCCTTGGCGGAAATCTTGCCGGCCTTCTGCTCGAGCCACTGGGCGAACTTCGCTTCGGCGGCTTCCTGCGTGAAAGCGCCCTTGCTTACCCCGCCGAGCAGGTGTTTCTTCATCAGCACCCCTTTATAGGAAAGGATGGCCCGACAGGTGTCGGTAGGTTGAGCGCCTTTCTGCAACCAGTCCAGGGCTTTCTCGAAGTCCAGGTTGATTGTGGCAGGATTGGTGTTCGGGTTATACGACCCGATGTTCTCGATGAACTTACCATCTCGTGGCGCCCTGCTGTCTGCAACGACGATATGGTAGAAAGGATAGCCCTTCTTACCGCGACGTGCTAATCTGATTTTTACAGGCATTTTGAAAAAATTTAAAGTTATACACAACCTACAATAGCGTAAGCAGGGTGCAAAAATAGTTCTTTTTGGCGATTTAACAAAGCGCGGATCGTCTTTTTTCTTCTCGGACAGACGTTTCGCGTTCGAACGGGCCGTCGGCCCTGCCTGAATCGACGGAACATTCCCTGCCTCAGAAGGGAGGCCGCCCCGGCTTCGTCCCGTCGAGCGGCCGACGCCCGTCTTTGACGGCAAGTTGTTGATAACTGGCGGACCGGAACGACCCTTCGAAAGTCCCGAACGACTACTTTTGCATGACGGGCATCGGGCCCGGCACATATATACCAATCGCCACCCAATCATGAAGGAAACCTTGTCTTCTGCCGAAACACTGGCCGCCGCCGAACAGGCCGCCCTGACCAAAACGAAGCTCGGAACGCGCAAAACGCTCGTACTGGCCGCGCTGGCCGGAGCCTACATCGCCATGGGCGGCACGCTGTCGCTGCTCGTCGGCTACGGCTTCGCACAAGCGGCCGCCGGCAATCCGGGTTTGCAAAAGCTGCTCTCGGGCGCCATGTTTCCGCTCGGGCTGATTCTGGTCGTTCTGGCCGGAGCGGAGCTGTTCACGGGCAACAACGCCGTCCTGATTCCGGGAGCGCTCGGCCGCCGGTATCCGTGGAAAGCCGTCGCACGCAACTGGGCGCTCGTCTATCTCGGCAATTTCGCCGGCGCGCTGCTGTTCGCCTACTTTTTCGTCTACCTGACCGGAGTCGCGGCCTCGGAGCCGTGGAACGAAGCGATCCGGAACATCGCTCTGGCCAAAGTATCCATGCCGTGGCACGTCGTACTGCTGAAAGGTATCGGCGCAAACTGGCTCGTATGTCTGGCCGTGTGGCTCGGCATGTGCTCGCGCGGCGCGGCCGGCAAGATTCTCGGCCTGTGGTTTCCCGTCATGTGCTTCGTCGCGATCGGCTACGAACACAGCATCGCCAACATGTTCTTCATTCCGCTGGGCATGATGCAGGGGGCCGAAGTCGGCTGGGGCGAGTTCATCGGGAGGAACCTGATTCCGGCCACGCTCGGCAACGTCGCGGGAGGAGCCGTCTTCGTCGGAGGGCTTTACTGGTACGTCTACGGAACGGGAAAGGCGAAGGAGTAGCCAGCCCCGAAATTTCCAAAGACCCGCACGCAGACCTGCAGTCGGAACAAGACGAGCGGAGAAGACAGCGCCGAACGCCCCCCTGCCGCCCGCACCGGGAAGAAGATTCCGCCCCTGCCCGCACGAACTCTCCCCGGGCGTAAAGCAAGAGCGCCGCACCCGCTACCGGGCACGGCGCTCTCCATATCCACAGCCGGACACTCTTATCGTCCGACACTCGAACAATAAGTTTTGTAACGATCGATCACGCCGTCGACGAAGGCCAGCGTCTGGCGCCCTACGAACCGCCCGTGACGGACGATCTCGTCCTCGGCATAGGCCGGATCGGACTTCAGCGTCAGGTAATGCGAGACGTCGGTCCACGAGTCGGGGTCGCCCCCGTACTTCCGGGCGAGATTCCGGGCGTCGATCACGTGACCGATTCCGCCGTTATAGCATGCCAGTACGATCCGAAGACGGTCCATCTCCGAAGCGGAAGGGCCGAAGTCGAGCGATTTCTCGATCTTGCCGAGCACCTTGGCCGCCAGCAGGATATTGCTGGCAGGGTCCATCACGCTGCCCTTGAAGCCGAGCTGACGGGCGACGCGGGGCATCACCTGCATCAGTCCGCAGGCCCCCTTGCTCGAGACGAGCATCGGATTGAACCGGGACTCGCTGTAAGCGATGGCGGACATCAGACGCCAGTCGTATCCCTCCCGCTCGCACACCTCCTTGAAAAGCTCGTCGTACACGGATATTCCTCCGCCCCGGGCGGCGCTCAGACCGCGCCCCAGCATCTGACGGACGATCCCTTTCTCGAAATAAAGATAGTTGAGCATCGCATACTCCCCGCTGTTGCGGAAATGCGAGAGCCATGCCTCGAAATCGCTCCGCAGCGAAGTATCCTGCGGCGATACGACGGCACTGAGCGCCACCGGCTCGGCAAACCGGTAGATTTGCGCGACGTTTTTCTGAAACGCGCAACCGAGTTGCGCCTCGCTCATTTCGCAGATCAGATAGTCGTATCGGCCGTCGCCCAGCGCGCCGATCAACTCGAAGCTATTGCGCGACGAAACGTATACTTCGGCCGTGCGGGAAAGCGAGTCGAGCAGCATGCTGTACGCCCGGGTGCTCTTGAAGCCGGAAGAAATCAATACTTTTCCCTCGCGGATGCAAGGAATCAGCTCGAAACGCTTCTTCTTCCGAATCTCGTCCGCTTTCCTCTTGCCCGCGAGCAGAACATAGGACGTATGATAAATGGGAACGGCCGAGGCCGAGGCGATCTCCGCCGCATGGTCCGAAAGCGCGGTCACGATATCCGCCCGACCGTCGGCCAGCATGGCGTCGTACTCGGAAGGGCGCTCGCTCCGCACGACCTGCAGCTCGACGCCCAGATGATCGGCATAGGCCTTGAACAGGTCGTACTGATAGCCGTAGCTTTCGCCGCCGAACACGAAATACCCCGGCAAAGGCTCATCCATGACGACGGTCAGCCGGCCCTTCTCGCGGACGCTCGTCCGGAGCTGCGGCTCGCCGCAGGCGGCCAAAAGAAACGAACTGAAAAAAAGAACGGTTGCTTGTTTGATCGATACACAATGATTTTGGATCATACGATTGAAGTTCGCGGGCAGCTTTCCCGATCAGTCGTAGAAGCTCCAGGAGATCCCCAGCTTGAACATCCGCGGATTCTGCGGGTAGTGGAGAACCGTGAAGTAGTTCCGGTCCCCGAACATGTTCTCGTTGAGATGCTGCATCTTGATCAGTATCCGCATGCGTTTCCACTTGGCCGCGGCAAACACGTCGATCATCGGATAGTTTCCCAGTTTCTTCTCGCGCTGGTTGTAGAACTGCGCCGTCGCCGGATTATACCCGAAGGCATAGTACGACGTGTTGTAGCGGCCGTCCAGCCCGAGCTGGAGCCGCAACACGTTCTTCACGACGTTGAACTCGAAGTAATAACTGAGATACGCACTGATCGCAGGCACAGGCACAACCTCCTCGGCTGAACTATACTGATACAATACCCTGTGATTCAGGTGGAGTCCGCCGAAGCGGAAATCCTTTTGCGCATACAAGCCCGAAACGGTCACGGTTCCGCCGTACTGGGCCGGCAACTGATCGGCGCCGTAATAGATACGGTCGCCCAGCAGGCTTTGGTAGCCGCCGAGCTCGAGCCCGATCTGAGGAGCCGAGAACGTGACCGAAAAACGGGTTTCAGACTCTTTGGAGAAAGAGTTGCTCCACACGAAGTGGTTAGAGAAATAACTTTCCGTCCAGTAGCCCGGCGTACGAATTTCGTGCCTGAGACTACCTTTCAGCGTCATGGGTCGTCCTCTCACATATACCTTGAACGCCACGTCGCCTCCCACCGAAAGGTCCTGCCTCCGGTAGCCGAACAGGTGGAATTTCACGTCGGCGTTCCAATCCAGATATCTTTTCACGTTTCCCTCTATGGAACCGTAGACATAGGTGCTGTTGCGATTCACTCCCTCGTTCGAACCCATGTAGTCCTGCAAGCGGAACTGGTAGTAATGGTGGGCGTCGTTCCCGATCCCGGCGTTGATCACGCCGACGGCTCCGTCCCGGTCCCACGGCTGAATCTGCACGAACAAGCGGTTGGAAAGCAGGCTCTCGAAAATCGAGTCGTACGACCGTTCGGGACTGACATACCAGTTTTCGTAGAAATCGCCGCTTTCCGCTTTCGTATCGGTATACCTTTTATAAAAGCGACTGTACAGGAACGAATAACCGAAGAAGATCGTCGAATTCCGGGCGATCGAGAAATCCTCGTCGGTCAGTTGGCGCAGCGGCACGCCATACGACTGGACGACATAGAACGTATTGTTCTTGAACAGATTCCGGGCATCGTTGAGCCGAACGTCGAGCAACTCGGGACGCTCGAATACCGTATCGGTTATATCGCGGTCGCGCAGGATACCTCCGTTCTCCTTCAGGTTTCCCATGTTATAGATGTAACCCGCATGAACGCTGTATTTCTTGCCCGTATGCGAAAAGGCGAGCGAAAGATTTTTCTCCCTCGCGCCCTGCCATTCGTACTGGCCGCGCGTTCCCCGGCTCTTGTAGTCCAGATTGAAACCCGTCGAGGGCGAAACGTTCTGGGCATGCGTGACCCACAGGCCCTCTTCCAGATGCTGCGTAGCGCCCGACATGAAATAGGAAAGGTGGGTGAACGGCTTTTTGACATTGAAGAACCGCGCCCGCTCGGGGGTCATCAGATAAGCGTCGAAAGCCTGAGCGAACATAAAGTCGCTATATTGAGGTCTCAGAAAGAAATCGAGCGGAACCGAAGCGCCGCCCATATTGCCCAGCATGGCCGAGCCCACGTTGTTCTGCAAAAACGGATAATCGTTCTGGAAACCGTTGAGCGCCGTGTCGACCTCGATGATCGCGACGTCGTTCCGTTCGAGATTGACCCTCCATGCGAAGCTCTGTCGCGAGCGAGTCGAATCGTCGAAGAAATAGGACTCCAGCGGCTTGCGTATCTTCGGCGGCTTCTGGGTCGTATCGGCCTCCTGAGGAGCGTTGTTATCGACCACTCCTCCTATGTTTCCGTACTGTATCTGATTAGGATTCCGGTCGTTCAGACCCGGCATGGTCCCGTACTGGTTCCTGAGATCGTAGTCGTTCATATTGAGAGGCCTTTGGGCGGATACGACAGAGGCACTCAGAACAAGAATCGTTCCGAACGACCATTTCACGACCCGCCTTCTCAAACTCAGGGACATCAGCTACGGCAATTTCACAAAGTAACGGCAAAGGTAGCAAAAATATTACACATGCAACAGACAGAGCCGCTATGCGCTGATTTTAGGACTTTTACCGCGACGGATCAGAAAGCGTACGATCGAAACCAGAATATAGGCGAGAATGATGAACGGCAGGGCACGGACCTGATAGAGTCCCAGCAACACGAGCGAAATACCCAGAAAGATATAGCGGAGCTCGTTGCCCGCGAAATCGAAATGCTTGAACTTCAGAGCGAACATAGGTATCGGACTGATCAGCAGCAGCGAGAAAACGACGGAGGCGACAATAGCTGCGACCGGAGGCGCCGCGGCAGCGTTCTGCTGCATGATGTACCCCACCGAAGCGAAAAACATCGCGCAAGCCGGCGTGGGAAGTCCGATGAACTCGGTAGCCTGACGCTCGTCGAGATTGAACTTCGCCAGCCGCAGAGCCGAAAAAGCGACCAGAATGAACACGGCAAAGCCCGACAGCTCGTCTCCTCCCGTCGCCACATAAATCGAATAGAGAATGCTGGCGGGCGCCAGACCGAAACTGATCATGTCGGCCAGCGAATCGAGTTCCTTGCCGACCGGCGACGAAACCTCCATCAGGCGGGCGGCGAATCCGTCCAGAAAATCGAATACGGCAGCGACCAGCACGCACCAGAAAGCCTGCTCGAGGTCGTTGATGCAGAGAGCGAAGATCACGGCCGCGCAACCCGAAAGCAGATTGCAAAGGGTCAGAATATTGGGGAAAGTAAACAGTCTCAATTTCATACGGTCATCCGATGTTAGCGTCCGCAGACCGGTCCCGAAACGGAGGAGCGAGGCTCGCCGAGCAAACCGCGCAGCTCGCGGACAGTTTCCGGACGGAAGTTCCTCAGGGCGAATACGCGAAGATAGAAATTAAATTTCAAAATCCAATCCGTTTCGCCGCGCCGAACGCAGCGGGCCGCCCCGTACTGCCGAAAAGCGAGGACTCGCGGGCGCCCGTCCGCCTCAACGCCTTTTTTCCCATGAGGCCGGAGGACGCCGAAAGGTTTGGCAATCCGGAGAAAATGCCTTATCATTGTAATAATAAATCTCGCCTTCGACTTTTATGGACAACAACCGCTACTGCATCATCATGGCCGGCGGGATCGGAAGCCGGTTCTGGCCGATCAGCCGCCGCACGATGCCCAAACAGTTTCTCGACATGCTGGGGACAGGCAAAAGCTTCATCAGGCACACCTACGAGCGCTTCGCCAAAATCGTCCCGCCCGAAAATTTTCTGGTCGTCACCAACGGCAGCTATAAGCCGCTGGTACTGGAACATATCCCCGAAATCGACGAAGATCAGATTCTCTCGGAACCGGTCGGACGCAATACGGCACCCTGTATCGCTTATGCAGCCTGGCGGCTCCGCGTGGCCGCCCCCGACGCGACGATGATCGTCACGCCGTCGGACCACCTGATCCTCGACGAGGACGAGTTCCGGCGGGCGATCGTCGAAAGCGCGGAGTTCGCCGAGCGGCAACGCGCCCTGATGACCATCGGCATCCGCCCGGACCGTCCGGCCACCGGCTACGGCTACATACAGGTCGACAATCAGGTCAGGCTGGAGCAAAAAGACGTGTACAAGGTCAAGACGTTCACCGAGAAGCCCAACCTGGAGCTGGCGCGCTCGTTCGTCGAGAGCGGCGAGTTCTTCTGGAACTCGGGCATATTCATCTGGAAAGTCGATGCGATCATGGAAAACTTCGAGCGACTGCTGCCCGACATGCACCAGATGTTCGCATCGATCGCTCCGAGTTACGGCACTCCGCAGGAACAGCAAAGCATCGATAGGATCTATCCCGAGTGCCGGAACATCTCGATCGACTTCGGCATTATGGAGAAAGCCGGCGACGTCTACGTACGCTGCAGCGATTTCGGCTGGTCGGACGTCGGAACGTGGGGTTCGCTCTACCAGCATTCGGCCAAGGACGCCGACGGGAACGTCGCTCCGGCCGAAAACATGCTCTACGACACGAAAGGCTGCATCGTCAAGGTTCCGGCAGGCAAACTGGCCGTGATCGAGGGCCTCGAGGACTATATCGTGGTCGACAGCGGCGACGTGCTGATGATCTGTCCCAAATCGGGCGAACAGAACATCAAGAAATTCATCGACGACGTCAAGTTCAAGATCGGGGACCGCTTCATCTGACCCCCGACGCGAGGACGTGCGGCTTTCGGACGAGACGCCCGGCAAGGATGCCGAGCGACGATTCCGCTTGCGCACCGAACTCGACGACAATTCGCTTCACACTCGACATGGAACTATACGAACTTTTCCGCCGGCATTCCCGGATTTCGACCGACAGCCGGCACATCGTCCCGGATTCGTTGTTTTTCGCCCTGCACGGCGAGCGTTTCGACGGTAACAGCTATGCGGAAAACGCGCTGAAAGCCGGGGCTGCGGCAGCCGTCGTGGACGACCCGTCCGTAGCGGAAACCCTCCGGCAGCAATGGCCGGACCGTTGCGCGGAGGTCCCCGACACGCTGGCCGCCCTGCAGGAACTGGCCGCCCGGCATCGCCGCGAGCTCGGCATTCCGATCCTCGCCATCACGGGCAGCAACGGCAAGACCACGACCAAAGAGCTCGTCGGTCGGGTACTCTCGCGCAAGTTCCGCACGGCCGTCACGCAAGGCAATCTGAACAACCATATCGGCGTGCCGCTGACGCTGCTCGCCATGGACCGCTCGGTCGAGATAGGCGTCGTCGAGATGGGAGCGAGCCACCCCGGCGAGATCGCGCTGCTCTGCTCGATCGCCCGGCCCGATTACGGGCTGATTACGAACATAGGCAAGGCGCATCTGGAAGGCTTCGGGGGCATCGAGGGCGTGATGCGGGGCAAGGGCGAGCTGCTCGACTTCCTGGTTGCAAGCGGAGGGACCGCCTTTTGGCTGAACGACAGCGACCGTCTGAAAACGATGGTCGAATCGCGCCCCGGACTGCGGGCTATTTCCTACTCTGCGCCCGAGGCGATCGGAACAGAACCCTTCGTCGAAGCGCGATGGGACGGCCTGCCCGTCCGCACTCGTTTGGTCGGAGACTACAACCGCAGCAACATCGCGGCCGCCATAGCGGTCGGCCTTTATTTCGGGATCGGGCGTGCCGAGATCGTCTCGGCCATCGAGAGCTACGATCCGGACAACAACCGGTCGCAGAAGCGGCAAACCGCATTCAACACGCTGATCTCGGACTGCTACAACGCCAACCCCTCGAGCATGCAGGCCGCGCTGGACAACTTCCTGTGCGAGGCGGATCCGCGCCCCAAAGCGGTCGTACTGGGCGACATGGGCGAGTTGGGTCCCTATGCCGCCGTCGAGCACAGGACCGTCGTCGAGCGACTCGAGCAGGGCGGGATCGAGGAAGCCTATTTGGTCGGCGGACATTTCGCCGAAGCGGCCCGGGGAAGCCGTTACCGGACTTTTGCCGACACGGAAGCGCTCGCCCGATATTTGGACGAGCATCCGATCCGTAACCGGCTCGTACTCGTCAAAGGCTCGCGCGCGAATCGTCTGGAAAAGATCGCCGAGAAGTTGTAGTCGCAAGCAGGAAAGCCCGTTCGGCAGCCTGCGCGACCGGACCGCTCACGATCCTCATTTCCGCGAACATTGTCAGCTCCGTCCTTATCGTACATGCGGTACGGCGACGGCGCATGCCGTGCCGCCTCCGATAGAGCAATTGCGCAACCATCGCGGCGAGCGCCCGGTTGCCGTGCTACGCCCTGCCGATAGTTACGCAAGATCGCATGAAATCGCTCCGGTATCCCCGCCTCGTCTTCCATACGTTCCCTATTACGGCGGAACCGTCTCGGACCGAGAACAGCGCAAAGCCAAACGCGGTACAAAGATTCCCGTTTCCCTCATACAGCCTCTACGTGAAAGCGCTTAGGGTCGCGGCTCAAGCCCCGGCGGAAAATCTGCCGGCCGAACGACAAATGCCCGGCACAGACCTACGGAAGTGCGAGCGACCTCCGCCCCCCGGAATCGGCCCTGCATCGCCTCTTCCCGATTCCGGCGAATACGGACACAGAGGCAATCACATATTTCAACGTACCAGGTTGGTTACACACGGAATCTCCATATCTGTCAGTCGCGGCTTGTGTTCGCAGGTCGCGTATCCTACTGAGGCCCCTACCATAAACCCCTTCCGTCGGAAAAGACTTCATGCGAAAACCGGAAACATCGGGAACTCGAAAGCAGGTACGACTGAAGTATATATATTGCCATACGGCAAGACAAACTCCGGCTCCGGACAGCACGGAAGCAAGACACGCGCAGCGACCCGCCGGCAGCTTCCGGCCCTTATGTCCGAAACGACCGGAGGCCGGCCCTTGAAAGGGCCGGCCTCCGGCAGACATCTCGCGGCGAACCGCTATTTCTTGGCCAGCATGGCCTTCACTTTCTCGTATACCTTCTCGCCCGAGAAACCGAACTCCTTGTCGAGCACGCCGGCCGGAGCCGAGTATCCGAAATGGTCGAGTCCGGCGATCTCGCCGTCGCAGCCGACCAGACCGGCCAGCGTCACGGGCAGGCCCGAGGTCAGACCGAACTTGGGTACGCCGCAGGGCAGCACGCTCTGCTGGTATTCCTTGCTCTGGTCGCGGAACAGACCTTCCGACGGAACCGACACGACGCGGACTTTCACGCCGTCGGCCTTCAGCTTTTCGGCACCGTCCACAAGCGTCGCCACTTCCGAGCCGCTTGCAAGCAGGATCACGTCGGGAGTACCCTCGCAATCCATAACGACATAAGCTCCTTTGACGAGCTGCATCGCCTCCTTGCGGCGGTCGCCGCTGGCGGCCGGCAGGTTCTTGATATTCTGACGCGACAGTACGAGAGCCGTCGGACGCTCGTTTTCCATAGCGACCTTCCATGCGGCTACCGTCTCGTAGCTATCGGCAGGACGCAGCACGACGACCGAACGCTCGCCGCGATGGTTGCGCAACTGCTCCATCAGGCGAAGCTGAGCCTCGTGTTCGATCGGCTGATGCGTCGGACCGTCCTCGCCCACGCGGAACGAGTCGTGCGTCCAGACGTACTTGACCGGCAGACGCTGCAAAGCAGCCAAACGCAGTACGGGCTTCATGTAATCGGAGAAGACGAAGAAAGTCCCGCAAGCCGGAATCACGCCTCCGTGAAGCGCCATTCCGTTCATGATGCAGGCCATCGTGAACTCGGCCACGCCCGGCTGCAGGAAGCGGCCGGTGAAATCGCCCTTGCGCATCGCATGGGTCTTCTTCAGGAAACCGTCGGTCTTGTCCGAGTTGCTCAGGTCGGCCGAAGCGACGACCATGTTCTGCACATGCTCGGCCAAATAAGAGAGCACGGCGGCCGAAGCGGCGCGCGTAGCCACGTTGTCGCCGCAATTGATCTGCGAGTAGTCGATCGCCGGCGTCTTGCCCGACAGGAACAGGTCGAGCTCGGCGGCCTGCTCCTTATTGGCAGCGCGCCAGATCGACTCTTCCTCGCGGCGCAGCGCGTACCATTTTTTCAGTTCCTCGCGGCGACGCGCATACAGTTCCTTCACGTCGTCGAAAATCACGAACGGATTCTCCGGATCGCCGCCCAGCGCGGCCACCGTCTTGGCAATGTCGCCGCCCGCGGCCGACAGAGGCTGTCCATGCGTGGAAACCTTGTTCGAGAAATCCTCGCCCTCCTTGCCGACGGCGCCCTTGCCCATCAGCGTATGGCCGACGATCAGCGTAGGCTTTTCGGTCTCCGCCACCGCGCGGGAGAGAGCCTGACGGATTTCGGCGGGATCGTTGCCGTCGATACTGATGACGCTCCAGCCCCAAGCCTCGTACTTGGCCACGATATCCTCGGTCGAAACCTCCTCGACCTTGGTCGAAAGCTGGATATTGTTCGAGTCGTAGAACATGATCAGGTTGCTCAACCCGAGATGCCCGGCGATGCGGCCGACGCCCTGAGAAACCTCTTCCTGAATACCGCCGTCGGAGATGAACGCGTAGGTCTTGTGCGCCATCCAGTCGCCGAAGCGAGCTACGAGAAAACGCTCGGCGATCGCCGCACCCAAAGCCATCGCATGGCCCTGCCCCAGCGGGCCCGAGGTATTCTCGATTCCGCGGTCGAGATCGACCTCGGGATGACCCGGCGTCGGGCTGCCCCACTGCCGGAACGCCGCCAACTCGTCCATATTGAAATAGCCGGCCAAAGCCAGTACGGAATAGAGCATCGGCGACATATGGCCGGGATCGAGGAAGAAGCGGTCGCGGAACGGATAGCGCGAGTCGTCGGGATTGTACCGCAGGAACTCGGAGTAGAGAATGTTCACGAAATCGGCTCCGCCCATCGCTCCGCCGGGATGGCCCGACTTGGCTTTCTCCACCATCGACGCTGCGAGAATCCGGATATTGTCCGCAGCCTTTGTTGTTAAGTCTTTCATTTGAAGATCAGTAAGTTATTTGTTTTGGAATGAATGATTTAGAACTTCGTGCCGGAGCATCGATACATTGAAACAAATATAGATAAAAAAAACGACTCTGCAAATAATCTCCTCGTTCCGAGGCGTTCCGCTCCGGGTATCGCCTCCGTGCCGCAAATCCGGCCAATGCAGAACAGAGCCTGCGACGGCGCCTCGCCGGACAGCGGCCCGCAGGCGACCCGGACAGAACGGACCGAAAACGGAGCGTTTTCGTCCGTTTTGGCAGCAAATTGGCATTGGGACGAACGGGACGGCGCACGGCCGTCCGCAGAATACAAATCATCAGTCGACCGAAACATGAAAACAATCGCCTTGATCGGCGCGAGCGGATTCGTCGGCTCGGCCATTCTGAAGGAAGCGTTGTACCGGGACCTGCAAGTGACGGCTATCGTGCGCCGACCGGAAAGCATCGCGCTGCGGAGCCTAAATCTCGAAACGCGGACGGCCGACGCAGCCGACCCGACGACCCTGAGGGAAGCCGTCCGCAACCACGACGCGGTAATCAGCGCCTACAACCCGGGCTGGAACAATCCCGACATTTACGAACAGACGCTGAGCGTCTATCCGCGCATCGTCGAGGCAGTCAAGCTGGCCGGCATAAAACGGCTGCTGGTCGTCGGAGGAGCCGGCAGCCTGTACGTCGGGCCCGGCATGAGGCTGCTCGACAGCGGCCGTATCCCGGAGTGCTTGCTGCCGGGCGTCAAAGCGCTGGCCGAAGTTTACGAAACGGTGCTCAAACCCGAGAACGAGCTGGATTGGGTGTTCTTCTCCCCGGCAGCGGAGCTCGTCCCGGGCAAGCGGACCGGAAAATTCCGAATCGGGAAAGACGAGCTGATCCGGGACGCCTCGGGAAAAAGCAGCATCTCGGTCGAAGACTACGCCGCCGCGATGATCGATGAACTGGAAAAGCCGGTCCATCACCGCGAGCGCTTCACGATCGGATACTGAGCCGAACGGTAGGGATCGTCTGTCTGCGGTCGCCCGAGCCGGCGGCAACAAGCGTCCGGGAAACGTCGCGGACCATGGAGAGCAAATCGGGGGAAAGCCCGGCTTTACCGGCAGACTCGACTCCGCTCGCCCAGTTTTTCAAGACATTCGCCCCGAAAAAACGGTTCCGGCGCGCGAAACAGGCAAATATTCCAAGAGGAAAGGTCCCTGCCGAGACCGTACCGGCACATAAACGCCCCGAGACAAACGAACGGATGCACGGTACGGATCGAAGGGAAGCGCCGACACCGGAAATATCCCGGCCGGCAAGCCCGTCCCTCCCGCCGGCCGCATGGACGGGCGCCGGACCGCCTACAGATCGTCGTCCGGCAGGATCCGGATACGCAACACGTTTTCGGTTCCGGAACCCACGGCGTACCGCTCGTCGATCCTCCGTCCGACGAGCCAAACGATATCCCCGCCCGAAACGACAACGAACTGCCGCCGCTTATCGGGCAGCGAAACTTTGTCGTCGATCAGCATGTCGCTGACCTTTTTCCGCCGCCCTCCCATGCCGAACGGCACGAAAGCGTCGCCCTCGCTCCAGCGCCGGACCTTCAGCGGATAGGAAAGCTTGGCTTCGTCGAGCAGCGCGACGGTCGGAGGCTGACGCAGCTCGTCGATATCGTCGACGTCCGCATGCTCGAACCAAAGCGTGCCCCCGCCGCAGGGAATGCGCTCCGTCCGGGGAGTCACCAGACTCTCGCAACTCTCGTCGTCGGGAATCGGCGTGACGATGATCCTGCCCCGGTCGATATAGGCTACGCTGTCTTTGGAAAAGAAGCGCTTGCCCGAGCCGTGCCCCTCGGCGAACGCGCGCCCCAGACTGTCGATCACCTCGCCGTTGAATCCCATGCCTCTCATCAGCTCGAAGATGACGAAATGCAGCGGCAGCAACGGATCGATCAGACTCATTTCGATCACCGTCCGGTCGCCCTCGGTGCGGACAGCATGCTGGCGAATCAGTTCGATCCCCCGGTCGATGAAGCTCTGGGCCGAAGTCAGCCGCTCGACGTTCGAGGTCATCGTTTCGGTGAACTGAGGGGATATTTCCTTGATCCTCGGAACGATGCCGAGCCGGAACTTGTTGCGCAGGTATTTGGTCGAAGCGTTCGACGAGTCCTCCCGATAGGGAATCTTGTTGGCCAGGGCATAATCGACGATCTCGCGGCGCGTCGAGAAAAGCAGCGGACGGATCAGCCGGCCGTTGACCACATGGATGCCGGTCAGCCCGCGCAGCCCGGTCCCGCGAATCAGGTTGATGAAAAAGGTCTCGACCGAGTCGTCGGCATGGTGAGCGATGGCGATCTTGTCGTACCCGTGCTCGTCGCACAGCTTGTCGAACCAACCGTAGCGGAGCCGACGGGCGGCCATTTCGACCGAATCGCCGGTCGCCGCGACCTCGGCCAGCGTATCGAAGCGAGCCCCGAAATAAGGTACTCCGTAACGGGCCGCCTGCTGTTCGACGAGCACATCGTCCTCGTCGGCCTCCCTGCCGCGGAGCTGAAAATTGCAATGGGCCACGCCGACGCGGTAGCCGCAGCGCACGAAAAGAGAGAGCATCACCATCGAGTCGACCCCTCCGCTGACGGCCAGCAGAATCCGCTCGTCGGCCGTACAGAGCGACCGCTCGCGCACATAGCTGCGGAACTTCTCCTGTAACATATCCTACAACAAGTTGACTTCCATATCGATCCGGACGCCGAACCGCTCGGCCACGTCGCGCTGCACGGCCCGGGCAAGCCGCATCACGTCGGCCCCGGTTCCTCCGCCGTAGTGAACCAGCACGAGGGCCTGACGGTCGTGGACCCCCACGGGACCCATACGACGGCCTTTCCAGCCGCAGCGATCGATCAGCCAGCCGGCGGCCAGCTTGACGAATCCCTCGCCCGCCCCGTAGCGCGGCATGTCGGGCCAACGGGCCAACAGCCTCGCGGCCTGCTCCTCCGATACGACGGGATTCTTGAAAAAGCTGCCGGCATTGCCCAGCACCTTCGGGTCGGGCAGCTTCGCGCGGCGAATCGCGACCACCGCCTCGCGGATGTTTTTCAACGACGGTCCCCCGAGCTCGTCGACCCGGCGCGAGACGTCTTCGTAGCGCAAGCGGAACTCGGGACGGCGCGACAGACCGAACAGCACGGACAGGATCACCGCCCGAGAGCGCAACTCACGCTTGAAAACGCTGTCGCGGTAGCCGAAACGGCACTCGGCATTCGAAAGCGCGACAACCCGGTCCTCGTCCGGAAGATAGCACTCGACGCTCTCGATCGTATCCTTCGCCTCGACGCCGTAAGCGCCGATGTTCTGGACCGGAGCGGCTCCGGCGCAGCCCGGTATCAGCGACAGGTTCTCGATGCCGCCCAGTCCCTGCCCGACGGCCCAGCCGACGAAATCGTCCCACTCGGCTCCGGCTCCCACACGGACCAGCGCCCGCTCGCCGTCGCCGCCCTCAAGCGTCACGCTCCGGTCGAGAGGATGGAGCAGCGTGCCGCCGTAATCGGCAGTGAAAAGCACATTGTTTCCGCCGCCGAGCACATACCACGGCTCGCCGGAGGGCATCGAAGCGAACGCCTGCCGCAAATCCTCCGCCGAGGCGAACTCGACCAGCCGACGGGCCGAAACGTCGAACCCGAAGCTGTTCATCCCGAGCAGCGAAATATTTTCCCGCACTTTCATCATACGAATGACAAACTTACGCATTAAAACAAGATTTGCCAAATCGGCTCCGCCCGGGGCCGGACGATCGGAAACGGTTCCGTTCGCGTGCGAACGGAACCGTTTTTGCAGAAAATTCGCTAACTTTACTTGTTCTTTCAACAAACGCACGCATGCTTACACCACAGGATATTCGACAGATCGAGGAACACGGGTTGAGTCCCGAACAGATCGAACGCCAGATGGAAAGGTTCCGGACAGGCTTCCCGTATCTGAACCTGGCCCGCGCCGCCGTCGCGGGCGACGGAATCGTCCGCATGGACGCGAGCGAGGCCGAACGTTGCCGGGTGCTGTACCGCAGCCGGCGCGACGAACGGCGCATCGTCAAGTTCGTCCCGGCCTCCGGCGCAGCCACGCGCATGTTCAAAAGCCTGTTCGGCTATCTCGAAACGGGACAGGCCGGGCCGGAAGTCCGCGAAGTGATCGAGCGGATAAACCGGTTCGCCTTCGCCGACGAGCTGCACAGGCTGACCGGAGGGAGCGGCTCGCCCCGCCGGCTGATCGAGGGAATCGTGCGCGACGGACTCGGATACGGCCGCCTGCCCAAGGCGCTGATCCTGTTCCATAAATATCCCGAAGGCAGCCGTACGGCGCTCGAGGAACACCTGGCCGAGGGAGCGATGTACGCCGTCGGCGCCGGGCGGAGCGTACACATTCATCTGACCGTCTCGCCGGAACACATGCCGCTGTTCAAGCGGCTCGTCGAGCGCGTGAAGCCCGAGTACGAAGCACGCTTCGGGGTCCGCTACGACATCGGCTATTCGCAGCAGAAACCCTCGACCGATACGATCGCCGTCAATCCCGACAATATGCCGTTCCGCGAGGGAGGACGGCTGCTGTTCCGGCCCGCCGGACACGGAGCGCTGATCGAGAACCTGAACGAAATCGATGCCGATCTGGTCTTCGTCAAGACCGTCGATAACGTCGTTCCAGACCGGCTCAAGGCCGATACGGTCGCCAGCAAGGAGACGCTGGGCGGACTGCTGCTCTCGCTTCAGGAACAGGCTTTCGAGTACTTACGAGAAACGGACGGGCGAGTCGCCGAGAATCCGGACGAGATCGCGGCGTTCGTCACCGAGAAGCTGTGCCGGAAACTCCCGGCCTCGTTCCGCGATATGACGGCCGAGCGGAAGACGCGATACCTGCGCGACATGCTCGACCGGCCGATCCGCGTCTGCGGCATGGTCCGCAACGAAGGCGAACCGGGCGGGGGACCGTTCTGGGTTTCCGAGCCCGACGGAGGCGAGTCGCTTCAGATCGTCGAGTCGTCGCAGATCGCCCCCGGACAGAAAGAACTGATGGCCCGGGCCACGCACTTCAACCCCGTCGACGTCGCATGCGGCCTGAAAAACTACCTCGGACGCCGCTTCGATTTGCGGCAATGGACCGATCCGCAGACGGGATTCATCTCGGAGAAGTCGCAGCAGGGCAGACCGCTGCGGGCCATGGAGCTACCGGGCCTGTGGAACGGCGCGATGGCGCGATGGAATACCGTGTTCGTCGAAGTGCCGATATCGACCTTCGCCCCCGTCAAGATCGTCAACGACCTGCTCCGGCCGCAGCACCAGAACGAGCCTTAACGGCACGCGAGGCAGTCCGGCAGCATTCTTCCGCAGGATGCGGGCCCGCCCCGGCATACGGCGAGACGGGCCGCCGGAAACGGAGATTCCGACCGGCGCCGACGCCGAAACCCGTACAAAGCGATCAAGCCCCGACATCATCGGGGCGGCCCGCCGCAGTTTCCGCTGCATCCGCTGGTCGGACAGAAACGCCCCGAGCGGCAAAAGAATCCGACGCAAGGGAAACGGAGCAATCGCCGGAAACGACCGGACGAACACTCCGCCCATGCAAGCGGGGCAGCCGGCGGCGGCCGGGCGACCCGGCCGATCCGCGCAGCGAGAGGCATTGCAAAGCCGCTCAACAATCGCTACCTTTGTGCAAACGATTCTTTCGATGGCCAAAAGCGGCAAAAAAACGTTCAGGGAAAGCACGGCGGACTACGCCGCACTGGCGGCGCGCATCGCGGAGCGCCGCTTCGAGCCGCTCTACCTGCTGATGGGCGACGAGCCCTATTTCATCGATTCGCTGACCGCCCGGCTCGCCGACGCCATCCTGCCGCCCGACGAACGCGCGTTCAACCAGACGGTCGTCTACGGCAAAGACACCGACGCCGGAGCCGTCATCAACCTGTGCCGCCAGATGCCGATGACCGGGACGCGCCAGGTGGTGATCGTCCGCGAAGCGCAGAGCCTGCGCAGACTCGAGCAGCTATCCCTTTACACGGCCTCGCCCTGCGCGACGACGATTCTGGTACTGTGTCACAAAGAGCGCAACATGGACAAGCGCTCCCAGCTCTACAAGCAGATCGCCGGACGGGGCGTCGTCTTCGAGTCGGTGCGCCCGCGCGACTACGAAATCGCCGGGTGGCTCGCGGAATACATCCGGAGCCGGAACTGCACGATCGACGCCAAGTCGGTGTCGATGCTCGTGGATCACCTGGGGGCCGACATTGCGAAGATCGCCAACGAAATCGACAAGCTGATGACTTTCCTGCCCGAAGGGACCTCGCGCATCACGGCCGAGCACATCGAGCAGAACATCGGCATCAGCAAGGATTTCAACAATTTCGAACTGACGCGCGCGCTGTCCGAGAAAGACATGGCCCGGGCTCTGCGAATCGCCGACCACTTCGCCCGCAACCCGAAGGAGAATCCGCTGCTGGTAACGCTCGGCACGCTGTTCACGCATTTTCAGCGGATATTCATCGTCAATTACCAACGATGGCTCTGCCGGCGCAAGGGAACCCCCATGCCGCCCGATGCGGAACTGGCGCGGATGCTGAAACTATCCTCGGCTTTCTTTTTGAAGGAGTACCAGCAAGCGGCTTCGCTCTATCCGAACAGTCGGGTATTCGCCATCATGGGGCTGATCCGCGAATACGATCTCAAAAGCAAAGGGATCGACTCGGGACAAGCGACCGACGGCGAGCTGCTGAAGGAACTGCTTCTGAAAATATTCGTTCTGCGATGACTTTCATTCTGATCTTCCTGACGGCCGTCGTTTCGGTCGTCTGCTTCGGCAACCGGCGGTGGTTCGACTCGCTGGCGATGATTCCTTACCGGGTGGCGCACGATCGGCAATGGTACAGGGCCGTCACTTACGGATTCGTCCACGCCGACTACATGCACCTGATCGTCAACATGTTCGTCCTGCTATCGTTCGGACAGTACCTCGAGCGGCTGTTCCGGGCCTACGAGCATGCAGGGACGATAGCCAGCGGCTACCTCGCTTACGGGCTGCTGTATTTCGGAGGGCTGATCGCATCGGTCGCATCGGACATGGCACGCCACCGCAACGATCCGCGCTACGTATCGATCGGCGCCTCGGGAGCCGTGTCGGCCGTCGTGTTCGCATCGATCTTCTTCAATCCGTGGAGCAAAATCTACTTTTTCGGCATACTGCCCATACCGGGCATCCTTTTCGGAGCGCTATACGTCGGGTACGAACAGTACCTGAGCCGGCGGGGAGGAGACAACGTCAACCACAACGCCCATCTGTGGGGCGCGCTGTACGGCTTTGTCTTTCCCCTGCTGCTCGAGCCTTCGCTGTGGCATGCGTTCATCCGCAACCTGACTCAATTCTGACGGCTCCCATGAAAAGCGTCTGCCTCAACGGAACGTTCGTCGAGCCGGCCGAGCTGGCCGATCCGCTGTCGATGCTGGAAAGGAATCACCTCTTCCAACGCATTCATACGTTCGGAGGCACGGCTCCGTTTCTTTCCGTACACCTCGAAATCCTGACCCGCGCCCTCGACCGTTTGTACGGCATGCAAACCGACCTGTCCGAGAGCCGGATCGCCGACCGGATCGCCCGACTGCTCGAAATCAACCGGTTTCCGCGACAAAGCGCCTGCGTGACGCTTCGGCTGTTTCCCGAAGGAATCGACGAAGGCTCCGACCGATGCGAATACCTGATCGAGACCGACCGTCCCCTGCTTTATCCGCATTTCGTACTGTGGCACAAGCGTATGATGCTCGGCACGGTCCGGTGCGATGCTCCTCACGAAGGATATCCGACCGCCGCCGCGCTGCTTTGCGACCGCTATGCGGAACGGACGGTCCGCCGGCGAGGAGGCGAACTGGCCGTGCGCGAGAACCGCGACGGCGTGCTGCTCGGCGTCGGAGGCGAGCCGCTGCTCATCGTCTCGGGACGGCAGGCGCTCACCACGCCGCTGTCGGCCGGAGCGACCGACTCGGCGATGCGCCGGCTCGTGCTGTCGGCTTGCCGCGAGGAAGGCCTGACCGTCACGGAATACCCGCTCACGCGGCAGATGCTGCTCCGCTGCGACGAGGCGCTGACGGTCGACGTACAGGGAATCGTTTCCGTTCTGGGCTACCGCGACCGCCGCTATTTCAACACGGCGGCCGTCCGGCTCAGCGAGCGGATCAACCGGACCGACATCAGAACGTACCGGTAAACGAATCCCGGGCAACGCCTTCCGGCATGCCCCGGCGGGCATTCGAGCGCTTCGGGAAGATCCCCGACATGCGACAGGAACCTCTCCGAGACCGTTCTTCAAGACTTTGCGCTTGCCTGTCCTCTCAAGAACCGGATGCTTGCTCCAGCTCCTCCAACAAGACATCCCCCTCGCCGGACGAAAGTACCGGCATCAGGTAACGGCGGTACAATCCGGCCAACGCGCGGAGATCCTCCTTCCGCCCGGCTTTCCGGTAGTACGCCGCCAACCGGGCCAAAGCTTCCGTATAAACGAACAGACAACCCGAAATCCGGGGAATATCGGTCGTCGCGACGGACCGCACCTCTTTCAGACGGTCGGCCCGCAACAATCTTTCGAGCCGGGGCACATCGGTTTCATGCGCCGTGCCCGCCGTGGGGAAAGGCAGCAGGCGCGACACGAGGCCGCCATGGCTGAAGAAACGGTCGAGCCCGGCGAAAAAGAACGGATTGTCCATACGGGAGAAAAAAATCGGGCGCGAGGCGTAATTATCCTCGACGATCTGCAGCATGACCGCCCGCTGCGGGCTCAGGTAGGTCCTCGGCCGGGCCTTTTCGTCATTGAGTTTGCCGTTCAGCCGCTCGGAAGCGAAATCGGGCGCGACGGTCCATGCCAGAACGGCATCCTCGGGCAAGGAAAACTCCTCGCGCAGAGCTTCCGACACAGGTATGCGGACCTCGAGCGTATCCCATTTGAACGGGCGCATCTCGAGAATCTGCTCGTCCGACAGCGAAAGAGCAAGAGGACGCTGCGCCCCTTCGAGCCCGTCGCGCAGATAGCCGGCATACCACGGACGGTCGGTATAGCCGACCGGCAGAACCGAAACATCCCTCCGATAGCCTTCGTGCAACTGCAAGTAGGAACAGACGTCGAAATCGCCGTTTCCGCCGGCGAACAGGATCGCATCGCGGTCGCAGCCGTCGAGCATGTTGCGCCCCAGCTCGAGCAGCCAGGGCGGATAGGCCCCCTTGAGAAACGCCTTTTCATAGAAGTGCCTCAACCGCTCCAGATCGCGCTCGCGCATCGCATGGAACGCGTTCGCGCTACATTCGGCTCCGTAGAAATAGCGGGCGTCGCCCAACGACGGATCGAGCTCCAGCGCCCGGTCCAGATAAGAGAAGACACGCTCGGAGTACGAGAAATCGTATCCTTTGAGCGGGCGGCTGTCGTAGGCCCGGTAATGGTTGAAGAAACCGAGGTAATACCAGCTTTCGGCATCGGTCGGATCGGCTTCCGCGGCACGCTCCATCAGCGCGACCGCCTCGTCGTACCGTTCCCGGCGGAAACTCTCGAGCGCCTGCTCCTTCAATCCCTGCACCTGTGCCGGCGAGCGAAAAGCAAGCAGAAAAAAAGACAATGCAAACAATAGGGCTTTCATAGAGAGAGGTTTGGCATATGAACGCGAATTCGCCGGAAATCGTATGCCGGAACCGCCGTCCATCACGCGGGAAACGCAAACGAAACGACCGGAACCGGCCGAAAGTCTTCAGAACGCCGTCAGCGAGCGCCGTTCTGTCGCGGGAAATACTTTCCGAACATTTCGTCGATCACGTGCAACCCCTCGGCAGTGGATATGCCCCTAAAAAAGCACATCATAATGTAGCGGAACGCCTCGGACATCGAGATCTCGGCCGAGTGATAGGTCGAGGGCGAAGTGAAGATCGTCGAAACGGATGCGATCAGGATCGCAGCGGAGAACTCGACGTTGATATCGGGAAAGAAAAGACCGTCGGCAACGCCCTGCCGAAGTTTCTGCTTCAGTCGCTCGGCCCCCTGGCGATGGCGCTCGGAAGAGATGCGTCCGTAAATTTCCGGATAGAAACGCTCCAGATCGCTCATGAAGTTCATATTGACCGTAACCGAGTTCTCCCAGTCCTCGAGCAGAAGCATGAACTCCTCGATGACGTTGCGAGCCGAAGCCATCCGCGCCTCATACCTGCGTTCCTGCCGGTTGTAAAAGTACTCGACACAAGTCCGGATCAGCGACTCGCGGTCGCCGAACAGCTCGTAGATCGTCCGTTTGGAAACGCCCAGCCGGGATGCGATGTCGTCCATGCGAACCGACTTGACCCCGTAGCGTACGAACAGATCGGTCGATTCCGCTATGATCCTATCTTTTGAAAGCATGATACAGTCGTTATACTCCGCTGCAAAGATAGGGAGAAAACTGAAAAAACGAAAAAAGTTTTGAAGTTTTCTCTCGTGCGCCCCCTGCCCGGTATTTGCAAGCAACGGAAACGGCTTTCGGGAACCTACAGATAACTGGAATTGTCCCAGCAATGAGTGCACAACTCCTCCTTGGGCAGGCCGATCGCCCGGACCAAATCTTCCAAACGCTGGAAGCGAAGCGTGTCGGCTCCGATCCGCCGGCGCATGACCTCCACCATCGCGGCGTGCTTCGGGCTGTCCGGGTCGGCATATTGACGCAGCAGCTCCTCGGAAAACTCCTCGGTTCCCTCCAATTCCTTGATCACGCGGCGCGTGAACAGGTCGAACGTCGAGCGCGAAGTGGAGAAATTGAGAAATACGCACGGATAAATCAGCGGCGGACAGGCGATTCGGATATGCAGCGCCCGGGCGCCCACCTCGGTCAGCTTGACGATGTTGTCCTTGAGCTGGGTGCCTCGCACGATCGAGTCGTCGAGCAACACCATGCGGGAACCTCGGATGAAAGCTTCGTTCGGGAGCAGCTTCATCTTCGCTACCAGATCGCGCATTTTCTGGTTCTGGGGCATGAAACTGCGGGGCCATGTCGGCGTATACTTGACGAATGCCCGTTTGTAGGGCAGGCGACGACTGTTGGAATAGCCGATCGCATGGCCGACGCCCGAGTCGGGCACGCCGGCCACCAAATCGACATCGCGCACGTCCTCGTCGCGGCAGGCCAGCGCGCAACCGCAGCGATAGCGGGCATCCTCGACGTTCACGCCCTCGTAGCACGACGAAGGGTAGCCGTAATAGACCCACATGAACGAACATATCTGCTTGCGCTTGCCCCCCGGCGTGATCTCGCGTATGCCGTCGGCCGTTATGAACAGCGTCTGCGCCGGCTTCAACTCGGTTTCGACACGGTAATCGAGGTTAGCGAAAGCCGAGCTCTCCGTGGCTATCGCATAGCCGTCGCCTCCCCGACCGACAACCACCGGCGTGCGGCCGTACTTGTCGCGCGAAGCATAGATGCCCTCCGGCGTCAGGATCAGCATCGAGCACGACCCTTTCACCTTGCTCTGCACCAACTCGATTCCCTCGCGAAAGGAGTCGCCCAGCGATACGAGCGTAGCGACCAGCTCGGTCGGGTTGATCCGCGAGGCGGACAGCTCGGCGAAGTTCAGCCGGCGACCGAGCAGCTCCCGCGTCAGCTCTTCGAGATTGTCGATACGCCCGATGGCCACCAGCGAAAAGCGGCCCAGATGCGAGGTGAGCGTGATAGGCTGCGACTCCATGTCGCTGATGATGCCGATCCCCTGCCGCGAGCCCTCGAAACGGGGCAGATCGTCCTCGAACTTGTTGCGGAAATAGGCGTTCTCCAGCGAATGGATGGTCCGTACGAAATCCTTTCCGTCGTAAAAAGCCATGCCGCCGCGCTTGGTGCCCAGATGCGAGTGATAATCGGTGCCGTAGAAGACGTCAGCCACGCAGTCCCGCTTCGAGACACAACCGAAAAAGCCGCTCATACAGTCAGATTTTTGCGCAAAGATAGCGTTTCGGGACGAATTTCAAACGCAGCCGCCATTTAAAATCGGCCGAAAAGCCGGGCTATTCCGCCGTTCCGGCCTCCCTCTCGCAGGACAGCGGAACGGGAAAGGAGCGCACATCTGTCCCGGCAAGCCCGGATCGGAAGCTTTTCCCGTCCCGATGCGAAAAGCGCGCGAACGCCCGGTCCAGTGGGAGCAAACGCAGAATCCGGGCGACGGTTCAGCGCAGGAACCGTCGCCCGGATTCTGAGAATAGCCGGCGTTCCGGCCGCACCGAGTCCGCCTCCGCACCGGCCCAGCCATTCCAAACACCCGTCGGGGCGATAAGAAGAACTTCCGCGGTCGGGTCCCGACGTTTTGTCGGGACCCGACCGCGACCTTCATAAAAACGTCCTACTTGGGCAACGAGCGCCCGACCTTATAGCCGCGAACAGCGAAATAGATCATAAACAGATACCCCGGAGCGAGAATCAGGTACGGCAGGTGACGGTTGCCGATCGCGTCGGCCCATGCCCCGTAAAGCATCGGCATGATGGCCCCGCCTGCGATACCCATAATCAGGATAGCCGAAGCGAGCTGGGTATACTTGCCCAAATTCTCGATGGCCAGCGGCCACAGGCTCGGCCACATCAGCGAATGCGCGAAGCTCATCAGCACGATGAAAACGATCGACGTAATACCCGACGTGAGCAGCGCTCCTGCCAGAAACAGCAGCGCGAGCGTCAGGCATGCGATGAACGCCTTGCGCTGGGGCACGTATTTCGGAACGAGCACGATACCGATCAGATAGCCGATCGTCGTAGCCACCAAACTGCATATGCCCAGCTTCGTCGCCACGTCGCCCGACAACCCCTGAGACTCGCCGTAAAGCGGCAGCGTATCGATCGCGACGACCTCGGCACCCACATACAGGAACAGGCTGACCGCCCCGAGCCAGAAATAGGGATAGTCCAGCAGCGAGCGGCGCTCATGACCGGCCTCCTCGCAATTCGACTCGACATCGATCTCGGGCAGCTTCGCCGCGAACCGGATCACCAGCGCGAGCAGAATCAGCACGACCGTGATGCAGACATAGGGCACGATGATCTTCTCGGCAAGCACATGCAGCTCGGCAATCTTATCGGCGCCGGTCAGACCGGCGATCTTGGCCGATATTCCCTCGATGTCCGAGAACAGGAAACGGCTCAGCAGGAAAATACCGGTCATGCCGGCAATCTTGTTGCAGACGCCCATGATACTGATGCGCTGCGCAGCGCTCTCGATCGGGCCGAGAATCGTCACATACGGATTCGAAGCGGTCTGCAACAGCGCGAGCCCGGTCCCCTGCAGGAACAGTCCGAGCAGGAACAGCGCATAGCTGCGGTCCAATGCGGCCGGAATGAACAGAATCGAACCGACGGCCATAGCCAGCAGCCCGTAAGACATGCCCCGGACGAACCCGCTGCGACGCAGCACCCACGACGACGGAATGGCCATGACGAAATAGGAAATGTAAAAAGCGAACGTCACGAAATAGGCTTGGAAATCGGTGAGTTCGCATATTTGTTTCAGAAAGGGAATCAGCACGCTGTTGATCCACGTGACGAAACCGAAAACGAAAAAGAGCGCACCTATCACGTAGATGCTTCTGGCTGCGGAATTGTTCTTCATTCTATTCAGTTCAGATTAGGTTTTGCGAAATCTTAGAGTTTGAATTGCTTGTCATCGATATACGAATCCTTGTAGCCGAGGAAATAGAGAATTCCGTCGAGCCCGACCGTCGAGAGCGACTGGCCGGCCGTCGCCTTGACTTTCGGTTTGGCGTGGAATGCGATTCCCAGGCCGGCGACGCTCAGCATCGGCAGGTCGTTGGCCCCGTCCCCGACGGCGATCGTCTGCGCGATGTCGACGTTCTCGACCTGCGAGATGAGCTTCAGCAGCTCGGCCTTGCGTTTGCCGTCGACGATGTCGCCCAGATAGCGGCCCGTCAGCTTGCCGTCCTCGATCTCCAGTTCGTTGGCATAGACGTAGTCGAAACCGTACTTGCGGCGCAGATAATTTCCGAAATAGGTGAAACCGCCCGACAGAATGGCCGTCTTGAACCCGAGGCGCTTGAGCACGTGCATCAGCCGGTCGAGCCCCTCGGTAAACGGCAGGTGCTCGGCAATGTCGGCCATGACCGACTCGTCGAGCCCCTTGAGCATCGCCACGCGGCGGCGGAAGCTCTCCGCGAAGTCGATTTCGCCGCGCATCGCGCTTTCGGTGATCGCGCGCACCTCGGCTCCGACGCCGGCACGCTCGGCCAGCTCGTCGATCACTTCGGTTTCGATCAGCGTCGAGTCCATATCGAAACAGATAAGCCGGCGCGAACGGCGGAACATGTCGTCCTTCTGGAACGAAATGTCCATGCCCAGCTCGGTGGACAGTTGCAGAAAACGCGACTGCATACCCTCCTTGTCGTGAGGATTCCCCCGCACCGATAACTCGATGCACGACTTGGGGGCCCGCGCGTTCTCGTCGAGCGAAACGCGTCCCGTCAGGCGAAGAATCGAGTCGATATTGAGTCCCTGCTCGGCCACGACGCGCGTCACGGCGGCGATCTGCTGGGCCGTCAGCTTACGACCGAGCATGGTAATGATATAACGGTTCTTGCCCTGCATGCCGACCCACTGTTCGTACTGCTCGACGGTGATCGGCTGAAAGCGTATCTGAATGCCGAGCTCGTAAGCCTTGAACAGCAGATCCTTCATGATATCGCCCGAGCGGATCGAGTCGGTCTTGAACAGAATGCCCATCGAGAGGGTCTGGTGGATATTGGCCTGACCGATATCCAGAATCGCCGCGTCGTAGCGCGCGAGGATGTCGGTCAGCGAGGAGGTGAGGCCGGGCTTGTCCTCGCCGTGAATATTGATCTGAATAACTTCGATGTCGTCGTTTTCCATGCCTTTCGGTTCTGCGCCTGCGAGCGTCTCTCGCAAGCCGCCCGCCGTTTCGGTTACAATGCTTGCAAAGTTATCAAACTTTTCGGCAATTGCCGACGCTCCGCTTAAGAAAAACGCCGTCCTCGCACGGCAGCCGGTCCTCCATGCCGGCCAAACGCCTGCCGAGCGGTTTCCCGACAACGCAATCCCCGCGACGAGCGAGACACCGGCCGTCGCCTACTCCTGCGACGGATCGTCCTTGCCGCGACGTGCCAGCAGACGGTACTCGACCGGAGTCATCGACGTACGCCGCTTGAAAAAGATCGAGAAGTACTCCGGATTGTCGTACTTGAGGCTGAACGAAATCTCTTTGATCGGACGCGACGTGGTCGTCAGCAGCCTCTTGGCCTCGTTGAGCTTCAGTTCCTGCATGTATTGGGCGGGAGACGTCCCGGTAAACTCCTTGAACGCTTTCCGGAATCCCGAGTAGCCCGTATGCAACCTGTCGGCCACGTCCTTGGCCGACAGGTTGTCGTATATGCCCTCGCGCATGATGACTTTCGCCTTGTTGATCCGGCCGATCACATTCTCGTCGACGAATTCGCGGGTGCGGTGACGGTAGTACATCAGCCCGAGCATGTGCATCACGATACCCGACAACGCCTGCTGAAAGCCGGAGCGCTCCTCGTCGGCGATCTCGACGGCTTTGATATAGAGGTCGACGATACGCTCGTTGAGCCCGATGCTGAACACCGGCGCCTGATTCAGGAAAAAGCCTTCGGCGACGATGCGGTCGATCGTGGCGCCCTTGAAACCGATCCAATACTCCTTCCACCCGCAGTTGGCGAACGGCTTGTAGGTATGCCACACGCCGGGAAACAGGAAAAACATCTTGCCTTCGGTGATCAGCTGCGACTCGCGGTCCTCGCCGTAGGTGAAAATGCCCTCGCCGTCGGTAATGTACAGCAACTGATACTCGCTCAGCACGCGACCTTCGTCGACGTCGAAGCGGTAGCCCTGCGGATGCCCCTCGGGCGGATAGCTCTGCTCGGCCGAAATGGTCTGACATCCGACGCCGGTCACGGTCAGTCCCCAGAGCTCGTCCTCCTCGGTCGAGATCAGGTATCGGACTTCGTTATGCAGATCGGCGGCGCTCATCGGACAAAACGTTTCGAACGGAAACTAAGGCAAAGATAGCAAAAAGAAAAATGTTCCGGAACACTCTCTGCGAAGCCGAACCGGACGAACCCGGCGAACGATCCGCCTTCGGCGCGATCCGCACGGGAATCGAGCTCTGCGAACGTCAGCCGCGGCAGTCAAGCGGATCAATCGGCCAGCCGGACCTCGCGCCGAACGCAATGCCGGATGCCGTACTTATCGTACCAGCCGCGGGGATGCGCCGAATCGTCGCGCAGAGAGCGGATATCGAAATCGGAGTTCAGTTTTTCCCCGCCGAATTCGCCGACTCTGGGCATCCCGGTCGTACTGGCGTCACGGGAATCGTACGGACGGTTGCGGATCGCATCCGGCCAGCGCCGCCGGCTCAAGCAACAGGAAGAATCCGGTTCCGGCCTCGTACGAAAACCCGCTGCGGACCGCACAGGACGACAACCGGATGCCTATATCCACGCTGTCGGTACCGACGGCCCGCAACAGGAAGGCGATCCTCAACGACGTGTCCGCATCGGAAAGTCGCACCGTACCGAGCAACGACAGCTGATCGCACGAGACGAACTTCCCGCCGCGGCAGGAGCCCTCGGCCATGCCTCGGCTTTTCCCACCGATATTGCCGCTCAGCAGACACGCAAATGCGCACGCTCCGAAATCCGAGCACCTCGTTCCACGGGCCGTCGGCCCGTTCGCAGACAATCCTCAACGGTGCCTGACCTCCGGAGACAAAGGACGCCCCGACGTGCCATGCCAAGCAACCGGGCTTTCCCCATCGCAAGACAAGTTTTCAGAAACGCATACCGAACCAATAAACACGCAAAATATCCCCGTAAAACAAAACGGGGCGGCCGCCATGCGACGACCGCCCCGGAATGTCTCCGGCGGACCGCAAAGCGCAGACTATCCGATCCGGGTCAGCCCCTGCCAACTGATATGATGCTCGGTTATGCCGATCTCGTCCATCCAGCGGCGGGTGTCGAACGTTTTGAGGTTGTGCGTATTGATGCCCGTCCCGTTATCGTTGTTCCAGACCCAGGTCGGCGTGGGCCACAGGCAGGCGCGGAAACGGATCGACTTATAAAACTCCTCGCTGCATCCCTGCTGGCCGTGATGGGCCATCTGCAGGTAATCGCAGTTCAGATCGTCCCGGTACGGTCCGGCGAGCACCTTGTCGCCGCACTCGACACCCGCATCGCCGAGGAAAACGACCGACTTGTCGCGGTCCCAAGCCCGGATGATCGTACTCGAATTGTTGTAGGGATTGGTTCGGAACTCCTCGTTGGTCACGCCCAGCACTTTCAGGTTCAGCCCGTCGATCTTCAGCGCCAATCCCGGCTCGCGCAGATCGACCACCTCGGTCGCAGCCGGGTCGAGCCGGTCGAGCTCGGCATAGAACTCGCGGGCGTACGAATCGTAGGGATGCTCGGCGGAAAGCAGCGAGTCGGAAAACCGGGAGTGATAGATCTTTCTGATCTTCAGATCGCCGGGCTTCTTCAGAATTTCCGTCAGAGCGCCCATGTGGTCGTTGTGGGGATGGGAAACGAACCATGCCTCCACCTCGTTGCCCAGCGCGGCGAGAAACCCTTTCAGGAAAAGCGTCTCGTCCTTCATGCCTCCGTCCATTACGACCAGACGCCCCCCGTCGGTCTGCAGCACGTAGGAATTGCCGATCGTATCGACCTGCGACGGAAGCTGCCACAACGTGAAGCCCGGCTTTCCTTTTCCCGTTCCCCTGCCCTTGCCCGACAAAGCGGCCGGGAAAACGGTCGCGACGGCGCCCCCGAGCAGCGTGACGCGCAAAAAATCTCGTCTTTTCATATCGCTTATCGTTTTAGATTAATAGGTTTCGGATCAACTCGCGGAACGCTCTTCGATATTGGGCCGCTCGAGCCCGTACCCTTTGATGCGGTCCTCGCGGCGGAGCAGCAGCGCGAACACGATCGACAGCACGCCGAAGCCCGCGAAGATCATCATCGGCAGCGTATAGTCGTAGCTCGTGGACTCGATCCCGTCGATCAGCATCGTCCCGCTGACGCAATAACGGTCGAGCACGTAGCCGATCAGCATCGGAACGAACGACAGGCCCCAGTTCTGTATCCAGAAGATCATCGAGTACGAAGTACCCAGCATCCGGTACGGGATGATCTTGGGCACCGAAGGCCACATGGCCGAAGGAACCAGCGAGAACGCAGCGCCGAGCAGGACGATCAGCACGACGGCGATCCAACTGCTCGTAAGCATCGGAATCGAGAAAAGCACATGCACGATCACCAGCAGCGCCGAGCCGATCAGCATGATCGTCGCGCCACGTCCTTTGCGATCGTAGATGCTGCCGAACAGCGGCGTCAGCAGTACGTTGCCGAACGGCAGCAACGCCGGGATCGAGCCGGCGAACTCGGGCGAAACATGGAACTTCTGGATCATCAGTTCGGTAGCGTACTTCAGGAAAGGGAACACGGCCGAATAGAAGAGTACGCAGAGAATCGTAATATACCAGAACGCCTTGATGCGGGCGATCCGGAAAATATCGGAAAAACGGAACTCCTCCTCGTCGGTCTTCTCGTTGTCGAGCGGACGCTCCGTTTCCGTTTCGCGGTCGTAGCGACGGTCCATCACGCAGAACACCAGGAACGACAGCAGCCCGATGCAGAACATAATCAGGCAGACCAGCAGCGGAGCGCTCGGACTGCCCATCGCCCGGGCGAACGGAAGCGAGCCGAACATCGCGATCGCCGTCCCGATACGCCCCGCAGCGACGTTCAGCCCCAAGGCCAACGCCAGGGCCTTCCCCCGGAACCACTTGACGACGACCTTGTTGGCCGTAATGCCGACCATTTCGATGCCGACGCCGAATATCGCAAAGCCGAGCGTCGCGTACAGCACCTGCGATTTGAGCGAAAATACCTGCCACGAGCCGATGCTCAGCGACGTCACCGCCCCTCCGAAATCGGTCGAAACGGCCCAATACTTGAGCAGCGAGCCCGCGATCATCAGCCCGACCGAAAGCACTCCCGTGAAGCGGGGGCCTTTCTTGTCGAGGATCATCCCGCCGAAAATAAGCATCAGCAGGAAAATGTTGAACCAGCCGTAACCGCTGGTAAAAACGCCGTAGTCGGTACTGTCCCAGCCGAGCTGCTGCTCGAGCATCGTCTTGAGCGGGGCCATCGCGTCGGTCATGACATAGCCCGTCAGCATCGTGAACGATACCAACCCCAGCACCGTCCAGCGGGCGGCGGCCGAGTCGGCGATCTTCTTGCGTAAATATTCTACCATTCGATTCGTTTGAGTTAATAATTCGTCATCGGACGCACCGCCCGCGCCCGAGCAGAGGCGCACTGGATCCGTCGTTGCTTCGTTCCTATCGGGTCCGGCCCGGCGGCTGGCCGTAAATCCTCAGCACCTTGTACGCGTCGGCCACGCCCAGCTCGCCGGCCTTGCTCATGTCGAGACATCCCTTGCGGGTATCCTTCAAATATATCTGGATCAGCCCCCGGTTATAGTAGGCCTCGCCGAACGACGGATTCAGCTCGATCGCCCGCGTATAGTCCTCGATCGCCTCGGGCATCCGGCCCGAAAGACAGAGCAGATTGCCCCGGTTGTAGTAGATATAGGCGAAGTCGGGCAGCAGCTTGGCCGCCTTGTTCAGGTCGGCGATCGCTTCGTCGTAATCGTATACGCGATCGGAGCGAGTCTTCAGCCGGCTGCTCGGATCGCTGTCGACGGCGATCCGCTGGTAGCCGTTGTCGATCGACGAAATGAAATCGATCATCTCACTCTGCGTCGTACTGCGGTTGATATACAGGAACGGGTTCGACGGATTGCGGTCGATCGCCGCCGTATAGTTCGCGATGGAGCTCGTGTACTGACGGATCAGCGACTGCGAGACGCCGCGCAGGAAATAGGCCTGCCACGAGTCGTCGCCGCCGCGCAGCCGGTCGACGAAAGCGGCGTCGATCACGAACAGCGTGTCGGCGGGCAGATCGCTGTCGCGGTTGACCCAGCGCAGCCCCCGGTCGCCGACGTCGCGGAGGAACTGCTCGGACTGCTCGACGTAATACTGTCCCGGGAGATTGGGACGCGGAAGCGTGTCGGCAGTCATCAGCGAGAACTTGAACATCGGCAGCAGCGCGATGTTGCCGGTCTTGGCGTTCAGGCTCTCGTACCGGTTGCCGGCGAACTCGCTCTCGAACGACAGCAACTGATTGAAGCGACGGCTCGTGTCGGCATAGATCGAGAAGGTGCTGTCGTTGAGTTTCGAGCGATACTCGGCGATCTTGCGCTCGGCCGTCTGCTTGTCCGAGCGGGACCCCTCCAGATCGTTGGTCATATAGCGCAGCGACGAGCGCCCCAGATAGGCGTTCGCGAAGTCGGGATAGAGCTCGATCGCGCGCGAGTAGTCGCGGATCGCGGCCTCGTAGTCGCCCAGCTGAGCGTAGAGCGCGGCCCGGTTATAATAAACCAGCACGTTGTTCGGCGAGTAGAACGCTACCCGGTTGTAGTCGTCGAGCGCCCGATTATAGTCGCCGATCTGCGTGCGCAGGATCGCCCGGTTGAAATAGGTCAGCGCATTGGTCGAGTCGAGCGCGATGGCCCGCGAAAAGTCCTCGATCGCCTGCACCGGACGCTTCGTGCTCGAGTAGACCATAGCCCGGTGGAAATAGGAGGGAACGTAAGTCGAATCGTAGCCGACCGCCTTGTCGAAATCGGCCAGAGCCAGGTCGTACTTCTTCTGCGCCATGTAGAGCGCACCCCGGCGGTTGTAGCCCGCCGGATCCAAATAATTCGTCCGGATCGCCGTATTGTAGTCCTCCAGAGCGCGGGTCGTGTCTTTCAGATAAAGGTAGCTC
>QWCN01001072.1_pt1 | contig 45218 bp, 36 predicted proteins | sample 1972711 | NCBI WGS metagenome assembly QWCN01 (sample SAMN09866707, study PRJNA288562) | Human gut metagenome isolate term1_stool, whole genome shotgun sequencing... | isolation source: gut | host: Homo sapiens | place: USA: California
AGAAGAAGAAGAAGAAGAAGAAGACTCTTCCTTTACAAAGCAAAAAGGCTGCGAACATCCGTTCACAGCCTTTCGTTTTTTTCAACGGGACTCCCTCCGCGCGGCCTCCCCGCCAGTCAAAGTTTTCGCGGGGAAAGGGAGGGGTTCGGGGAGGGGAAGGGGGGTCTTTTCCAAAAGGCTCCCCTTCCCCTCCCCGATTGCTTTATTCTTCGCCGTCGAAAGCGAGGTTGGCGCCCATGACGGGGCCATAGTACATGGCGGCGTCGTCAAGGTCTTCCTCGATGCGGAGAAGCTGGTTGTACTTGGCGAGACGGTCGCTGCGGCAGAGCGAACCGGTCTTGATCTGACCGGCGTTCACGCCCACGGCGAGGTCGGCGATGAAGCTGTCCTCGGTTTCGCCGGAACGGTGGGAAACGACCGTCGTGTAGGCCGATTCCTTGGCAAGCTGGATGGCGTCGAGGGTCTCGGTCAGGGTGCCGATCTGGTTCACCTTGATGAGGATCGAGTTGGCGATGCCCTCTTCGATGCCTTCGGCGAGGATATCGGGGTTGGTCACGAACAGGTCGTCGCCCACAAGCTGGATGTTGTCGCCAAGGGCATCGGTCAGTTCGCGCCAGCCGTCCCAGTCGTCTTCGGCAAGGCCGTCTTCAATGGAGATGAGCGGATACTTGGCGGTGAATTCCGCCAGCCATTCGATCATTTCCGGGCTGCTCAGAGCGCCCTTTTCGCCAATCATGTACTTGCCGTTCTTGTGGAACTCGGAAGCCGCCGCGTCGATGGCAAGCACCACTTCGGAACCGGGGTTGTAGCCGGATTCCTCAATGGCTTTCAGGATGTAGCTGAACGCCTCGTCGTGGTTCTTGAGGTTGGGAGCAAAGCCGCCCTCATCGCCCACGCTGGTGATGTGGCCGTCGGCGGCAAGGATGGTCTTCAGCGTATGGAAGATTTCGGAGCCCATGCGCAGGCCGTCGGCAAACGTGTGCGCGCCGACGGGCATGATCATGAATTCCTGAATGTCCAAGTTGTTGGGGGCATGAGCGCCGCCGTTGATGATGTTCATCATGGGAACGGGCAGCACCTTGGCGTTGACGCCGCCGATGTACTGGTACAGCGGCAGGGCCAGGGATTCGGCGGCGGCGCGGGCCGTGGCGAGCGACACGCCGAGCATGGCGTTGGCGCCGAGGCGGGACTTGTTGTCAGTGCCGTCCAGATCCAGCATGGTATTGTCCACCTGCACCTGACGCAGCGCGTCGAGGCCCACGATCGCTTCCGCGATCTCGGTGTTCACGTTTTCAACGGCCTTGCTGACGCCCTTGCCTTTATAACGAGCCTTGTCTCCGTCGCGCAGTTCCAGCGCTTCGCGGGTCCCCGTGGAAGCCCCGGACGGGACGGCGGCGCGGCCTACATGACCGGAATCAAGGGAAACTTCTACCTCTATCGTAGGATTGCCGCGCGAATCAAGAATTTCGCGGGCCCAAACTGAAGCGATCGTGCTCATGGTCCAGCTCTCCGTTCTGCCCCTGAACAGTGTGTGACCTTGGGGACAGGGGCAAGCCTCCCGGTCACGGAACATCTTTTTTCACATACCATCAAACGCGGGGCACTGCAATGAGCCGCCGCTCCGGATCCCGCATCGTCTTGCCATCGCAACACATTTGCCACAAGGCCCTCTGGAGGGCAGGCATGGCGAACACGCTCCGCCCCCTCACATGGGCCATCACGCACAAACGGATGAAGGCACCGGAAGGGAAGCTCTCCCAAGCGGGACAAGGCGGATTCAATGGCTTTTCAGAGTCCATGAAAGCTTCCTCCATATATGGAAAACGTATTTCCCTTTCGGAAAGGCTCGTCTTGAAACGTCTTTCCAAATCGTTTACCGTCCATTCTTTGGAGAAAACCCGGGAACCGCGGTTTCCCATATCCCAGGAGATATCCCATGCGTACACTCGTGCTCTTGATGGCCGCCCTGTTCCTTGCGGCCGGGCTGGCCTCCGCGCCGGCCCAGGCCATAGGCGTTCAAAAAGAAATGAAGGTCGGCTTTATCTATATTTCCCCGATCGGCGAGGAAGGGTGGTCATACGCGCATGATCAGGCCCGCAAGTTCCTGAGCACCCTGCCCGGCGTGACGACCTCGTATGTGGAAAGCGTACCCGAGGGGCAGGACGCCGAGCGCATCATCCAGAGCATGGCCCGTAAACATTACGATATCATTTTTGCGACCAGTTTCGGCTACATGGATTCCATGCTCAAAGTCGCCGAACAGTTCCCGAATTCCACGTTCATGCACTGCTCCGGCTATAAGACCGCCCCCAACATGAGCAACTATTTCGGCCGGATCTATCAGGCCCGTTACCTTACCGGCCTTGTGGCCGGTTCCATGACCCAAAGCAACGTCATCGGCTACGTGGCGGCCTTTCCCCTCCCCGAAGTCATCCGCGGCATCAATGCGTTTACCCTCGGCGTGCGCGCCGTGAACCCCAAGGCCGAAGTCCGCGTGGTCTGGACCAAGTCATGGTATGATCCCGCCATGGAAAAGAGCGTAGCCAAGAACCTCATCAAAGAGGGCGCGGACGTCATCGCGCAGCATCAGGACTCCAACGGGCCGCAGGAAGCCGCACAGGAACAGGGGACCTACTCCATCGGTTACAATACCGACATGAGCCGGGTCGCGCCCAAGGCTCACATGACCTCCGCCATATGGTCGTGGAACCCCGTCTACGAAAATGTTGTGGAGAAGGTCCGCGCCGGGACGTGGAAAAACGGCTCCTTCTGGTACGGCATGGAAACCGGCGTGGTGGATATCGCCCCCTACGGCCCCATGGTCCCGCAAAACGTGCGCAACCTGACCGACGCGGCCAAGGCCGACATCAAAAGCGGCAAACTCGTTGTCTTCACGGGCCCCATCAAAGATCAGAAAGGCGTTGAGCGCGTCCCCACGGGCATGGTTCCTTCCGACAAGGAACTGCTCGGCATGGATTGGTTCGTTGAAGGCGTCATCGGCACGATCGACTAGAGAACGCGTCTTGAAAAGGAGGAGCCCCGGAATGGCAGGATTCCCGTTTATGAGACAGGCGGAGCCATTCCGAAGCTCCTTGCCGTTTATCCTGCTGCTGGCCGTTTTCATCCTGCCGTGCCCCATGAGTGCGGCGGCGAAGCCACGGCCCGCCATTGCCTTCGTCCATCTGCTCCTGCCCCCGGGCGGGGAGCCCCATGCCTCCCCGGCGGGCTGGATCGGCAGCCTTGACCGGGCGCGCGATACGTTGGAATCCCTGCGTATCCCCACTATCGTATCTTCCATCCCGCCCGGGAACGCCGAAGATCTGAACGAGCTTTCCGAGATGGATCCGGAAGTGCTGATCACCACAAGTCCCCTGCTCTACGCCGCGGCCTGCGACGTGGCGAAACGGAGCCCGAATACCGTGTTCTTCGCCTGTACGGATGAGACCGTGCATGACAACATGAGCGGGTTTCAGGCCCGCACCTACGAAGCGCATTACCTTGCCGGGCTGATCGCGGGCGCGCTTTCGGAGAATGGGGTCATCGGCTATCTGGCGAACGATCCCTACCAATCGAAAACCTCCCGACTTCGCAACGCCAATGCATTCACACTGGGCGCGCAAAAGTCCAAGGCGGCAATCCGGGTGCTGTACGCACCCGGCAACGCCCCCGATGAAGAACTCAAAACGCTGATTGCGGCCGGGGCCGATATCGTCGATTTGGAACGGGCACTTCCGTCCCTTGTGGAGCGCCTGCGCGAACATTCGGTGCGCTATGTGGGGACGGCGGGCCGTGCCGTCGATCCTCTATGCCTCGCCGCGCCGGAATGGGAATGGAGCAATGCCTTCGGGGATCTGCTCACGCAGGTACGTTTCGGCATCTGGAGGCCGCGCAACGTCTCTTACGGCATCAAAGAAGGCGTCGTGGGGCTTTCCCCCTTCGGCCCGGCCGTACCCGAAACCGTGCGGGTTCGTGTCCGTGAGGCGAAGGAGGCCATCCGTAACGGCGTTTCCCCATTCGAGGGGCCTGTCCGCGATGTTTCCGGGGCCCTGCGCATTGCGGAAGGGAGTGTCCCGGATGACGCAACCCTGCGCGGTATGGACTGGAGAGTTCAAGGGCTGGAGCCTCTTCCGCTCACACCGGACGGCCTATAAAGGTAAGGGCTTTAAGGATGTCAGGAGCAGGGGGAAGGCCTTTTATGAAGGGGGCATCCTCCCTTTTCCAACGCGTCCGCCTCTTTTACATCCTCTACCGGAAAACGCGCCTGAGAAAAGCCGCACCCTATTGAAACGCGCATCACGCATCTTCCTTTCCGTTTCCCGCCAGTAGGGAAACAGCACCAGCCCTGCGGCATATCAGCCGACTCCCCATCAACCGGGAGCCTGGCGGATTGGAGGGAGAAAAAGGGGGCACGGCGTACCTCTCCCCCTTTTCTCTTTCCAGCGGCATGTTGTTGCCATTGAACCATACGCCATACCCAAATTGACGATGCCATGCGGCTCCTGTATGGCTACACCATGAGTGACGAACTGGAACATTCCGCAACACTCCGGGCTCGTGCGGCCTGCCTCAGGGAACACAGGCTTCACCTCATCCTGTGCTTTGGGGCGTTCCTTGCCGGAGCAACCGGAAGCCTGTTGACGGCGTCGTTTCTCAAAGCGAACGATGCCGCCCCAAACGGCACACTGTTCGCCGAGGGGCTCGCCATGCTCGGTGTCATCGGTCTGGGCGGCCTGCTCTCCGCTCTCTTCCGCTGCCTCTCTTCCCGGCACAGCCGCCTCGGCAAATCCGTCCTCTCCCAATACCCTGCGGAATCCGTGGATCCGAAGGCCGTTTTTCAGAAAATCGATGCCGATATCCTCCAGCACGGCAAACGGTTCGGCGGGCTGTCCATCGGAAAGGAATGGGCCATTTTTCAAGAGGCCATGCTCATTTCCCGCATCCGGGGCATCTTCTCCGACATCCTCGAACCGGAACGCGAACACGGCGAAACGGCCTACCTCCTTTGTCTGGTGGACGCTGACGGCTCCATACTGGAAGCGTCCCTTCCGTCCCGGAGCGTACTGGACAAAGCCCGCGCCTGCCTGCTCGAAAGCGTGCCCGACGCCGTTTCCGGCGGCTTTGAAGCCATGGCCGACTTCATGAACATGGATGACGAGGGCAGGCGGGAAATCAACCGCCGGGTGAACGCGCGCCGACAGGCCGGAAAGCCCGTTTCCTTTTCCTATGCCGGGCCCGACAGCGTTCCGACGTCGCTGGCTACGGAACAGACCGTGGAAGAAGGCATCGCCCGCATCAAGCCCGGCGACATGCTGGTTCTGACGCCCCTTTCGCCGCTGTTCCTGCCTTCCGGTGAGGAATGCCTGTATATCGCCTGCGAGCAGGATGCGGGGCAGACGGAAACGCTGCGGCTTTCCGCCTACATACGTCGCGGTGACGACTACCTGCGCGTGTTCAGGGAGATGCCCGGACGCGAAGCCGGCCTCCTGTTCCGGGACTGCTTCATGCGCCGCGCCGTCCCGGATATCGCCGATTGGCATGTGCAATCATGGGAAAACGATTGGCCTGAAGAGCGCCCGGTCCTGTTCGTGGACGACAAGCGTTTCGAAAACACATCCTTTGAGGACGTGGAAGCCGCGCTCGACGGCGTGGACGGCGGCGATTACGGCTCGTTCTTCCTGATGTTCCCGGGCGGCTATGATGGCTACCTCTCCCTCAACGGCAGGCAAGGGGACAACTATGTGGTGGAAGCCGCCCTGCCTGACGAGGACAGGTACTTCAGGATCGCCACACCGCGCCGGGCTCAGGTTCTCTTCTGGTTTTCAGGCTATTACGAAAAATCAAGGCTTCCCTATATGGAAGAATGGAAAGACGTCACCAAAGAAGTGAAAAAACGGCGCGGGGAAGCCGACTGACGGGAAGCCCCGGCTGAACGGCCCCTGTGGAGACAGGATCATGGAAAAGGTGTTTTCGGACAAGACCGAAGAAGGCATCCGGCTTATATGGATGCAGTTCGATCCTGAAAAAACGGCCGAGGGCGTGCGGCTCCTGCGCGAGGCTGCCGATGCGGGAGACCCGGACGCCTTGTGTTTCCTTGCCCGCACGTACATGGGCGAGCGGTACGTTTGGGAATATGCCGCGTTGGAAATCAACGGCGAAAAGGCCGCGTCCCTCCTGAAAGAAGGAATCCGCAGGGGCAGCGCCTGCGCCGTGCTCCTCGCCATGCGTTGCGGGGAGCTGACGCCGTCCGCGCGCAAGGCCATGCCCTTCGCCTCCCTGAAAGAAGCGCGGGACGACGTACTTAGCAAGGCCGAGGCGGGGCATCCGTTCTGCCAATACATGATCGGCAACACGTATTATTTCGGGGACTGTTTCGAAATCGACGGCATCGATCCCCAAACGGCCTTCCATGACCCGGACGGACTGCGTGCGGATACGGCCCGTCACGCCCTTCCGTGGCTTGAAAAGGCTCTCAACGGCGGCCTCTCCGATGCGGCCAAAAACCTCTACAACCTGTTTTCCGGTTCGGAAGGCTTCCCCAGGGACCGGGGCAGGCAATGGGAAATAGCCCTTCGGGGCGCGGCGGCAGGCAATCCGTACTGGGAGGAATGGTGCGGGAAAATGTGCCGTGAAGAACACGGCAGGGAAGCCGAAGCCATGCGCTGGTTCCGGCAGGCCGCGCATCACGGGCAGGCCAGCAGCTGGTTTCACATAGGCTCCCACTATGAACACGGCCTCGGCGTAGACAAAGATCCGGCCAAGGCCGCCGAAGCCTACCGGAACGGTGCGGAAAAAGGTTCCTCCGACGCCCAGCAGTCGCTGGGCATCATGGCCGCTTTCGGGCGGGGCGTGCCGCAGGACCCCGCCCAAGCCGCCTATTGGCTGCGTCTGGCCGCTGACGACGAAAAGCCTCTTGCCTGCGGCGTATTAGGACACTGCTACCTGCGCGGCCTCGGTGTCCAGCAGGACGATGGGGAAGCCTTTGTCCTGTTGGACCGCTTTGATGAGGCATACGACAGGGAAGAGCCCGATGACGGCGAAACAAGCACGTACCCTGACGAGCTTGTGGGCATCGTCTACAACGGCCTTGGGGAACTGTACGCCGATGGACGCGGGGGCCCCGTGGACATCAAGGAAGGCGTACGATGTTTTCAGGCCGCCGCCGAGCTGGGCAACGGCGACGCCCGACGCAATCTCGGCCGATTCAAAAGGAACTGGTTCGGCAAGTGGGTGAGGAAATAGCCGCAAGCGAAGACCTCCGCCTCCCCCAGCAAGATCATGCGCATGTCCGGCGGACGGTTTCATCGGCACCCCGGTGTCCGCGTCGTTTTTCCCTTTTCCCTTCGCTTTCCGGGCCACCGTGTCCGCCCGCCTTCTTTCCATCCTCTTTTCATGGCCCCCAGTACCCGAGGCGGTTCCCCCGTCAGCCCTCCTTCTCGGCAATACAGCCATATATCAATCAAATACCGGCGCACAGTGCTTTGGAGCGCGGCCCTGCTCAAAAAGCCCTCTCAAGAAGCTCCCAAGGGTGCCACCCCACTTTGCCGTCCCAACCGAAATACGGCCTTCGTGTGGCAACAAGCCGCTGCTCCGCAAGCAATTGAATGGCCACCGGCGGCGTGGCGAGCTTCGAGGCCTTACGCTTCGCGCCGTCGAGCGTCCCTTCGTACTCAAAATGCCTCCCATCGCCCAAACGGATGATAAACAGGTGTTCTGACTTCATATATAGGGCTCCTGTTAGTCTAATAAAGAAGCCATGCTATGACAGAATATACGGTCTTTCAAGGACGATGAGATGTTTTATGATTCAAGGTGGTTTCATGCTCATGATACGAAGCGGCCTTCCCTCCGGCCCGCTTTCGGGCCATCTCTTTGTCCCCCCCGCGCCAGCCGCCTTGGACACCCCGATCTTCCTTGCGCCGCGCCCCATTCACCGCCTTCTCGTGCATCTCCACTTTGAAATCGTCACATCCCGAAGGCTGTGTGCGGGAAAAACTGCGGGCACAGAATTCGATACGTACGGAAGCCTTTGGAGAAGGACGGATAGCGGAATGGAAAAAGGAAGAGGCCGCTCTGACGGGCTTGGAGAAGGGGAAACTTTTCTAGAGAGCTCCCCTTCCCCCAATGCCTCCAGACGCTTTCAGCGCTTATCCGTTTTGTATCCGGTACGGCGACGCCCGGACGCCCTTCCTCCTTCACGGATATCCACGCATACGGATTGTTCGTACAATCAATACAAACGTCACAGTAAGGCCACTGTTCCGCCACGAACGGCGTCTAGGTTCTCCCTTGCCTCATCCTGAAACGGATCAACAAGGAGAACCTCCATGAATGCCGATCACAGTCGCCGCACTTTCCTGCTGGGCGGGCTGGCTACCGGAGCCGTGCTGCTCGCCGGGAAAACCTTCCTGCACCCTTCCGCAGCCCACGCCGCCACGGAAGCCGTCACCCTTGACGTATGCGTCAACATGACGCCCGAGGAAATGGCGGAGAGATCCCAGTACGTCATGGCCGCGTGGAAATACCTTCAGGACGCCGCCGCGGAAATCGGCAACCCCGGCTTGCGCGCCGCCGTACTGGACATCATGAAGAACCCGGCCCCGCTGCTGGCCGAAGGCGACGCCAAGGCCATCATGGCGGACCTGAAGGGGCAAGGGCTGCTCGCTCAGGACGCCAAGGCCGTTTTCCCGACCTGCGCCAGCACGAAGAAAAGCCCTCAGCCTTTTTACACCGCGCCCGGCAGCGGCTGGAACAGCCACCATATTTATCCCGGCGGGCTGGTAACGCACACGGCCCTCAACGTTGCCTCCTGCAAGGCCCTGTACGACAACTATGTCGATATGTTCGGCCTGAAGCTCGACCGCGACGTGGTGCTCGCCTCCCAGCTTCTCCACGACCTCCACAAGCCGTGGGTCTTCCAATGGCAGGCGGATGGGACCTGCCGCAAAGAAGAGCCCCTTGCCGCCACCGGCGAACACCACGTCCTCAGCATCGCCGAAAGCTTGCGGCGCGGCCTGTCCCCCGAGCTGTGCGTAGCGCAGGCCTGTGCCCACGATCACCCCGGTGCCGCCGCGTCCGAGCAACTGGTAGTGGGCTGGCTGAAGGCCGCCGCCATCATCAACGGCAAGGACGCCGTCAAGGCCGGGCTTGTGGAAAAGGACGGCAAAACCCTGCCCATGCCCCGCCGTATGGAAGGCTTCGTCACCCACCTCGCCGACCATGACTGGGTGCTCAGCGTACCCGCCGCCCAGTGGACCGTGGACGCCCTCAAGCAGGTCGCCGTCCGCTCCTATGGCATCAAGGAAGCCGATCTGACCAAGAAGCCCTTCAACCAGTTCCGCAACTACGTGCTTTCGCAGAAGACCGCCATGCAGCTTTACGGCGCGTACAGCACCAAGGGGCTGGATGGATTGACCGCCGAAGTCGCCGAACTCGTGCGCGCCTGATTTTCACAGTTTTTCTCAACAAAGGGATATTTCATGAACACACGCATCATTCCCGCCCTGCTGGGCGCCCTGCTTTTCTCCGGCGTCGCGGAAGCCGCGCCGAGCATTTATCCGGTGGATACGGCCCGCTTCCTAGGCGGGAGCCGTTTCGACTTCAAGGTGGAGTTTGACGGCCAGCTCGCCGAAAAGGACGCCAAAGTCCTGATCAACGGGCAGGACGCCAAGGCCGTTCTGGGCGCGGAACCCGAATTCATCGCCAAGGAAAAGGGGACCGACGACTCCGCCCTGCTGCTGCGCGGCGCTTCGCTCAAGCCCGGACAGTACAAGGTGACGGTGGAGAGCCCCACCGGGAAAGCCTCCGCCAACTGGGACGTGTACGGCACCCCCGACAAACCCGTCGCCAAGAACGTCATCCTGCTCATCGCCGACGGTCTGAGCATGGGCCACCGCACGAGCGCCCGCCTCATGTCCAAAGGCGTGACCAACGGCATGTACAACGGCAAGCTGTCGATGGACACCCTGCCCTACACCGCTATGCTCGGCACATGCAGCGTGGATTCCATCGCCGCCGACTCCGCCAACACCGCCTCCGCCTACATGACCGGGCACAAGTCCAGCGTGAACGCCCTCGGCGTCTACGCCGACCGCACCCCCGACTCGCTGGACGATCCCAGACAGGAAACCATCGCCGAACTGCTCCGCCGCACGACCGGCAAATCCATCGGCGTGGTTTCGGACGCCGAAATCGAGGACGCGACCCCGGCTTCCGTGGTCGGGCATACCCGCCGCCGCGCCGACAAGGCCGAAATCGTGGATATGTTCTACAGCGTGAAGCCCGACGTCATCATCGGCGGCGGATCCGCCTACTTCCTGCCTCAGAACGTCCCCGGCTCCAAGCGCAAGGACGACAAGAACTACGTCGAAATGTTCCAGAAGGAAGGCTATGCCCTCGCCACGTCCAACACCGAACTCTCCAAGGCCGTGAAGGGCAACCCCGACAAGCTGCTCGGCTTGTTCCATACCGGCAACATGGACGGCGTGCTGGACCGCAAGTTCCTCAAGAAAGGGACCGTGTCCAAGTTCCCGGATCAGCCCGATCTCACCGACTCCATGCGGGCCGCCCTTTCCGTGCTTTCCAAGAACCCCGAAGGCTTTTTCCTGATGCTTGAAGCGGGCCTCGTGGACAAGTACAGCCACCCGCTCGACTGGGAACGCGCCGTCTACGACACCATCATGTTCGACAAGGTCGTCGCCATTGCGCAGGAATTCTGCGACAAGAACCCCGACACCCTGCTCATCGTCACCGGCGACCATACCCACTCCATCAGCGTCATCGGCACCGTGGACGACAACCTGCCCGGCGAGCTCATGCGCGACAAGGTGGGTATCTACGCCGAAGCCGGTTATCCCGCCTATAAGGACGAAAACGGCGACGGTTACCCCGACGACGTGAACGTGTCCAAGCGCCTCGCGGTGTTCATCGGCAACTATCCCGACTATTACGAAACCTACCGCCCGAAGATGGACGGCCCCTTCGTCCCGTCCGTCAAGGATGAGAAGGGGCATTACATCGCCAATGCCGCCTACAAGGATGTGCCCGGCGCGCAGCTCCGTATCGGCAACCTGCCCCGCACCGAATCCACTGGCGTCCACTCCATCGACGACCTTGTGGTCGGCGCGCGCGGCCCTCATGCCGACGCCTTCCGGGGCTTCATGAACAGCACGGAAGTCTTCCGCATCATGTCCGAAGCCCTCGCGCTCGGGAATAAGTAGGAAAAGACAAGCCTAGGGGAGGGCGCTTCCTGCCGAAGCACCCTCCCCTCCTTTTCCCTTTTTCCACAGGAACCATCCATGAAAAAACTGCTCCTCCTCTTCTTTGCCCTGCTCTGCCTGACGGGTACGGTGAAAGCGGCGACGCCGGAACTCTCGTTTGACGAACTCTACAGCGGGGGCGGCGTCCTTGGGCTCCAGTTTTCCGACAAGGTAAAGGGCCTCTCCGGGCAGCGCGTCATAATCAAAGGCTTCATGGCCCCGCCGCTCAAGGCCGAGGCCGCCTTCTTCGTGCTCACACGCGAACCCGTGGCCCTATGCCCGTTCTGCCAGTCAGACGCGGACTGGCCCGACAACATCCTTGTCGTCTACCTTTCCTCCAACCAGAGCTTCGTCCAGAACAACGCCACCATTGAGGTGGAGGGCATGCTGGAAATCGGATCGCACCGCGATGCGGATACCGGATTCATCAGCCAGCTCAGGCTGCGGGACGCCCGTTTCCGCAAGCTGTAACCTACGTCCAACCAAGGATCTTGTATGAACGGGCTGGAACTTCAGGATATCCTCCTCACCTTTCCCGAAGGCGGGCGGAGGCGGACGGTTCTTGACATACCGTACCTTAAAGTAACATCCGGCGAACACGTCGGCATCCGGGGCGCATCGGGCTCCGGGAAAAGCTCGCTCCTCAACGTCGTGAGCGGGCTTGTGCTTCCGGACAGGGGAACCGTACGCTGGGGCGCGGCCGTGCCCGGCGCGCTGCCCGAACACGAACGCGATCGCTGGCGCGGGCAACATATCGGTTTCATCTTTCAGGACTTCCAGCTTTTCCCTGAGCTGGAAGCACTGGAAAACGTACTCCTGCCCGCCACCTTCACCGGATGGCGCATCCCGGAAGCCTTGATCCGGCGCGGGCGCGGCCTGCTCGAACACATGCATGTCTGCCCCACCCGGAAAGTGCGGGCGCTGTCGCGTGGAGAAAAGCAGAGGGTCGCCATTGCGCGGGCCGTGCTGCTCAAACCGGGCATCATTCTGGCGGACGAACCCACGGCAAGCCTTGACGAAGCCAACGCCGGGCAGGTGACCCTGCTGCTCTCCGGGTACGCCCGGACGCTGGACAGCACGCTCCTCGTCGTGAGCCATGATGATGCCGTACTGGCAAACATGGACCGGGTGCTCGCTCTCAACCGGGGCATTGTACGGGAGGCGGCATGAATCCGTTGATGCTGATCAAAGGCGAACTGCGCCGCTCCTTCGGGGGTATCCTTGCCCTGTCGCTGGTCCTCGCGCTGTCCCTCAGCCTCGGCGTCGGGGTCAGCATGACCGAACGGGCGGTACGGCAGGGCACGGCGCGGGCGGGCGACGCTTTCGACCTGCTGGTGGGCGCACAGGGCAGCAGCGTGCAGCTCATGCTTGGGGCGGTCTATCTGCGCCCGCAGTCGCTGCCGCTGGCTCCGGGGAGCGCGGTTACGGAAATCCTGAAACAGGAAGGCGTGGCATGGGCCGCGCCGCTGGCCTTTGGCGACCGCTGGAACGCGTCCCCGCTGGTGGGGACGAGCAGGGATATGGTCACGCTCGGCGGCAAACGGACGCTCGCGGAAGGCAGGGCCTTTGCCGCGCAGGACGAAGCCGTACTCGGCGCGGGCGTCCCCCTGCGGCTCGGAGAGACGTTTTCCCCCATGCACGGGCAGGTTTCCGCATCCCGCAACGAACACGGGCATGTCCGCTACAAGGCCGTGGGCCGCCTGCCGGAAACGGGCACGCCGTGGGACAATGCCATCCTCATCCCCATAGAATCGGTCTGGTCCGTCCACGATGCGCTTCCTGATGCGGGGCATGGGCTGCCCCTTGGACATCTCTTTGAAAGGAAGGGGTCCCCACTGCCCGGCGTTTCCGCCGTGGTCGTCAAGCCCGAAAGCATCGCCGCCGCCTACCGCCTGCGGGCCTTTTGGCAGACGGCGACCGTCTCGGATGCTGGCGGCAGGCCGGTGAATATGCAGGGCGTCTTCACCGGCGAGGTGCTGACCGAGTTGTTCGCCACCCTCGGCGACATGCGCGACATCATGACCGGCATGGCCTATGCCGCGCAGTTCGTGGCCCTGTGCGGGGTCATGCTGGTCGGTGGGATGGCGGTATCCATGCGCAAACGGATGCTCGGCACGCTGCGTGTGCTCGGCGCGCCGCGCGCCTATCTGGTGCTCAGCGTCTGGTGCGTGGTCAGCGCCAGCATCGCCGTGGGCACGCTGGCGGGCCTGCTGTTCGGCTGGGGCCTTTCCGAAGGCGCGGCGCTGCTCACGTTCCGCCAGACCGGGATCATGCTCTCCCCGCAACTTACCCTCGCCGAAGGTTCCTTTGCCGCCGCTTCCTTCGCGCTCGGCTCCTTGTGCGCGCTGTTCCCCGCCTATATGGTCTATCGCAAGACGGGAGCCGTCGCATTGGGGGATGGCGAATAGCCCTTCCCGGAAAACCGACACGGTATTTTACCGCTTCCGCGCTGGCAAAGCGAGCCGGTACCTCTATCCACTGGCTCCGGAATTCGCACGACTCCGAAAACGGGAACACGGACCAGACGCAAGGCTTCTATTCCGACTTCTACCAGTTCAAGGAAGACGCCCTCGACGAGGACAATCTCGGCTCCAACGCCCATCCGCAGGCTCAGGAAATAGCGACGGCACCATAGCCGCCCTCGCCGCCGAAGCCTATCTCCGCACGAAAAAACTCTCAGTGGAGCGATAACGGTACTGCCCGCAGCGAATGAGACGGAAAGCCTCCCCTGAAGACAGAGGGAGGCTTTCCATTTGGCATGGGGTGGAACGAGCGGCACGGAATAAGCTGAACAATACTCTGCCCCTCGTGTACGGAATCAGGCTGCCACCCCAAAAACGAGAAGCGCCTCGTCCGGGGGGAGGACTCGACACTTCCCGCCTTTTGGGGGAACGCTCCCTCGTGGAGGAAGACGGCAGGGTTATGCGCAGCGCCGTTTCAGCTCCTGCGCCTTTTCCCGCGCCAGTTCGAGGGAGGGATTCTTGCGGTCGGCCTCGGAAACGGAGACGACAAGGCGGTACAGATCCACGCCGTATTCCCGCGCCACTTCATCAAGCATTTTAGTGAAGGAAGAATGGCATCCCGCATAGCCGAACGTCAGATCCAGCGGAGATACGGCGGGTCTGTAACCGTGCTCCTTCATGGCCGGAGCAAGCTCGTCGTTGATGAAGGCGAGAAGCCCATACATATCCGCCGTGCGGATGCCGAGCCGTTCAAACACGGCCACAGCCATTTCCGTAGCGAGGTTTCCCGCACTGCGGGCCATGCCCATCAGCCCGCAGTCGATGATTTCCGCACCCTCTCGATAGGCGGCCACGGCATTGGCGACCGACAGGCCGAGGTTGTTGTGCCCGTGGAAGCCGACGGGAATGGACACGCGCCGCACCATCCTGGATACATAGGCCTTCACTTCGTCCGGACTCATGGTCCCGGCGGAATCCATGATGGTGATGAAGTCGAGCCCCATGTCCTCAAGCCGTCTGGCTTCGTCCGCCAACGCGTCGGGAGGCAGGACATACGCCTTCATGAGCGAAAAACAGGCGGTCAGGCCATGTTTCTTTACCAGCCCGATGCCTTCCCGGGCCTTTTCGCCATCACCCGCATTGGCTCCGATACGCAGAAAATCGAGGCCCTTTTCGGCGGCAAGGGCGACATTCGGTTCGGTGGCGTGCTTGACGCCCACGAACATGCCGAGTTCAGCCTTGCCGAGGAACGGCGCGGCGAGATCAAGGTACTCGGCGTCCGTCAGCGGCGCGCTCTTGCCGTCGCCTTCATATGCGCCCATGCCGCTGGCATTGCCGTATTCGATGAAACGGATGCCGTTGCGGATCAGGCCGTCGATCATCATGACCGTGAGGTCCGCGGGAAAACCGTTGCCGAGGACATTGCCGCCGTCGCGCAGCGTGCAGTCGAACAATTGCATGGGAAAACTCCTTATCGCATCAGAGGGGAAAGCCGAGGCAGCAGCGCCCCGACGGGATTTCAGCGGAACCGGCGGCCTTCAGCGGGATCGGCCTTCTTGAGGCACATGAGGTTGAGCAGCCCGATGGCCCCGGTGAACATGAGGATATAGGTCGGGATCATGATGTCGTTGAAGGCGGAGATGAGCCACGTCGCGAGGAAAGGCGTTGTCGCGCCGCCGAGCACGGCACCCATGCTGTGGCCGAAGGAGACGCCCGTACTGCGGACCTTGGGAGGGAGGAGTTCCGGATACATGGAGTAGGAACCGGCCTGACAGAGCGCATAGGGAATCATGGTCACAACAAGAGCCAGCACCGTCATGGAGAACGAGCCGCCCATCAGCGCATAGCAAGGATAGCTCAGGACGATATAACAGACATAGCAGCCCACGAGGGTCTTGGTCGCGCCGATACGGTCGGTCATGATCCCGAAGACGGGAATGAACAGGGCCGCACAGGTTACGGCGATGAGCACGATGAACCCCACCTCCGCCGCGGGCATCTTGAGGACGGTGCGCAGATAGATGGCGACATAGACCGTACCGCAGTAGGTGCCGACGTTCTGCACGAGCGAGAACATGAACAGCTTGGCAAGAGACGCGGGATAGGCGGAGAGAAGTTCCCGTACCGGCGCCTTGGAAAGTTTGCCGCTGGCCTTCATCTGCTTGAAGTCCGGGGTGTCCTCAATCTTCAGTCGGAGATAGAGGCAGCCGAGCATCAGAGGCAAGGCCATGAGGAAAGGCACGCGCCATGCCCACGAGGCCTGCTCCCCCGCAAAGAGATAGGCTGTGAGCCCGGCGAGTCCGGCTGCTGCCGCCTTGCCGAAGTTGGCGACGCTCGGCACGAAGGAAAGGTACAGGGCCTGTCTGGACGGCGGGGCCCATTCCCTGATGTAGGAAGCCGCGCTGCCGATTTCCCCTCCGGCGGAAAAACCTTGCAGGATGCGGCAGAGGATCAGCAGGATAGGCGCCATGATGCCGATTTCCGAGTAAACCGGCAAACAGCCGATGGCGGTACAGGCAAGGCCGATCAGGATAACAGTGGCGAGGAGCGAAACCTTGCGGCCGTACCGGTCGCCGATGCGCCCGAAGAACAACCCGCCGAGAGGACGGACAATGAAAGCAAGGCCGAATACGGCCAGCGTGGACAGAAGCGAGACGGTCGGGTTGTCGCTCGGAAAGAATTCCGCGGACATACGCGCGGCACAATAGCCATAAACGGAAAAATCATAATATTCGAGGAAGGTTCCAAACGCGGCTGCTGCCGTGGCTTTTTTGGCTTCGGCCAGTTTGTGGGCATCGTGCGGTTCCGTAGCGTGAACGGCGTCAGTCATTTCCATAACTCCTCATGATATCTTGACGAAAACCCGCCGGGCTCAGGCCCGCAGGGAGATCACTGCCCATAGGGAAAACGCGGCTCCCTGCCGTTCAGGACGGCGAGGACATCGGAGGCGACGGTGCGGCCGACACGGATCAGCGCCTCCTCCGTGTTCGCTCCGATATGCAGCGAACCGATGAAACAGGGAAGGGAAAAAAGCGGGTTTTCGGCGGAGGGCGGCTCCTGCTCGAACACATCGCAAGCCGCGCCGAACAGCCTGCCCTCGGCAAGCGCCGCGTACAGGGCCGCTTCATCCACAACGCCGCCGCGCGCCGTATTGACGAGCACCGCCGTCTTCTTGCAGCAGGCAAGCTGCGCCGCGCCGATGAGCCCGCGTGTGGACGCCGTAAGCGGCACACTGACGCTGATGTAGTCCGCGAGTCCCAGCAGCTCCTCAAGGGTCGGGTGGAGGGCCACGCCGGACGGCACCCTGTCCGGAGCAAGATAGGGATCAAAAACATGCACATCCATCCCGAAGCCTTCGCGGGCAATGGCCGCCACCCGTGAACCGATGTGCCCGAACCCCACAAGGCCGAGCGCCTTTCCGGACAGTTCCAGACCCGTTTGCTCAGGCGGGGCAATCCGGGCACCCCCTTCACGGATGGCCGCCATACCGGGGAACAGGTTGCGGCTCACGGCGAGCATCATGGAGATGACAAGTTCCGCCACGGAATTCACGTTGCCCTGCGGCGTATAGACGACGGCAATGCCGCGTTCGCGGGCTGCCGCCACGTCAATGGCGTTGACGCCTATCCCATGCTTCCCGATAACCTTCAGTTTCGGCGCGGCGGCGATCTGCTCCCGCGTCACCGTGGCGGCGCGTACAATGACCGCATCGGCATCCGACCAGTCGTGTTTCGCTGGGTCATCCCATGCGACGACTTCCGCTTCTCCGCGCAGCAATCGCATGGCTTCCGCATGGATAGGTTCCAGAACGACAATCTTCATAAGGGGCACTCCGTCCGCAATACGTTGATGAATAGCCTCCTTTGAGCAATTCACATACCAATGCGCCCAACCGTATTGTCCGTTTGGTGCCAAACGCGGCGGCAGTGCCTCCCAGCCCGTTTGATTCTCAGGAAAAAAGAAATATCCCCCATCGCCCGCAACGCACGGCGCCCTCCCCGGAAAGCGCGCAAGCAATCAAGGCTCCGGCTGTGGGTATTCGTTCTTTTCTCAAATGAAGACAGGATGTTCCTGCTCGATGCGCTCGCACTTTTCACAGCTTGAAACATTTTCCTGCTATGTGGGTGGAGCCATCAACAGACATTCATCTTTTTTCCTAAAAAAATTTATATCATATAAAGGGAATAGAAATCAGCCAATCCTTTTTTCAAACCATTGCGGCGTGCGTGGCTTGCCATAGACGTTTCTTTTTGAAACAAGAGGATGTTTCACAACATGTGTCATGAGACATTCCGCCGCCCGACGGCGCCACCGGAGCCGATCATGGATATCGCCAAAGAAGACATCCTGTTTCTTTCGCCAAGCAAGCCCATCATCAAGACCATCCTCGAGGTCTTCGCGCGGACGGGACAACAGTTTCTCGTCCACGAAGCCGTCATGGACGACGCCGTCCGCTTGGCGAACGCCTCCATCGAAAAAAACGGCACCAAGGTCATCGTGAGCAACGGGGGGACGGCAAGCCTGCTCAAACGCCGCGTCCAGGCGCATATCCTCGAAATCCGGTATACGAATTTCGATCTTGTCCACGCCATCACCACGGCTCTGGAATATTCCCCTTCGGTCGCCATCGTGGGGTTCGAGTCGTTCATCTACAATGCCGTGCAGGTGCGGGATTTTTTCAAGTCGCCGCTGCTCATCGAAACCGTGGACAGCCTTGATGAAATCCGTCCCCGGATCGCGCGGCTCGTCAAAAACGGCGTCGGGGCTTTCGTCGGCGGCTCTCCCGTGGTCAACGCGGCGCGGGAAGCCGGAGCCCACGGTGTGCATATAGACATGGAAAAACGCGTCATCTACGACGCCATTGAGGAGAGCATCCGGATTGTCCGGCTTCATAAGGAAAAGGATCTCCGGCTTGGAACCATCAATGCGCTCCTCGACTCCATCAGCGAAGGCATCATCGGCCTCGATGAGGAGGGACGGATCACCGAGATCAACCGCAATGCGCAGGGCCTGTTCGGGCTGGAACGGCAAGCCGTCATCGGGCGCCCCATCCGCCAGTTCCTGTCCGCGCCGAGCGTACAGGATACCCTGCAAACCGGCGAGGAACACACCGGAGACCCTTGTCAGCTCGGCAACAACCTGCTTTCCGTGACCAGCGTGCCCATCAGGGTGAACGGAGACAGCAAGGGCGCGGTGGTCACTATTCAGGAAGTCCATAATATCCAGAATATGGAGCAGAAACTCCGCAAGGCGATCATCGCTTCTGGGCATTTCGCCAAGAACTCGTTCACGGACGTCATCGGGACATCCGAAGCCATGCAGCGGGTCAAGGAACGGGCGGAAACCTACGCGCGCGTGGACAGCACGGTCCTCATCTACGGCAAGACCGGAACGGGCAAAGAACTTTTCGCCCAGAGCATCCACAACGCGAGCCGCCGGGCCGGGAACCCGTTCGTAGCCGTGAACTGCGCGGCCCTGCCGGAAAGCCTGCTGGAAAGCGAACTATTCGGATATGTGAGCGGGGCCTTCACCGGAGCTAGGGCGGGCGGCAAAACCGGACTGTTCGAGATGGCGAACACGGGCACCATCTTTCTTGATGAGGTCAGTGAAATGGCCCCTTCGCTCCAGCCCCGGCTGCTGCGGGTGCTTCAGGAAAAAGAAGTGTCACGTGTCGGCGACGACAAGATCACGCCCGTGGATGTCCGGGTCATCGCGGCGACCAACAAGGATCTGATGGAACTCGTCGAAAAGGGAACATTCCGTGAAGACCTGTATTACCGGCTTGCCGTCCTCATTCTGGAATTGCCTCCCCTCAAGGAACGGATCGGTGATTTGCGGCGCCTCGCCAACTTCATCGTCCGCAAAAAAAGCAAAGCGCTGCACCGCATCATTGAACCGCTCTCCGAAGAAGCGGTTGAACAGCTCAGAACCATCGACTGGCCCGGCAATGTCCGCCAGCTTGCCAACGTCTTGGAACGGGCCATCGTCATTTCGCCGGGGCGGACGATCACGGACAAAATACTTGCGGATGCGATGGGAAGCTGCCGCCCGTTTGTCCGCCGTCCCCCTCAGGCGATACAGCCAGCTGAAGAGACGCCCAACGCTCCGCTGCAAGACGTGGAACGCTCCGCCGTGTTACGGGCTTTGAAGGAATGCGGAGGCAACCGGAAGCAGGCGGCCCTGCGGCTCGGCATCAGCCGATCCACGCTCTGGCGCAGACTGAAGGAATGGGAATAATTTCCGAAAAACGCACGCTCCCCACCGACTCATCCCGCTACAAACAAAAGTACCTATCGGATAAAGGCATTGTCCGCTATGCCGTTCTCACTCTCGCGGGATGCTCAAATTCCCGAACCGGCAGAGCCCCTCATGCCTTCCCCCTCCACACGGAGACACGGGGTAGAAAGCTTGAAACAAAAAAACGGGTTACGAAACTGCTTTCGTAACCCATTCATATATATGGTGGACCCACTAGGACTTGAACCTAGGACGGACCGGTTATGAGCCGGTGGCTCTACCAACTGAGCTATAGGTCCTCAGAGGCGTCATTCGGTCAGAACACCCTCTTCAGGAGCATCCATCTGCATAGCCCCGACGGGGCAAATACGGATGCAGCGCGCGCATACTGTACACTTTTCCTTGTCGAATGCAAGAAGGCGCGTTTTGATGTCGACGGTCAGCGCGGAGGACGGGCACAGAGCCGTGCACATGCCGCATTGCATACACTTGTCCTCATTATGCCAGATCCGCTGCGCCACGGGCGAAACCAGTACGCCCTTCTCCCGCAGGTAGCCGATCCCCTTGTCGCAGGCATCGCGTGAGCCCGACAGTTCGAGAGTCAAAAAACCTTCCTGCCGCGGCGTGATCTGGGCGGTGCTGATGTTGAAATCAAGGTCAAACAGCCGGGTCAGGTTGCAGACCAACGGCGCCCCCGAAATGGCCGGGGGAAACGTCAGATGCACATTGGTACGGTAGGGCTTGGTTTCTTGGCTCATGACGCTTCCTACATCTTGTTGTCTTTCATGAGCTGCGTAGCGCGGGTCGCTTCAGGCGACTTGGGGAATTTCTTGATGAGTTCCTGCAAGCGGACCTTGGCGGCGTCCTTCTTCCCGGCCTTGATGAAGCACATCCCCTGCTTCAGGTACGCGGAAGCGGCCTTCCCGCTGGAGCCATACTTGGAGATGACCTGTTCGTAATCCAGTGCGGCGGCCGGGAAGTTCCCAAGCTGGTAATTGCACTCGCCGCGCCAGAACCACGCGTTGGAAACGAGCTTGTGCTTGCCGTACGTGTCCGTAAAATCCGAGAAGGACTTGAGGGCCTGCTTGTAGTTGCGGGCGTTGAACGACTGCACGCCGTTGTCGTAGAGAGCTTTGGCGATGTCGCCCTGAGCCTGCGTCTGCGGGGCGGCCTGCTGCGGGGCGGGAGCGGCCGCCTGCTGCGGCTGCATGGCAGGCGCGGCGGGCACGGGAGCCGCGGCGGTGGAGTCGGGCATACCGGGCGCGGAGGGAGCAGCTCCGGGAGCGCCCGGAGCGGCGGCCACGGGCAGTTCCATGCCGAACTGCGTGGCGATGGCCTGCAACGCGGCCTCATGGTTGTTCACGCGCTGGGCGAGACCGGGAAGGCCGCCAGCAGCGGCCGTCGCATTGTTGAAGTCGTCGATCTGCCCTTTCACGGCGCTCATCTCCTGACGCAGGGACTGAACCTGCGCCCATGTGTCGGCCTGTGCGGGCTGCACGCCGGAAAGCTGGCTATTCAGAAGGCGGATCTGCTGCTCCTGCTGGTTCAGACGCATCTGCATGGCGTCTATCTGGCCATTGGCACAGCCGGTCAGAACGAGCGAGCCCAAAAGCAGGGGGAAGATATACGGCTTTTTCATTGTATTACCCTGAAATGAAGGATTTGGATAATAAAGATACGCCCTTTGCGGGGAGAACTCAAGTCAGTGAGCACGCCGCCAGCCAAACAGCACATAGGCCACGCCGCCGAGGACGGGAACAAACACGCACGCGACCATCCACAGCACCCGCTCGAGCGGCGTTTCAAAGGTATGGTTGAAGGCGTGCCAGATGCCCCACAAATTCAGCAACGCGGGCAGAAACAGCAGCGCAATCTGCCACCATTCAAGCGAAAACAGACTCACGAAGCCCTCCCGGACGGACCTTTCAGCCACATGCTGAGGCAAACGAGCAGCGCGCCGCAACAGATGGCGATGTCCGCCACGTTGAACGCGGGCCAATGCCACTGGCCGACATAGAAATCCAGAAAATCCACAACGGCACGGAACCGGATGCGGTCCACAAGGTTGCCCACGGCTCCGCCGAGCACCATGCCAAGCCCCCAGAACAGCAGCTTTTCGCCGCGCTGCGCCGAGCGCGCGAGCATGAAGATCACGCCCGCCGAAACCAGCGTAGCCGCGAAGAACAGCCAAAACTGCCATTCGATGTCCGACCGGTTGAGGAACCCGAACGCGGCCCCGCGATTGCGGATATTCACCAAATCAAAGAAGCCGGGGACGACCGTCACCGCCCCATAATAGGGCAGTGACGCCATCACCCACAACTTGGTCAGCTGGTCGAGCACAAGCGCGCCGACGCCGACGCCCAAAACAACTCTATAACGAGTATCCTTACCCGGCTCTGCCACTATGCAAGTTCCTTCATAACGGCGGCGCAGCGGGGGCACAGCGTCGGGTGTTCGGGATCGGAGCCGAGTTCGTCACTGTAGATCCAGCAGCGCTCGCATTTCTCGCCAACGGCCTTGGCCACGCTCACGGCCAGCTTGCCGCATTCGGCAATGTCGGCCTGAGCGAGATCGGCGGGCGCGTCGGCCAGCGGAGCCAGATGGAGCTGGGACACGATGCACACGGCGCGCAGGTCCGTGCCGATGCCGCCGAGCACTTCCAGCAGTTCCGGCGAGGCGTACAGGGTCACGGCGGTGTCCAGCGCGTGGCCCACAGTCCCGGCCTTGCGGAGCGGCTCGATGGCGCGGGTCACTTCGGTACGCGCGGCGAGCACGGCTTCCCAGCGCTTGCGGTCAGCATCGTCCAGCAGGAAGGCATCCGCGTCCATGAGCTGGAAGGCGAACACGCTCTTCGCGCCGGGATGCAGCGCTTCGGGGATGTGGCGGAACACTTCCTCAGCCGTGAAGCTCAGGACCGGGGCCATGTCCTGCACGAGCATCAGCAGGATGTGGTACAGCGCGGTCTGGGCGGAACGGCGGGCGCGGCTCGCGGGCGCGGAGGAATACAGACGATCCTTAAGGATGTCCAGATAGAACGCGGACAAGTCCGTGGAGCACAGGTTGTGCAGCGAATGGAAGACCTTATGGAATTCATAGTCCCGATAGGCGTCCTGCACGCGCTGGTGCGTGCGCGCGGCGACGTCGAGGGCATAGCGATCCAACGGGTCCATATCCTTCACGTCCACGAGGTCGGCCTTCGTGACGTCCTTCAGGTTGCCGAGCAGGTAGCGGCAGGTGTTGCGGATACGGCGGTAAGCGTCCACAAGGCGGTTCACGATTTCCGCCGAAATGCGCACATCCTCGCGGTAATCCACGGAAGACACCCACATGCGGATGATTTCCGCGCCGTGCTTGCTGATGATCTCGTCAAGCTCGATGCCGTTGCCGATGGACTTGGACATCTTGCGGCCTTCGCCGTCGACCACGTAGCCGTGCGTGAGCACCGCCTTGTAGGGCGGGACGCCGCGCGTGCCGATGGAAGCGAGCAGCGAGGAATGGAACCAGCCGCGGTGCTGGTCCGAGCCTTCAAGGTAGAGGTCGGCGGGGAAGCCCAGTTCGGGGCGCTTTTCGAGCACCGCCGCGAAGCTGGTCCCGGAGTCGAACCATACGTCGAGGATGTCGGATTCGCGCTTCCAGTGCTGGCCGCCGCACTTGGGGCACTTCAACCCTTCGGGCACGATGTCCTTCATATCGGCTTCATACCAGTAGTCGCAGCCGGTGGGATGCTTGGCGAACCGGGCGGCAATGTCGCGCATCCATTCGGGATCGTTCCATGCCTCTCCGCAGTCTTCGCACAACAGGGCCAGAATCGGCACGCCCCACAGACGCTGGCGGGAAATGCACCAGTCGGGGCGCTGCTCGATCATGTTGTAGATGCGTTCCTCGCCCCAGCTCGGAATCCATTCCACGTCGTTGCGGATGGCCTTCAACGCCTTCTGGCGCAGTTCGTTGGCCTCCATGCTCACGAACCACTGGGTCGTGGCGCGGAAGATAACGGGCTTTTTGCAGCGCCAGCAATGCGGATAGGAGTGCGTAATGTCGGCCTGCCCCATCAGGTTGCCGACTTCCTTGACCTTCTCAATGACATTGGGGTTGGCCTTCTGCACCTGCAATCCGGCGAAAAACTCCACGCTGTCGAGGTATTCGCCGCGATCGTTGAGCGGGGAATAGATGTCGATGCCGTACTGGAGGCAGACTTCGTAGTCCTCGCGGCCGTGTCCGGGAGCGGTATGGACGCAGCCGGTACCGGCATCAAGCGTCACATGGCCGCCGAGGATCAGCGGAGACTCGCGGTCGTAGAACGGATGGCGGGCCTTGACGAGTTCAAGCTGCTGCCCGGTAGCGGTCCCCACGGTCTTCACGCCGTCCATGTCCCAGCCGCACGCCTTGGCGACGCTTTCGACGAGTTCCGTGGCGAGCACGTACTGGCTGCCTTCATATTCGACCAGCGAATATTCGAATTCGGGATGCAGCGCCACGGCCATGTTGCTCGGCAGGGTCCACGGGGTCGTGGTCCAGATGATCACATAGGCGCGGGACGGGTCGGCGTTCTCGAAAACCGTCTTGAGCTTGCCGTCGGTCAACGGGAAGCGGACGTAAATGGACGGCGACTTGTGGTCGGCATATTCCACTTCGGCCTCGGCAAGCGCCGTCTGGCAGGAGCAACACCAGTAGATGGGCTTCTTGCTGCGGACCACATTGCCCTTCTCCACGAAATTCGCCAGTTCGGTAGCCGTGGCGGACTCGTATTCGGGGAGCATGGTCTTGTAGGGATGCTCCCAGTCGCCGAGCACGCCAAGGCGCTTGAATTCCTTGCGCTGGATATCGATGAACTTGTCCGCGTACTGGCGGCAGCGGCGGCGTACCGCATACGGCGGCATTTCCTTTTTCTTTTCGCCAAGCTCGTGCTCAACCTTCAATTCGATGGGCAGGCCGTGGCAGTCCCAGCCGGGCACATACACGGACTGCTGCCCCTGAATGTTGCGGGACTTGATGGTGATGTCCTTGAGGATCTTGTTCAGGGCATGGCCGAGATGCAGATGGCCGTTGGCATAGGGCGGGCCGTCGTGCAGACGAAAAGAGCCCCGGCTGCCCGAAGCTTCCAGCATGGTTCCGTAAATATTGTTCTCTTCCCACCAGCGCAGCATTTCGGGTTCACGCTGGGTGAGATTGGCTTTCATGGGAAAGGATGTATCGGGAAGATTCAGGCTCTTTTTGTAATCGCTCATGGACAGGCTCCTTATATATCCACACCAAAGTGTAATCGAAAAATTGTGCTTCAAGGTTGCGCGGTTGTCAAGAAAGAACGCGGAGGAAACGCCGCCCTCCCCGCCTGATTGTCATAGGCATGAGAGGATGATAGAGGGGGCCGAGCGTAAGGAGCGAAAGCCTTTCGCAAAGGCGGAGCCCCGTGCGCCCCGCCCAGCCGCAGGTGACGCCAAGGCATCCCCGCAGCGTACCCCCAAGCCCTCCCGGAACAAAACCCCGCCCAAGGCGGAATTCCGGAGGCTGCCAAGGCTCGACAACGCGGCAACGCCGCATTCCCCCGGAGGCCATACCCATGACGTTTCCACGGTCCTGCCTGTACGCCCTGCTTGCGGCGTGCCTTTTGCTCCCCGGCTGCGTCGCCAACCAGTACGCCATAAAAATCAACGCCATCACCAACGGCGACATCCAAGCCGGCATCGGGGACGTCTACTATATCATGGCGGTCAAGGGCCAAGAGGACGATCTCGTCTTTCTGGAACTCAAGCGGAACCTCGAAAGCGCCCTGCCCCAAGCGGGCCTGAAAGTGACCAAAAGCCTCCCCCATGCCACAGCGGTGCTTTTCGCGGGGTACAAGAGCCAAACGGTCGCCCGGCAGACGACCGTTTCCGAACCCGTCTACGGCGTGACGCGAGTCGAAACCAGAGGTACGGGGGAATACATCAACACGTTAACGGGAAAAACCAGCAGGACATCCGTTTCAACCCCTACCTACGGCGTTACGGGCTACAAGAACACCCAGAAGGAAGTGGCCCAAAACAAGATCGTTCTGCTGCTTGCCGCCGATTCGCTCAAAACGAAGAAAAAAATGTGGGAAACGATCGTCACCTACACCGGGAACTCGTTTGACAACCGCAAGATGCTGGACATGATGGTCATGGGCGCCAAGGATTACCTCGCCCAAACCACCCCCGGCGACACATGGCTCGACGTCAGCGAATCCGACGATGGCGCACTCAGCCTTAGAGAAAGGAAGTAAGCCCATGTGCACAGCCAAGATCCCCCCGCGCCCCTGCCTCTTCCTGCTGGCCGCCCTTTTCCTGCTGGCGGGCTGCTCTCCCCAGTACTCCATGCGGGTCATTTCCGAAACCGACGGGCACGCCTACCCCAATGACCAGTATACCTACTATATCGCCTCATCGAAAAAACAAAACAGCGACCCCACCTATCAGCTTCTCAAGCAGGACGTAAAAAACACCCTGTCTGAAACGGGCTTCACGCTCACGCAAGACCGCAACCGGGGCACGGCACTCCTTTCCATCGATTACACCGCCAAAACATCCACAAAGCACATCACCGTCAAAAAGCCGATTTACGGACAAACCGGGACTGTCGAAAAGACGCACGGCACGTATGACAAGGCCACGGGCCGCTATACCAAAACCACCACGACGACCCCAACCTACGGGACGGTCGGGTATGAGGATGAAATCAAGGAAGTCACGGAGTGCGACATCTTCCTTCATCTGAGCGCCGCCAGCAGCAAAACGAATAAAGAGCTCTGGAGCACCAGCATCTACCATACGCACGACTCCGAGGATATTTCCGGCGTGTTGAGCGTGATGATCAGGGGCTGCAAGGATTATATCGCTCGCAACACAAGCGGCATCATTTCACTGCAGGTCACGGCAAACGACGACGGCACGTTCGGGATTGTGGAAAAGCAATAGGCGCATCCGACCAGCGGAGTATCGCCGTCAAGAAAAGGGCCATCAGCATGACAAACGCCGCTGATGGCCCTTTCAGGTTCATAAAGGAAAGGAGCGGAAAGCGCCTCCGCCTTCCGCCCTTTTCCGAATCTTATTGCAATGACTGCACAGTATCGCCCAACTTTACGCCGAAGGTCAATCCGTCTTCGGTGGCGTCGATGACCACCCGCTGATCGTCGCGCACCTGCCCGCCGATGATGAACTTGGCGAGCGGCGTTTCGACGTGGGACTGCAGGTACCGCTTGAGCGGACGGGCCCCGTAATGCGGATCGTAGGCGGCATCCCCGATGAACTCGTGGGCGGCCTCGGTCAGTTCCAGCGCGATCTTGCGCTCCTCAAGCCGCTTCTGGAGCCGACGCAGCTGGAGGTCGATGATCTGGCCGATCTGCTCGGGGAGCAGCGGCTTGAACAGCACCGTCTCGTCCACGCGGTTCAGGAACTCGGGCTTGAAGTGCTGGCGCAGTTCGCCCATGACTTCCGTGTACACGTCCGAGGCGAACGAGCCGTCCGGATTGATGCCGTCGAGCATCCTGTACGAGCCGATGTTCGAGGTCATGATCACGATGGTGTTGCGGAAGTCCACCGTACGGCCCTGGCTGTCGGTCAGCCTTCCGTCGTCGAGGAGCTGCAGCAGGGTGTTGAACACGTCCGGATGCGCCTTTTCGATTTCGTCGAACAGGATGACGCTGTAGGGCTTGCGGCGCACGGCTTCGGTCAGCTGACCGCCTTCGTCGTAGCCCACATAGCCGGGAGGCGCACCGATGAGCCGCGCCACGGAATGCTTTTCCATGTACTCGCTCATGTCGAGGCGCACGATGTTCTCTTCGCTGTCAAAGAGCGCTTCGGCCAGCGCCTTGCACAGCTCCGTCTTGCCCACACCCGTGGGGCCGAGGAAAATGAACGAACCCTGCGGGCGCGAAGGGTCGGACAGCCCGGCCCGGGTACGCAGCACGGCGTCGGACACGGCCTGCACGGCCTCATCCTGCCCGATCACGCGCTCATGGAGCTTGTCAGGCAGATGGATGAGCTTGTCGCGTTCGGACTGGAGCAGCCGCGTGACCGGAATGCCGGTCCAGCGGGCCACGATGTCCGCCACATCGTCGGGGCGTACTTCCTGCTTGAGCAGGCGCGGCGCTTCCTGACCGTTTTCGGCTTCGTGGAGACGCTTTTCCAGCTCAGGCAGCTTCGCATACTTGAGTTCGGACGCCGTCTGCAAATCGCCGCGGCGGGTCGCGTCCTCAATGGCGAGGCGCGTCTGTTCGATCTCGCCTTTGAGATCGCGCACGACGTTGATGACGCCCTTCTCGTTTTCCCACTGGCCCTTGAGCTCGGCCTGCGTCATCTGAAGGTTGCGAAGTTCGTTCTCCAGCTTCTCCAGACGCTCGCGGGACGCGTCATCGGTTTCCTTGCGCAGGGCCTCGCGCTCGATTTCGAGCTGCATGACCTTACGGTTGGCTTCGTCCAGTTCCGTGGGCAGCGAGTCGATTTCGGTACGGATCATGGCGGCTGCTTCGTCGATCAGGTCGATGGCCTTGTCGGGAAGCTGACGGTCGGTGATGTACCGGTTGGACAGCACCACCGCCTCCACAATGGAGGAGTCGCTGATGCGCACGCCGTGGTGCACCTCAAACCGCTCCTTCAAGCCGCGCAGGATGGAAATGGTGTCCTCCACGGAGGGCTCCTCCACCAGCACGGTCTGGAAACGGCGTTCCAGCGCCGGGTCCTTTTCGATGTACTTGCGGTACTCGTCGAGGGTCGTCGCGCCGATGCAGTGCAACTCGCCGCGAGCCAGAAGCGGCTTCAGCAGGTTGCCCGCGTCCATCGCACCGTCGGTCTTGCCCGCGCCCACGATGGTGTGCAGCTCGTCGATGAACAGGATAATCTGCCCTTCGGATTTCTGCACTTCGGACAATACAGCCTTGAGCCGTTCCTCAAATTCGCCGCGGTACTTGGCGCCCGCAATGAGCGCGCCCATGTCCAGCGCAAAAATGGTCTTGTTCTTGAGCCCTTCCGGGACGTCGCCCTTGACGATGCGGTAGGCGAGGCCCTCCGCGATGGCGGTCTTGCCCACGCCCGCCTCACCGATGAGCACGGGATTGTTCTTCGTGCGGCGCGACAGGATGCGGATGACGCGGCGGATTTCCGCGTCACGACCGATCACCGGGTCGAGCTTGCCCTTGCTGGCGGCTTCGACGAGGTTGCGCCCGTACTTGCTGAGCGCCTCATAGCTCTCTTCGGGGTTGGCGGAGGTCACGCGGTGCGGGCCGCGGACAGCCATCATCGTCTCGGTGAACTTATCGGCGGACAAGCCGGCATCCGCCGCGACCTGACCAAGCCCTGTGGAGGCGGGTTCGCGCAGCAGTTCGGCAAAAATATGCTCCACGCTGACGTACTCGTCACGCAGACGCTTGGCGAGAGCCTCGGCGTTGGCGATAGCCTTGGCGACCCGCTGCGAAATCGTGATCGTGCCCATTTCCGCGCCCGGCCCGCGCACGGAAGGACGCTTCTTCAGAACCGCCTCCAGCGCCGTGACCAGCGCCTTGGGGGCGACGCCGACGCGCTCCAGAACGCGGGGGACAAAGCCGTCTTCCTGATTCACCAGAGCGAGCGCCAAATGCTCGGCGTCCACTTCCTGATGACCGTACTGGGCGGCGAGCCCCTGCGCCGTGGTCAGCGCTTCACGGGATTTTTCGGTAAATCTGTTGATATCCATAATGGTTCACCTCTATTGCGTTGTAGCGCAGCAGCGGCGCCCGAGACAAAATGACCGAACGCAACACAACTGCAAAAGTGATATCACTATCGCTTTCTCTCTAACAATAAGGCGTACTAACGATCTGTCAACTCACGAATACGCAACTCTAATGTTGCGATACGGTCCAGCAGGTCCATTACTATGGAGCCGCCGAGCGTGTGCAGTTCGAAATCGCTGCACAGCCGCTCAAGCTTGCGGATACGGTATACGTCATCCTGCCGGAACAACAATGCGGCTTCCGCCGTGCGCGTGGGTTTGAGCCACCCGATGTCCATCAGTTCGGAAAGGCGATCCGGGGTCGTCCCGGTCAGTTCCAGGAATTCGCCCCAGACGATAAGGGTCGAGCGGCTCGGCACATCCTTTGTATTCTGCAAAAGTTCCATACAATCATCTCCCCTGACGTTGTCCTTCAAAAACGGAACGCGGCACTATTTTTCCGCCGCAAGGGCTTCCCACAGTTCACGCTGCTTCGGCGTGAGATCCTTCGGCGCGTCGATGCCGACCCGCACATACAGATCGCCGCGCGACTTCGCCGGGCCAAGGCCCTTGCCGCGCAGACGCATCTTCTTCCCGCTTCCGGTCCCGGCGGGAATGGAAAGCTCGACGTTCCCGTCAAGGGTGGGGACTTTGACCTTCGCCCCAAGCACGGCTTCCCACGGCGCGATCCGCACCTCGTAGGTGAGGTCCGTACCGTCAACATGGAACAACGAATGCGGCGCGAAACGTATCCTCAAATACAGATCGCCCTTCGGCCCGCCGTTGGGCGAATCATAGCCCTGACCGGCAAGGCGGAGCTTGGCGCCGTCCTTCACCCCGGCGGGGATATTCACTTTCAGGGTCTTGGTGCCGTCCCCGCCCTCAAGCGTAAGACTGCGCTCGCCGCCCTTCACGGCGTCCTCAAGCGTGATGGAAATATCGGCCTCGATGTCGCGGCCCCGCTGCGGACGGGACGTATAGCCGCTGAACGGGCCGCCGGCGCTCCCGCCCTGACGGCTGCCGAACAGGGTTTCGAAAAAGTCGCTGAACCCGGAGCCGTCAAAACCCTGACCGCCGAATTCCTGCCCGTTGAACGTGAAGCGCGTACCTCCTCCGTAGGGGTTGCCACCGCCGAACGGATTGCCGCCGAACTGCTGGCCCTGCTGCCAGTTGGGTCCGAGCTGGTCATACATCTTCCGCTTCTGCTCGTCTTTGAGAACTTCGTACGCCTCGTTTATTTCCTTGAACTTTTCCTCGGATTCCTTGTTTCCGGGGTTGAGATCCGGGTGGTACTTGCGGGCGAGCTTCTTGAAGGCTTTTGCGATTTCATCCTTGGAAGCTTCGCGCCCCACACCCAATATTTTGTAATAATCCTTATATTCAACACTCATACTTTAGCCTCCTCATAGACACGCCTGTCTGTGCGCGCAAGGCCGCCCTCACTCTTCACGCGGCCTTAACTGATCATATGTAAAGCTGATCCCATTTCAGTCAAGGCGATTAGAGCCCCGCAGGGCCGCCTCCCGGCCATTGAAAAAAAAAGGCGTTGCGGCTAGGTACAAAAGGTACGGGCCGTTTACCGACCAGCAAAGGAGCCTCCCCATGTCCTCCCGTCCCACCTCAGCCTCCATGCTGTCCATGCTCCCCCAACCCATCCAGCCGATCCCCGGCGACTCCTTCAACGACCGCATCCTGCTGTTGCTCGCGGCGGTCGCCACGACGGACGACATGCTCACCTACCGGGAGTACCAGCTTGTGCAGGAGGCGGCGCAGGCTATTTTCGGGGAACGCGCCCTCCATGCCGAACTGCAAGCCAAGCTCCACTACGCGCTCCTGAACCCGCCGTCCGATCCCGCCGACATCGCCCGCGACATGGCGAACCAGGCCGACGCCCAAAAGGTTTCCTCCACATTCGTGGACACCATGCTGAAAGCGCTCTCCCGCATCGGGGGGCAGGAGGAACGGATCGACGAAAAGGCGCGGTCGCTCGTCAACGACATCGAATGGGCCTTCCGCAAGTCCCGCCTCGAACGCAGCGCGGGCCGGGGCATCGGCCTCGGGCTCAACGTCGGGGAAAGCCTCGGCGAACTCTACCGCAAGGCAACCAACGTCCTGCCTTCCCGAAAGGAAATTGCGGGCTGGTTCGCACCCGAAACAAGCCAGTTCAACGCCGACATGGAGCGTTCCGCCAATTCGCTCGACCGCATCGCGTGGACGCTCGACGACATGGACCTGCGCGAAGAGCTGTATATTTTCCGCAAGATGCTGCGCCGCCAGCCGTTCAAAATCGTCATCGTGGGCGAACGCAAACGCGGCAAAAGCTCGCTCATCAACGCGATCATCGGACAAGAGCTGTCCCCGGTGCGCGAGTCCACGCCGGAAACCGCCACCGTGGTGGAATTCAAATACGCCCACGCCCCGGACTACAGCGTGCGGTTCCTCGACTCCAGCCAGTTCGCCCGGCTTGAGGACTATCTCGAAAACGAGCAGGACAACCTGCTGCTCACCCGCAAAATCGAACACATCCGCAAGGGTGTGTCCGACGGCACGTTCATCCCCGGCAAGCTGCTTTCGGGCATCACCTGCTGGGACGACCTGTCCGACTACATCAGCCTTGAAGGGCGTTTCTCAGGATTCGTGTCCCGCGTCAGCGTGGGCCTGCCGCTGGACACGCTCCGGGCGGGCGTCGTGCTCGTGGACACGCCCGGCCTCAATGATACCGATCAGTTTCATGATTATCTTTCCTACGAGGAAAGCCTTGAGGCGGACTGCGTCATCTTCGTCATGGACGCCCGCGATCCGGGCTCCCATTCCGAACTGTCCCTGCTCCGCAAGCTGGCCCGCAGCGGGCGCACGGTCAGCATCATCGGCGTACTGACCAACATTGACCGCCTGAACAGCGCCGCCAGCCTCGAAGCGGCCCGCGAACAGGCGCGCACCGTGCTGCGCGAAGCCTGCCGGAGCTCCGGCCATGTGGAACTCGCCGGTGTCGTGGCCCTCAATACCCGACAGGCCGTCGAGGAACGCTGCCGGGGAGGTTCCGCCTTCTCGGAAACGCTGTCCAAAGTGTCGCGTTCCGTGTCCGGCTGCGGAGAGCTTGAGCAGCTCCTTGCCCTCCTGCGGGAAATCATGGACAGGGACGCGGGCAAGGAGGCATACCGCCACAAAATCGCGGAAGCCTACTCCCGGATTGCCGACTCCGCCCGCGAACGGCTCCGCCAGCATGTGCAGGAGTACCGCGAATCCCTGCCGAACCCCGAACTGCTCGGTATGCTGGACGCGCACGCCAAACAGCTTTCCGCCTCCGCCCTCTCCTCGCTGGAGCAGGCCCGGCAGGTCGTGAACGCCGCCGCCAAGGACTTGGACGCGTGGGACGAATCCACGGAAAAGGCGCTGAAAAAGTTCCATGAAACGCTGGTACTGCGGCTCATGGACGCCGTGAACCGCAAAGTGGCGGATCTCGGGCATCAGTTCGCCAAAGATTCCGTCTGGAAGGAATTTGACGCCACCGAAGCCCGGGCCATCGCCCGGCGCGCCGTGGACGAATTCCTCGACGAACAGCGCGGCATCCTCCACACGTGGGAAGACAAGCTCCGCCTCTTTTCCGCGCGCATGGACGAATTTTCGCAGGAATGCCTCGCCCGCCTGAGCTCCAACATCGACGGCCTGCAAGACGATCCGGGCGAAGTGAACGGCGGCTCCTCGACGGCCACGCACTTCCTCGTACAGACGCACCGGCACATGAAGAACCTCGCTGTGTTCACCACCGGGCTCACCGTGGGCCGCCTTACCGCGCTCGGGCCGATCTCGATACTTGTTACCGCAGGCAACATCATCGCGCTGGCGTCAGCGAGCCCCCTCGCGGCGGCCGTGTTCGCGGCCGTGGCCGGGACCGCGGGCCTGCTCTACCACCTTGGGCGCGAGGATAAGCGCAAGGCCGCCTTCCTCGACAAACGCCGCCGCGAAGCCGAGGAATACGCCGAGCGGGTATGCGACGCCCTCCGGCAGGAACTCGCCGTGGTCCGCGAAGATCTGGGCAAGGCGTACGAGTTCGAGGTCAAGCGCGGCTTTGCCCCCGCTTTGGAAAGCCTGTTCCACCAGTCCGTGCACCTGCGCCTGTTCCTTGACGTGATGCAAAAAATCCGCAGCGACGTTTCCCGCTACGACGCGCATGTACAGAAGCAGCTGGAACAGCTCGGCGGCGTTCTGGAGCGCTGATATCACGGTGCCGCCCCAGCTAGAGCGGATTTCCTTTTAAACTGCATGAAGTAATGCACATTACGGAATAAAAAGATTCTAACCGTCCGTTTTACCGCCCCCAACCACAAACGTTCCGCCCTCCAGAGGCTTACCATGACCATCAGACAAGCAAAGCCCGAAGACTTCGACGCCATCTATTCCCTTGTCAAAACGGCATTCCAGACCGCGAAAGTCTCCGACGGCGACGAACAGGATTTCGTCCTTAAACTCCGGAAGGGGCGCTATATCCCCGAGCTGGAACTTGTCGCCGAAGAGGACGGCGTACTCATCGGTCACATCATGCTGACCGGAGCGTCCATCCGTGAAAACGGCGGCTGCTTCGGCACGCTGCTCCTCGCCCCGCTATCCGTGGCGCTCGAATGGCGCGCCAAGGGCATCGGAGCGGCCCTCATCCGCGAGGCCCTCGCCAAGGCCGCCGCACTGGGGCATTCTTCCGCCGTGCTCATCGGCGATCCCGGCTACTATGGCCGATTCGGATTCCATTCCGTCGCGTCCATCTCCTATCCCGGCGTTCCCGGTGAATACACGCTCGCCTGCGAGCTCACGCCCGGCGCGTTGCGCAACATTTCGGGAGCCATCGCCCTTCCCGATTGCTAAACCAAAAGGAAAAACGCCATGCTCAAACCATACGCCTGCCTTGCCCTGTTCTGTTCCCTGCTCCTCCCCTCCTTCGCCCATGCGGACGATTCAGACGTGGGCTGCGTCACCACGGAATGGAAACTGCTCGGAGCCAATCACAAAGTCTGCGTTTCGGCCTTCAACGATCCGGATATTCCGGGAGTTGCCTGTTACATCAGCCAAGCCAAAACCGGCGGTGTTTCCGGCTCGCTCGGGCTTGCCGAGGATCCGTCCAACTTCGCCATTTCGTGCAGCCAGGTCGGCCCTATCGAAATTCCCGCCAAGCTCCCCAAGCAGGCCAACGTGTTTCGTGAATCGACCTCCGTCTTTTTCAAGGCCACCCGCGTTACCCGCATCTGGGACGCCAAGCGCAACACGCTCGTCTATCTCGCGGTCAGCCGCCGCCTCGTGGACGGCTCGCCCTTCAACGCGATCTCCACGGTTCCGGTGAAACAATAGGGAAAAAGAAGAAATGTGGGGGAGGGAAACCTTTCTGGAGAAAGGTTTCCCTCCCCCACGCCCCCTCCTTTCCCAAGACTTTTGGCCTTATCGAATCCCTCATATCGGCTTTCCCGGACAGCAAAAAGCCTTCCCAAGAACAGGGAAGGCTTTTCTTTTTTGGCAATCCCTTGCAACGGGGATTCGATAAAGACGAAAGTCTTTGGGGAGGAAAGGGGAAGGTTTGGAGGGGGGAAGGAGGGCCTTTCTTCAGAAAGGCCCTCCTTCCCCCCTCCAATCTTTTTGGCTAATCGAACAAAACCTATGCAAGCTTCATATAATGCGGGGGCACGGTCGCTTCGCCGCCTTCGTTGCCGACAAGCTCCCAAAGCTCACGGAACTTCTCCTCAACAGCTTCCATACGCCCTTGAAGATCGTCCAGCTGCCTCTGCTGGAGCGTGATCGCCTCGTTGAGGGCGGAAAGTGTCCGATCCTGAAAATAGACCTGCTCCTCCAGCCGCTCCAAACGGGCGACACGGGCCTTCAGCGCGGCAAGCTCGGCATCGGGAGAATGCAAAAGTTCGCTCATGCCTTCACCTCTTGCCCCGTCGCCTTGTCCGCGGCGAGCTGGTCCGCCAGCCTGACGATGGCGGCATAGGCTTCGGCCTCCACGGGCTGTACGGAAAGGCGGCTTCCGGTCTTCATGAGCTCCATACCCGCCAGCTCGGGGACAAACCGCAACAGGCTGCGGGGAACCGGCGGCTCGAATCGCCGCACCAGCTTCACATCCACCATGTACCAGCGGGGATCGCCCGGTGTGGCTTTCGGATCGAAATGCCCGGCCTCAGGATCCTGCGCCGTGAGATCGGGATGCCCTTCGCGCACGATTTCCACAATCCCGGCGATTTCAGGATTCTTGCCGCTGTGGTAGAAAAATCCCAAATCCCCCTTCTTCATGTCGTCGCGCATAAAGTTGCGGGCCTGATAATTCCGCACGCCGTCCCAACTTGTGGTCTGGCCGGGCGCGTTTTCCAAATCGGTAAACGAATAGCAGTCGGGTTCGCTTTTGAAAAGCCAATGCCGCATGGTTCCGTGCTCCTGAAAAAAATGAGGATTCAGGAATATTGTTCCCTGAATCCTCATTCCTTGCAAGCTTTTTGCTTTCCGGGGAACCGGACTTGCACAACACCAGCAACCGCCAATGAATATTGATGTTTTCCTAAAAACATCCAACATGCCCTTCCCACGGCAACCCGCCACCCTCAAGGGAATCCATAAAGAAAAAAGCCTCCTGCCGACAGCGATGCCGCAGACGAAACAATCATCCAACATCGTTCGAGGGGAGACATAAAAAGAACGACTGCGAGCAGGGATTCGATAACGTTGAAAGTCTTGGGATGGGGTGTGGGGAAGGGAGGGGAACCCTTTCTTCAGAAAGGGTTCCCCTCCCTTCCCCACATGTATATGCAACTACTTCTGCGGCTTGCTGAAACCATACTTGGCGAGCACAGCCTGCCCTTCGGGAGAGAGTACGAAATCGACGAACTTCGCGCCGCCGTCGCGGTTGCTGCCCGTGGTCGCCACGGCGATGGGATACAGGACGGGCTTGTGTCCGTCCATCACGGCAGCCACCTTCATCTTGTCGCCGCCCTGCTTGGCGTCGGTACGGTAAACGAAACCGGCGTCGACCTCGCCACGGCCCACATAATCCAGAGCCTGACGGACGCTCGCGCCGAAAACATACTTGGGCTGCAACGTTTCCCAAAGGCCGGCGGTCGTCAGGGCCGCCTTGGTGTAACGCCCGGCGGGGACGGAGTCGGGATTCCCCACGGCGATGCGCTTGACTTCGGGCTTGGTCAGATCCTTGGCCCCGGTCAGGTTGAGCTTGCTGTCGGAGGGAACGACCATGACGAGATCGTTGAGCGCGAAATCTTTGCGGGTTGCGGTATCGACCAGCTTCTTGGCCGCGGCTTTGTCCATCGTTTCCTGATCCGCGGAAGCGAACACATCGACGGGGGCGCCCTCTTCCATCTGCTTGAGCAGCGGGTTGGAGGCCGCAAAGTTGGTATGCACCTTGATGTCGGGGTATTTCTTCTCAAAGAGCCCCTTTATCTCCGTGAACGCATTCGTCAGGCTGGCCGCGCCGGAAACCGTGATTTCCTGCGCCGCAAACGCCGGAGCCGCCAAAAGGAGGCATCCCAAAAGGCTGAACGCCGCATTTCGGGCACACCGACGGAAAAAACGCTTATCCATGTTCATACTCCTTTGTTGTTCGACTGTTGCGGTTCACGAACGATAACCTTTTCAGCAATACCCCCCTTGCGTTTTCCCGGCAATCTTGTCACTCTTTCGAGAAACTGCGTGACCGACTTTCGCCCACATCAGCCCGTGGGATAGCCTGCATATCCCGAGAAGTCGCTTATCGGTACAGAGGAGATTCCATGCAGGAAGAAATAACCCGCCTTGTTCAGGGGCTTGATGACTCCGCTCTGCGGTTCATCGAAGCCTGTGTCCGCCACGAACGTGAAGCCCGCAACGCGCCCCAGGTCCCGCCCCCGTCCACGCCGCATCCCGGCGGCCAATTCACCGTCCCGGAAAATGTCAGGCACCTGACCTCGGAACAGCTCGACGCCGTCTCCAAGGCGTTTCTTAATTGGTACAAGGCGTCCGTCTCCACGACGCAAGGCCGTTCAAGGGGACGGCTTTGGCTGGTTTTTCTGCTCATCCGCTACGGCGCGCTGCGTCTCGGCGAAGTGCTGGCCATCGACGACCGCACGGATCTCGACTTTACCCGTTCCGTCGTCAGCGTCCGGGGGCAGAACTTCAGGGAACTTCAATTTCCCGAAGCCATCATGACGGAAATCCGGCAAGTGCTGGAGTCCCCCCTCATGTTCGGCCTGCGCGGCGAAGTGCTGCACCTCGATCAAGGCTATGTGCGCCGTATCTTCTATGAGCGGGCGAAAGACGTTGATCTGCCGAAAGAGCTCCTCAGCCCCCGGGTCATCCGGCATTCGCGGGGCATCGAGCTTCTGCGCGGCGACGTGCCGCTCAAGATCGTCCAGCAGTTCCTCGGGCAGCAGAGCCCGACCCTGACGGCAAGTTACCTTCACTTTTCCCGTGAAGACGCCCGAAAAATCGTCCATTCCCATATTAGGAGGGAAGCTATGAAAAAAACCAGCGCCCGCAACGCGTTCACTGGAACCATTAACCGCATCAAGCGCGGCGACCTGCTCGTTGAAGTGGAAATCCTGACCTCCACCGGCCTTCAGGTCGTCTCCATCATCACGGCTGAAAGCGCCGACAACCTCGAACTCCGCGAAGGCATCAACACCACCGCGACGATCAAGGCCCCGTGGGTCATCATCAGCACCGGCGACGCGCCCACCAGCGCCCGCAACCACTTCTCCGGCAAGGTGCAGAGCGTCCAGCTCGGAGAAATCGAAGCCGAAGTCCTCGTCACCCTCGACGAAGGCACCACCGTCTGCGCCGTCATCACCTCCCAGAGCGCCCGTGTGCTCAAGCTTGAGCCCGGCAAGCCCGTGTCCGTCCTGTTCAAGGCGTTTGCCGTCGTTTTGGGGATGTAAACGAGATCTTGGGGAGGGGAGGAAGGGCCTTTCTGAAGCCCCCCTTCCTCCCCTCCCCACCCCCATCTCCAAAGACTTTCGCCTTTATCGAATCCCTATTGCAGGGGATTGCCAAGAACGGAAAAGCCTTCTCCGAACACGGGGAAGGCTTTTTGCTATCGGGGAAAACCGGAAGCCGGACAAAACGAGGGCAGCGGAAAGGTGGCGGCATTTCTTCGTTTTTGTCCTCCCTGCCGTGTTTCTTCCGGTTACACTTCCACCAGCGGCGCGAGGAGCGAAAGGGCGTCCGGCTCGCTCGCCCGGCGGGCGGGATAATCGTCGAGGACATGCCGGATCATGCCATTGCGGTAGACGGCCAGCGAGTCCGCAAAGGCGTCCACGTCGGCGGGATCATGGGTGATCAGCACGACAGGGATGTTCCATTCGTCGAGCAGGGCGCGGATCTCGCGGCGCATCCTGACCCGGAGGAGCGGGTCCAACGCGGCGAAAGGCTCGTCCAGCAGCAACATACGGGGCGCGGTAATAAGGGCGCGGGCAAGCGCGACGCGCTGCCGCTGGCCCCCGGATATTTCACGGGGATACCGCTCGGCAAGGTGCCCGACCTCGAAACGCTCTAAAAGCTCATCCACGGATTTGCGTGCCGCGGGAGAGGGGCGGCCGAACAAGGTCCGTTTCGTCTTGTCGAGCGCGAACTCCACATTCCTGCGGACCGTCAGATGCGGGAACAGGGCGTAATCCTGAAAAACATACCCGAGATGGCGCTCACGGGCCGGGAGATCGATGCCCTGTTCCGAAGCATACAGCACGTCGTCCCCAATCTTGATGTATCCGCCGTCAGGCCGGACCAGCCCCGCCAGCGACTGGAGGGTGAGCGTCTTGCCGGAACCGGAGTGCCCGAACAGGACAAGCCGCCGGGTGGCGCAGCTCAGGGACACGTCGAGGGAAAAACTGTCGCCGCGTTTCCGCCCCGTGGCGAGGCGCTTGCGGATCTGCACATCAAGCATCAGCGGCCTCCCGCCTTTCCGCCGAACAACCTGTCGGCAAGGACAAGAATGGTAAGGCACAGGCACGACGTCAACACGACCAGCACCGTCGCCTGCTCGTCGTTGCCCGCCTGAAACGCGTCATAGATGGCAAGCGCAAGGGTCTGCGTCTTGCCGGGGATATTGCCCGCGATCATCAGCGTCGCGCCGAACTCGCCCATGCCCCGCGCAAAGGCCAGCATCCCCCCGGCGACGATGCCGCGCCACGCCAGAGGCAGCGACACCTGCCAAAAGACCTTCCACTCCGACGCCCCGAGCGTGCGGGCCGCGTTCTCAAGACGCGGGTCCACCAGCTCCAGCGCGGCGCGGGCCGACTTGTAGATCAACGGAAACACGACCACCGTAGCCGCAACCACGGCTCCCTGCCATGAAAAAATCAGGTTGATGCCGCACTCGGCCAGCCACGGCCCGATGACGCCGCGCCGCCCGACCAGCAGGATAAGATAATAGCCCAGAACCGTGGGCGGCAGTATCATCGGAAGTGTACACATGGCGTCCAAAACAGCGGAAAAAGGCGAACGGCGGCGGGCCAGAAGCCACGCGGCGGCGACCCCGGCGCAAAACGAGGCGGCGGTCGCAAGGCCCGCGACCTTCAGCGACAGCAAAATCGGCGACCACGGGATCATCCCGTCCGCGAAAAACTCCGAAATCATGCTCATGCTCCCGGACATGCCTGAATCACGTTCCCTCCGCAATCCAGTCACGAAAACATCAAGAAGAGAGACTGCAAAAACGGTTCTGGAAGCATCGGGCGGAGGGCTCTCTAGAGAAGAAAGGAACCTCCCCCGCGTTTCTCCTCTCCAGAACCACATGCACGGGCCCGCATCCATCCCTCGCTTCTTCAAAGGCTTTCGTACCCGTATCAACCCATTGGTTACAGCACTCCCTGAAACGGATTGCCCTTGAAATGAAACCTCTCAAAAAGGCAACCTGCCGACAACGTAGTGCCCCTTGTCCCGCTTTCCATCCCTTCAAAACATATCGGCATTTCCTCGTCTATAATTATTAGGGCAAGCCAACAAGCCTTTTGTATTTCCTTTAACGCAGATCCGGGAGACGGATGCCAAGGTTCAGTTTTTCCAATCGTCCCGTCCCGCTGCCGACCCTTACGAAAGTTTTAGGGGGATAGGGGTGGGGTTTGGGGAGGGGAAAGGGAACCTTTTGAAAAAGGTTCCCTTTCCCCTCCCCAATATCTTACTTTTTCAAAAATTTTCGAATAAGAACTTTTTACCCTTGTTTATGGTTTCATATGTGAATATTCTATTGTAAACGGATGTCAAAGAGGCTATTTTCAGGAGCGACGCACTCCCGGGGCGAGCCCGGGACAAATCCAGAAAGAACGGGAACATCCATGCAGGAACTTTCAGAATATACCAAGCGGCACTGGGACGTCGTCGTCATCGGCGGCGGAGCCACTGGCGCGGGAACCTTGCGCGACCTCGCCATGCGCGGGGTCAAGGCGCTGCTGCTCGAACAGCGCGACCTCGTCCACGGCACAAGCTCCCGCTTCCACGGCCTGCTCCACAGCGGCGCGCGCTACGCGGTGAAAGACGCCGAGGCGGGCCGGGAATGTATCGAGGAAAACCGCATCCTCCGGCGCATCGGCAAGCACTGCGTCGAGGAAACCGAAGGCTTCTTCGTCCGCACGCCCGAAGACGGGGCCGAGTTTGAGGCTACGTGGGTCACGGCCTGCGACAAATGCGGGATCGAAGCCACCCCCATCTCCGTGAAGGAAGCCCGGACGCTCGAACCCAACCTCGCAGGTAATATCGTGTCCGTGTACCGCGTACCCGACTCCGCCGTGGACGGCTTCCGCCTCGTCTGGCAGAACGTCCAGAACGCCGTCCGGCATGGCGCGGGCTTCCGCACCTATACGGAAGTCACTTCCATCAACAGCGCCAACGGACAAGTCACGAGCGTAAGCGTGCGCGACTCCCGCACCGGGCAGACCGGGGAAATCCCCTGCAGCTTCGTGGTCAACGCCGCCGGGAGCTGGGTGGGCGAGCTGGCCCATACCGCGGGGCTGGACATCAACGTCAAGCCCGACCGTGGGACGCTGGTCGCCTTCAACCACCGCTTCACCAGCCGCGTGATCAACCGGTTGCGCAAGGCGTCCGACGGCGACATCTTCGTGCCGCACGGCTCCATCACCATCCTCGGCACCACCTCCAAGAAGACCGACAAGCCCGACGACACAGTGCCGGATACCGCCGAAGTGCACGATCTGCTCGACATCGGCCGCGTGCTTTTCCCGGAAATCGACAGCTACCGCATCCTCCGCACCTTCGCGGGGACGCGGCCCCTGTACACCGCCGACCCGTCCGCCGAAGGCCGGGGCGCTTCCCGCAACTTCGTGGTCCTCGACCATGAAAAGGAAGGGCTCAAGGGCATGGCGACCATCTGCGGCGGCAAGCTGACCACCTACCGCCTCATGGGTGAGCGCATGGCCGACCTCGTCTGTACCAAGCTCGGCGTGACCGCACAGTGCCGTACCGCCGTGGAGCCGCTGGTGGAGGATACGCCCCCGGCCCTGCTGGAACGCGCGCGCAAGGTCTTCCCGGCGCAAGGCCTGGAACAGGCCGAATCGCGCCTTGGCGACAGTTTTGCCGCCACGGTGGAGCGCCTTGAGGCCGCGCCGTGGAAAAAGGCACTCTTGTGCGAATGCGAGCGCGTCACCATCGCGGAATTCGAACAGGTCGCCTCAGAGCCCACGTCCCATTCCCTTAATGACATCCGCCGCCGCACCCGTATGGGCATGGGCACCTGTCAGGGGAGTTTCTGCGGCTTGCGCGGCGTGGGCGCGGTGCTCGAAGCCAAGCTGCTGCCCGCCGGGATGCAGGCCTGCGGCACCGGCGAGTGCGATGCCCTCCCCTGCGGCGCGCCGGATCTGCTCCAGAGCTTCCAGCAGGAGCGCTGGTACGGCATCCGCCCGGTGCTGTGGGGCAGCGAATTGCGTGAAACCGAGCTGGCGCGCGGCATGTACGGCGCGACCCTCAACGTAGACGGAGCCGACGAATGATCAAAAGAACACCCTATGACGTCATGATCGCCGGGGGCGGCCTTTCCGGGCTGAGCGCGGCCCTGTTCGCGGCAAAGGCCGGGAAGCGCACGCTGCTCGTCACCAAGGGCTCCGGCGTGCTCGCCATCGGCGGCGGCACCATCGACGTGCTCGGCTACCGTTCCGACGGCACGCCCCTTACCTCGCCCTTCGACGGCTTCGACAGCCTGTCCCCGCGCCATCCCTACGCCATCGTCGGCGCGGAGACCGTCAAAAAAGCGCTGTCCGGCTTCCTCGAGTTCTGCGACGAGGGCGGCTGTCCCTACCTCTGCAACAACGAACAAAATACCCGCGTGGTGACGGCCCTCGGCACGACCAAGCCGAGTTATCTTGTGCCGCATACCATGTCGATGCACGGCGTGGCCGAAGCGGGCAACATTTTCATCGCCGGGGTCGAGGGGCTTAAGGACTTCTCTCCGGCGCTGGTGGCGCAGGGCCTTGCGACGCGCAAGGGATACATCGGGAAGAACATCGTCCCGGTTATCCTGCCGAGCCCGTTCCCGCTCCAGCGCGACCTCTCCACCCTCGATCTGGCCCGCTATCTGGATACGCCCGAAGGCATCCTCTGGCTGAGCAAGAGCCTGAACAAATACATCGTGCGCGGCGTGCCCGGCGCGGTGTTCGTCCCGGCCATCCTCGGCACCGCCGCCAACAACGACGTGCACAACGCCATCAAGGATCGTACGGGGCACATCGTCAACGAAATCTCCAGCCTGCCCCCGGCGGTGACGGGGTTGCGCCTGCACGCCCTGCTCCTGCGTCTGCTCAAGAAATACAATGTGGATCTCATCGAGCAGTCCACCATCACCGGGGCCGTGGTCGAAAACGGGCGCTGCGCCGCGCTGATCACGACCAACAACGGGCAGGAGCGCCGCTATGAGGCGCGTTCCTTCATCATCGCCACGGGCGGCGTGCTCAGCGAAGGGTTCGCCATCGAGCCCGAACGCGCATGGGAGCCGATCTTCAATATTGATCTGCCGTTGAATCCGTCGTCTCCCGAGTGGTCGCTGCCGGAAGCCTACCCGGCCTGCCGCCAGACGCCGGGGACGCCCCGCCCGTCGCACGGCTTCGCCCTGCTTGGCCCGGATGTGGACGCCAAGCTCCGCCCGCTCGGCAAGGACGGCAACCCGCTGTGCGGCAACGTGTTCTTTATCGGCAAGACGCTCGGCGGCTACGATCACGCCGCGGAGAAGTCCGGCAACGGCGTCGCGCTGTCCACGGCCCTCTTTGCAGCCATGAACGCCTGAGGTGCGTATGAAACCTATTGAAACTGTAGATAAATGTACGACCTGCTCGACCTGCGTGGCCTATTGCCCCGTCACCAAGGCGACGCGGGCCTTCAAGGGGCCGAAGCTGACCGGGCCTTCGTCCGAGCGTTTCCGCCTGTATGACGAAACCGGCGGCGGCGAAATCTCGGAAATCGAGGCGCTGGACTATTGTTCCAACTGCAAGAACTGCGACATCGCCTGTCCGTCCGGGGTCAAGATTTCGACCCTCAACATGCTGGCCCGCGCTGAATACTGCAAGCGCCATAAGCCGCCCCTGCGCGACTGGGTACTCTCCCACGGGCGTATGCTCGGCAGGCTGGCCCGCCGTTTTCCGGGCTGGCTGGTCAATGTCGGCTCCACCAACGCGCTGACCCGGCTCATCCTCGACAAGTTCGGCGTGGACGCCCGCGCGCCCATGCCCGTGTTCGTGCCCCGGAGCTTTACGGAATGGATGGGCGACCACAACGCGATGCTGACGGCCTCGGATCGCAGCCGCCTCACCAAGAAGGCCGTCTTTTTCCCCGGCTGTTACGTGAACGACTACGATCCGCAGACCGGCAAGGATCTCGTCTTCATGCTGGAAAAGGCTGGGTATGAGGTCATCGTGCCCGAGTTCGAGTGCTGCGGGTTGCCGATGGTGGCGAACGGCTTCTTCGACGACGCCCGCGCCGCCGCGAGCCGGAACGTGGACACGCTCGCCGCTCTCGTTTCGTCCGGCGAGGTCCCCGTTTTGACGGTCTGCCCGAGCTGCCAGCTCATGCTCAAGCAGGAGTATGCCGAGTATTTCCCGGAACTCGGCAAGCATGAGTCCATTGTCCCCCATGTGCAGGATGCCTGCGAGTTCCTCATCGGCCTTATCGAGTCCGGCGAGCTCGACATCGACGTACGCGAAGACGCCACGAAGCTGGTCTATCATGCCCCCTGCCACCTGCGCGCGCAGGGCATCGGCAAGCCGGGCCTTGATCTGCTCCGCATGGCTTCCGCCAACGTCGAGGACGCCCGTTCCGGCTGCTGCGGCATTTCCGGCAGTTACGGCTTCAAGAAGGAAAAGTACGATGTGGCGGCCTCGGTCGGTTCCGATCTCTTCAAGGCCGTCAAGGACAGTGCCGCCGAGTATTGCGTCACCGAGTGCGGCACCTGCCGCCTTCAGATTTCGCATCACACGAAGCTCCCGTCCATGCATCCGATCTCATGGTTGAGGAAGCTGGTGAAGTAGAGGAAAAATTGGAGGGGGGAAGGGGAACCTTTCTAAAGAAAGGTTCCCCTTCCCCCCTCCAAACCTCCCCC
>QWCN01002060.1_pt1 | contig 45072 bp, 38 predicted proteins | sample 1972711 | NCBI WGS metagenome assembly QWCN01 (sample SAMN09866707, study PRJNA288562) | Human gut metagenome isolate term1_stool, whole genome shotgun sequencing... | isolation source: gut | host: Homo sapiens | place: USA: California
ACGCCGATGGTACTGCCTGCAAAGCGGGAGAGTAGGTAGCCGCCTTTTTTTCAGGTAAGAGAGGATATTCCGGTCAAGACGGGGATATCCTCTTTTTTTGTTTTTGTCCCTTGGTAAGAGAATAATTCCGTCAGCACGGGGGATTTTCGTTTGCATGCGGGCTGAAGTGCCCCGAAAGCCGGACATAAAACTTTTGGGGCGGTTTCTTCTGAGGCTTCTTGCCGAGACTTTCCGTCCCTTTCTTCTTTTCCTTTTTCCGTTCCCTTTGCCCGTCCTGGAAGTAGTCCATTCTTCTGCGGTGTTTGGGTGTCAATCCGAAAGCCCTGTTGTAGCTTTATGCAGATAAAGTAAAATTGTGTCTTACAGAGAAGGGGAAGTGTTCCAATTTACATTTGTTTGTATGCGGGCTGAAGCGAGGGCGGTCCACTATTATTCTTAAATAAATATGATATTTTCTTATTCTTATATAATAATGTTTCGCTGAATTTAGAAAAATGACTAACTTGCAACATGATATCTTTATGGGCAATTAATACTAAAAATCAAATCAATATGAATCGTTCATTTCTTATGTTTTCTTTCCTCTCGGGAACTTTGGTGTTTTCGAGTTGTGTGACTAAGAAACAGTATGCGCAGTTACAGACGGACTATAACAAATTGGACAAGTCGTACCAGGATACAAAAATGAAACTGGTGGCTTGCGGTACGAAATCCAAGAGTTTGGAGGAGCGTTTGGCCGAGGCTCAGAAGGCGAATGAAGAGTTGAAAGCTTCGTACGCAGCTTTGCAAGGCTCATTGGATAAGAGTATCCAACAAAATTCGCAAGGTAACGTGAATATCTCGAAGTTGGTAGACGAAATCAATGCTTCCAATAAGTTCATCAAACAGTTGGTGGAGGCAAAGGATAAGTCTGACTCCTTGAATATGGTGTTGACCAACAACTTGACGCGTTCGCTGAGTCGTGAGGAAATGAAAGACGTGGATATTCAGGTGTTGAAAGGCGTAGTCTATATTTCCTTGGCAGACAATATGCTGTACAAGTCGGGCAGTTATGAAATCAGTGAGCGTGCCGGTGAGACATTGAGTAAGATTGCCAAAATCATCATGGATTACAAGGAGTATGAAGTACTGATCGAGGGCAATACGGATACTGATCCTATTTCGCGGCCTAATATCCGTAATAATTGGGACTTGAGTACATTGCGTGCTTCTTCTGTGGTTCAGGCTTTACAAAATACATACGGGGTGGATCCCAAGCGTTTGACGGCAGCAGGACGGGGTGAGTATAATCCTGTGGCTTCCAATGACACTCCGGAAGGTAAGATGCGTAACCGCCGGACGCAAATCATCATTACGCCGAAGTTGGACCAGTTCATGGAACTTATAGACCAGGCTCCCGAAGCTACGGAGCCCGTGGCTGAATAAGCCTTATAATAAACAAACGTGAAAATGCCCCAATCTAAACTTTCTGTATAGAGTTTAGGTTGGGACGTTTTTTATTCCTTCTTTGTATTGCAGAATAATCACAATCCTTGGCTTTCTTTAGCGAAGAACTGTAACGGATACAGGATTTTATATGATTTTTTATGCCGGATAATGCTTGTTCTTTGTTTTTTATTGTATATTTGCTTTTGAGCAAATATCATAAGTATGAGGAAGTTATTACTTGAATTTTGGTGCCTTGCGTTCTGTGGGCTGATGGCTTACGGACAGGAGGATTATTACAGGCCGGTGGAAGGGCTGAAGAAGTCGGAGTTGAAAACCGCGCTTCATGAGTTGGTACAGCCGGAGAAAGTATTGGACTATGGCGGGAAAGGCGAAGGCTATACCTGGTCGGGCTTTGTCGTGACCGACCGTATGCCGGACGGAACGGTGCGCGACCGTTACAGCAACGTCGTTCGTGAGTTCAACGGATTGAATGCTGTGGAGGGCATGAACATCGAGCATTCTTTTGCCAACAGTTGGTGGGGGCATACTGTGAACAATGCCTACTGTGATTTGTTTAACCTGTTTCCCAGTGACGGAACGGCCAACGGGAGGAAAAGCAACAACCCGATTGGAGTGGTCACGGAAACGCCCGCTTTCGACAATGGGATGACTCGCGTCGGGAAATCCGCATCTTATCGTGCGGATTCGTTGATTACTGTGTGGGAACCGGCGGATGAATGGAAAGGAGATTTTGCACGTACTTACTTCTATATGGCTACTTGTTATGAGGATTACGCTGATTTGTGGCAGACGACAGAAGGTTTGTTGATGGTGGAGAAAAACCGTTATCCGACTTTGCGGCCTTGGGTGAGCAACCTATTGTTAGCGTGGAGCGAAGCCGACCCTGTGGACGACGTAGAACGTGAGCGTAACGAAGCCGTGTCCGGTATTCAGGGAAATCGTAATCCCTTTGTGGATTATCCGCAGTTGGCCTCTTATATTTGGGGAGACAGTACGGATTATGCTTTTTATATCGACCGCACATCCACGAGCCCCGAGTTGTTTGTGCCCGGAGAAGGGGAGACGGTGGACTTCGGTCTGCAAGCCTTGTCCAAGGGATTGGAGGGGCGTTTGACCATTCGGGGGCGTAACTTACCCGGAGGACTGGCTTTAGATTTCGGACAGTCTGGTTTTGAGGCGGACAAGACGCAACTGACGGAAGACGAAATCGTTCGGGGAGTGACCTTGACGGTACGTTGCCGTACTGCCGAAGCCGGGGTGCACGAGGCTGTACTCCTGTTGAAAGGCGACGGTTTCGAGCACCGGAATCCCCTGAGAGTAGAGTATGTGGACGGTATTCCTGCCTATCCGGCCCGTGATGTGGTTTGTACGGTGAATGCCCAACGATTTACTGCTTCGTGGATGGATATGGGAGAGGGATTGGATTACACGTTGGCTGTCTATACGAAGGATGAGGGCGGCCGTCAGCAGATGCTTGAAGGCTATCCCAAAACGTTGACTGGCGTTTCCGCCACAGTGGAAGGCCTGCTTCCCGCTACGACTTATTATTATACGGTAAGCCTTCCGGACGGAGAGGGCGGAGAGGCGATGGTTTCCAACGAGGTGGAAGTCCGTATGCCGGAGGTCACGCCTGTGTTTACGGCCGATGCTTCCGAATTGCATTTCACGTCTGTGCCCGGACGGGTTTCTTCCCCACAGACAGTGACGGTCACGGCTTTAGGCGTAGACCAGTATGTGACCACAGCCACGGTAGAGGCTCCGTTTGAAGTGAGTGCAGACGGTAAGGAATGGAGTACCAAGGCTGTTGTGGAAGGTACGGAACAATGTCTCATGGTGCGCATGGGGGCAATGCCTGAGGAAGGGATGACGGAAGGCGAAATGGTGCTGTCCACTTTTGGGGCGGAAGACATCATCGTGAGCCTTTCGGGAGAAGTGGATAAGAAAAAGGCGTTTTTCGAGACCTTCGAGACCGGTTTTAAGAACGGTTATGCGGAAGCTGAAGTGACGTGTGTGGCCGCGCAGTGGAGGATGGCGCAGACCTTGATAGGAGGTTTGGCGGACGACAGGAAAAACGGTGATTGGAGCGTGCGTATGAGACCGCTAACCGACGACGAAACTGCATTGGAGATGATGGAAGACAAGACGGAGGGTTGCGACTCTTTGTGGTTCTATGCCGGGCTGTATGGTGAGAAGGATACGGGCGTGAAGCTCACTGTGGAATATTCCTTGGATGGGGGGATGACGTGGCTGCCTGTGGCAAATAATCTGGCTTTCAACAAAGGAGAATGGAAACGTTACGGTTACAAATTGGACGTAGACGGTCTTGTGCGGTTGAAGTTCAGCGTGACGGGAACCTCTTCGAAGCGAATCAACGTGGACGACATACAGATGAGCGATTACGGTACGGGCGACGGTGTGCGGCAAATCCGGGTGGAGAATCCCGACGAGTGGGTGGATGTGTATACCCTGGGCGGCATTTGGGTACGTAAGGCTAAGCGTAAAGATGCGCTGAAGGGTTTGAGGCCGGATTATTATATTGTGAAATAAACGCATACCGGCATGATACATTGGAGCAATACGTAACGAGTCTGCTAAAATGGCGTTTCGTTACGTATTGTTCTTTTGGGTGTAAGGCTCATGAGAAAGAGGAAAAATAAACTGCCACTGTTTTTATTTCACTGAAAAGAAGTAAAAAGAGCCTTCTTTCGTTCTGCATAAACTGCATTTTTAGTACTTTTGCAGAAATACTGTTGAACGAAAATACGACTATATGAATAAGGAAGTCCTATATGTCCTTTTGCCCGATTATGCGGCACATGAGATGGTATATCTCTCAGAAGCCATTGCTTCCGACGAGTTTGCCTTGAAAGAGAACCCGAAATATGTTAATAAAGTTGTGGCTCCGACTTTAGAGCCGGTAAAGTCGATAGGCGGATTCCGAGTCATACCGGATTATTCGTTTGACACGATGCCTGAAGACTATGCGGCGTTGGTGCTGATTGGCGGTTTCGGATGGACTGCACCGGTTGCAGAGAAAGTCGCACCGATTGTCAGTAAGGCCATTGAGGCAGGCAAGGTGATAGGCGCGATATGTAATGCCGCGTCGTTCATGGCTAAATGTGGTTTCCTTAATCATGTCCGGCACACCGGGAATGGTTTGGAACAACTTAAGCTTTGGGGAGGAGACCATTATACCCATTTCGAAGGTTACGTCCATACGCCGGCAGTCAGTGATAACAGGATTGTAACAGCCAATGGTTCTGCAACGCTTGAATTTGCCAAAGAACTTCTTCTGTTGCTTGAAAACGATACGCCGGAACATATCGAAATGTACTATCAATTTAACAAGCGAGGGTTTTGTGACTTGTTCCCGCAATACAAGCAAATCTGAAAGTATATAGGTATGCCTTTAAACAATAAAGATGATAGAAATAGGAACATATTCAACGTGCGATAAAGAAAGCGTCATAGCCCTTGTGCTACATTGCCAGAATGACGGTACCCGTCCGTTGGTGGGTGTCGAAGACCAGTCGGATTTACTTCATATCGAAGAAGAATATATCTATAACGGAGGTAATTTTTGGGTGGCAAAGGAAAACGGAAAGGTCGCCGGGACTATCGGTTTGATGAATAAGGGAAACGGCTTATGTATATTGAAAAAATTCTTTGTGTACGAACCGTATAGGGGGAAACCGCATAACCTCGGACAGCAGTTGTACGGTGTGTTTTTGGAGTTTGCGAAACTACATGGTTTTTCAAGGATAATTCTCGATACACCCAAAAATACGGATAGGGCGCATTTGTTTTACGAGAAGGCCGGTTTCAGGAGAATAGAAAAAGAAGAACTTCCGGTTGAGTATGACTATCCTTACGATGATTCCCACTTCTTTTATTTGGACTTATAGTGTAAAAAGCCTATGGTGTTACGATATAGGTAGTAAGGAAAAACCGGTGAGAATCTAAATAAAAGCATTATCTTTGCATCCGTTTACAAATCAGACGGATGCAAAGATATTTTTTATATTTGGCCTATGACGGCACGAGTTACCACGGTTGGCAGATTCAGCCCAACGGTATCAGTGTGCAAGAGGTGTTGCAGAAAGCCTTGGCCACCCTCTTGCGGCAACCCGTATCCATCACGGGGGCGGGACGGACGGATACCGGAGTACACGCTCGGATGATGGTAGCCCATTTCGATTTCGAGTATGCCGACGACCCTGTGCGCCGGATTGACGGAAGGTGGCTGACGGACAAGCTCAACCGCCTGTTGCCGCCGGATATCTCCATTTACAAGACGGTGCCTGTGGTAGCCGATGCACATGCCCGTTTCGATGCCTTGTCGCGCACCTACCATTATTACCTGCATTTCGGCAAGTCCCCGTTCTTGCGGGCTTATTCCTGCCGTCTGTACCGGATGATCGATTTTGAAAAGATGAACGAAGCCGCTGCCGCATTGTTCGATTATACCGATTTCACCAGTTTCAGCAAAGTGAATACCGACACGAAGACCAACAACTGCCGTATCATGCAAGCTCGCTGGACGGAGCTTGCGCCCGGCGAATGGCGTTTTGAAATTCAGGCGGATCGTTTTTTGCGCAACATGGTGCGTGCCATCGTCGGTACGCTCGTCGAGGTGGGGCGGGGCAAGCTTACGTCGGAAGGCTTCCGGGCGGTGATAGAAGGAAAGGACCGTTGCCGGGCTGGAGAGTCCATGCCGGGGAACGCCCTGTTCTTGGTGGATGTGGCCTATCCGGACAAATGTTTCATGGTAGAGAATAGAAACGGAAAAGAAAAAGAGATATGTGGTTGATTCTGGCGTTTACTTCCGCCGCCCTATTGGGTTTTTACGATGTGTTCAAGAAAAAGTCGTTGAGAGGCAATGCGGTGATTCCCGTCTTGTTTCTCAATACATTGTTTTGCAGCCTTATCTTCCTGCCGTTCATCCTTGGTTCGGCTTGGGGAATGACGGATACCGGCACCCTGTTTTATATCCCCCCGACCGATTGGGGAGCGCAGAAGTACATCCTGTTGAAGTCCTGCATCGTGCTTTCCTCATGGATATTTGGTTATTTCGGCATGAAGCATTTGCCGTTGACGATAGTGGGACCCATCAATGCCACACGCCCCGTCATGGTGCTCGTCGGTGCGCTGTTGGTCTTCGGCGAGCGGTTGAACCTTTATCAGTGGGTGGGTGTGGCCTTGGCCGTGCTGTCGTTCTTCATGTTGAGCCGGAGCGGTAAAAAAGAAGGCATCGACTTCCGGCACGACAAGTGGATTTATTTCATCGTCTTGGCCAGTGTACTCGGAGCCGTGAGCGGCTTGTACGACAAATACCTGATGGCCTCGCCGGAGAATGGGGGAGTGGGGCTGGACCGCATGGTGGTGCAGAGTTATTATAACCTCTACCAGTTGGCGATGATGGGCGTCATGATGCTTTTGTTATGGTGGCCGCGCAGGAAGCAGACCACGCCTTTCCGGTGGGATTGGTGCATCCTTCCGATTTCGCTCTTCCTGTCAGCGGCAGACTTCGTTTACTTTTATGCACTCAGCCTGGACGGTGCCATGATTTCCATTGTCTCCATGGTGCGCCGAGGCAGTGTGGTCGTTTCGTTCCTGTTCGGAGCCATGGTTTTCCGCGAGAAGAACTTGCAGAGCAAGGCGGTGGACTTGGTGTTGGTTCTGCTCGGAATGGTGTTCCTCTATTTGGGTTCCCGTTAACGTGAAGAGATGTTATTAATAAGGTGTGAGGCGCGGAATGTCGATAAAAATGACTAAGTTTGTGCCCGTAAAATAAAATGGATGTATGAAACGTTTTTTACCTCTTATCATAACGTTGGCATTGGGCCAGGCTCTTCAGGCACAGAAGATGCGCGACGTGTTTGCCGCCATGCCCGACAGCGTGTTGGGCATCATGACGAAAAATAACCGTTTGGATTGTATCGACTTCATAGAAAACGATATGGAGGCCAAAGTGCGCAATCGTTTCGACGGTTTTAGCGTGTTGAAAGCATTGACGGTGGACTATCTCGACTTGCAACTGACGCCGAATTGCCGGGTGGAGATGAAGCTTTTGCCGGCTGAAGATACGCTGAACTATATTTGCGTGGCGCGTACTTATTCCGGGCCGGTAACCGAGACGAAGATCACCCTTTACGCGCCGGATTGGAACGTGTTGCCGGAAGAGAAGTGGATACCCTTTCCCGCGTATGCCGATTTTTGGGAAACGAACGATTCGGTGGACAAAGAGGAAGTGTCACGCCTGCAGCATTTGCAGGACATGCGCTTTGTGACGGCTTCCCTGCAACCGGACGATATGCGGCTGACTTTTGTTTTGCAGCCCGGCGAAGTGGACAAGGAGGAGGCGGAGCGTATGAAAAAGGTTTTACGTCCTGTCGTATATGAATGGCAGGGTAAACGTTTTGTCTTGGTCGACGGCAAGTGATTGTCTTTTAGCTTGTTGAGTATTCTCAAAAAATCTAAGGAGAACGAAAAACGAATCTCAGCAGATTGAGAAATCAATCTGCTGAGATTCGTTTTTCGTTTGGCGGAGATTGAAATCCGATGCTCCGCAAGCGCATCCGAAAGCCTCCGGAGGTGTGGAAAAATATGGACTTTTCCGTGATCCCCTTGTACGGGGAAGGAAAAGAAAAACGGTGTGGAAACAATTGTCACCACACCGTTTTTTATCTTTCCGATAAAATATGGAATCCCGATTTATTTGCGGCTCTTTGCATAGCGGCTCATGAACTTGTCTACGCGACCTGCCGTATCCACCAATTTGTTCTTACCCGTATAGAAGGGATGTGAACTGCTGGAAATTTCAATTTTCACTACCGGATAGGTTTCGCCTTCAAATTCTATGGTCTCGCTCGTTTTGCAAGTAGAACGTGAAAGGAACATGTCACCGTTGCTCATGTCCTTGAACACTACGGGACGATAATTCTCAGGATGAATATCTTTCTTCATTGTCTTATAAATTTTTGTCAGTTCAACTTATAGCTGGTAACTATATGTGTAATGGTCTGATTTACGAGGTGCAAAGTTAAGCCTTTTATTCAGAACCGCCAAACTTTCTGCGGAATATTTTCGGCTATAATCCGCTCCAGCTTTCTATATTATAAGTCTGTTCTACCGGTATTTCTATCCGGTCGGGCAGATTGCAGAAGAAATCGATACCTGTCTTTTCTTCCAGTTCGTCGATGCTGACGGCCCACGTGCGGAGTGATGGAGTCGTGCCGTATCGTTTGTGTTCCACCCAAAAACCGATGGCTTTGTAAGTGTTTTGTCCGCCGTCGTACTTTTTGCAGAGCAAAGCCATGAAGTAGTACTTCGGTACGGCTACTTTCGTGGGGGAACTGGGGTCTTTTCCACCGATGTATTCTATGATTTGGTCGTCACGTATCGTTCCGCCTTTTACGATAAAAAGTGTGTCGCGGAAATTGTTGTTGCGTCCCCAATTGCGTACTTGCGTTTCGAGGTCCGACCAGTTGGGGGAGTTGAAACTGCCTATTTGCGGACTCATGTTGGAGAGGTAGAACGTTTGTCCGTTGGCATCCATGGAGAAGAGGCGGTCGGCCGACGCACAGAGGTGACCGCGCTGGTAGCCGCTCCGGCTGAAGTCACTCAATTCATTTCGTTCTCCGGCGGGAATATCCGGATCGGGTTGGAAGGGATCGCCCTCCCAGACTTTGCCGTTCCATTCTGTACCTTTCCAATTATTGCGGTTCCAGCTTGTTCCGGACATCGTGTTGGTAAAGACGAAAGCAACCCATCGCGAGTGTTTCTTTTCTTTGTGCCAGTCTAAGGTGTAGTTCAATACTTGCTCTCCTCTGTAAGTTACGTAATGGGAATAAATGTCGCCCGTTTGGTCGTCCAGTCTCGGCATCTCCAGATTTCTGGCGTTTCGTATAACCGTAGGATTGGCGTTCTGGTTCGAGTTGTCGCCCGATGTTCCGTCGGGAGTGTCGTCATTGCAGGCAATGAGCAAAAATATTGCACTAAGGAAAAGGATAGAGTTTATTTTCATTGATATTTATAATTTCTTTTTCTATTTACAAATATAAGGGATTTCTTTTTTTCTTTGCAAGGTTTTTGCAAGAAAAAAGGAGAAGAAGAATATGTTTTCCGCAATTCGTTTACATGAATTGCCGGAAACAAAGAAACCACCCCTGCAACAATTTTATTTTGTTGCGGGGTGGTTTGTATTATTCTCTGCTTTTTCCTTATTTTATTCGGCGTAAGTGATTTCTATCGTTTTGATACGCAATTGGACTCCACCACTACTTGACGTATGGTCATTTACTATTTTCCAATTGTTACCGTCTATTGTGGCATAAAGTTGTGTGTTGCCGACATAATTAGTACCTTGGTAGGAATCGCAGTTAAGTACAACTTTGGCGATGGGCTTGGAAGCTTTCAACGTCATCGAATTGAGTGCATACATGCGTACGCCTCCTGTGGCCGTATAGAATTTAGGAGGATTGTTGCCTTCCTCTTGTGCAAAGATGATTTCAGTCCCTTCCGAATCAGTAGCTCCCAAGGGGTCACCTGCATTTTCCCATCCGAAAGAGTTGAGGTCGGTGGTCGTTACGTTGCCCGACGCGGTGGCCTCAGGAGCTGTCAGGCTCACGGTCGCTCCGTCTATGGCAATCAAGGCATCTCCTTCTCCACCCGGAGTAGGTTCTGGGTCTGTACCCGGTTCTTCCGCGTTGCCGGATAACACCTTGATACTTTTCACCTCCCAAGTGGAGGATTGAGTGTCTGTACAAGTATGACGAAGGGCTACGACAACGTTACTGCCTATAAATTCAGACGGAATATTGATTTCCTTGTTTTTGAAAGTGAAATCTGCGTTAAGCCCATCGGTATCATAAGTTAACTGTGTCCACGTTGCGCTGTTTACATTGCCTGTATAGTCCTTGCTTATGAGTATGGAATTATTGGCATTAAGATCTCCGCGTTCATAGTTGATGGCCATATTGATAGCCATATGTACAGCCGATGTGCTGCCAATCGTGAAAGCCGGACTCACGAAATAAGTCTCTCCGGCTTGGTTTTCTTTTTGTCCATCCCCGTTAAAGTCTTGGTAACCGGTAATCATGGCACTTTGGAAGTCATTGTACCATTCAAGGGTTCCGGAAACTGAAGTTGACGTAAAACCACCCAATGAACTTGTGAAATCCTGATTGAGATATTCGCCTTCCGGGTTTGGTTCTTCCGGTGTATCCTCAATCTTTCCTTTGATGACCTCTATTTTCTTTACCTCCCACGTCGAGGATTGGGTGTCGCTACAAGTATGTCTCAAAGCTATATAGACTTTTCCTCCCATAAACTCAGCAGGAATAGCTGTTTTCTTATTCTTGAATGTAAAGTCGGAATTGAGTCCTTCAGTATCATACGTTAATTGTGTCCACGTTGCACTGTTTGCATCGCCTGAGTAATTCTTGCTGATAAGAATTGAATTGTTTGCATTGAGGTCACCACGTTCATAGTTGATGGCCATATTAGTAGCGACATACGCTTCTTCGATTTGTGACAGGTCTATTTCCGGACCGACAAGGAAAGTTACTCCAGCTTGGTTTTCTTTCTCACCATCTCCATTAAAGTCCTTATATCCTGTAATCATGGCACTGGAATAATCATTGTACCATTCGAGGCTTCCGGATGTCGAAACGGAAGCAAACTCTCCGAGAGATTGTGAAAAGTCTGCGCTGAAGATGGCTTCGCCTGATTCCTCCGGCATGTCGCCTATCTCTTGTCCGTCAAGGATGGCGGCTGTCACGCTTTTCACGCCCGACCCGCCGAAGTATTTCTCCATGGTACCATAGAGCAAGACTTCTTTGCCCAGGTTTTCCGGATGGGCTTGCAGATTGAGTGCGTTACGCACATCACCGCTCGGAAGCTGTACGGCCATGCAGTCATTGATATTCTTGCTGTCGGGCGAACTGGCAATGACGATGTTGGGAGCACCAGCTCCGTCAGCACCGAATACTACGTCTGATATGGTGTAACTCGGGCCGCCGTCTCCGGTTGAAACGGGAATGTAGCCCACGATATAGGCTTTTACCCAAGCATATCCGCCGTTTTGGTTCAGCGAAGCACCTTTGACGGTATAGGGGGAATCTTTGGTTCCGGTTCCGTATATGCTGTTGGCATCTCCCTTGCCCGGTATGTCGTAAGGGGAGGGAACGTCATTACATGCCTGGAACAGGAACATGCCTAATGTCAGGCATAATAGGCTGATAAAACTTTTCGTTTTCATATTATTTCGTTTTTGTTGGTGAATGCTTTTTATTGAATGTCTCTTGAAGTGCGTACGGTGAGTTGCCATTCGCCGTTATATTGGGTGAGTAACCCTGTGACGTCCACTTTTCCCCGTTTCATGTAGTCGGTGGCGAAATTGGCGTAAGTACTGGTGCGGAACGGGATTTCGGTATTCCCTACTTTAAGGGTACGGTTTACTCCGTTTCCTCCGTCGCCTTCCTCTTCCGGGGCATACTGGAGACCTTCCCCTTCATCAGCTCCCTCGAATTCCGCATCGTTGATCTTGACAAAGAATGCCGCGTTGGCTTTATTGGCCGAAGACAGCCAGGCTTCGTCGATTTCCATAGGAGTCAGTTCGGGATAAGAAAGGTCTGGCTGGCCGATAACTTTGACATGTTCCTTCCATGTATATTCCGGCATGCGGCCTATCTTGCCTTGGTACAAGGTGCCTAACTGGGCCATGGAACCGTAACCGCCTACATAAAGTCCTTTACAGTTGATGGCTATTTTCTGGCCTACAGGTAAGAAAGCATACAGTCCGGTGGCGTTTATGCCCACAACTAAGGTACCGCTTCCGTCGTTGACGTACAGGTTCTTGTAGATGTTACCGGATTCGTCATCGCCTACCACCACACCGGAGATGACCAGGTTCTCTTGTACTTCTTCCGCTTTGTTGCTGCTGACTATGCCGGCATACTTTGTCTTTAAGTCAGCGATAGTCGTATTGGCTTCTCCTACAGCGGGATTGCCGTATGTATAATTAGTCGGGTCGTCATGGTGGTCCATACAGCCGGAGAAGACGGCCGCCAACATGGAGACGAGCAATAATTTAATATTTTTCATATTCAAGTTCATTTTAAAAGGTTAGAAGCGGAATCCTATGTTGAGGAACCCGTTGAGTCCTTGTGCGTAGTAATATTTAGAGTGGCGTGAGAACTGGTAAGGACGCTCGCGGCCGTCGTCGTAGGCATCGTCGCGGTTCTGTTCGTATCCTCCGGTTTTCATGTCCGTATTGTTGGTCACGTTGTTCAGCGTCAGGTTAATACTCAGGGCGCGGCCTTTTTGCAGGCGGATATATTTTCCGATGGAGAGGTCGAGCATGAAACCGCCGTCGAACTCTTCCTGTCCGGGGATGTTTACGCTTACCTTGTTGCCGTCTTCACCTACGGTCCCGTTCTCGCCGGCTGACACACCCAAAACCTTACCTAATCTGCGGTAAGTGGAGAAGTCGATGAATCCGCGGTGGTAGTAGTTACCGTTGATACTGAAGAACCAGCCTTTCACATTGTAGTCCAGTCCGAGACTGTAGGCAGAGAGCGGAGTTCCGCTTTCTTTCATTCCGTCGATGTACACGACATCTTGCGTAGTCTCGCTTTCGTTTTCGTAAGTCAGATTGGCGTTCGGGTTGTTCACATATTCGGCGTTGTTGAATGTGCCCAACGCTTTCAGGGTCAGGTTTGACGTGAGTTTTACGCTGGCGGCCAGTTCTACTCCCATATATTCTTTCTCTACCCCAGTCATCGACAGGTAAGTGTAGCGCGACTCCTGGTCGTTGTAGAACTGGTCGAGTTCGGTCACATTGTTGAAACGCGTGTAGTAGCCGCTGACCTTGAAAGCGAAGATGGGTCCGTTGAACGCATAGCTGGCTTCGGCAGTCATTACTTCCTCGTTGGTCAGATTCGTGGCGAAGTCGTTCTTCAGACGGGGAGCGATGAAGGCATTGTAAGGCAACGGTGCGTTTTCTTCATATCCAAGCCCGACGTTGAACACGTGTTTGCCTCCGATACGGAAAGTCGCTCCGGCCTTGGCTCCGCTTTCCAAAAATTTGGCTGTGCCGCTCTTGCCTTTTGAGTTGTTGGCCGCACGACCGTTGCGCATCAAACCTTCACGTTCCATGGTCGTTCCGCCCAAACGTCCGGCAAAGAACAAACTGTAGAAGCTTTTATCGAATTGGTAGTTGGCCCAAACGTTGGCTTTGTTGACGAATATATTATAATTGTAGCCAAACTTGTCGTCTTCACCGATCAGGCGGTTGGGATTGTCCAGATCGTTTTGAATCATGCTGGAGTTGTAGCCGTAGTCACGAACGGAGAATTTGTCTACGTCCGTATATTTGTTGGCACCCAGCAAATCTTTCATGGTTTTGTAGTGCATGCCTTTGGTGGTACTGGCGTTTACGCCGGCTGTGATATAACCGTACTCGTCCATGTCGCGTTTCAGGGTGGAACCGAAGTTGAAGGCCATTTGGTCGTTATGACGATTCTCTACGTAGTACAAGGCTTCGCCCCCTAACGTGTTTTGTTGGGCGTTGGCAAAGTACATGGCATCCCAATCGAGTTGGCGGTGGGACTTTGCGCTGGTCCAGTAATTATATGCGTTTTGCCAAGTCTCCACATCCTCGTCGCTCAACGGTTGGTTGAATACGTTGCCGCTGATTTGTCCGCTCGGTAACTTTTTGTAGTAATCCGGACGCGGGTCGGCGGCATTTCCACTCCATCCTAAAGCGCTGCTGGCATACATGCTGTATTTTCCGGAGAACGATGTAGACAACTTGGTTCGTTCGTTGATGTCGAAATCCCAAGTGACAATCGCTGTCGGTTCGAAAGAATTTACCACACGTGCATTACGCTTTTCACCGTTTTGGTAACCCCAGTTCGGGTTGTAGTAATGGTCGTTGGCCAACCAGTACGCTTCTTCTGTGGAAGAACCCTGCTGGGCACGTTCGGTGGGGGAACCCCAGGTCGTGAAGCTCAAGCTGTGTCGGTCGTTGAACCGTTTCTCGAACCCTAACAAATAGCTGAACGAATTGTAGAACGTACCTTCTACGAATCCTTCATTGGCCCAACGGTAACCGATAGAGCCCGTGAAGGCCCATCCGTTGCTCATCAGTCCCGAAGAGTAGGTGTACATGCCTCGTGCACGATAGTTTCGATTGGTTCCGGACAACGATAATTTGTGGCCTGTGGCGTATTGTCCGGCTCGTACATTAATATTATCCGCTCCTCCCACCGACGTATAACCGAATTGGTTCATCAGGAAAAACGGGGAGCCTTCACGGTTACGGGTTGCGTCGTTCAGTCCTCCGATAGAACTGTAACTGAATACGCCTCGCTCGGCATCGTTGAACTGGATGCCGTTGATGAACATGTCGTTGTTGGAATTTTGATAGGCCCGCAGGCGGAAACGCATGGGACTGAATAGATAGCCCACTTCAGACAAATACAGGTCGTTGCCGACCCCTGTGATGGCCGAAACGGTCTGGCCCGCGTCGCCATCTTCATTGAGTTGCGATTCTGTGAACGAAAAGTCCGCATTCTCGTTCTGTGCCCGTTGTTGGAGCACGGCCAGAGTGTCTGTCTGTTGTGCGTGGAGCAAGGCTGACACAAAGAATGCCGATAGAATCAAAGTTGTCTTTTTCCCCATATCTCGTAGATTTATTATATTGTTGTTACAAAGAAACACATTATTTTCAAATTAAAGTCATCCCGGACTAACTTTTTGCCATTTTTTTTTGGCTCGGTAGCCGAAAAAAGCCATATTTGTAATAGAGAATTAACAAAACGTTAAAAAACATCTTATGAAACGAATGTTTATGGTTATGGGCTTGTTCGTGTTGCTGTTTACGGCGGCACGTGCCCAAGAGAAGAAATTCGGCATGTATGCGGTTGGGTTTTATAATCAGGAAAATCTTTTCGATACCATTCATGACGAGGGGAAAAACGATTTCGAGTATCTGCCGGATGGGGCTATGAAATGGAACGGAATGAAGTATTTCGCGAAATTGAAGAACATGGCCACTGTATTGTCGGAGATGGGGACAGACAAGTTGCCCAATATCGGTGCGTCTGTCATCGGGGTGTCTGAGGTTGAGAACAGCCGTGTGATGCAAGATTTGGTGGAACAGCCGCCTTTGAAAGCACGTGGAATGAAGTTTGTTCATATAGAAGGGCCGGACAAGCGTGGCGTAGATTGTGCGCTGATATACAATCCCCGTTTCTTTACACCGGAAAAGTCGTTTCTGCAACCTTATATATATGAGGCGAAAGACAGTGCTTATCATACGCGTGGCTTCCTGACCGTGCAAGGTAAACTGGCGGGCGATGATGTGACCTTTATCGTATGCCATTGGCCCAGCCGTGCTGCGGTTTCATACTATAGGGAGCGTGCAGGGAAACAAGTCCGTATGTTGAAAGACAGTATCAGCAAGGCAAATCCGGAAATGAAAATCATCGTGATGGGGGATATGAACGACGATCCTTTCAGTCCGAGTATGGCGAAAGCTTTGGGAGCCAAGCGCGAAATGAAAGATGTGGGCAAGTCCGATTTGTATAATCCTTGGTGGAACGTGCTGGCTAAAGACGGACGGGGCACGTTGATGTATGACGGCAAGTGGAACTTGTTCGACCAGATTGTAATGACTCCCAATTTGTTGAATTTGGATGGCAAGAAGGATTATTCGACCTTGAAGTTCTTTAAGAATGAGATATTCTCGCGCAATTACCTGTTTCAAACCGAAGGGCGATACAAAGGCAATACCAAGCGTACGCATGCCGGCGGAGTGTGGCTGAACGGTTATAGCGACCACCTTCCGGTTGTGGTATATTTGGTAAAAGAGATGAAATGACGCTACAAGCACTCCCCCGAAACGGTAAAATACGCTTCGGGGGATTTTTTTTGTTTAAAAGATATGGGCGGGAGATTGGATTTGAAGAAAAATGCCTATCTTTGTCCTACCAAAAAAGAGTGAAACGAATTGTTCTTTTTATAAATTATAAAGATATGGTTAATTACAAAGACTTAGGCTTGGTGAACACCAGAGAGATGTTCAAAAAAGCCATTAATGGCGGTTATGCCATTCCTGCTTTCAACTTCAACAACATGGAGCAGATGCAGGCTATCATTCAAGCAGCCGTAGAGACCAAGTCTCCGGTGATCCTTCAGGTTTCTAAGGGTGCCCGTCAGTATGCCAACGCTACGTTGTTGCGCTATATGGCTCAGGGTGCTGTTGAATATGCAAAGGAATTGGGTTGCGCCAATCCTCAAATCGTGTTGCACCTTGACCACGGAGATACTTTCGAGACTTGCAAGAGCTGTATCGACTCAGGTTTCTCTTCAGTGATGATCGACGGTTCTCACCTTCCGTATGACGAGAACGTGGCTTTGACGAAGAAAGTCGTAGAATACGCTCATCAATTCGACGTAACCGTAGAAGGTGAGTTGGGCGTATTGGCCGGAGTAGAAGACGACGTTGTGGCTGAACATCACACCTACACCCGTCCTGAAGAAGTAGTTGACTTCGTAACCAAAACCGGTTGCGATTCTTTGGCTATTTCTATCGGTACTTCTCACGGTGCATATAAGTTCAAGCCCGAACAGTGCCACGTTGATCCCGCTACAGGCCGTTTGGTTCCTCCTCCTTTGGCATTCGATGTATTGGACGGCGTAATGAAGGAGCTTCCGGGCTTCCCCATTGTACTGCACGGTTCTTCATCTGTTCCTCAGGAAGAAGTAGACACCATCAACAAATACGGTGGCAAGTTGGAAGCAGCCATCGGTATCCCCGAAGACGAATTGCGTAAGGCTGCCAAGAGTGCAGTTTGCAAAATCAATATCGACTCAGACTCTCGTCTGGCTATGACGGCTGCTGTTCGCAAGGTATTTGCTGAGAAGCCGGCAGAGTTCGACCCGCGTAAATATTTGGGTCCGGCTCGCGACAACATGAAGAAATTGTACGAGCACAAGATTGTCAACGTTTTGGGTTCTGACAACAAGTTGTAAACCGGTCGTACGACATATAAAAGTTAAAGGGCTGCTTTCGGGCAGCCCTTTTTTTATGCTTATCGCATGTTTAGTAGGTTTTCAGTTTTCCTCGCCGTTGTCCGTCAGTTGTTTGATGGCTCCGTTGCTGGGGTAGAAAGTGACTTGGGTGGTGGTTTTCTTGTCGAAGAGCACATTACTCAGAATTTCCACATGGCCGAATTGCCCCATGGGAAACTCCCCTTTGCAGAACTCTCTGGAAGCATTGAATACGCTGACCGCCACTCGTTCAGGTACATTATAATATACTCCTTCCTCCATTTTACCTTTCTTTTTGGCAGCCTTTTCGTCCACGACGGGCTGGGGGAGGGTATTCATGTTTTTCAAAGAGAGGTAAACCGGCTCGCCGGATAAATCGTCATTGTCCACTACGCCCAGTTTTTCCGAGAAACGGAACAGCACCATCCGGTCTGTAAACTCCGCAGGCGTGAGTTCTATGGTGAAAACCTCCGTACTGGTGTCCACTGTGCCCTTGAATAGTTGTGTAAGAGCTGTTTCCTGCATCGTTAATTGGTCGAGCATAAGTTTGAGTTGAGCGCCATCTTTCGGCATGTTGTCCGCTTCGCCCTTAATCAATGCCGTGCGGCTGTCCCGGATATCATAGATTTCTTCGGCCGTCAGTTCGGCTATTTTGGCATTGCTTCCGGCTGAAAGGATTTCCTGATTCATGTAATCTCTGGGATTGAGTCTTTTAGGAGCATCATTTCCTTTCGGTATGGCCGGTAACGGTTCCTCTTCCCCGTCGGTATTGATGGACAGGAGGATGCCTTCGGAAGTGAGACCTACCAACGGAGCTACGGTTCTCTTTTTAAGCTGTATGCTGTAAACTTTTTGAGGATCGGGTACTCCGTAGGGTACCATATCTATACTTTTTATACTCCACTTCGTGTAAGGTTCCTGGTTTATTTGGGACAAACGGAGATAGCGGTCGGCATATTTGCTGAATTCTCCGGGGGTATAGACTTGCTTTTCGGCCACGACGACCAAGCGAAGGGCTGTACGGGGCAAGTAATAGGTTACGCCCTCCACCGTGGCGCCGGGTACGTACGGGCTTACTTCGGTTTGTGCGACGGCACCGAGTGTGCAAAGTGCCAGTCCGCATAACAGGGTTCTTGCTTTCATAAACTATATTTTTATCAGTATTTATTCTTTTAACTTCTTGAAGGCTTCGGGGAGCGCGTCGATGATGTCGCTGGCTATCATGCTTTCTTCGCCTAACCTTTCGCGTGCGATGTCACCAGCCAGGCCGTGCAGATAGGTGCCCAACTGGCAAGCTTCATTGGCCGTATATCCCCGTGCCAGTAAAGCCGTAAGGATGCCGGTTAGCACGTCGCCGCTTCCGGCTGTGGCCATACCTGCATTGCCCGTGGGGTTGATGATGACGCGTCCCGTCGGTGTACAAATCATGCTGTTGTGTCCTTTCACGATGACATATAATTGCATTTTGATGGACAGCTCACGGGCTTTTGCCATACGGTCGTAACTGTCGGTACATGTTCCCACGAGATTTTCCAGTTCCTTGGGATGCGGAGTGAGAATCGTGTCTTGCGGGATTTCCGGAATCCATTCCGGATGGTTGCCCAGGATATTGAGTGCATCCGCATCGAGTACCATTTCGCCCGGATGGTTACGGATGAATGTACGCAGAGCCTCTGCCGTTTCTTCGTGTGTGCCCAGTCCGGGACCCATGGCCAGAGCGTTGTAGTCGTAGGTACTTATGGCTTTCGACACCCGGATGTCGGACAAATCATGGCTGAGTATGGCTTCGGGCACACTGCATTGCAGGATGTTGTTGTTCATGTCCGGCGTATGGACGGTCAGTTTGCCCACTCCGCTTCTCAGGCAAGCCTTTGCCGCGAGGATGGTTGCGCCTCCCATGCCGTACTGTCCGCTTACGAGCAGGGCATGCCCCATGCTGCCTTTGTGGGCGAAAGGGTTACGCGGTTTGAGTATCTTTTTCACCTCTCCCGGCTCTATCACCGTAATACTACAGTCGATAGCCGCCAGTCCCTCGGCGGAAAGCCCGATGTCCATGGGTTTTACTTCACCGAGATATTTCTGGTTCTCGCCGAAAAAGAAGGCCAGTTTAGGAAGCTGGATGGTCAGGGTCAGGTCCGCACGGACGATGGCCGACGGATTATTGTATGTGTTGTCTTCGCTCATCAGGCCGGACGGGATGTCGATGCTCACCACTTTGGCCGGACTGGCGTTGATTCTTTTCACGAGTCCGGCATAGCCTCCGTCAAGAGGCTTATTCAGTCCGGTACCGAACAGTCCGTCTACGATGACATCTTTTTCGTCCACTTCAGGGAAAGAAAACTGGGAAGATACTTCGGTGAACAGCAGTCCGGCCAGGTTTTCCAACCGTTTCTTGTTGTTCAGGCAATCGTCGCTGAGACGCCCCGTGATGTTGAACAGATACGTCTGCACCGTGTACCCGGCGTTGCAGAGCAGGCGGGATACCGCCAAGGCATCGCCTCCGTTGTTGCCCGGACCGGCAAACACGATGAAGCGAGTGGCGGTGGTCCAACGGCTTTTCAGTTCGGATGCAATCGCTTTTGCGGCACGTTCCATCAAATCGGTGGATGAGACGGGTTCGTGTTCGATGGTGTATTTATCTAATTCTTTAAACTGGGTCGAGGTGAGTATCTTCATGACAAATAAAACTTCGTTTTCTTTCGTATTTTTTGGGTTTGGTACTGTTTTTGGATAAAATAGGAGGCGGTTCGGCATGTCCAAACTTGAAAAACTTTGTTTTTCGTTTGCCTCTGCGCTCACCTTTCACTATCTTTGTACGCAAAATTAGCAAAAAGATATGGAAACACTTCAGATAAAGGATAAAAAATTTGCCGTGTCGATACCTGAGGCTGAAATATTGAAACAGGTGAAGCGGGTGGCTGGAGAAATCAACCGTGATTTGGCCGGTTCGGAACCTGTTTTTTTGGCCATATTGAACGGGTCTTTTATCTTTGCGGCTGATTTGATGAGGGAAATCGAGCTTTCTGCACAGATTTCGTTTGTCAAGTTGGCTTCGTACGTGGGGACGTCTTCAACCGGTTCCGTCTGTGAGATGATAGGACTGAATGTCGATATTTCCGGACGGGATGTCGTGGTTGTGGAGGATATAGTGGATTCCGGACTGACGATGAAATACGTGACGGAAATGTTGGCGAAGTACAATCCCCGTTCCATTTCCATCTGCACATTGTTGCTCAAGCCCGGTAATTTGAAGGTGGATTTGGACATTCCGTACAAGTGTTTCTCCATACCCAACGATTTCATTTTGGGGTATGGGCTGGATTATGACGGTTACGGGAGGAACACCCGTGACATTTACACCGTCGTGGAATAGGCCGGCAGTTTCTATTGTCGGAAAAGGAGGAGAAAGATTGTTTCAACCAATACAAAATAACAACGATGAAGAATATTATTATTTTCGGTGCTCCGGGATCAGGTAAGGGCACTTACAGTGACGAGATTGTGGCAAAATACGGCATGGGGCACATTTCTACCGGTGACGTGTTGCGCGGAGAAATCAAGAACGGTACGGAGCTGGGCAAGATTGCCAAGGGATATATCGACAACGGGCAGCTCATTCCGGACGAACTGATGATCGACATCCTGGCCAAGACATACGATGCACAGACGAAAGGCCAAGGGGTGATATTCGACGGTTTCCCCCGTACCATCGCGCAGGCCGAGGCTTTGAAGAAGATGCTGGCCGACCGCAAGGACGACATGGGCATGATGATAGAGTTGGTGGTGGACGAAGAGACGCTGATGGCCCGTTTGCTGAACCGTGCCATCGAGCAGGGACGCGCCGACGACAATGAAGAAACCATCAAGAAGCGTTTTGACGTGTACCGCAACCAGACGGCTCCTTTGGCCGAGTGGTTCGAGAAAGAAGGTTTGCGCCACACTTTCAACTGGAAAGGTTCGAAAGAACAGATGCTGGCGGAAATCTTTGAAGCGATAGACGCTGCAAACAAATAATCTATATGGCAGAATCCAATTTTGTAGACTATGTGAAGATATACTGTCGTTCGGGCAAGGGGGGACGCGGTTCGGCGCACATGCGCCGGGCCAAATACGTGCCCAATGGCGGACCGGACGGTGGAAACGGCGGCCGTGGGGGTAATGTTTACCTTCGCGGCAACCGCAACTATTGGACGTTGCTCCATTTGCGTTATGACCGGCATGTCTTTGCCGGCCATGGCGGGAACGGCTCCAAAGCCCGGTCGTCGGGCAAGGACGGTGAGGACAAGTATATAGACGTGCCGTGCGGAACGGTGGTTTATAATGCCGAGACGGGAGAATACCTTTGCGACGTGACGGAGGACGGGCAGGTCGTATTGCTGCTGAAAGGAGGCCGGGGCGGTCTGGGCAACTGGAATTTCCGTACGGCCACCAACCAGGCGCCGCGGTATGCCCAACCCGGGGAGCCGATGCAGGAGATGATGGTCATCATGGAATTGAAGCTGTTGGCCGATGTCGGCCTGGTAGGGTTTCCCAACGCCGGGAAATCCACTTTGCTGAGCGCCGTGTCGTCCGCCCGTCCCAAGATAGCCAATTATCCCTTTACGACACTCGAACCCAGCTTGGGCATCGTGTCCTACCGCGACAACCAGTCGTTCGTAATGGCCGATATTCCCGGCATCATCGAGGGGGCCAGCGAGGGAAAAGGGTTGGGGCTGCGTTTCCTGCGCCATATCGAGCGCAATTCTTTGCTGTTGTTCATGGTGCCCGGCGACACGGAGGACATCCGGAAAGAATATGAGATATTGTTGAACGAACTGGCCACGTTCAACCCCGAAATGCTCGACAAGCAGCGGGTGTTGGCCATTACGAAGAGCGATTTGCTGGACGAAGAACTCATCCAGATGCTTTCCGAGAACCTGCCCGACGTGCCTCATGTGTTTATCTCTTCGGTCACGGGGATGGGCATAGCCGAGTTGAAAGACGTGTTGTGGCGCGAGCTGAACAGCGAAAGCAATAAGCTTCAGGCTATTACGGACCAGAGTAGGATTGTGCATAAGAACAAGGACTTGAATTTCCTGCAGAATGAGCTGAAGGCCATGGGCGAGGATGAAGATATCCAGTTCGTGGACGAGGAGGAGATAGAAGACCTTGATGATTTCGAATACGAAGAGGATTGGGACGACGAACCTCAAAAATAGTTCCGGAAAATGTGTGGACCGGAATTGCTGACATACGATTTGGGACAGGGCGTCTGTGCTTTCAGTACGGAGCGGCGCGGAGGTTATAGCGAAGGGGCGTACGCCTCTTTCAATGCCAATGCCTATTGCGGGGACGACGAACGCATGGTGCGGCTCAATCGTGATTTGTTGTGCGAGTCTTTAGGTTTGGAGACATCCCGTTTGATTATACCTCATCAGATACATGGCGCACGTGTGCGTCGTATCGATGAGGCTTTTTTTATGCAGACCGATGCCGTCAAGGCGGCTACGCTCGAAGGAATGGATGCCGTGATGACGGACGTGCCGAAAGTTTGCGTGTCGGTGTCTACCGCCGATTGCATACCTATATTAATATATGACCGGGTGCATCATGCCGTAGCCGCCGTGCACGCCGGTTGGCGAAGCACGGTGTTGCGCATACCGGAGGCCGTCCTGCAAGCGATGGCCGGTGCATACGGCACCCGTCCGCAGGATGTGGAGGCGGCCATCGGTCCCGGCATATCCTTGGAGGCTTTCGAGGTGGGCGACGAGGTGTATGAAGCTTTCCGCACGGCCGGTTTCCCGATGGAGGAGATGGCGAGGCGGTATCCTGCCACCGGAGACGGGAGTGGCAGGATGGAAAAATGGCACCTTGATTTGTGGCAAGCCAACCGGGGCTTGTTGGAGGGCTGCGGTGTGCCCTCTGCACGGATTCATTTGGCCGGAGTGTGCACTTACCTCCATTCCGAACGTTTCTTCTCCGCACGCCGTTTGGGCATCCGTTCGGGGCGCATCCTGAACGGTATTTTTCTGACGGACTGATTAAAAATATGGATATATGGTGAAGCGTATTTCTATTTTGTGTCTCGCCTTGTTGTTGGCACTTTTGTATTCTTTTACGGGCAGCCGCAAGGAGCGGGTGGATTTCTCGCGCATGGAACGGCGTATGCTTCATATCCCGACTGCCGGATTGTTCGACGGCACCGGTTATTTCACCGTGACTTCGGCCGACATGGAACGCGACGGTTGGAGTTTTCCGGTGGAGGACGGAGTGTTGTTCACTCCCGATTTCCGTCACGAGTCCGTCGGATGGTACATCATGTCGCCCGAGGTGAAGCATGAGGTAAGGGCGGCCATGCAGGGCGTGGTGCGCCTGGTGCGTAAGACGGATTTAGGAAAGACGGTCGTGGTGCTTCATCCCAACGGGATGGAAACGGTGTATGCCCATCACGCCAAGACGTTGGTGGAGCCCGGCGATTATGTTTCTGCCGGGCAGGCTGTCGCGTTGGCCGGTGCGGACCATGGCGTGGTCTATACTTATTTCGCCCTGATGGTGAACGGCGTGCCGATGAGCTCGTCCACGCTGGCTCGTCCCGATGGTAGTTTGAAGTTCGATGCCATGCAGTTTCGTCTGGACGAGTCCGGTTATGTCCGTGCTTCTTTCTACCGGAGGGGAGAGATTGTCGAACGTCCGCCCCGTTTCGACTGGTTCCGGGTGCCGGAACTGGTGGACTTGGACCGCCCTTTCTCGGCCATGGAACGGCAACATGTAGGCGTGGCCACACCGGGGTTGTTCGACGAGGCTTCTTCGTTCACGATAGACTTGTCCCGGATAGGGAAGTGGAGTTATCCGCTGCCCGGTGCCAAGGTGATCAGCCCCTATGGCGGGGCACGCAAGAACCATACGGGGACGGACCTGAAGACGAAGCCGCGCGACAAGATACGGGCGGTGTTCGACGGGGTGATCCGCTTCTCCGGAAAGTATTCCGCATACGGGAACATGGTGGTAGTACGCCATGCCAACGGGCTGGAGACTTGTTACAGTCACAATGCCAAGAACTTGGTCCGCGTGGGAGACCGTGTGAAGGCCGGTGACGCGATAGCCACCGTGGGTCGTACCGGACGGGCCACGACAGAGCATTGTCATTTTGAAGTCCGGGTGAACGGCGTGCCGTTCAATAGTGATTACATTTTCGACCACGGGCGGCATGCGTTGAGGAAAGACAAGCTCACCTTTACTCGTAAATCGAACGGAACCATCTCTGTACGAAAGATATAACGGCAGTCGTCCTTCCTTTGGGAAGGTGGAAAATAAGGTGTGCGATACTCCTTTTTTGAGGTTTTATCTATCAAAATGATAGTTGAAGCGGGGGTTTTGCATGTAATTTAGGGCGCGTTTATCCCCCTTTTAGGGAGCTTTCAAACATTTTTTGGAACATATTTTTATATTTCAAGCATGATTTTTATCTTTTTTAGGTAAAAATACAGTTCAATTTCAGTCGAATGATTTTTCATTCGGCTGAGAAAACATTTTTTTTGTCCTCATGTTGTGTGGCAAATCTCTGTGCATCGTTCGGATTTTGGGCTGAAAACAGGTTAAAGACATGCTCTTACCCCTTGTTTTTTATCTATTTGATAGGTTTTCCGATGTAAAATTCGGATGTTAGATTGTCACGTATATCAGCCTGTGGCTTACACACTCCTTTTTCGCCTGCGCAGGCTGTACCTTTTCCATTGTCCGTATGTCGGCCTTAAGCCCAAACGGACGGCAATCAGGTATTTCTTTGCTGTGCGAGAATCGCATATTCCGGTACATATCCGGTTTGGGGCACGAATAACGAAACCTCGTAAGGCTTGGATTGACATTTTGACAATGGGCTTGAGGATCCGGGCTGATTTTTTTGTTGGGTTCTTTGGGAATATGAAATGTTTCTTTTACTTTTGTGAAAGTATAAAGGCTTCGTGTACGTTTTGTGCCGAAGAGGATAAGTTATAAAAAAGACCAAGTTATATTCACCAAGAAGAAAGGAGGGCTGGCCAAGGAAATAAATATCGAAACGCTGGCAGGGGGATGCGACGAATAGTGGGTGTACCTCTGTGTTGTGAAGGAAAAGGGGCATGCCACAGGCATGTTTCGAGTGAAAACAACTGATGGCGTTCCGTTTGCATACTTGATAATGGACATGATATAAATATTGAGCTTTTAGCTCTTGTTCTCTACTTCGAAATTACCGCCAATTATTTCTCACGGGAACAAGCAGTCTGGAGGTTCACGCTGTATGGCGTGGACTATTCCTTGCTTGTTGTGAGAATGGTCACTTGGCGGTAACCACGAAGTAGGCAAGTAGGGAATGGTTTCACGCCTTTTTTTAATCCGATTCAAATGAACAAACTGATTTTAATCGTAATGGCGATATGCCTGAATGTACAAATATGCAAAGCATATAAAAACGGAACGTTATGGCCGGGGAAGGTCGTGCGTTTGGAGGTCGACGCGTCGGCAGGCTACTTTAATCCGCAATGGTCTGTGAATAACCCGACGGTTTCTTTGTCGGGGAGTGGTTTCTACCGTAATGTTACGGCGGATAGGTATTTTGGTGGAACTTGTATCATAACTTGTTCTTATGATTATTATGTGGGGACATCGAAATATAACAGAAAGGTCACATGGGAGTATGATTGTGCAGACAATACGTTTACGCTTTCCCCTACGAATATGAATATCGGCATAGGGAAATCCAAGGCTTTGTCGTGGACATTCGATTGGGCTACATACAAGGTTCCGGCAATGCAGTTCTCCGGTTATGACCCGTCAATAATAGATGTTTCTCCAGACGGGACGGTCTTAGGAAAAAAGGAAGGTTCTACCACCGTTTATGCCAGTTCAGATTTAGGTTCAAACAAAGCTTCATGTGTGGTTCATGTGTCTGAGGCATACGTCAGTCCTGTAACCGTAACCATCCCGACTGAGGTGTCTTTGGAGTCGGGCGGTACTTATCAGTTCTTGCCCACGGTTACTCCCGAGGATGATGAATTGCAAATAACATGGACTACGGAAAACCCCGAAGTGGCGAGTGTGGACAATAACGGTAAGGTTACAGGTGTGTCAACGGGTGTCACGATAATTACAGCCAGCATAAATGGCGGCCTGGCTGAAGCTTACAGTATCGTGAAAGTAAGAAACGGTAATCTTGAAATCAAAGCAAATCCTGTGGGCGGCATAGTAGAAAAAGGTGCGGTCGTGGAACTGGCAGTGGAGATACAAGATGCTGTGATATATTATACGATAGATGGCAGTTATCCGATGGAGAATCCGAATTTATACGCTGAACCGATTTGCGTGGACCATCCCTTATTGGTGAATGCGTTGGCGTACCATAAGGATTATGGATTGAGCGAGCTTTTTACAGCGTCTTATGATATTACATCGCTTAAAACGGAGTCTTATAGTCCAGGCCAAGGTATGGATGAGGTGAAGCCGGATGCCATACCGGTTGTTACGTTTAACGAGGTAATAAAAGAGGGGGATACGGAACGTATTACAATGTCTAACCGGTCAACAGGCAAAGAAATCGGTTTTGAATATGTGATTGACGGAAATGAACTGTCGATTGTTCCGGATAGCCTATTGGAAATAGGGCAGTATGAAATCCGGATACCTTCTTATGCAGTCACGAACAGTGTGGGAGAACCCAATGGCGATATCTTGTATCGATTCAGTGTGGCATCAACCGGTAAGGAAGAATATGCCTATTTGGATAGTTATTTCAGGCTGATGGACAATGGTAATCTTTACGTTTGGCATAAAGACTTCCCCAATCTGAATACCTTTGATAAATCCATTGGGGAACACTTGGTGTTGGAGGATGTCAAATCGTTGTTTACTTCGAATCACATGCCTTGTCGTGACGGTTATTATCCATCTTTGCAATGCTATTATATTGATAGTAGAAATATGCTTTGGGGGTGGGGACGGTATTATGGTACATTGGAAAATCCTATTGGAAATGGAACGGTTTATGATGTTTCTCAACCGACTGTGGTATTGGGTAATGCAAAGGAGTTTAAGAATTATTCAAATCACAAGGGAGTCTTGAGTAATGATGGTATGTTGTATTTGTGGGGCGATAGAAGTTTTGGGATGCTTGGAGATGGCGGAACTTCGGTCGGTATCGCACTTTCTCCCATTGGGGTTTTGTCGAATGTGGAGATATTTGACCTTGGGCAATATCATACTATTGCATTGACAAAAGATAAAGAACTTTTTGCGTGGGGGCTGGGGAGTGCCATCGGAAAGTCTTCTTCTATAAATGAAACTCCCATGAAAATAGATGGGGATGTGGTTTATGCGTGTAGTGGAGAAAGGCATAACCTCTATATAAAAAGCGATAAAACGCTGTGGAGCTTTGGCGAGAGTGAAAATCCTTTCAGATGTGGAAAAATGTTATACCGGAGCTTATGAATCGTTAGCTTTGAAAACGAATGGAGATTTGTACCAATGGGGGTATGCTGCGGCTACTACATCGTATTTGCTTGGAAGAACTCCCGTTTTGGCCTTGCAGGATGTGAAAGACGTACAAATAGCAGGCATGACAGTTTATGTGCTTAAAAATGATGGTACGGTTTGGGTGCGTGGAGAAAATGGTGGAGGGCAATTAGGCTTAGGGCATGAGTCTACTTATAGGGATTATTATGAATTATTCCACTCTCCAGACATAGGCGATGTGGAGACGATATGGGCGAACAGGAACGGATGTTACGCACTAAAAAAGGACGGTAGCCTTTGGGGATGGGGATTTGGCTTGCCTTGTGATGCCGGTTCTTCGGATGTGCCAATAGAATTGAAGCCTGGCATAAAATATTTGGAAGGCGTTTCAATTTCAGAAGGAAATGTTATGATGGAACCCGGACAGGCAAAATTACTCCATTTCTCGACTGTTCCGGAGAATGCTGCTTATGCAAGTGTGGAATGGGAGAGCAGCGATGAACATGTCATGACGGTCTCTCCCAGAGGGATTGTGCGGGCTATTAATCCGGGCGAAGCATTTCTCACGGTAATCGTCAAGAATGAAATAGGGTTTACTTTTAAATCCACATGTCAAGTGGTTGTGGCAGACGGGACGGACATTAAAAATGAAAAGGTTCCTCTTATAAGTTTCTGGATAAGTAATGGTGTGTTGCATATTGTTGGTTTATCCAAAGGCGAGATTGTTAACGTCTATGATTGTTCGGGCAAGTTATGCGGCACAGCCTGTACTTCCACAGGTCGGGTTGATTTCGCTTTGTCTCGTAAGGGTCTTTATATTGTGAAGACAAACAAAGGAAAGGTCTCCAAAATAGCTGTAGGCCATTAAAAAATGGCACAGGCGCAAAAGGTGTAGTTCTGAAACTGTGTCTTTTGCGCCTGTACCGTGTATGTGTTGTATTACTTTTTATGCCGGTTGGCTCTGCGGCGGCGGATTTCAGCCTTCATTTTGGCCGACCCGGAACCGTGCGCCCCCGTGATATAAGCTTTCTTTTTGGCTTTGGTTTTCACTTTGGCGTTCGAGTTTCCGGAAGCCTTCTTAGCACCCCCTGAAAACACGATGCCTCCCGTGATAACCTTGTCGATGTCGTCTCCTCCGAAGTTCGCCATAAGTGTGCCGTAGGATTAATGGTGGAACAGGCGGACGCCGGTGAAAGCCATCGTGATGCCATACTTGTCGCAAGTCTCGATTACATGGTCGTCGCGCACGCTGCCACCGGCTTGTGCCACGAACTGCACGCCGCTTTTGTGTGCCCGTTCGATGTTGTCGCCGAAGGGGAAGAATGCGTCCGACCCTAAGGCCACTCCGGTGTTTTGTGCAATCCAGGCTTGTTTTTCCTCGCGTGTGAGCGGTTCCGGCTTTTCAGAGAAGAATTTCTGCCATTCTCCGTCAGCCAACACGTCCATATAGTCGTCGCTGATATAAATGTCGATGGTATTGTCTCGGTCTGCACGGCGGATTTTCTCCACGAACGGCAGGTTCATCACCTTCGGATGTTGGCGCAACCACCAGATGTCGGCCTTGTTGCCCGCCAAACGCGTACAGTGGATACGGCTTTGTTGTCCGGCTCCGATGCCGATGGCCTGTCCGTCCTTCACGTAGCATACGGAGTTGCTTTGCGTGTACTTCAGGGTGATGAGGGCGATCATCAAGTCGCGTTTGGCCTCGTCGGTAAACGTCTTGCTGGCCGTGGGGATGTTTTCGAACAAAGCCGGGTCGTTCAATTTGATTTCATTGCGTCCTTGCTCGAATGTGATGCCGAACACCTGTTTGCGTTCTATCGGTTCGGGAACATAGTCAGGGTCTATCTTGATGACGTTGTAAGTACCTTTGCGTTTTTCACGCAGGATTTGGAGCGCCTCTTCCGTGTAGTCCGGAGCAATCACCCCGTCGCTGACTTCACGTTTGATGAGGGTGGCGGTGGCGGCATCGCAAGTGTCGCTCAGTGCGATGAAGTCGCCGTAGCTCGACATACGGTCGGCACCTCGTGCACGGGCGTATGCACAGGCGACGGGGGAGAGAGGAATCTGCACGTCGTCCACAAAGTATATTTTTTTCAACGTGTCGCTCAACGGGAGGCCGATGGCAGCCCCGGCGGGAGACACGTGTTTGAAAGATGTGGCGGCAGGCATGCCGGTGGCTTCTTTCAGTTCCTTGACCAGTTGCCAACCGTTGAGGGCATCCAAAAAGTTGATGTACCCCGGACGGCCGTTGAGCACTTCAATCGGCAGTTCGCCTTCGGTCATGTAAATACGCGAGGGTTTCTGATTCGGATTGCATCCGTACTTTAAAGCTAATTCTTTCATATCGAGTGATTAATACAGAAGCAGCCCGACACGCATACTGCATGACGGGCTGCTTTCAAATTTGTGGAGCTGGAGGGAATCGAACCCTCGTCCAAACAGGGAAACCATACGCTTTCTACACGCTTATCCCGGCCTTCGGTTTTCGTGCGCAAACAAGACCCGAGCCACCCATTTGCGCCTTATCCTTTAAGATTTCACCGTCCGTGCAAGGCCGCGGACGACTATCTCCGATTTAGCTGCACCACTTTTCCGGAATGCTTCGGAGCCACAGCTTCCGAGTGATGTCTCGTTTCAGCACCTGGTGCCGAAATAAAGGTAATCTACTATACTTCGATCACGCAGCGAGAGCGTAGTTGTTTTCGCCAGATAAATTCTTGGTAACTGAGATTATAGAGGAAATCACCGACCCTCTGCGTGCTTACGTACCATTCCATCCTGCTGTCAAATCCATGTCAACCCCGGATGTTTGAAATGCAAAGATAAGGCTTTCTTTTGAATAAAGGTATAAACAGAGTGTTATTTTTGGTTCTATTCTTTATTTTTTATACACGGTCATGCCTTTATTTGTGAGAGAAAAAAAAATATCGTTATTTTGCAATAATTTCACTCTTATAGAGTTTTATATTTTAGATAATTCGAATAGTTCAAGGTTGAAAAATGAATCAAGTGTCTGTCAATATGGAGATTTGTGATGGCATGAATGCTGAGGCGCGGACGGTGAAGCGGTGGTGCGACGTCGTGTGTGCCTTGTTGGGGATGCTCGTACTGTCTCCCGTTTTTTTGTTGGTGTATATCTTGCTGAAATGTGAAGGGACAAATTCTGTGATATTCAGACAGGAACGGATAGGGTATAAAGGGAGACCTTTTTCCATTTTGAAATTCAGAACGATGAGAATGGACTCGGAAAGAGACGGTCAGCCTCGTTTGGCGGAAAAAGAAGACGACCGGTTGACGCGTGTGGGGAAGTTTCTGCGTGAGCATCATTTGGATGAATTGCCGCAATTGTGGAATGTCTTGGTCGGCGAAATGTCTTTTGTAGGGCCGCGTCCGGAGCGCCGTTATTTCATTGATTTGATAAGAAAAGAAAATCCGGATTATGATTATTTGTTTCTGATGCGTCCCGGGCTTACGTCTAAGGCTACCTTGTATAATGGTTATACGGATACAATGCAGAAAATGCTGATTCGCTTGCAGATGGATTTGGAATATTTGCAGCAACGTTCGTTATGGTTGGATGTGAAAATCATTTTTACTACGATAAGTTTTATTTTGAAAGGAAAGAAATTCTGATGTATATGGCAAGGAGAATATTGCTGGCATGTTTGGCGTGTTTTTGGTTTCAATTTATTTTTTCCCAGTCCATGTCGGACGATCAGGTCGTACGTTATGTCATGGAACAGCAAGAGAAGGGGAAAGGCCAACAGTATATTGTTTCCCAATTGCTTCAAAAGGGTGTGACGGTAGACCAGTTGCGGCGTATCCGGAACAAATATGAGGCAGAACAAAAACAGCCCGGAGCCTTGGATTTGACGGGGACGACACAAGCTAAAAGCGGTACTTCTCGTTTGAGGACCAACAAAGAAAAGACACTGGATGAACGCCAGAAACGGAATGGTTATATGATTCGTTCGCAACGTGAAATAAAGGACGGGGAGGATAAAACGTTGAAGAACCAACAACTCAACGAAGAGATAGGGTTTATGGATATAGACTCGTTGATTTATTATCGTAATTATTTTAAGGAAGACGACCGTCAGGTGTTCGGGCGCAATATTTTCAATAATGAAATGTTGACTTTCGAACCGAGCATGAATATACCGACTCCGGCAAACTATCGCCTGGGAGCCGGTGATGCTGTAATTATAGACGTCTGGGGGGCTTCACAGACTACTTTCGAGGGGACGGTGTCGCCCGACGGAACGGTGACAATAGAGGGAGTCGGGCCTTTGACATTAGCCGGAATGACTGTGAAGGAAGCCAATGACTATGTAAAAAAGCAGTTAGGACGTTTTTATTCTAATTCGAATATTACCCTGACTGTCGGAGAAACTCGTTCGATACAGGTGCAAGTGATGGGTGAGGTGATGGTGCCCGGAACTTACACATTGAGTGCGCTTTCGTCGGCTTTCAATGCCTTGTATGCGGCCGGGGGAATTAGTGAGATCGGAACACTTCGCGATATAAAAGTATTCCGTCAGGGGCGTGTGGTTTCGACCATTGATGTATATGATTATATCCTGAACGGGAATACAAAGGGCGATATCCGTTTGGCGGATAACGATGTGATTGTGGTAGGGCCGTACGAATGCTTGGTGAATATACGGGGTAAGGTGAAGCGTCCTATGTTTTATGAAATGAAAGAAGACGAAAGCGTTTCCCGTATTTTGGATTATGCCGGAGGATTTGTCGGAGACGCTTATACGGATAATGTGCGGCTGATACGTAAAAGCGGACGTGAGTATTCCGTGTACACGGTGGGTGAGTTCGAGATGAATGGCTTCCTGTTGAAAGACGGAGATTCTTTGTATGTCGATTCGATTATTCCCCGTTTTTCCAATATGGCAGAAATACGCGGAGCCGTGTTCCATCCCGGACAATATCAGATGGACGGGAGTATCAAGACGGTACGTCAGTTGATTAAAGCGGCCGACGGGTTGCGTGAAGATGCTTTCCTTAAGCGGGCCGTAATGCACCGTCAAAAGGAAGACCTGACGATGGAAGCTTTGTCTGTGGATGTGGAAGGTATCATGGACGGGACGGTAGCCGATATTCCTTTGCGTAAGAATGATGTTTTGTTTATCCCGAGTTCGTTGGATATGAAAGGGGAGCGTACGTTGACCATTGACGGCGAGGTTAACTTCCCCGGAGTATACCAGTATGCGGACAATACGACGATAGAAGATCTTGTGCTTCAGGCCGGGGGACTTACGGAAGCGGCTTCCATGGCAAAAGTCGATGTGTTCCGCCGAATTAAGAATCCGGATGCGGTGACCGATGATGAAAAACTGTCTGAGACCCATAGCTTTTCTCTCCGTGACGGTTTGGTGATGGGCGATGGCCAAGATTTTCATCTCCAGCCGTACGATGAGGTGTTTGTGCGTAAAAGTCCGGCTTATTCGGAGCAGCGCAATGTAAAGATAAGCGGAGAGGTGAACTTTTCCGGTAGCTATGCGATGGATAACAAAAACTATCGTTTGAGCGACTTGGTGAAAGCGGCCGGAGGTCTGTCTTCTTTGGCTTATGCAAAAGGTGCGCGGTTGCAACGTGAATTGACGGATGAAGAGAAAAAACAACGGGAGGTAGCCATGAAGGCTGCACAGATCCAATTATATGAGGAGAGTATGCGCTCGGAAAAGACATTTGACATGGCACGGGCTGATTCCATCCAGAATCTGAAATTGGATTTGGGAGATACTTATCCCGTGGCCATCAATCTTGAAAAGGCGATGAGAAATCCCGGAAGTGTGGACGACGTTCTTTTGCGTGAAGGAGATGAGTTGCAAATTCCACAGTTCTCCAATACGGTAAAAATCAGTGGTGATGTGATGTATCCGATTTCCATAAACTATGAGAAGGGTAAGTCTTTGAAGTATTACATCAAGCGTGCCGGCGGCTATGCGGATCGTGCACACAAGTCCTGTGTCTATGCGGTGTATATGAATGGTGCGGTAGAGCAGCTTGGTCGTCGTTCTTCGAAGTCTATCCAGCCTGGTTGTGAAATAGTAGTGCCTTCTAAACCTCGAAAGACAAAGATGAGTACTGCGGAGATGATGACTATCGGGACCTCAACGGCTTCGATAGCTACGATGATTGCTACGTTAGTGAATATATTTAAATGATGCATAGGCTTATTATAAATAAAGAAATAAGGTATGGCTACAGCGCAAGATGGAAATAGTAATATCAATACGGGAAAGATAGATGTTGATATTTGGGACTTTATTCCGAAGTTGAAAAAGTCTTTTCATTTCATTTTATATTTTGCTTTAGGGTTTGCATTTTTGGGGGGGATTATAGCATTTGGACGTATGAAGACTTATAGAGCAGAGCTTGTATTATCTCCAGAATTAGGTGCGAGTAAAGAAGGAAGCCTTTCTTCTATTGCTGATATGGTTGGTTTATCATTTGATTTTGGAAGTAATTCTGAAGCAGTGAATGTTATGATTTATCCTGATGTGGTTGCGTCAAAGTCTTTTTTGATGGGGCTTATTAATATTCCAGTTCGGACATTAGAAAGTACTGATACTGTCAGTTTAAGAACTTTCTATAAAAATAAGGAAGGAGGGTGGTTAGATGGACTGCAACGGGGAATGGGAGAAATATTGGCTTCTTTTAAAAAGAAAAAAAATATAGGGGGATTAGGAGAGAAAGAGTCTAATACAGAATCTTTTATTCTAATCTCAGATAAAGAAGACGCTTTTATTGGTATGTTGAAGAATAGTATAAGTGTGGATGTGGATGATAAGACAGGACTTATAATCGTGGCATCTACAACTCCGGATCCTTATGTCTCAGCCATCCTTACCGATACTGTGGGTAAGAGACTTCAAAGTTATATAACTCAATATCGGACAACAAAGGCAAAATTAGATTATGATTATTTTGATAAGATGTCGGATGAGGCAGAAATCAAATATAAGAATTCTTTGAATGCTTATGCCGATAATGTAGATAGTAATATGCAGGCTGTTTTACAACGAGTGAAAGGAAAACAAGAGAAATTAGAGGCTGATGTGGCTTTGGCTGCTCAGGTATATACCCAATTAAAGCAAAAGAAAGAATTGGCCAAGGCTAAGATTCAAGAAGTGAAACCAGCCTTTGTGGTTATAGATCCCGTATCTGTCCCTTTGAGAGCCACTGGCATAGGACGTTTATTTACGATTCTTTTAAGTTTCATTATGGGGGGGATTTTGGCATCGATGTGGATTCTCGTGGGGCGGGAAATATGGGAGCGTTTAAAAAGAGGAGATGGATAATGCCGAGCGTAAAGAATAGTTTCTTGTATAGCTGTATTCTTACTACTGCGAACTATATATTCCCATTTATACTTTTTCCCTACGTTTCACGTATTTTAGGAGTAGAAAATTACGGGAAATGTAGTTTTATAGATAGTATTATAAACTATTTTATTTTGTTTTCCATGATGGGGGGGGGAATCATGGGGATTCGTGAGATTGCGGCGCATAGGAACGACAGACTGCGGCTGATATCTTCATTTTCTAATCTATTTCTGCTTAATTTATTAGTCACTTGTGTAGCTGTTGTTCTGCTTTTGTGTGCTACTTTTTTTGTACCTTATCTTTCCTCTTATAAGGAATTGTTATATGTAGGGACACTGAAACTCCTTTTTAATGTATTTTTAGTTGAATGGCTTTATAAAGGGCTTGAAGAATTTCGATATATTACGATTCGTTCTATTTCGATCAGAGTCTTGTATCTTTTGTCGGTTTTTATGTTTGTTCGTTCTGCAACCGATTATGTTGTTTATTTCTTTTTGACTTCTATGGTAGTGGTGGCCAATGCAATAATTAATTGTTGGTATTCAAGAAATTTTGTGCGTTTCTCTTTCCAAGGATTACACCTTAGGAAGTATATGAAGCCTTTTTTTATGCTTGGAGTATATTTATTGCTGACTTCCATGTATACTTCATTTAATGTAACGTTTCTTGGTTTTGTGTCCGGTGACATGCAAGTCGGCTATTATTCTACATCTGTGAAGTTGTTTAATATTATACTGGCTCTTTTTTCCGCTTTTACAGGAGTTATGTTGCCTCGGATGAGTTCATTAGTAGAGTATGGGAAAATGGATGAGTTTAAAAGCATGTTGTATAAATCGGTTGACGTTTTGTTTTGTGTATCTGTGCCATTGGTGATTTTTACTGTGGTAATGGCAAGACCTATTGTTTATCTGATTTCGGGGAAAGAATATGAGGACGCTGTCTTTTTATTACAAATAGTGGCTCCTTTGATATTGATCATAGGATACGAACAAATTTTGGTCATGCAGGCACTGATGCCTTTGAAAGAAGATAAAGCTATTTTGAAAAATTCTTTCATGGGGGCATTATTAGGAATTTCTTTAAATGTATTGTTGGTACCGAAATGGCAAAGTGTAGGTTCTTCTGTATGTTGGTTGTTGTCTGAAACTTTGATATTGGTACTATCCCAAAATTTTATGTCGAAAGAATTTAAAATACATTTTCCTCTGCGACGTTTTTTGGGGGTCTTGGGAGGACATATATTGCTTGTTCCTTTTTTGTACATGGTATATTGTTTTTGGGAAAATGATGTATGGTGGCAAATACTTGTGGGAGGAGTGGCAATGGGAATATATGTGATATTTGTACAATTGTTTTTTTTAAGAAATTCGGTTGTTCTGTCATTTATATCGAAATATGGTTTAAAAACAAGGTTATGACGGGAATTGGATTTATACGTAGAATGTGGCATAGTCGGTGGATTCTTCATTCGTTACCATGGTCTATATATTTTAATTTTCATTATTTGCCATGGAGGCAAGCTATAAGGTTACCGATATTATTATATAAGCCTAGATTGCTTCGATGTGGGGGGAGAGTACGTATAGAATCAGAAGACATATGTGTGGGGATGATAATCTTGGGAAAAGATACAGTGTCGATTTTTCCCAATAGTGGCGTGGTGTGGGAATGTGACGGTGAAGTTGTTTTCGAAGGCAAATGCTATATAGGTAATGCTTCTGCCGTTTCTATTGCTTCTACAGGATGTATATATTTTGGTGAGGGATTTTATGCTTCCGCTTCGTTAAAACTGGTGTCTTATTGTGGAGTTCGTTTTGGTCGGGATGTACATGTGGGATGGGATTGCATTGTGATGGATACTGATTTCCATAAGATGTTTTTTTGTAAGGATGGAAAGTCGAATAAAGGTTATGGTAAAGTGGAGATTGGCAGAGGGAATTGGTTCGGAATGAAGTGTTGTATTTTGAAAAATACTCGTACTCCTGATTATTGTACGGTGTCCGCCTCTTCTATACTAAATAGTTCTTATTTAGATTTACCTTCTCATTCTGTTATTGGACAGGATAGGAGTGTAGTATTAAAAAAAGAAGGATGTTATAGGGACTTTCAAAATGATGTAATTGAATATGAGTAAACTGGTATTTATTGTGGTTTTCTGTTTTTCTCCCATTTGTACGATCGGTTGTTCTAATGAGGATGCTCGGATGGAGGTTGATTCACATATGAATAATCCATGGCCAGTGCTTAAAGATACTATGAGGGTGTTGGCTTTAGGAAATAGTTATACGGATGATGCAACTTCTTATTTGCCTGTTTTTTTAGCCAATTCGGATATAGATGGGGAAAAGGTTTGTGTATATATGGGAGCACGGGCTGCGGCTTCTTTACAAACATGGAATGATTTGTTTGACATTAATTCGGTTGTTAAGTTATCATTAAAAGCCGGAAAACTTCAAATGCCAGTTGTGGAAGCTCCCCTGCATGAGATACTCGCGCAAAATTGGGATGTTGTCGTATTGCAGCAGCAAAGTGATTTGGCGGTTGACTATTCAAGTTATAATCCTTATTTAAGAAATCTGATAAAAGGCATAAAGTCTGTGTGTATAAATCCGAATTTGTCTTTTGTATGGCAAATGCCTTGGAGCCATTATGAAGGTAATGATAAGAAAGCCGACATCTTATGGCGTAGAATTTCTATTGCTACAAAAAAACAGGTGTTTTATGATGGAATTGATATTGTGATACCAGTAGGGACAGCCATACAGAATGCTCGTCATTCCAATCTTCCTCAGACCGGAGGGATGACACGGGACGGAATTCATCTTTCATATGGATTGGGACGATATATTGCGTCGGTTACATGGTTTCAGGTTTTGTTTTCACATATGGACACAGATTGGATGGCTACAGATTACCTTTATCATCTTTCTGATAATGAAAAGAAAGCTATTCGTGAAAATTCTTTTTATGAGTGTTATGATGTGGAAAGGGAGTATCAGGATATATGTAAGAAGTGTGCTTATGCTGCAGTAGAGGATATGTATAGTATAAGTAATATTGGGGATTGAACAATAAGGATGTGACACTTTATAAATGTAATCATAATAATGGAATCAATTTCTTTCGTTTATTCATTGCCATATATATGTTTATTATTTGCATATCTTTTATTGATGCTGTGTGAGAATAGGATAGGACGCGGGTATTCGAGGATAATGTGTTGTTTCTTATTTGTTTTCTTCTTTGGTGGAAGAGGCTTTGTCGGTTGGGATTGGACAGCATATTATGATATTTATGAAAGCTTTCCTTCTGTGATTGATTCTTCATTTATTAATGAATTATTATTTAGGGAAAGCGAGAATAAAGGTGTCATGGAAAAAGGTTTTCTGGTATACTTGGCATTAATGAAAAGTTTCGGCTTTAATTATTTTATGTTTGTTTTCTTTTCGGTATTCATAGATGTACTTTTGGTAGACCGATTTATCCAACGTTTTTGTCCGAATTATGCTTTGGCCATGTTGTTGTTTGTCTATGTGTATTGTAATGCGGAAATCAATCTCCAGCGTAACATGAAGTCTATTGTTTTGTTTCTTTACTCTCTTCAATATGTGGAACAAAAGAAAATCATTCCGTTCATGGCTTTGAATCTTTTAGGGCTTACATTTCATTTTTCAGCCATATTCTATATTTTATCTTATTGGCTGTTTCGTATACCTATAGGGCGAAGTGTTTATATCATCTTGGTCTTATTATTAAATGCGGTTTATTTTTTTAAGATAAACTTATTGGGGGATTTAATCACCTTGGTGGCCGGATGGGTCGGTGGAAAGGCAGAGGTCGTAGCTGAAATTTACACAAATTCATCTATAACGCGTGAAGCAGGAGTTTCTATAGGAAGTATAGAACGGTTAATTACTTCATTATTGGTTTTTGTGTTTTGGACAGACTTGAAAGAGCACGCGGAAAGGGGAAAGATTTTCATTAATAGTTTTATTGTTTATTTGATATGGATTAATCTGTTTTGGCCTTTCAGTATCTTTATAGAGCGTCTATCCTTATTATATATGTTTTGTTATATATATATATGGTCGATTATAATAAAAAGCGTATCTTTGAAAAAAGTACGTTATATGACATTGGGATGTTTGTTTTTATATTCAACCTTACGCTTTGGGCTGAAGTATAATACAGTGTTTTATCGTTATGATAACTTTCTGTTGCTTAACTATGAGGAAGAAGAACAACGGAGAGGGACGTTTAATCGATATAAAAATTTGTTTTATAAATAAACTCTCGGTTTATGGTATTTGGGAAATGTTTGTATGTGAATTTTAGAACTACAGGAAACTTTGGTGGAGGCAAGTTCAATGAAACGGTGTTGGCCATTCTGAAGGAAATCTTCAGTGAAGTGGAATTGTGTCTGTTCCCATTGGAAATGTCCCGTTGGAGAAATTTGAGAAATACGTTGAATGGATATCTTAATGGGATGGATGAAGATGTGGCCGAAGATGTTATTTCTAAAGTGAAAACAGGAACATACAATTGGGTTTTTCTGGCTAGCTCCAATTTCGGAAAATTGGCCATGAAGCTAAAGAGGATTTGCCCGGGAATAAAAGTCTGTGTGCTGTTTAATAATATCGAGTATAATTTTATTTCTTCACAATTGAAAACTGGATATCAGTTACATTTGTTTTTAACATTATGGGTAACTTGGCTAAGTGAACGGCGTATAGTGGGATGTGCTGACAAAACGATTGTATTGAATGAACGCGAACGGAGAGAACTTAAACGGATTTATGGAAGGGAGGCAGATACAATAATTCCCATTGTCTTGCGTGATGAGTGTCAGGGCAAGTACAGTGGACAAGGTACAAAAGATGGGACTATGTTCAAGGGACTGTTTGTAGGTAGCAATTTTTATGCAAATAAACATGCCGTAGAGTGGTTTGCTCAATATGTGGCTCCTTTTACGCCACATGTGGTATACGAAATTGTAGGTAAGGGGTTTGAGGCAGAAAAGCATCTTGAAAGGGATAATTTCAAAATCGTAGGAACTGTGGACGATGTGGAAAGTTATTATGAAAAGGCTGACTTTGTAATAGCACCTATATTTAAAGGTGCAGGAATGAAAGTCAAGGTAGCGGAAGCTATGATGTACGGAAAAACTGTCGTGGGAACGAAGGAAGCCTTTGAAGGATATTCCGATGTGGGGCAATATGGTAAAATTTGTGCAGATGCTTCTGATTTTATTCAGGTAATCAATTCCATGGATTTTGTGACAGGGTATAATCCGGTTGCGCGGCAGTATTTCTTGGATTTATATGAATATGAGGCAGTAAAAGGTAAATTAAGAAATCTATTATATGATGAAGAAGGGCAATAAGAAAACGGTATTATTCTATTCAAGTGTGAAGACTAAGAAGATGTTTTCCATTCAAAGTTATTATAGGAATGATATTTTGATTCTGAGGGATTTGGGGTACAGGGTGCGTTTGAGCAAGTCCTGTTGGGATTTTGTTTGTTTTTGGCGTTATTCTGTAGCTTTTGTCTATTTCTATAGATATGGTTTTTTTGCAGCGCTATGGGCGAAATTATTTGGGAAAAAAGCTTATTTTACAGGGGGAATCGATTATTTGGAGCCTTCTTTTGCTACACCTTCCCAAAGGCGTGTGCAAGCTCTTTTTTTTAAGTTGTGTAACTTGTTGTCGGATAGGTCGTTTATCGTATCTTCTATGGATAGTCGTAATGTGGCTAAATTATATGGAGGAAAAATGCCATCCAATTGTACGCTATGTTATCATGTGGTGGATTTCGAACGTTTTCTTTATATGGGAGATACGCCCAAGAAGGAAGGGCAATATCTATTGGTGGCATGGATGCAAAATATAGATAATGTTTTTCGGAAAGGAATAGATAAGGCCGTTATGGTTTTCAAGGAAATCCATGAACGGCATCCTCAAGCTCGTTTTGTGTTGGCAGGTTCATCAGGAGAGGGCAGTCGGTATATTTTGGAACAAATAAAATGTTTGGGCTTAGATGATGGTTCAGTTACCTATTTGGGAGCAATCTCAGAAGAATTGAAGATAAGATTGATGTTGGAATCCAAATTCTATTTTATGCTTTCCACTTATGAGGGTTTTGGAATTGCTGCAATCGAAGCACTTACGGCTGGTTGTTGTTTGATACATAGCGGAAGAGGAGGGTTGAAGGATGCAGCCGGAGAAATGGGAGTGCAGGTGGATATAGAAGATCTGGAATCTGTGACTCAGACGTGTCTGGAACTGTACGACCGTCCGTTTGATAAGGATGAGATAGAAAAAGGCATTCGCTTTGTGAAAGAACGTTTCTGTTATAAAACAAGATTAGATACGATAAAGTGCTACCTTTGATTTCTGTTGCCAAGAGCCATTAAAATTCCTTTCAGAATAGTGGTAAGGGTGATTGAGTATTGTTTTCTTTTCCACCATAGTTGAAATAGCGTGCTGTATTTTTTTTTTCGCCAAGCCTGGCATACCTCTAAAGATTTTCGATACTCAATGTGTTGTTTTAAATGGATGCCTATCATTTGGCATAGCATGTTATCAACTTCGTTTGAAGGATGGGAAGATGTCGTAAAATTGTCTAACCATTGAAATTCTTGTTGAATAGCTTGAAGTTTGATTGCTGTGGTTCCAGACGAAGTGATACTTGTGCTATGTCTTCTGTAGTAGAAGACCACTTTATTTGTGGCGGCAATTCCATTCGGGGTTGCAGCCTTATAAACGGTAATATCATCAGATCCCCATGCTAAAGGTAACTTATAGAAACCTCCGATGTCTCTCAATTTTTGGGTCTTGAAAGTGAAATCAGAAATGAACGTTACTTTTAGACGGGCTATTCTGTGCCAAATCAGGTCATATACGCTTTGTCGCAAAGGCCAGGTTTGGTAAAGAAGCGTTCTTTGTGAATGTTCGTTGATTTCCATGGTGCGTCCGTGAAAAACACAAATTTTCGGAAATTGTTGGCTTAGTTTGTTCATTTCTGCCAAGTATTCACTGCCCATAACGTCATCATCCCCCATCAGGCAGAAATACTCTCCTTTGGCGAATGAGAGGCATTTGTTCCAATTGTCTACCACATTGATTGCACCGGAATTCGTTTCGTTCCGATAATATGAAATACGTGGATCAGTGAATTGGGATACGATTTTTCGAATGGGGTAAGGAGATGCATCATCTATGATGATGAGTTCAAAATCCTGAAAGGTCTGGTTTAAAATACTTTCAATACATTCTTTCAGAAAATCACTTTTGTATGCGGGTATAGCAATTGTATATTTCATGATGTTAAGAACCTGATACGAATCGGATTATTTTATTATCTTTAAATCTGTAAATAAAACCGCATCCTATAATTGTTCCACATATAAAGGCTGTGAATTCAATCCAGGGATGATTTTGGAAACCAAGGTAATAGGCAATAAAATCCTTGGTTATGATTAGAAAAATCCAATGAGATATGTAGAAAAGGATGGAATGGTAGCCAATGGTGCAAAGTATTGGCAGTAGGTATTTTTTTGCTGAACGGCATATATTATTTAACGTAATACAACCAGCGATAGCCCCTATGAGCCATATCGGATAATAGCCGGAGAGCAGGGTGTTACTTCTCATGTCGACAAATGAAGGTGTAAGAATCAAGGTGGAAATGTAGATAAGTGCAGAAAGAACAAGGTTCTTTTGTATTGCAACTCTCTGAGTTGGTATCCTATCGAAAAGAAGAATAGGCCGCAAACTGTATTGGGCAAGTAATTTGGATATTGAATATGGAACCAATATATGGCTAAAACAGCTTAAGCAGGAAGTACCCGTAATATAGGTAGGAGGTATTTGGGTATTTAATAGGCTATATAATATTTTCGTAAAAAATAAACTTAACAAAAACCAAAGTGGAAAATTACCGGTTGTGGCCTCTAATAGAAGGATGTCTTTTATTGGGCTTATTAAAAAATCCTGCCATGTATGGACTCCTTCCTGTACAAAACTTATACATAAAAAAGCGTGCCCGATGAGGGACAAGGCAATAAAAGGGACAATCAAACGGCGAAAACCTGTAGAAAGCACCCTTTTTACAGGTGTTTTTTTATAAAATATTCCGGCCTTGAAAAAGAACCAAGGCATGAAAAAATAAAGTATATTCATCCATCGGTAGAAATGGGTGGCAGTAAGTTGCGACCATTGAAATATGTATCCTAATATCATGTGGATGATTAAAATTCCACATGTACAATCCAATGTATTGTCACGTTCCGGTGTCATTTTCATTTTGGTGATGCTGATTTGAGCCACTAAATTAAGTATTTTTCTTTTTATGTCCAAATTCAATATTTGTTTTGTCGGTTTTGTTTGATTATTATATAGAAACTTTTTAAATTTGTATGTGAATCGTATAAATATGAAAATTTCAATTGTTACAACTACATATAATAGTGTGGCCACTATCAGGAATACTGTCGAAAGTGTGGCGGCGCAAGTTTTTGACGGGGAGGTGGAATATATAGTCATTGATGGGGGAAGTACGGACGGTACCCTTGAAGTCTTGGCTTGTTATGCGGATGTGGTGGATGTATTGGTATCAGAGCCTGACAGAGGGCTTTATGATGCGATGAATAAAGGGATACTGCTTGCAACGGGGGATGTGGTGGGCATATTGAACTCTGATGATTTTTATACGTCTAACGATGTATTGGCTACAATTGCAGATGAATTTAGGCGAAAAGGCGTGAATGCAGTTTTTGGAGATATTCATTTCGTGGAACCAAACGACTTGAACAAGTGCGTACGTTATTATTCATCCCGTGTTTTTACACCGAATGCTTTGCGTTTCGGTTTTATGCCAGCGCATCCTTCATTTTATGTTCGCCGTGAGTGTTATAGGCGTTATGGGGGGTATGACTTGGCTTACCGTATTGCTTCAGATTATGATTTGATGGTAAGGTTTTTCTATAGGCATAAGATTACCTATTCGTATATAAAAAAAGACATGGTCACTATGCGTACTGGAGGACTTAGTACTAAGAATCTCAGGAATCGCTTTTTGATTACGACCGAGGATGTGAAAGCTTGCCGGAAGTATGGGTTGTATACTAATTGGCTGTTAATGAGTTTTAAATACTTCTATAAAGTTTTTGAGATTCGTTTTTAATCTCTTTCTATGGTGCTTTGTTAAATTCTGTTTCGTTCAATCTTGTGTATTGTGCAATGACTGATGGTGGTATTCCGTTGGCTATCATTTGCTGTGCTGTCTCCAAGGTTTTGTGGAGTCCTCCCTCTTTTTTTTCTTGTTTCAATCCTTTTTTCAATCCTCGTTCTACGGCTTTGTGTTCCGCTGTGGCAATGGTGTATTTCCAGTAGCGGTATACTTTCAGGCTTTCCCCGTAGCGGTCGTATTCTTCTTTGGCAAATTTGGTGATTTCGGCCGTTTGGGAAAGTTTGGTGAAGACGCGTTCCTGAGGTGCTGCGTGCTTTCCATGAGTCGTGTCAAGTTGCGTAGGGTTCACATGACGGTCTTCATTGAATATTTTCTTTCCCATAGTCATGTTCTGTGCTTAAGAGTTGGTATGATATTGCAAAGGTAATTTTTTGCTGTATGAAGCAATCTCAAAAGGGGGATTTCTTTGAAATGATTTAAACTTTTTGTTTTCGTGAGATTTTCTTTAGCAACAAAACCGTAAAAGCCAGATAATTCCAAGATTCCCAACTTGTAACCGTCGTAT
>QWCN01001119.1_pt1 | contig 44921 bp, 31 predicted proteins | sample 1972711 | NCBI WGS metagenome assembly QWCN01 (sample SAMN09866707, study PRJNA288562) | Human gut metagenome isolate term1_stool, whole genome shotgun sequencing... | isolation source: gut | host: Homo sapiens | place: USA: California
TTTGAAATTTCTCCTTTCTGTACTTTTCTAGTATTTTAACACATCGGAAGCAAAAATACAAGGGCGCAGGCAGTATTTATTCCATTTTTTATCGGATTTTCGCAAAATTTTATCATATTCCCGCCCAAGCCGCAAAAATATCTCCCGAGTCGCTCCCTTTCTATTCCGTATTTTCGATTCCGACGAAAGAGTACGGATACGGAAGTGTCCTCCCTTCCTATAAACAAGGCTTTTTTATGCGGCGATTCTTTCCCAAGTAAACCAAAGCCCTTTCCCCGCCCGCTTCTTTCCGCTAAAAAATCCCGTCCGGCAAGAGGAAAAACTCCCGTCGCATTTTTATCCGATTTTTCGGGAAGAACTTGTAAAAAGAAGGCAAAAACAGTTGACAAAAGCAAAAAAAAATACTATACTATGAAAGCAATTTGTTGAGGAATCGCTTTGAGGGAAACGTTTTATCGCCGGCGAAAATAAATTTTCCCCCGCGAAAGAAAAACTCCCTCTTTCCTATTGGCGCAGAAAGCTTTGGGAAAGCGAGTCGAAAGTGTTTTCTTTTGGCTTTGCCGACAGAAGCGGCGCCGAGCGCCTGCTCTTTATAGAGCGCGGGAGGCTTCCCGATTTCAAAACAAAATCCTCCATCAATTTTATATGCACCTTTAGCTCAACTGGATAGAGCGTTGGTCTACGGAACCAAAGGCTAGGGATTCGAATTCCTTAAGGTGCACCAAACGCAACCTGATTCGAATATTAGGTTGCGTTTTTATTAGGTATATTTTCTAAACTCAATTATAAAAAAGGAAAGACACGACAACACAGCCGTGTCTTTTTTGTTTTAGGGTTTATATCTCATTTTCTAAACCAAGCAAATAATCGGCGCTTACATTAAAGGCTTTGCAAATTAGATAAATACTCTCTGCATTAGGTTGTATCTTTCCGGCAGTCCAATCCGATACGCTCATTGCAGAGATACCTGCTTTTTCTGCGAATTTACGTTTGCTCAATCCTGTTTCTTTTATAAATTCACTTAATCGAATTGCAAATAAATTTTCCATACTTAAATTGTAAGATAAAATTTACAAAAAATCATTGACATAAGACATGTCTTATGATATAATATAAACGTAAGACATGTTTTACAAACTAAAATAAATAGAGGTGTAGACAAAAATGGAAGAGAAAGAACAAAAAAGCAAGAAATGTTGTTACTGCGGCAATTTTGAGGGGTACTATACCAAAGGATTGCGGCGTTACGAGAAAAGCAAACAAGGGTTTTGCTCAGAACATCATAAAATCGTAGAAAATCAAGATTGTTGCGAGTGTTGGAGAACAAACAGCAGAAGACATTTAGTAAGAAACCGAGTTGCTTCAAGGGCGTTATACGAAATCTTAATGGACATTTCCGCTATCCGACAAATCAAAAAGCCGTAGAGAAAAACGACATCTGCGAGTTCTATCTATCCCGTATTTCTACGAAAAAAACGGTTACCGTGGAATATATCGACGAGGTGCTCAAAGATATAGAAGAGCTGGAATGGATATACCGCGACTATAACTATTGACTACTAAAAAAGAAGTCAAATTGAATTTGGCACTATGGCGGGTGCTTGTCTTGAACAAGTCCCCGCCAAAAACAATCATATAAAACAACTTGCTTTCCTCAAAGCCGCGCGGAAAAGGCGTTACGCCGCATAAATAAAAAAGCCGACGGCAAACGCGCCGACGGCTTTTTTCTCGCAGGACTCAGTCCTCCAAAACGGCGAGGATGCGCCCCATCGATTCCTCAAATTCCTCGTCCGTAGAGTTGTTGAATATCAACAGATCGTCCTCGCTTTCGGGGGTGTCCAATTCGACGGGCACCTCGAAGTTACACCCCGCTATATATTCGTCCCAATGCGCCAGCTTCCAGGTATCGCGGTCGGAATTGCGGGCGATCATCCTCTGACGGCACACCTCCTTGGAAGTGTTCACCCAGATGACGACGAGTTTTGCCCCTTTCGCTAAAAGAGTTTCCCGAAGCTTCTCCATATACGCTTTCTCCCGGATCTCGCGGGTGAAGGGCGCGTTGATGAGCACCTTGTCGTCATAATCGAGCGCTTCCAGCGCCATGCCGACGATGGTTTCGTATTCATAATCGCGGATATATTTTTCAAAGAAGGGCGAACTGCGGTTGTATTCCTCCCCCGCCACGAGAAAAATTTGCTTGGAGAGGGGAATCAGGCTGTCTTTATCGAGATAAACGATATGTCTGAGCCGTTTGGAAAGTTCCTTGGAAATGTACGTTTTTCCGCAGGCGGGCGGCGACGTCACCAATATCAGCTTCTTCATAACTGCGAAAACTCCTTTTTTGTTATTTTCCGCAATTATTATAAAATTTTTCCTTTTTTCAGTCAATCGGATTTTTCGCCCTAAAAAAATCCCGCCAAAGCCGAGCCGTATTCACTTATTTTGCCAGAATCGTTCACCTATCTTGACAAAACTCGTCCTCTCATTCGGGAATCTCCACGTCCACCTTTCTGTCGCGGAAATAATATTCCCTGTCCCGCTGCCCGATCGGACGGAGCACGCGGCAGGGATTGCCCGCCGCCACCACGCCCGCGGGAATATCCTTCGTCACTACGCTGCCCGCCCCGATCACCGTATCGTCCCCGATCGCAATGCCCGGCAGAAGGACGCTGCCCGCCCCGATCCAGACGTTGTTGCCGATATGGACGTCGATGTTGTACTGCATCTGATCCTTTCTCAGCGCGGGCTGAATGGGATGCCCCGCCGTGGCGACGGTAACGTTCGGTCCGAACATGACCCCGTCCCCCACGTAAATCTGTCCGTCGTCCACCAATGTCAGATTGAAATTCGCGTAGACGCCGCTGCCGAAATGCACGTGCTTCCCCGCCCAATTCGCGTGCAGAGGCGGTTCGATATAGCAATTTTCTCCTATTTCCGCGAACATTTCTTTTAAAAGCGCCGCGCGCCTCTCCATTTCGGACGGACGGGTGGCGTTAAATTCATACTGTTTTTCGAGGGCGGCGGTCTGTTCGCGCATGATGGCGTCGTCGCCCGGCATATACAGCCTTCCTTCCTCCATTCTCTTTCTCGATTCTTCCGACGTCATTTCCATTCTTCCTTTCCTCCCCGGCGCCTTCCCGCTGTTCCGCAAGCAAAAATCGCCGTTTGTTTTCTCCCGCTATTGTAACAAATATCCGCCCGGAAGTCAACAAAAAACCGCGTGGCAGCGCATTTTCGGCGCAGCCGCGCGGTTTTCTTCCCAGCGTCTTTTGCTCTTTATCCGTAATTGTGATCGGGATCATAGCCGTTTTTCCACGAGGAGGTGTCGATACCCAGCGCGCCGATCATCTCGACGGCGCCCTCGTGCAGTTTCTTATCGTAACTTTTCAAAAATTGATCGTCGCTGTATTTTCCCGCCACCCAATACTGAAAATACCTCGACATGGTGTTCTGCGTAGCCACGGTGACGCCTGTCGTCCACTGACAGCTCGGCGTGCGCGCAAACTCGCCGCGGATATAGTCCTCTATCTCCGCGGGGATCGCGGTGCCGTAGACCGCGCCCACGTATTCGCCCGCCTTTTCATCCACCATTTTATTGATGTTCTTGGGCGCCGTCAGCCACATCAGATAGAGTTTGGAGGCGAGAAGATGCGCTTCTCCTTTCTGCTCCACCGCCTGTTTGCAGATATTGAAGGATTCGGCGATGGGCGGATTATACGCGCCCTGTCCCGTTTCGAAATCCGCGCAGTAGTCCTTTGAAGTCGCGGAATCCGCAAGCGGCGTGGCAAAAATGCCGTACTCGAATTTTCTCTCCGCGTTGACGTTTTCCGCGCCCAAACGCCACATACCGTCCTCCATCATCGCTACCTTTCCCTGATTCCACAAAGGCTCGTAATCGGTATCCGCCGCGCCCGTCTGCAAGATTTCGTTATATTTGTACTTCACTTCGTTATACAGGGAGAGAATGTTTCCGCGGTTTTGCCCCTGACCGTAGAATACCCCTTCGTATACGGCGCGGAGAAGTTCGTCCTGCGTCATGTAGCCGTTGCCGTCGTAGTCCCATTGTTCCTTGATCTTTTCGGCGTACGTCGGTCCCAGCGAAAATTGAACGTCCCATACGTCGATGTTCGCCTTCGCGTTCAAAGACCAGGGCGCCACCGCGACATATCCCGCGTCCGAAACGGTTTTGCAGACGCTTTTGAACTGCTCCCACGTGCGCGGAATTTCCAGATTCAGCTCGGCAAAGATCTCTTTGTTGTAAAAATAGGCCGTGGCGGTGCCGGGATAGCACATGACGGGAACGGCGACGATATTGCCCGCCGCGTCCGACGTCATATCGCTCGTCCACATATAATCGGGAAACATATCTTTCCAGCGCTCGCTGCCCCGCGTTCCTTCCTCCACAAACAGATTCGGCTCTTCCAGCATCTCGTCGAGATTGATAAACCATCCTCGGTCCGAATACTCCGAGCCGTGCATCATCACGATGTCGGGCGCGTCGGAGGAGGAGATCTGCGTCGTCATCCACTGCGCCCAATCCCCTACGCTCTTTTTCGAATACGCCCATTGCACCCTGACATTGGGGAACATCTCCGTAAATTCGTCCGTAATGTCCTGAATGGAACGGAACACCGTGGGCTGCTGCTCGGTAGGCTCCGTGTTCGTGGTGGGCATCAGACCGTTGATGTCCACGAGGAGGGTGAGCGGCTTTCCGTCGTTGATCAGAATACCGTTCCAGGCGTCTGCGGAAGAAGAGTTCTCCCCGTCTTTGCAGGCGGCGAGATTGAGGCACATCAGCCCTCCCAACACCGCCGCCGTTATTCGTTTCGTCTTTGCGAATTTCATTGTTATCATGACCTCTTATTATAAAATCTATTCGGAGCGCACGCCGCACGCGACATGGTAAACTTGCGCAAGCGGCAAAGGAAGTAAGGAGGCGCGCGGGGACGCGTAAACGCGGCTCTCTATGGCGCGTACAACAGTTTCCAAACCCGTTTTTTCCGTCTGCGCGTCCGTATTCTCCCCCGCCGCAAAAAGGGACGCGCACAGCGGGGAATTGTCCCGTTTGGAAAACGCGTCCGCCGCTTTTTTGAGGAGGAAAAAAGCGCTCTCGTTCAACGCCTTTTCTTCCCGCGCGTTTTCAAAACTTCACCGCCGCGTTCGTCAGACCTTCCACGTAGAACTTATTGGAGAACACGTAAAGCAGGATGAGCGGCACCGAGGAGATGAGATAGCCCGCGAAAAGAGTGGGATAGCTGCCCGTATTGGCGGACAAAAATTCCTTTTTGATGGCGGCGGCGATCGTCAGTTTACTTGCGTCGGAGGGAATGGCGATCATGGGCCAGATATAGTCGTTCCACGCCCCCGAAAGCTGCATGATGGCGAGCGTCGTCAAAATGGGCACGGACAGAGGCAGACAAATTTTCGTATAGCACACGAAATCCCCCGCGCCGTCTATCTTCGCCGCTTCGAAGATACTCTCATTAAGCCCCTCGAAAAAGCCGCGGAGCAAAAATACGCCGAACACCGAGCCGCCCGTGATGATGGGCAGAATCAAAATGAGATAGGAATCCGTGCCGACCAGTTTTTTATAGAGCATGAAGCTAGGCACGAGAGTCATGATGGCGGGCAGCATCATCAGCCCGATCACCATGGCGTACAGCGCGTTTTTGAGATAGAATTTCATGCGGGCGAACGCATACGCGGCCAGGGAAGACACCGCGAGCATCCCGAGCGTTCCCGCGCCGCCGACGAAAATGGTGTTGAGAATATAGACGTCCAATTCCTTGGCGGCATAAAATACGTTTTCGAAATTGAGCGGGAGCGTGGGATACCACTTGGTGAGATTGAACTGCGCCGTGCTCTTGAACGAGCACCACACCGCCATGAAAAGAGGATATACCATGAGGCACAACAACAGGAGCAAAATGACGTGAGCGAATACCTGCCCCCAGCGAATTTTTATTTTCATTGCGCGTTTTCCCCCTTTTTCCCTATCTTAAAAGAAAGGAGCGTAAAGATCATGATGACGACGAAGAGGAAAGTGCCGATAGCGCTTGCGAAGCCCATACGCCCCGACTGAAACGCCGCCTGATACATATAGTATCCGGGCACCATGGTGTCGTAACCGGGTCCCCCGTCCGTCAGCAGGAACTGCACCGAATAATCCTGAATGCCGCCGATCAGTCCGTTGATGAGGAAGAAGCGCATCTGTCCCGCGATCTGCGGCAGGTCGATGTTCCAGATGATCTGAAAGGTCCCCGCCCCGTCCAGCCGCGCGCTTTCCCTCGCCTCGGCGGAAACGGCGTTCAGTCCCGATATGTAAATGAGCACATTGGTGCCGCCGATCCACGGAAATCCCATGAAAATAATGGCGGGAATGACGGTGTTCGAATTATGCAGCCAGTCCACCGGCTCGCCGCCCACCATCTGCCAGATCGCCGTCAGGATGCCGAAGTTCGGGTCGTAGATATAGTCCCAGATGAGGGTCACGACCACGCCGGGGGCGACCATGGGAATGAGCACCCAGAGCCGATACGCCGATTTTGCCTTTTCGCTGCGGAGATTGAAGATGAGTTCCGCGACGATGAGGGGCACCGCGATGCCGATGAGAAGTTTGGGGATCATGATCTTCAAAAGCGTCGCGCAGGAGGGCCAGAATACCTGCGTATCGGAAAGAAATTCCCTATAATTTTTCCAGCCGATAAAGGCGGATTCCCCCGAGTCCTTCCAATCGAAAAAGGAATGATAAATACCGCTCAGCGCGGGATAATAGGAAAATGTGAGCAGAAAGAAGAAGAGGGGCAGCAAAAACAGATACGCCTTTCTCGACGCGTACAGCTTTTTCCCGACGTTCTTCAAAACGGGGAATTTACCGTTCCCCTTGGCGGAGCGATCCCCCGCCGCGTTCGTCGTTACGGTTTCGTTTTCCATGCGTCAATCCTCCTTTCCCGTGTCGATGTCGTAAAAAATATCGTCCGTCGTCATGCCCGATCCCGAACCGCCCTCGCCCGCCGCCATGGACAGCGTATAGCTCGCCTCGGCGGGCACAAAGACGAAGAGGGAATTATCCTCGTCCCGCACCGTCAGAACGACGGGCGTCACCTTCCCCGTTCCCGCCCGATAGCAGCGATAATCCACCGTCACGCAGCCCTCGCCGTCCGTATCCGTGCGTTCGAGGACGTTGCGGTTTGTCTTGATATAGAGGGTATGTCCCTGCACGGGCTTGCCGCCGTGCGTCACCCGAACGACAAACCGCACTTTCGTACTGCCGTCCGCGATCCCCCAATCGGCGGGCACCTCGCCCGCCTCCGTCACAGGTTCGCCCGATTCCGTCAATCTGACGACGGATACGAACTCGATTTTATACGTCAGGGAAATCGCAAAGTCTATCAGGGCGCCGACGCACAGCACAGCGACGATACAGCCGATGACGATGAGCTTTTTCACCGCACTTTTCATTCCTTTTCCTCCGTCATGAAATATTTTATCCAGATCGGCGTCTTGCCCGAATATTCCACTTCCACCCGCTTTTCTCCGTCCAGGGGGAAATACAGCCAGGATATGCCGCTCCAAATACAGGTATCCACAGCCGAAACGAGCGGCTTGCCGTCCGCCGTCACTTTCAGTCCCTCGGGATAGCCGCGCGCCGTGCGCAGAGGAGCTGTGCCGTCCATCGTAAAGGTAAGTTGCAGGGAGGTCTTTCCCTCCGTGTCGAAGATCAGCGTTTCACCGCGGCAGACCGCCGTTTTGTCGAAGCTCTTTTCCCGCGGCAGAAGCGTCCATTTGACGAGGAGAAATCCGTTTGCGGAAAGTTCCAAAGGATAGGCGGAATAGGCTTCTTCCGCCTCCGATTCAAGGTCGTCCGCCCCTTTGTCCGCCCCGCGCGTGAGTTCTCCGTCGCAGATCAGCGTTTCTATTTTCAGGCGGCAATTTTTCCAAGCGGGCAGCGCGAGCAGACATTTTTCCGCGCGGGAAGAAGGATTCAGCGCCACCGCGTATCCCGAAGCGCCCCCGTCCGCAGCGTAGCCGTAGATCTCCCCTTTCCGCGCGTCGCCGAGGATAAAGTCCGTTTCGTATCCCCCGCGGAGGATCTCCTCGTAAACGCCGTCCACGAAGGAAAAATAGCGGAGGTCGTCCTCGTCCAGCCCGGATACGTCCCCGTATAGATGCACCTTCCCGCCGCCGCGCATGACGTCCATGAGCACACCCTGCCGGAAAAGTTTTTTCCCGAGTCCGTAGATGGTCGAGGTGCTTCCCATCATCGTGCCGTGGTCGTCGATCGCCGAGAACGGCATGGACGCTTCGCGGAAATTGCGGATCATCGCGTCCGTATAATAGACGAGGGAATGAGAAAAGTCCCCGCAGGAAATTTCGCTTGGCCGCGGATCGCCGCAGTAGAGATAATCGACGTATTCGCACCAGTAGGGAGAAATCGCGTAGCCTTTGCGCTCCTGCACGCTCCCTATCCAATCCAGCTCCGTCGTCCAGCCGTTATAGCAGAGGATTTTTAAGTCGGGCTGCAACGCCTTTAATTTCCCGATCATGCGGATAAAATTGCCGACGCTCTTTTCCTTGGACTCGGTGTGTTCCACGGAATGTCCGTGATCCGGATTCGCGCACTCGAAATAAGCGAAATCCAGCTTGATCATGCGCACGCCGTGCCTTTGGATGTGATGGCTCAGCGCTTCCGTCATCGCCTCCGCCACGTCGTCGCAGGCGAAGCACAGAGCGCCGCTTTCCAATAAGGCGTCGTATTTTTCCATCCCTTTCCAATGGGCGTGAATGCAGTTTAAATCGAACCAGAGGCCGTATTTCATGCCCTTTTGTTCGAGCTGTTTCAACACCGTTTCCACGCCGTGGGGGAAAGTGCTCTTTTTAAAGCGGATATACGGCTGATTTTCCTCAAACCAATAGGCGTCCATGAGATAATAATCGAATTTCACGCCCGATTTTTCCGAGAGCGCGGCGATCCGTTCGATATTTTCCAAAGTCATGATCTCCGTGAGGTTGATGTGGTCCGTGAGGTCGTCGTGCAGTCCCCAATCGCAATAGATGCGCAGCGGCTGCCGATCGCCCGACCGCACCGACTTTTTTCGGATATAGGCCTCGAAGGAACGGGAAAGATCTCCGAAAGCGCCGAATCCGTAGACGACGGGCAGGGACTCGAAGCGGGAAGTTTTTTCAAAGGGCGCCTGCGTAAAACAGAGGGTATCGCCTTCGAAACGATTGCTTGCCGCGGGAAATTCTATGCCGCACCACATTTCCTTTCCGACGAATACGGGCTGTCCCTCCCCGCCCCGCGACAAAGCCCTGTTGACCGTCCGATTTTCGAGCGCGGCGCGCTTGATATAAAACGGGAGAGGCGCAGAAACGAGGATTCGTTTTTCAAAGGTTTCTTCCCGCGCCGTATACGTCACTTCGACGAGGAGATTTTCGCCCCGATAAGTAAGGGTCAGTTTTTTCCCTTCCCCGTCCTTTTTCAGTCCGCAAAACCCGAATGCCCCCGCGGGCAGAATATGCGTTTTGCCCTCCCTTTCGAGGTAGAGGACGAATTCGTCCCCGCCCGACAAGACGGCGGCTTCGCTCGTGCGGCGGTTGACAAAAACCACCTGTCCCGCTTCATAGAGCAGACTTCCGTAAAAATTTCTCAATTCAATCGTTTCCATCTTTCTCTTCTTTCTTCTTGTTTTTTATTACCGATTTTCGGATGACGAGCTCGCAGGGAACCATCACCCGTACGGGAAATTTTCTCTTATAATTGATCCGTTCCAAGAGGAGATCCGTCACCAGCCTGCCGATCTCCTCTTTGTAGATCCGCACCGTCGTCAGGGGCACGCGGCTGTAATTGGATTTCAAAATGTCGTCGTGTCCTGTCACGGATACGTCCTCGGGCACTCGATACCCGCCGTCCAAAAGCGCGTTCATGGTCCCTATCGCCATTTCGTCGTTCATGCAGCAGATGACTTTCGGCGGCGGCGATTCGGATAATTTTTCCCTGATCGCGTCGTAAGCTTTCTGAGATTCGTTGAGCGCGTTGAAAAAATATTTTTCGTTGATGTGCAAAGAAATTTCGGAAGCGTAACGCACGATGGCGTCGATGCGCTTCTGATCCCCGCCCGTCACCAATCCCGCCTCCGTATACCCGCAGCTTTTGACATAATCGAGCATCCCGTTCATCGTGGAACACATATCGCTGCCCACAAAATCCGCGTTTTCGATAAAGCTGCCGTAAATGCTCGATAAGTATTTCGTCTGCGTGGAGAGATAAGAAGCGAGGTCGTCGGGAATTTCCCCGAACAGGATCAGTCCGTCCAATTTCTTTTCGCACAAAGGCATATTGCGCCGATACAGCTGCGCTACTTCGTCGATATAGAAACGATACACCTGATACTCCGCGTCCGTCAAAATGGTGGTGATCCCCTCGATGATACGGTCGAAATAGGCGTTCATTTTCAGCACCGCGCCCTTATAGGTGACATAGCCGATGCGGATGTCCTTTTTCGCCTTTAAAGAATTGTTTGCGAGCAGCCGCGCGTGATAGTCGGGAATATACGCCGTACGCTCTATCTCCTTCAACACTTTCGCCCGCGTTTCGGGTCGGCAGCGGAGAGTGGAATCTTCGTTGATGATCCTCGAAACCAACGCAATCGACACCCCGCACGCGTCCGCAATATCCTGAATCGTCCGTTTCACCTTCTTCTCTCCTTGCCAATTTTTCTTTCGTCTTTCCCCTGCCCCTTCCCTTTCACTTTTTTAAAGGGTTTCGGCACACCGTTTTTTCCCATGCGCCTCACGCCGGCGTTTCTTCCGTCGTCCCGTCGGGCAGATAGACGGCCAAGGCGCACTTTTTGCCTATCCCGTTTGCCGCTTCCGATACCGCGCAGCGTCTTATTTCTCCCCGCTCGCGTTCAGATCGCCGTAAACGGGAAGGAGAATCGCAGACGGTAAACGCCCTTTTTCTAAAATCGAAAAATCCGCTTCGCCTTTCGCCTCGAATAAGACGGCAGGCGCACAGATCCATCCCCTTTTACTCTCGTAAATACGCGCACATCCCGTTCGGCTTGCGTCGGACGCGGACGCGATTTTTACGCAGGGGCAAAGGGCGGGTGAAAACAGAACGCCTGCGATAAAAAGCAAACCGACCTTAACTCTCTCCTTCACCCTTTTTCCTCTTATCGAAATCGGGGAACGACCGTTTTCTATTCACGGCAAAGACGGTCGTTCCCCTTTTTCTCAGAATGTTTCCTTAAAGAACGTCATTGTTAAAATCATTTTCTAAGTTTACTTTTTTCTTCTCTTCAATCCTATCGCCAAAACGCCCGCGGCGGCAAGAATAGAAACGGCGCCGATGCCCAGCGCGCTGCCGCAGCCGTCGCTCGAAACGGAGGTCCCGCTCGATGCGCTGTCCGCGGAAGACGAATCGACGGGCGCAGTCGAACTGCTCTCCGAACTCGACGAATCGGGAATATCGCTCGACGAGGAAGAAGAACTCTCCATCGCTTCTTGTCTGCTGATGGTGCTGAAATCGATCAGCGAGGAATAAGCGATCGCGTCGTCGTTCGCGTCGTAAGCGACGATCTGCACCGCGTAATCGGTCTTTTCGGAAAGTCCCGAGATCAGCTCTTTATAGCTTGCGTCGCCCGAATAAATGGGACCTTCGATGGACAGATGGGTGTACGCCTCTTCGCTGCCTTCGGGATTTACCCCGTAAACATACATCTTATAGGTTTCGGCGCCTTCAAATTCGTTCCAGTTGACGTTTACTTTGTTATAGGAAATATCGCTCGCGGTGCCCGCGAAGCCTTCGGTCGGCGTCTGAGGGCGAATGGTCGTATCGGCGGGCGCGCCGAACGTGACGATCTGATCGAAATAGATGGTATGCGTATAGTCACTGTCCGCCCATGTTTCCGCACTGCCTCTCGAATCGCGGTGTTTTACGCAAAGACGAACGGTTTTTCCCTCCCCGTAAATAGTGGGAAGATAGAAACCCTGACTGAACGTATATACGCCGGGCGTCCATTTTAAAGGCTCCGCAGCGGTCGTTTTCTGTTCAAGGAGGGAAGGATTGCCTAAATCGTTATGCTTATCCGCAAGCCAATTCTCATAATTCCCCCTCGATTCATAATAAGTGTCCTCGGTGCCGAGATAGATATATAATCCGTCCGCATTGGTATGCGTGGTGGGATCGTCTACTTCAATACGGTAGAAAATATTTTCGGCGGCCGTATAAATTTTTATGGTGCCCGTCGCGCCCGTTTCCGTTGCGTTGTTTGCGATCAGGTCATAGGCGGTCGCCTTTTCCCAGTCGCTTTCCGTGGGCTGAGAGGGAAGATCGGTGACGACGATTTTCAAATCGGGATTTTCGGGCGCGGGCACAGGTTCCGCCGAAGAGCTTTCCGAAGACGACTCAAAGGGACTGTCCGAAGAAGCGGAATCCGACGCCGTATCCGAAGAAGTTTCCCCGGAACTGTCGCCGCCTTCGGGAACTTCGCCGAGATAAAGCTTTCCGCTATAAGTAGTGGCTTCGCCCGATCCCCAGTCGCCGTCTGCCGTCGTAACGTCCTGATGGGTAAACGCCACGTCGACAGCCGCGCCCAGCGCGTAACAATCGCCCAAATTCATGCCGATGGTGACCACATAAGAAGTCGTCGCGTCGTCATACGCCATCTCCGTTTGAACGTTAGGTCCAAAACCGTAGCTTCCCGTCAGCCAGGGGTCATAGTTTCCCTGTATATCCGCCGTCGTTCCTCCGACGGTGATCTTATAGGCGATTCTGTCTTTCCCCGTAAATTTAGTGGTATCTGTCACTATCATACGGAAATACAAATTCGTGCCCACTGTAGCGAGCTTGACGCTGCCCGTATTCGCACCCGTCATCGCGTGTTCATACGCGGTATTCCATTCCGTTTCGGTCACGAAGCCTTTATCGCCTCCGCCCGTCACGGCTTTGATTACCTTTTCGTCCGTTCCCGCCTCCGCGGAAACGCCTAAGGCGACGATACCCGCCAGACCGCTGAAAGCCATCGCGCCGGAAAGAGCCAACGCTGCAAATTTTTTCTTCATTTTTCTTTCTCCTTATCTTTCGGCTGACGCCGAATTATTTTTTATCAGTTTCCTTTGCGGAAGAATACCTCTCCCGCCTTATGGATGTCGTACGAAGCGTGGCAGTCGTTCCAGGCGAGCAGCGATTTGAAATCGTTGCTGTCCCGATTGTCGTATACGTAGCAATCGAAGCCGAAAGAGTCGTATGCCTCCTGCGTCGTTTTAAACCGCCAGGGGATCATGACCTCTACCCTGTATCCGTCGTTTGTCGTTTTCACGATTGCCTGTATTCCCGAAAGTTCCTCGCTGTCCCCGTCGGTCGCCGAAATCTTACCGCTGCGGCAGACCTCGACGTTCGTAATCTCCTCAGGCACAGAAGCGAAGCGTTTTTCGTCCAGCAGGAGATACACCATATCGCTGTCGTGCGCGATTTTATCCTTTACGTCGACAAAGAGATACAGCGCTTCTTTCGTATAAGTCATGTACGCCTTCGCCGTCGTTTCGCCGGGCACCGCACGATAGTCGGACACGGCGCGGTCTATTTCCAGCGACTCCGCGCGATCGTACAGCGCGTCCTTCTCGCCGTCTATTACGGGCGCCGACTCCGAGAGGGAAACGCCCTGCAATCTCTCCTCGTATTCCTCGTGCGCCGCGCGGTAAACCTCTATCGTTTCCTCCAAATACACCCTGCCGTTAGGAAGCACCTGTCGGCGATTGGCGTATTGGCTGACGTTAAAAGCGGCGATATGAATATCCCATGTCGCGGAATACTGCCGCCAATCGTTTCCCGCATCCGCCATGCGCCCTTCCATATAGGCGACGTAAGCGGTGTAATCGCTTACCTGCCCCATGCCGTTGCCCACGAAATCGGGATAGCCGCGCACGAAGCCTCCGCCTTTGGAAAGAATATTTTTATTGTTCGACGCTTCCGTAAAATTGGAGTACGTAAATTTGACGCCGTCCTCCGATTCCATATAATACACGCGGGAGATCGTTCCCGTCGTATACTCGTAAGCCATCATAAACTTTTCGGTCAGCGTATTGTATTTCACGCCGCTGCCCGCCCGCGTAAACACCTCCCTTCCTTCACCGAAATGGATCCCGTCCTTGGAAGTGAACACATACATTCTGTCCCCCGCTTCGAGGGAATACGTACAATATAAGTAATAGGTGCCGTCCTTATAGAGCGCGGAGGGCTGACCGATGCCGTAATAGCCATAGCCGCTTCCGCCTGCGAGTTGACTCTTATCCCAACTGTCCGCCATTTGCTCGTCCGTCATGCGGATGACGGGATACGGCTCCCTGCCCCCGTCTTCGCCCTTCCATATCTCCCAGGAGATACCGTCGTCGGAAGTCGCCATCAGCACGTTGTTGTCAAATTCTTTGTATCCCGCCAGCGTCGCGGGCGCCTCGAAATACATGGTATATTTGCCGTCTATTTTGAGGACGGTGGGTTTTCCGACGTGCATTTTGATCCACGTCGAATCCTCCGTCACCGTCATCAGCTTCTGCGCCGAATGCCAATTTTTCAAATCGCTGCTCTCGGCGTACCAAATGGTGTCGTACCCCGAATTGCGGCACCACCACATCTTATAGATCTTTTCTTCCTCGTCGTAAAGGATGCTCTGTCCCCAATCGTATTTGTCGTCGTAAGGGTAAGCGTCCAAAAGACAATCCCCGAGATCTGTCACGGCAAATTGCTCTCCCGCCCACGAGGACGGATCGCCGAAGTCATAATTTTCCGCCAGCGTCATGTCCTTTTCCCCGCCCGACGAAACATTGCCGCCCGAATCGCTCTCCTGCCGGGAATCCGAAGGGAAAGAGCTGCCCGAAGAAGCGGAAGTTCCTCCTCCGCAGCCCGCGAAAAACGCGAGCAGCAGAGTCATCGCCGCCAGGGAAAGTTTCCTCATCTTATACATGGTATCCCCCTTTTCGTCAAGCCTTCACAAGATATACGTCGCCCATTCCTTCCACATAGCGGAAAGAATCGCCTGTATTGTAGCTCCATACCACGATGGCCTCTCTTCCGACGCCGGCGCCCATGCAATCGTTGATTTGGAAATCCATGCCGATGCAGGCGCCTTCCTCGATGTATTCCTCCGCCATCTCGAACCATTCTATTCTCAGTTCCACCGCGTATCCGTACTCCGTCCTTCTGACGCGGTGCCTCGCGGCGGGGAATTCGGACGTGAGATCGTATTCGTCGCTGCCCTTTATCATGAAATCGGTATTGTTCGACCCCGTACACACCATATATTGCTCGATGCCGTACGCCTGCCCGACTCCTTCGCCGTGGTCGTTAGGCGCGTCGATGAAGAGATCGAAGCTGTCGCGCATATATCCCATGGCGGGCGAAGTGATCTTATAGGAATTGTCGATTGCGTCGTCGTAGACTCTCGCATAGACGTAAAGGTTGTTCTCGTTCCACGCCAGATAGACTTCCGCCCAGGAATCGGTGAGATTGCTGCCGTAGCCGTAGACGGGGCGGACCACCTCTATTCTCGTCGCCTTGTCGTAGGCCGCATCCTTCTCGCCGTCTATGGAAATCTCCCCTTCCGCCGCATAGACCGCGTCCGCAGTCACTTTGGAGTAGCTGTTCTGACGGTCGCGGTAGCCCTTCAAATTTTCTTCCGTCGCCGCACCGCCGTTGGGAAGCGTGATCATTCTGCCCGCAAACTCTCTCGGCTCCACCGCGTGAATATAGCCGTCCCAGGTAGTGTAGCCCGCGCGCCAGTCGCTCGTCGTGGATTTTTTGCCCTGCAAATGAATGGTGTAGAACGTTTCCGTGTCGATGAGCCCGTGGGCGTTTTTGACAAATTCATAGAAGCCGGTCTGAATGGTCGTCGTGTCGTAGTCATAATATTTGTAGGTTTGATGCCCTGTAAAATCCAGCGTGTCGCTCTCCCAAATTTCGCCCGTCCCGGCAGCCATGTATTTGCCGGTCAGCGTGTTGTAGGTGACGCCCATGCCGTTGCCCGGAGAGAGTTTTTTATGCGTGCCCGTCAGACCGAAATGAATGCCGTCCTCCGAGGTGGCGACGCGGATCTCCGCGATATTTTGAGAATAAATGACGTAGCAATAGGTCAGATAAAACAGTCCGTCCTTATAGAAAACGGACGGCTGCCCGGCGCCGTAATCCTTGTCGTTGAAGTTGCCCATGAGCTCTTCGGGCATGGCGACGACGGGCTGCGGCTGCCCTTTATCGTCCGAATAAAATTCCCAGTCTATTCCGTCTTTCGAGGTGGCAAGCATCACCTGATTATCCCATTCGAGGACGGTTTGGGTAATATCGGGGTCCTCCGTCGCGGGGGCTTCGAAATACATATAATAGGTGTCGCCCACATGGATGACGGAAGGCTTCCCGAGCATTCCCTTGATATTGTCGAACTTCTCGACGTTGAGGGAATTGGGGGACAGGGAAATCACCCTCTGCACGTTCGTCCAATTTTTGAGATCGACGCTTTCCGCATAGAAAACGGCGTCGTACACGGCGGGACGCACCCACCACATTTTGTATTTTCCGTCCTCTTTGATCACCGAATGTCCCCAATCGTACACGTTGTCGTCTATGACGTCCTGTAAATAGACGTGTCCGAGATCCTTGGAAACGTAAGCGTCCCCCGCCCATGCGGACGAATCGCCGTAGTCGTACTCCTTGTCCACGACTTCCGCCGTAGGCATCTCCTGCTTTTTGCGGGGCGTATAGACGATCTCTCCGTTCCCGCCGCCTGCCGACGAATTTTCGTCCGAAGACGAATCGGACGAGTCCTGCGTGCCGCTTTGCGACTCTTGGGAGCTTTCGCTCTGCCCTCCGCCCGAAGAATCATCCGGCTTTCCGCAGGCCGCGGCGCCGAACGCGAGAAGCAGCGATAACGCCAAGCTGAACAATTTTGCCGATTTTTTCATGAAACCTTCCTCCTGTCATCTTTTCCGATTTATTTGCCGATCTTTCTATTTTTTGCCTTCCCGTAAAATGCGCTCAAAGATTCCCGATAAGCTTTGTTTTACTTTGAGCAAAACAAAACGGGTACCCTTTCAACCGCGCGCATCAAACGTAAAGCATATTTTTTACAGTGTGGACGTCCTTTGCAGCGTCTACTTTTTATCGTTGTTCTTCTTCCTCTTCGAGGCTAAAATTCCCAATGCGGTCAATCCCCCGACGATTCCCGCGGACGCGCCCAAAGCGCTGCCGCAGCCATTCGAATCACTGCCTTCCGACGCGTTTTCGCTTTGAGAAGCGCCTCCCGCGGAGGAGCTTTGCGAACTCTGCGCGCCGCCCGAAGAATCGGAGTCGCCGCCAGAAGAATCTTCCTCCCCGGGCTTTCCGTAGTCGCTGATTTCCAGCGTCTTCAAAAGGGTCTGCGCATAGACGCGGGCGAGATAGTCATTGGCGTGATTGACGTTGTTGCCCGTCATATCCGCGTAGCGCTTCGCTTCCAAAAGCCCCGCATGGACGCCCGTCACGTCCACGGCGGCGATTCCCTGCGTTTCGTATTCTTTCAACGCCCCGTAAAAATAAGCCTGATTTCCGTAAAACGTATAGGCGTCGCGATTGGGCAGCATAGGCGCCACCAAGAGAATATCGGCGTCCTCGTATTTGCTTTTCAGTCCCTTGGCCATTCTCTGCATATTGCGGGCATAGCTCTCGGCGTCGCGCACGGTATCGTTCATGCCGAAAGCGAGAATTGCCAGGTCTATGTCTTCGTATTTGTCGAGCACGCCGCCGCGCAGATTGGAGAGTCCCCAGGCGGAATCGGTGCCGCCCACGGAAGCGTTGTAGACGTTGACGGTTTCTATCCCGTACAGGCTCTTTAATCCTGCGGCGAAGAGTTCGGGATAAATAGGCATATTGGGAGAAACGTGAATGGAGGGATGCCCCGACGAATTGGCGCCCGTGGAAATGGAGTCGCCGTAAACGAGGAGGTTCAGCGTATCCCCTTCCAGCTTTTGCAGCGTCCTTTCCAAAAGCCTCCCTTTCCCTTCGGGGACGTATCCCGCATAGCCTTCCGCGTGCGTATAGGTCACGACGATCTGTTTCGAATGAAACCAGCTCCCTTCCTTCCACAGTACGTAACCGCCGTTTCTGTCCTCGAATCCCGAAGTGCCCGTAGCCGGGTGAAATTCGGAATAAGTAAGAACGGGGATCGCCCCGTCCTTTTTGATGACGAGCTTACCGTCCCTGACGGAATAATCTTTTTCCGCTTCATAGGCGACCAGCAAAGACGCGCTTTTGACGGAAACGATTTCCCCGATCGGATACAAGAGGGAAACGGGCGCAAGACTCCCGTCCTCTTCCTCCACCGCCAAAACGGATTCCTGATAAGAAACGTTCCCCTCCCAAACGGGGGCAAGAATTTCCTCCGTCGAAAACAATTCGCTCGCCGAAGCCTTCTTTTTGCCGACGTTTCCATACCCCGCGCACATTCCCAAAACCAAAGCGAAAACCGTGGCGGCGGCTATCGTTTTTTTCCATTTCATTCTCTTTCTTCCTCCCCGCAGAGCGCCTTTTAAAACGAGCTGAAAACGCGCGTTTTCAGCCGAATGACGTGTGTAGTATAACATTGAGATTTTCACTTGTCAATATGAAAGTCAGGTAAAACGCTTTACCAATTTCTGCCTGCCTCAATCCCTTTTGTTGCCTGAGGATAAAGCGTTTTACTAAAAAACGGCTTGCGCGATTAAAAAAAATATGCTACACTTGAAAAGAATAAGCTTTTCGAAGGAGCATTTTTAATCATGTATAAGAGCATTCGTCCGGGAAGGACGTGGTATGACGCAGAAGGAAAGAGGATCCAGGCGCACGGCGGCTCCCTCCTTTACGCGGAGGGAAAGTTCTGGTGGTACGGCGAAAATAAAGAAGGGATTACGGGGCGGGCAACGGGCGCCCCCTGTCCCTTCTGGCATCACGGCGTCAAGCTCTATTCCTCTTCCGATCTCTATAACTGGACGGACGAGGGCTTTGCGATGAAGGAGAGCGGGGACAAAAACAACCCCTTTCATCCCGCCAATATCATGGACAGACCGCACATTCTCTTCAACAAAAAGACGAACAGATACGTCCTTTGGGCAAAGACGGCAAGGGGGGATTTCTCCAACGCCGCTTTTTCCGTCTGTATCGGAAAAGACCTGCATTCTTTTGAATTCGTGAGAGAAATTGTCCCTTCTCCCCATCACGCGGGCGATTTCGACTTGTTCGAGGCGGACGGCAAAGCGTATATCGTCTACGAAAATCCGCACTCGGAAACGATATGCAGAGAGTTGACCGAAGACTATGCGAATTTGACGGACAACTACACCTCGCATTTGCAGGCGGAATGTCCGCCCTATGTACGGGAAGCGCCCGCGTATTTCGAAAGGCGCGGAAGGCGGTATCTCCTCACCTCGGGTACGACGGGATATTATCCCAATCCCTCGCGGCTCGACGAGGTGAGCAGCATTCACGGAGAATGGCTCTGCCTCGGGAATCCCTGCGCGGGGGATACGGGGCGCAATTCTTTCCACGCGCAATTTTCCTCCGTTTTCAAGCACCCGTTCGTCGAAGATTTGTATATCGCACTCGGGGACAGGTGGCTGACGGATTTGACGATAGATCTGCCGAATATGGAAGAAGTCTTTTACGGTCTGTTTTCAAAAAACGCCCCGAAGGTGATGGAAAGCGCCGAACTTTCCACGCTGACGGACGAAAACACGAGCGAAGCGGATTACGTATGGCTGCCCGTCCGTTTCCGTTCCGACGGCACGCCCTATCTCGAATGGACGAGGGAATGGACGATTCCCGAAAATAGAAAAGAATAATTCGTATTCTCTCCCTTACCGTCCCCCTTCCCAAACCTTTATGCGCCCTGCTTCCCTTTTTCCTTCTACGCTTTATGCGCCCTGTTGCCGCCTTTCCGCCTTCCAATTTTATCCGCCGAATCCCCCTTTCTCCGCGCCTTGCCCTTTTTGCAAGCTCTTTTCAATTTTATTTCACCGCATTTTTTGTATCTCCTTTTCGGTTTGCGCCGCGATTTTTATACGCGGTCCGGGGGATACGAGGTCGGCGATCACCCCTTTGTCGCGCCCGGCGAAACTCATATCCGTCGCTTGTCCTGTCGACAGTGATTTTTGTCCGCGCAGGATATCTCTTCAAATCGTATTCCCTTTTTGTTTAAAAAAATCTTGCGCTCGCCTTTGTCCCCTTCGGCGCCCTTTCTGTCCACAAAAAAAGACTCGGAATTATCCGGGTCTTTTTTCTATCCTTGCCTTTCAGTCTTTGTCCGAGAATCGCCACGTCACCGAATGGACAGCTTTTTCTCCCGCCTTTAAAACGCGGAATTTTTTTTCGGGCATAGGCGTCGTAACGGGTTCAAGCCCCACGACGTAATCCCCGCAAGCCATACTTTTCCATTCCAAAAGATACGGAAACTCGACGGGATCAAATTGCAGCGCGACGGAAAAATTTTTATTTTTCAAACGCGCTTTCACGCCGCCGCCCGCACGAAGGTCGTGACGGTACACCTCCTCCGCGCGCCCCGCGGTCGGGGCTTCGAATTTCAGGCATCGGGAGAGGTCATAGGCGTCCGAAATGCCCGCCGTGCGCTCCGCGTCCACGAATAGCTCGGCATTTTCGTCCAAAAGGGGATAGCCGAGGTTTGTGTGATACATGAGCATATACCCCTCTTCCTCATACCCCTCGTTGACGATTTCATCCTTCACCGTCACTTCGTCGCCGAGGTAACGAAGGCGGATCTCCCGCCGCAGGACCAACTTTTGTCCGAACAGGGCGGTAAATTTCATCGTCCCCTTTAAAGCGAGGCAATATTCTCCGTCCGCTTCTTCCGTTTCCACGCGCACGTTTTCCGCGGGAAGATAGGAAACGCTGCCGTGCTGCGGCAGTACGCGCCCGCCCACGCTCTCCGGAGCGCCGATATTGTCCAGACCGCACGTATACATAAACCCCGCGTCGAAGCTGTTTAAAAAACCGTATGGCGCCGTTTCCGTAAGCCGCGGAGAAACCAGCCCGTTTTTGGAAATATAAGAAACGGGCACGCCCTTATAAAACAGGCGGAAAATATCCATGCACCGATCGAGGAGCACCGTCAGATCGAGCTTGCCGTTATACAGGCGAACGGCGTCCACGCCCTTGGCCTTTCCCTCGGAAAAAGTAAATCGCTCGGCGCCGCAAAGCGAGGACGGATCGGCGACGTATTGCGTCTTCATGCGCTCATTCCCTCCCCGAAAAGATTTTCAGCGTCGAGAGGGCGTTTTCCCGCATCGCTTCCTGCGCGCAGAGAGCGAGGTCGTGATAAAATCCCGAAGCCGACTTTTCCGTCTGCGCCTTCGCCGCCGCATATCCCGCATACGACATATACGTGTAATAATTGATCTTGTCGATGCCGCGGCGGATCACCTCGCGGTATTCCCCGTGAGAGATACCGCTGCCTCCGTGCATGACCAGAGGAATATCCGTGCGCTTCCGCACCTCGGTGATGACGTCCATATTCAGCACGGGTCTGACCTTATAAATGCCGTGCGCGGTCCCGAATGCGATCGCCAAAGCGTCCACGCCCGTCTTTTCGAGATACCCCTCTACGAGGTCGGGGTCGGTATACAGATCCTCGGGCCTTTCCGCCGCGGCTTCGCCGCCCGAGGCGCCGCCCTCCCGCTGCGGCAGTCTGCCCAGCTCCGCTTCCACGTCCACGCCGTGCGCGTGCGCGTAGAGCGCCACTTCCCGCGTGCCCGCGGCGTTTTCCTCGTACGCCAACGTCGAATAATCGATCATCACCGACGTAAAGCCCAGCCCGATCGCCTTTTTGCAGTATTCGAAATCCTCGCCGTGATCGAGATGAACGCATACCTGCCCCCTCGACGCCTTGGCGAGCTCCACCATCACGCGCCCGATTTTATCGAGCGGAGAAACGCTTTCGTGGCATTGCGCGTGCGCGATGATAACGGGCACGTCGAGCGTTTCCGCCGCGTCCAAAACCGCCAGCAGACATTCGAGATTGGGCGTATTGAAACTTCCTATCGCGATTTTTCTCTTTCGCCCTTCCGCGATGACATCCTTTAAACTCGCTAACATAACTCACTCCTCGATATTGACGATATCATAGCCCAAATAGGTGGAAAACGCCTCTTCGAGCACGTTTTTCATGTGTCCCATGCCGACGGTGGTATGGTGTTTGAATCCGCCCCTGGCGAGCCGCAGGAGTTTGTTTTGCAGATCGGGAATCTGAGCGACGCCGCCGCAGCCGAAATATCCTTCCTCGATCGGCTCTCCCGTAAACTTCGCTTCGCTGGCGTATACTTTGAGTTTTCCGTTCTCCGTAAAGCAATTGGAAAAAGTCATGTCGAACGCCGCAATTCTGCCCTCGTTGCTGCCCCAGCCGCTGCCGGGGTCCCCTTTGGCGAACATCTTGTGCTCGGTGACGGTTCCCCTGCCCGCCATCAGCGTCTGCGCGACGGGACCGCAATGGAAGAGAATCACTTTATTTTCGTCCTCGCCGTAATTGTTGTTCCAGTCCAGGCAGGCGGTAGGCTTGCCCGAAGCGAGATTCATCGCCCGCATCGTAATGGCGGAGCAAAGATCGATCTCGCAGGAGGCGACGATGCCGCGGTCGTTGAGTTCGGAGAGTAAGACGCACGGACAGACGCGCAGGATGGTTTCCATCTCGTTCCAGCAGCGGAGCGTGACGGCGTCGAGGCGATAGGTTTCTATATATTCGTCGATGACGACGGAAATTTTTGCCAGCGTGTATTTGTTCTTTTCGGGCACTTTCGAAAAATCGGCGTAATTTTCGAGGCGCTTCACCTTTTCGATCACGGCTTTCTCGTCGTCCTTTTTGTTCTGCACCGCAAAGATCAACTCGGACAGGTCGAAACTTTCCACATTGATGCCGTAGCGCTGTAAGGTGACTTCGTCGAAACGGACGGTCTTGAACGCCGTCGTTCTCGCGCCGATACAGCCGAGATTAAAGCGTTTCATGCCCTTGACGACGCGGCAGACGGCGGCGAAATCTTCGAGATTTTGCGCGAAAGCTTTGCTTAAAGGATGCACGACGTGCGGCTTCATGACCGTAAAGGGAATTTTGTACTGATAAAATACGTCCGTCACGGAGAATTTACCGCAGAACGCGTCGCGGCGGTGCCGAAAATCCATTTTACCGATCTCGTCGGGATACGCCTGCATGAGGATGGGAACGTTTGCGTCCTGCAACGCCGTCACCGCTCCGTTTTCGTCGATGAAGATAGGCATGGAAAGGATGACGCCGTCGTACTCCCCTTCGTGGCTTTTCAAAAAGTCGTGATACAGCCGTCCCTCGTCCCGCGTTTCGACGGCGCCGTAACGGGTCGCCTTTTCGTCCATGACGAGGACTTCGTGCCCCGCTTTTCTCACGGCTTCGATCATGTCCGTGCGCGCGCCCGCAATGAGTTCCGCGGGCATGAAGCCGCGGTTGCCGAAAAATAATGCAAATTTCATTTTAATCACCATGCCGTGCGGTTACGGCACAAATAGGGATGAAAAATACATCCGCATATTTTGTATTTTTCACGCTAATAACCTCCCGTTAAAAAGCCGTTTGAAAAATAGACGCAATCGCTCCGATTCCGCGCCCTTCGGCAAAAGGATCTCCGCCCGCCGTTTCCCGGGAATTTGTCAAAAGAACGCCGAGATTCAGATCGGAAAGAGTCGATTCTGTCAAAACGACGCAGCCGGATCCGAGTGCCCTCGCGACGATCTGCTGCGGCATAATATTCGGAATCAATGGGGTCAAGTCCTTTCGCCGCGCCCAAGGCCGATCGATTCTCGCGAAAACAAGCCCGCTAAAAGGTGATCGACGCCCCGTTTTTTTACCTTATACGATGTTGTCCTTTCCTCCGCGGGGGGGGGACGGGCTTTTTGCGCGAGGAGGACGGGGCTTTTTCTCTGCCGCGAAAATTCTCTTGAAAGCACTTTCCTTTCGCCCCGCTCGGCGCCCTTGCTCTTTTTACCCCAAAAAGGAAGATCTCCCTCCTTTTTTCTCTCGGAGTTTCTCTCCTCTTTTTTAGAGCACGCAGTCCGCCGACGCGCGCTCGCGTTTATCCCGAAAAGAGGCGCCACGCCGAAACATCGCACCGCGTATATTTTTCAAATCGAAAGCTCTTTTACCGTTTTATATAATTTTTTATACCGTTCAAAAATTTTGTCGTACTCCGCTTTTTGTCCCTCGCGCGGGATATAGGGCGGCTTCGTCTTTACGAACTTTTCCGAAAGAGAAGAGAGCGATTTTCCCGTAAGCGCCGACGCGCCCAGCATTGCGGCGCCGCATACGCCCGCCTCTTTGCTCGCCAAAGGATAAACGGGCAGCCCCGTGACGTCGGCTTTGATTTGCAGCCATTTTGCGGAAGCCGACCCGCCGCCCGTGGCGATCAGCCTTCGGGGCCGAACGCCGAATTTTTCCGCTTGTTCGAGGTTCAGCCTCATCTCCATGCACAGCCCTTCCAAAATTCCCTTGTATACGTCCGCGGGGGTATGCGCGAGCCGCAAGCCGAGAACGGCGCCCGAAGCGCCGAGGTCCTGATAGGGCGTCGCGGCGCCCGCAAAATAGGGAAGCACCAAAATCCCCGTCGGCTCCTCTTTAAATTCTTTTTCCAACTTTCCAAACGCCTTGCCGCTTTCTATTTCCTCTTCGGAAAACAATCCGTTCATCCACCAGCGCACCAGGGAGCCGCAGGAATAATTGAGGAGATAAGTACAGTACAGTCCGCCGACAAAGGGCACGTTCGGATATCCGCAAACGCCCATTTCCATGGCGGAAGAGGGCTGCCGATAAAGAGCGGTCACGCACTCCACCGTGCCCATCCCGTCCGCGCACGCTCCCGCTTCCACGGCGCCTGCGCCCATCGCCGCGCAGATCTGATCGTGCCCGCCCGCGACGAGAAGGACGGGGGCTTTTGCGCCCCATTCTTCCAGCAGTTCCGCCTTGATCTCCCCCACTGCGGCGCCCGAGGGCAGAACGGGGGAGAACAGCTTTTCGTCTACGCCGAAAAGGGAGCAAAGTTCCTTGGAAAACTTCTTTTCCCGAATATCGAATACGCCCGTGCGCGCCGCCGAAGCGTAATCGCTCCCCCGCGTTCCCGTCAGCTGATAGCCCACGAAATCCCCGACGAGCATCAGTTTCTCCGCGCTTCGGTATACGTCGGGGCGGTGCGCCTTTATCCAGAGAAGCTTGTAGACGGCATACATTCCCTGCGGGCAAACTCCCGATATCCGGAAAATTTTTTCCGCATACTCTTTAAAGGCGTTCGCCTCCTCTTCTCCGCGGGAATCGGTATACAGCATGGGCGGGAACAAAAGCTCGTCCCCTTTCCCCAGCAGCGCGAAGGATTCTCCCAGCGAAGAAATCGTCACCGAATCGAACGCAAAATTCCCGTAAGCCTTTCCAAGCAGCGCTTTTGCGCATTCCCAGACCGCTTCCGCGTCCAGATAGCTCTCTTTTCCCCACTGTCTAACGCCGTAGTCGCAGCCGTCGGCATAAAGCAGCGCGCCGCTTTCATCGTAGACGCCGCACTTCATTCTCGTCGTGCCTATGTCGAGTCCCAAGAAACGCATCAATTCGCCTCCTTATCCCTTTGGATTCGCCTCTATATTACTTGATTTTTTCTTTTATTTATAGTATAATTAAGAAAAATTTATGGTAAAATCGTATTTTAATTTACTAATATGTTAAAAATCGACCGCGAAAAATTAATATCGCTCCTGACCGATTTCTATCGTCTGACGGGGATCAAGATCTGCGTATGCGACGAGGAGGGCAACGAAATTTCTTACGTGCCCGAGCATTTGTGCGCCTTCTGCGGGTATGTGCGCTCTTCCGCGGCGGGCAGCGAAGCCTGCAAAAAATCGGACAGCGACGCCTTTGCCGTTTGCAAAAGGACGGGCGAGGCGTACGTCTATTCCTGCCATATGGGTCTGACGGAATGCGTTTCTCCCATCATGCAGCAGGGGCACTGCATCGGATTTATCATGCTGGGGCAGACCGCCAGCGGGCAGGAGGACGGTTTTGAAAAGATCCGAGAAAAAATAAAAGCCTATTCGCTCGACGAGCAAAAGGCATTTTCTCTGTATTCCCTGATTCAGTTTTCCCCCACGGAAAAGGTGCGCGCGGCAGTTTCCATTATGGACGCCTGCGCGGGCTATCTGTATCTTCATAAACTTATTTCCGCAGGCGAAAGTATGGGGGCAAGGCTCAACGCCTATATTCTCGGCAATCTCAAAGGCGATTTGTCCGTGGACAGGCTCTGCCGCGTATTCAAGCTCTCCCGCGTGGATTTATACGCCTGCTTTAAGCACGCGTTTCAAACCACTCCCGCCGAGTTTATCAAGCGGGCGCGGCTCGAACGCGCGAAAGAACTGCTCGAAACGCCCCTTTCCGTGACGCAGATAGCGCGGGAAACGGGCATCTGCGATTATAACTACTTTTCCAAAATTTTTAAGGCGCGATTCGGCGTTTCTCCGCGCGAATATAGAAAAAGCGTCGAAAAATAACCCTTTTCCCGCGTTTTGAACGTCCGACTTTTCCCGCCTTGCCGAACTTTTCTCTCCGCAAAAATACGTTTTTATAAGCGATAAAGCCTTGACCGGCTTTATCGCTTTATTTTTTGCTCTTTTCCCCTTCCGTTTCGGTCAGGCGTTTCCAGTAATCTTCCTTGGGCATGGGACGGGAATAGAAAAATCCCTGTATCATGTCGCAGCGGCGGTCGCGCAGGAACTGCACCTGTTCCCGCGTTTCGATCCCCTCGGAAACGACGTTTTTGCCGAGGTCGTGGGAAAGGCTGATGAGGGTGGAAACGATGTGTTTGGATTCGTCGTCAAAGCCCTTTTCCCCGTAGAAAAATTTTCTGTCCAGCTTGATGGTGTCGAAATTGAATTCTTTAAGCATATTGAGGGAGGAATACCCGCTGCCGAAATCGTCTATCGAGCAGGTACAGCCGATTGTGTGAATACGGTCGATAAACTTTTTGAGAAATTCCTCCCGTTCCATGACCAGGCTCTCGGTAATTTCAAACTCGATATACTGATGCGGAACGCGATAGCGATCCATAATTTTCTCAAATTCGTCGAGGAAATATTCTTGCGAAAAATGCCGTTTGGAAAGGTTGACGCTGACGGGCACGACGGACGTCCCCGCGTCGAGCGAACGGCGCAAGTCTTTGCAGACCTGTTCAAACACGTACTTATCCAGCTCGACGATAAACCCGTTTCTCTCGAAGAGCGGGATGAACTTTCCGGGGGGAATCATGCCCCGCACGGGATCCATCCAGCGCACCAGCGCCTCGCTTCCGCACCACTCGTCGCGGAGAATGTTGCGCTTCAACTGATAATAGACCACGAACTGTCCCTTGGCGAGCGCCTGTTCCTCCCGCTGTTCGAGGTCTGCCTCCTCCATCTCCTTGACGAGCATATTGTCGTCGAAGAGGACGATGGATTTTCCCCGATACAATTCCTCCGTGTAGCGCTGGGCCAGCCGCGCGCGGTCGATTCCCGAGGAAAGACCGATCTCCGAAGCGTCGGGCATCTCGTAGACGCCCATCGTGAATTTGAGCGACACGGCGCCGCGCGCGTAGCTCGTTTCCGAAAGCTTTTTGTATAATTCTTGGAGCCGCCGTGAAAGATCGTCGACGTCGCTGCGAAGCAGGATCAAAAATCTGTCCGCGTAGCCGCGCGCGATCAGTTCGTCCTCTCTCAGGAAAGAAGCCGCCACGCGAAGCACGTCCGAAAGAATCTCGTCCGCCACCTCCCTTCCCACCTGTTCGTTGACGTATTTAAAACGGAGTATATTCATCGATACGATGGCATAGCGCCCGTTTCCGTCCCGAAGGAGCCGCCCCGCGTCGATTCGGAAGCGGTCCTGATTGATGTTGCCCGTCACGGGGTCGGTATATTTGAGCAGTTTATTCTTGCGGATGATCCGCCCGTAAACTCCGATGACGAAGATGAGAATGAGGCAGATGATGGCAAGAAGCGCAAAGAGCGTCGCCTGAACGCCTTTAAACGCGGAAAGGATATCCCTTGCCACGACGGCGGTGGGCACCATGATGACGATGCGCCAGTCGGCGGCGGGCGAAGCCCCGGACGCCACCCCTTCCACGGGCGTATAATAGGTGAGAAAGGAATCCCCTTTGTAGGTGAATTTCATCGTATCCTTGACTCCCGCCAAAAAATTTTCCGTCACGCGAAGAAGGGTTTTCTCATCCGTCATCTGCTCGAAAGCGTTGAAAATATTATAGGGAAAATCCGCCTCGCCGTGCTTGCCCGAAACGACTTTCGTGCCGTCCGAACGCACCAGCAGAAGATACGCCTCGTTTTCGAACGCGCTGGTTTCCAAAAGCTCCGCGAACCTTTCGGGCTCCATCAGACCGACCACGCCCGCAATCCTGTCCGCGCCCGCCGTCGTATTCGCGCTTATTTTATAAGGCACGGCAAAAATAATGCGTTCGCCCCACAAATTGATATGGATATTGCCGACAAACTGCCGCTCGCCTTCGGAAATAATCGCGCCCGCCACGTCCTCCGAAGCGATGTTGTACTGTACGTCCGAAGAAAAATAGAGATTGCCGGATTCGAACAGCACTCCCACCGAAGAAAAACTCGTCGTATCCGCCAGCCCTTTTAGGGTGCCGTCCAAAAAAGAGTAATCGAACTCGTCGTCGGGATGATAATTTTCGGCATCCGTCAGCCCCTCTTCCTCGTATGTGTGTATGGGCGCCGCCACGCCGCCCGTACTGTCGATCACCTGTCCCGCCATTTTCAGCTGACTGAACCAGGAATCGAGATTGCCGGAAATATCGGCGGAAATGCGTTCGCAGAAATTGGACATGATGCTCTGCGCCTCCGCGTACACGAAGCCGCTCATGCTGTTGCTGTACTGTACCCCGAAGATCAGGGCGGTACACACCACGACGGCCAGGAAAATCGCCGCGAGGCACATACTCCTGATTTTCAGCTGCCGCAGTTCGCCGCGGAAGAGTTTTTGATTTTTATCCGTTTTCGAAACGGCGAGTTTTTCCCCGCCGTGTTCCGCCTCGACACGCAATCCGTAGACGCATACGCCGTGCTTGCCCGAATTTTTGACCCGATATAACGCCTTATCCGCCTTGTCGAACAGCTGTAAAAAATTTTTCCCGTCTTTGGGCGCAAAGGAAACGCCGCAGCTGCACATGACGGTCAGCTGTTTTTTCGTCTTTCTCTGCACGACGGTATAGCGGATGGCGAGGATCTTTTTGCATATCCTCTCGATTTTCTCCCCGTCGGGCGCCTTCACCCAGACGAGGAACTCGTCGCCGCCGTACCGCCCCAAAAGCTCTCCCTCGCAGGCTTCGCCAAGCCCCGCGGAAATCCTGCTCAGACATTCGTCGCCTACGGCGTGCCCCAACGTATCGTTTATCTTTTTGAAATCGTCGAGATCGACGAGTATCAAAGCGCCCTCCGCTCCTTCCGAGAGCTGTTTTTCGATGCCGTCGATGAGATAGGAACGGGTATAGACGCCCGTCAGATAATCCCGCGCGTAATCGCCGTTGAAATCCTTGCCTTCGATCTTATTGACCGAGCAATAGACAATGCCCTCCTCGTTAGGATGACTGTAAGCGGTGAAGCGATAGGAATACTTCCCGTCGCGGGAAGAGAAGCTCACCGTCCTGCCGTTGTTTTTCCGGCGAAGGAACTCGACGAGCGCCTCGCAGTCGAAATCCGCCTCCATCTCCCCCGTCACGGGAGAAGAAAAGTATTCCCGCATAAACTCTTCGAGCGTCATGCCCTTCGCCTGAGGATACTGTTCGCAATAGACGATTTGCAGCGCGTCGGTATCCGTGCCGAAAAAGACATATGAAGTTTTCAGTTCAAACACGGAACCCTCCTTTTTTCCTTCGCTCCCTTTTCAGGAAAGCGGAAAGGACTCAAACCATTCCATATATTCCAGCAGGCTCTGATAATTGGGGATAAGCTCCACCCCCTGCGCCTGCGAGATGAAATAATCCACGCCGTAAATATATATATTCTTTTCGATGTCGAAATACGTATAGAGTTGTTTTTCCACTTCCGCATAATTTTCGACGGTGACGGAATTTTTCGGATACGCCTCCAAAAACACTTCTATCTGATTCCAAAGCGCCATGCGGGAAAGTTCGTCGGTATAAAAATTGTCCGTCCCCTCGTCCAGCAACCAGAAAAAAGAGCCGAGATCGTCCGCCGCCGCGCGGATTTTTTCATATTGCGCGCGGTCCGCCGAATACTCGAAGGCGTCTATCATGTCCCGCACCGTCTGCAACTTTTTCCCGACAAATTCGTCGAAATCTTCGCGGTAGCCGTAATATTCGGAAAGAAGCGGAAGTTGAGAGAGATACTCTTCCGCCATGCCCAAATAGTAATCCACCTGATGAATATAGCCGTCGAGCTCCTGATAATTGCCGTCGTTTATCGTCGGATAGTTTTCGAATAAAAAGGCGATGTCGTTGCGGGCGTAGATCGCATACAGCTTATCGCTCGGCCACCACATCTCGGAAAGCCGCCCCAAGTCCTCTATTTCCTCGAACAGAGCGTTGTATTTTTCGGCGTCGAAGGGAAGCGTAAAATCGAAGTTCTCTATTTTTTCGTTCACGGCGGCAACCGCTTCCGCGCAGTATTCGTCGAATCTCGCCTTTTCTGCGGGATACTCGCTCAGTCCATAGACGGAAGAGCATATCTCCTCGCCGATCAGATAATAGGTGAAATAAGCCGTGAGATTCTCGTATTCGTAATCGGACCCATAGACGCCGTAAATGCTCAGATATAATTCGTCGCGATTTTCCGGCGTAAATTCCTTTGTCGTCAACAATCTCCAAATCAGATAGGAAGCGTCGAGCTGCACGTATTTCGTCGAAACATCTCCGAGGGGGAGCAATCCGCTGACGCCGAGCGCGCGGCACCTATTGCGCAAATCCCCGAACGCCTGCGCGTCGAAAGAATCCGCGGACAGGGGAAACGCGAGAATTTCCTTGGATATTTCCTCTATTTTGCGATTGAGTTCTTCCCGCGCGGCGGTATACGCTTCCAGCTCTCCGACGATGCTCCGAAGCGACTGTTTCAGTCCCGCAGGCGCCGCGGCGTAATGCTCCAAAATCGTTTGGGACGCACTGCTCATATCGCCGTGGTCATGATTGCGGATATATCCCGCCATCGCGCGGCAAAGCTGCTCGTCGAAAGAGAAAAAGTATTGCACATACGCGTCTTCGAAGTCGGAAAACAGCGGATAAATACTGTCGAGCATATCCATGGTTTCGAGAAAAGCCATCGGCGAATCCGCGTAGGAAGTCCGCAGGTATCCCCGTACGCCCGCGGCAACCTTGTCGAAGGGGGTGAAGCCCAGCGACTCTATTTTTTTCACCAGCTTAGGCACCTGACGGGAAACGCTGCTGAAAAACTTGTCGAGCGTAAAATTCTGTTCCCCGCTTTCCGTGGAATCGTATTCCTTCCATGCGTCGGCATAGGCGTCGTAACAGTCGTCGCGCACATAGACGAGCGGGCGAAAAGTAGACAGGGACCCGGGCGCATAAAACGCGCCGTTTTGTATTTCAAAGGGTGTTTTTAAAAACAGATATACCGCCTTCAAGCGATACATGGTATAGATGGGCAGTCCGTTCGTTTCGATTTTTTCCAGCTTGCTGTCCTCGCCGACGGTGATCGTTTTGAGCTGCCGATTGAAGAGGAACGCGCCCGATTTGATGACTTTGACGGAGTCGGGCAGGGTGTAGGAGGTTTCGGGATAGGCGGAAGGAACGACGTACAGCGAAGAAAAATCTTTGCTGTATAAGACGCCGTCCTTCGCGGCGAAGCTCCCGTTTTTTTCGGAAACGGAAATTCCCGTGCCCTTCCAGTCCTTAAACGCCTGTTCCGAAAAGGATTCCAGCGACGCGGGCAGGACGAAGGCGACGCGGCTCTCCGCAAAGGCGTTCGCGCCGATGTATTTCAGCCCCTCGTTCATGATCAGCGTTTCCAGGGAATAGGCGCTGTCTTCGGGGCTGAGAGAAAACGCGCACTCGTGTATCTCTTTGACGAAAGAGGGAAGAGAAAACACCTTTTCGTCCCGACCGAAGCAGTAGCGGATGAGGGAAGTTTTGTCCTTGGAATAGAGGATGCCGTCGATGCTGCAAAACTTGGAATTGGCGGCGTCCACTTCGATTCCGGAAAGTTTCGACATCGAATCGAACGCCCGCAGTCCTATATAGATGACCGACGCGGGCAGACGGATCCTTTTCACAGAACGGCAGCCGAGGAACGCGTACGGCATGATCGTTTCCAGCTTTTGAGGAAGCGCTATCTCCGTAAGGGCGCCCTGATAGGAAAACGCGCGTTCGCCTATATACGTCAAAGCGCAATCGGGATCCGAGGTGATCTGTTCCAGATGCGAGCTGCCGCTGCTGAAAGCCTCCGCCTCTATTCTTTTCAGCCCCTGATTGAGGCGCAGCGTTCCCCGCAGGGGATTGCCCGCAAAGGCGCCCTCCCCGACCACTTCCAGGCTGTCGGGAAAATACAGCGTTTGCAGCGTACAATTGGAAAAAGCGGAATCCCCGATGCTCTTTATTTGGCTCCCCGCTTCGAAATCCAGCGTCACGGCGTCGAACATAAAATAGTAAACGCCGATAAAATCATCCGCGATCGCCGTCACGGGATACAGCTCCACGGTGGCGGGGATTTCGAGAACGCCGTTTTGTATGGCGGGGAAAAGATAGGCGAAGTCTTCCAGTTCGGCTTTGAGCGCGGTGAGCGTCACCGTCCCCTTGTCGTCGTCGATCTCGTATTCATACTCCCGCGTCCGATCCTTGTCGTATCCCGCGTACAGCGTGACGTCCCCGCGCACGAAAAGGATTTGGTCGATGGCGTATTTCACTCGCCGGGTCAACGCTTTGTCATAAAACCAGCCCGCGAACTTCTCCCCTTCTTTTTCGGGCGCCACGCCTTCCAAGTCCAGCTCGGTGCCCTGCGCGATCCTCTTTATTTCCGATTGTCCCCCGAAAGCGCCCCCGTTCATATCCAGCGTCACTTCGATGCATACGACGTCGTAGCCGAAGAAAAATTCGATGTCGCCCGACGAGAGCCTGAACTCGTATCTGCCCACCTCGGACGTATCCCCAAACGCATATTCGCCCTGAGGCGACAGCGTAAATTCACCCGAATCCACGGGCACTTCTTTCTCTCTGCCGCCGAGATAGCCGAGGACGACTTTTATCTGAGAGAGGTCTATGATCTCATGCTGCGTATACGATTCCCGCAACCCCTTGACTTCGAGGATGACGGACAAAACGGCCTGATCCCGACAGGCGACCAAAAACGCCCCCAACAGCAGGGTCAGCAGGGCGGAGAGGATCATCGCAAGCGTCTTTTTCATGATATGCCCCCCATGCGTCCGTCGATCGCGGAAGCGGCGGCGCCGTTTTCCTTCATGTACGCCTTCACCAAAGCCAGAGCGGAGCTTTCGCTGCCTATGGACAAAATATTTTCCGCGTATTGTTCCGCCCAGGAAACGGGAAGCAGCAGCGTCAGCGCGTCCTCGTCCGCCACGATTCGCCCGTTGAGCAGTTTTATCGACCTCCCCTGCCCGTTCCCTTCCAGCCGCAGTCCCGAAAGGAGGGGATAGCCGCTCGTTCCCGACTCGGAAAGCGCTTTTGTGAGGATCTTTTTCAGTCCCGCGCCCGTGATCTTTGTCAGCGCGAGGGGAACGTCCCCGAACACGACGGACAGTTCCGATTCCCGCAGCGTTCCCCGAAAAAGATTCGCGCGAATCATGCCTGCGGGCAGAATCACCGCGGCGGCGCCTCCCCCGAACGCGAGTCGGACGGCATCCGCCGTGTAATTGCCGATCGCCGTTTCGCTGCTGCGGACGGCTGCGCCGTAATCGAAATCGGTCTTTATTTCGTACTCTTCGTCGAGTTTATTGGCATTGGTGAAAACTTCCGCGTCGATCGCTTTCATCAGTTCGGCGACGCCCATCTCGTCGCGGAGGAACTTTTCCAAACTATCGGAAACGGAATCGAAAACGGAAGTGAAAATATCCGCCAGAAAGACCCGTCCCGAGAGAAACGCCTCCCCGACAGGCGCATACGCCCCTTCAAAGGTCTGACCGAAATCCTTGATGAAGGAAATGCTGTCGTTTCTGAACACTCCGTCCGCGTTCCGTTCGGCGGCGTCCTGCCCTTCCGCGGACGTGTAGTATTCGAAAAAGGCGTTTATGCCCTTTCGCTTTTCCTTGTCCGCATAGGAATCCTTCGTCACGCCGAGATAATAGCGGGGACGGACGGCGATCCATTTTCTGCTTTCCCCGTTGCCGATAAACGGTTGAAAGGAGTACGAAAAAGAAACGCCCTTCTGAGAACAAACGTTCTCCACATCGAGATCGAAAGAGTTGTGAATGGCCAGAGTCACGCCGTCGGCAAAATCGGCAATTTCCTCCTCGTTCGATTTATAGACGTCCTCGACGCTGAAAAAAGAAGCGCGGTAAAGACTGCGGTAATCCTCAAAGATCGCCTGCCACTGTTTGGCGTACCCGCCGTCCGTCAAGGTCGTCCGCCCTTCATAAAACTCCCTTAAAAAGTCAAAGCCCTGCACGGACGCCCCGAATAAGGGCACCGCGACGCCCATCAGCGTTTCCGTCAGCGCCTTGTTCCCGCCCGTCAGCGAACACGCGCGCGAAGAACTCGTTTCCGCGATTCGCTGGGCGAGGGTGACGAGTTCGTCTATCGTCGAAGGAAGGGCGTAATTGCGGCTTTCGAAAAGGTCCAAATTGAGGCATTGACTGCTGAAAACGCCGGGCGCAGGCATAACGTACAGCGTCCCGTCGTCCGTCTTTAAGTGGTTGATGAGCGAAATCTGATATTTGCCGATCGCCTCCGTCCGAGTGAGCGGTTGAAGCAAATCCGACAGCCGATTGGCAAAAGTAAAATTCTCAAAGGAAATAAAATCCGTTTCGATAGCGCCGTGCGAAAAATTGTAATCTTTCAGACTGCTGTCGGGCAGAATTTCTATTTTTATGCGATACTCCGTATTCTTTTTATTGAATTGCTCGACGACGTAACGGAGCGTAGAAACGCTCGCTTCCACCGTAGTCAGTTTCAATTCGACGGAGCGTTTTGTCCCTTCCGAAAAAGTGCAGGAGCCGAAAAAGAGAACGGAAAAAAGCATTATGCCCGCACATAATGCCGAAATCACTCTGTTCCTTCCCTTTTTCTTCATAAGTATTCCCCGCCGCGCCCGATCACTCTTTGCCGATAAAAAAAGTTTAAAAATGAATCACTTTCCTTATGCTATTATAACTTATGACAGAATGCTTGTCAAGTGTTTTATGAATTTTTAGCCCCTTTCCCGGAAGCTTTCCCCGCAATCGTGTTCTCCCTATTTTTTCATAATTTTTTCTTAAAAAAGCCATGAAAAAATCCTCTTCTCAAAGGCCTCATTGTTAAAATAATTAAATAAATATACATAAAATATAAATATTTTTCTATTCCCTGTCCCTGTTCGGCAAGGGGAAGGAAAGATCTTGCGCCTCTATTTTCAGATTCTTTTTTCTCATAAGGAGCAAAACGCCTCACTATGCGCCCGTTTCCACCCCGTCTGTTTTCTTCTCCCTCCGTTTTTATCTATCCTTTCCCCCGATCTCCCGATTCTTCTTCTCTGTCCGTTTTTTCCCGTTCGCTCTCTTTGTCTTCCGTTTCCTTTCTCCCTTTACGCCCTTTTCCTCTCTGTTCTCGTTTTTCCTTTTGTTCCCTTTCCTCCGCTTGTTCCCTTTCCTCCGCTTGTTTCCCTTTCTTCCGCTTGTTCCCTTTCTTCCGCTTGTTCCCTTTCTTCCGCTTGTTCCCTTTCTTCCGCTTGTTCCCTTTCTTCCGCTTGTTTCCTTTCTTCCGCTTGTTCCCTTTCTTCCGCTTGTTCCCTTTCTTCCGTTCTCCATGCAAACGCGGCAAAGACGCACCCCTTCTTCTTTCCTTTTCCACAATGGGAAACGAAGCTGCGGACACGATTCAAAACACAGCGGCGGAGCGTTTATAGCGCCCCGCCCTTAAAAAAACCGTCCGTTTCCTCAGCGGAAACGGACGGCGTTCGTCGATCAAATTTTTTCAAAAATCAAACTGCGGGGGATTATTTTTTCTTTTTATCGAGTTCTTCCAAAGCCGCGGCGTCCTTCTTCTTTGCCTTTGCTTTTTTCTTCGACTTCTTGCCGTCTTTCTCATCCTCGACGTCTTCCAGTTTTTCGTCCGAAGGCTTCACCAGCAGAAGGATGATGATGACGATCAACATCACTGCGGCGATCGAGAACAGAACGACGGAAGCGATATTGTTTTTGAGCCACTCCGTTTCGCCGGGAATGATATCGCTGTCCGCTTCGACGGAAATTGCCCTGTATGCGGCGGCTTTCTCGCCGAACAGATTGGAGTCGCTGAACACCGCAAAGACGAGATAGACGCCCGCTTCCTGCGGCTTAAAGGATTTGGAGGAAGGATACCAATAGTATTTATTGTCCGAATTATTCCATTCGTCGGGATGATCGTCCTCATCGATGGAGGAATCGTATTCCTCGATCCTTCTCAAAATCGGGTTTCCGTCCTCGGGATTCAAAAGATCGTCCGCCGTGAGATTCTCGACGCCGAGCTGTTCGATCAGAATCTCCGCGTACAGTTTCGCATAATACCCGAGCGCATCCTTTTCCAGCTGTTTTTCCTTATCCGGGGAAGTGTCCGCCGCCGCTCTGCTTTTCAGCGTTTCGAATTTCACCGTGAGCAGATCATCCGTCGCAAACGAGGAATATTTTTGGCGGAACGCCACATGATCGAAGTAATACAGACCGTATTCGCTTTCGTGATCGAGTCCCTTCACCGTGAAATCGGACATATTATAGGTGACGTCGATATAGCCGTTGTCCGCGCTCTTATCTTCGTTTTCTTCCACGCTCAGACCGTTATTGGAAACGGAGAACGTAAAGGAGGGAATGGCGTCGATTTTCCAGATGGTATCCGCCGTGACCTTCGTCTTGTACCCGTCGAGATAGCAGTACATCGAATTGCCCACTTTGTCCGTAGCGAGGATCTTGAATTCGTACATACCCGCCGTGGAAACGGCAAGTTTCAGACCGTCGTAGCTCAAATTCGTGGAGGAAGCGCCGTCCGAAGTCTTGGTCTTATAATAAATGCTGAATTTCAGTCCCTTATAACCCGTATCGTTATCGGTGATCAAGCCTTTGAAAGAAGGCAGATAAATATAGGAATTGGAGCCCGCGTACACGTCCTCCGCCGCCTCTTCCACCGCTTCCTGATACTGCGCAAACAGGGCTTCGCCCTCTGCACTCATCGTGGTGGTCTTAGCGTCGTCGTCGTGGATGATCCCCGCATATTCGGGACCTTCCGTATTGCGGTCCACGCGGATATAATCCACGGTCACGTCCTGCGCGGCTTGCGGCCTTACGGTTTCCTCCGCATACCAGGAGAGATAATACGTTTTGGCGTTATCTCCCGTATAAGTGTCGTCCGCCAACTTGAATCTGACGGAAACGAATTCCATTCCCTCCTCTTCGTAAACGGAAGTGGTCGCGGCGTTTTCGCCCTCGCCCTTGGTGTAGACGGTGTCGAAGAAATAGGTGCTGGTGGAAAGAGATTGATATTTCGTTTCCTCTTCCGTGGAATCGGTGGGATTGTATTGATAATATTCCAACGTCTTGGTGACGGACGTGTCCAGAACGTCGATGACCTCGTAATCCAGCGAGAAAGGCATACCCAGCATAAAGCTGATCACTTCGTCGTTGACGACGAGCACGGGCTTTGCGTTATCCTCGATGAGGCCGTCCTTCAATTCGAAAGTCTGTCCGTTCAGCTCCTTGAAAATGAGCGTGGTATGGGGATCCTGCGTCCCGTCGGGAAATTCCGCGGTAAAGGCGAAAGGCACCATGGGCGTGGTGGCGGAGGAGGAAAAATACTCCGCAAAATTGGCGCCGATATTTTCAAAGGTGCCGATGCTTGTCCCGTTGAGGAACACGAAAAACTGCCCTTCTTCCGCCAGCTTGTCCCCGTCTTTTTCGGAAAGCGTCAGCGTTATATCCGCTGAGGAGTCGGCAAGCTCCGTCGTTTGTTCGCTCTCGTTGACCTTGACGAGAACCTTGCCCTCCGATTTTTCAAATACGATTTTATTCGTCGCTTTCTTGTCTTTGAGCGCGGTGGCGGGCGCCGTTTCAAACGTGAGGTTGAGGCGGGAAAAATCGGTGTCCTTGAACGCGAACTTCATGGACAGATATTTCGCTTCGGTGCCCGCGTTTTCTCCTTCGGCGGTATCAAACCATTTCAAGGCGAGGTCGCGCTTAAAAGAAACGCTGCTCTGCCCGTAAATTTTAAAAGCCAGCTTGGACGCGTCCTCGTCGTCCTTACTCACGGAAGCCGAATTTTCAGCCGTAAAAACGCGGGTGGGTTGATACGTGACCGCCGTCGTTTCGTCCGCAAAAGCGGGTACGTTCGAATAGAGCGCTATCCCGCCGACCGTCGACGAGAGCGCCGCCGCAAGCAGGAAAGTTAAGATTTTGGATTTGTACTTTTTCATTAAAGCAATGCCTCGCAATTTTTGTAAGCTTTTACCTGTTACAATACTGTGCTTCCTTTATTTTACACCGAAACGCGCCTTTTGTCAAACGCATTTAAAGGTGAAATAACCTGTTTTTCTTTTTTTACGCAATTTTCACTTGATTTCCACCGCGGCGGCGACGTCAAACGCCTTCCACGGCGTTTCGTCCTCGGGCGGATACGCCATAAAGCGCAATCGCTCCTTGGTGACGGGGTGGGAAAAGGAGAGCGAATACGCCCAAAGCGCCAGCTTCCCTTTCTGCGCCAGCGCGCCGCCGTAACGCATATCTCCGTATACGGGATGCGAAATTCCCGCCATCTGCACGCGGATTTGGTGAGTCCTGCCCGTGTGCAGCCGAATCTCCGTCAGAGCGTACTTGCCTTTGACTTCGAGCACCTTATAATCGAGGGACGCGAACTTCGCCCCCTCCTCCGTCTGCGTACAGATATACACCATATTGTTGACGGTGTTCTTTCTCAGATAATTAGTAAGGGTGCCGCGCTCCGTTTCGGGAGCGCCGCAAAGCACAGTGAGATACCGTTTTTCAAAGTCCCCCGATTGCAGCCCCTGCGTCAGCCTTGCCGCGGCTTTGGACGTCTTGGCGTACACCATCACCCCGCCCGTGGGACGATCCAGACGATGCACCAGCCCCGCGTAGACGTTGCCCGGCTTATTGTACGCCTTTTTCAGATAGGTCTTAATCATGTCCAAAAGGTTGTCGTCCTTGCTGTCGTCGGGACAACACGCCGTCATCTGCGGCTTCAAGACGACGAGGATATGATTGTCCTCGTACAGAATTTCAAATCCCGCGTCCGAAGCTTTGGAATCGAATTTCGCTCCCGGCAAAAGCGCTTCCGTTTCCCGCGCGCTTTCCGCCGCCTCCTGCGCCTTTTTTATCTCGGCGGCTTCCCATACTTTTTTTTCCGCCTGCGCTTTTTTCGCTTCCGTGATTTCAGTCATTTACAAAAATGCCTCCCGCACCGCAGGGGAGAGAAATTCCCTCCTCCGTCTTTATGCCCACTTCGTAGGCGTCTGAACGCCCCTTCCTGCCTTTCAGCGTAAGCGTCAGGATATTTTTCAGCACCATGGGCTGCAAACCCGTCGTATAACTGTTGATCAGAAAAAACAGCGGATCGTCCGAGAGCAGCTCGCCGCAGAGCCTGACAAACGGGAAAAGATCGTTCTCGATCTTCCACATTTCGCCGCCCGGTCCGCGCCCGTAAGAGGGCGGATCCATGATGATCGCGTCGTATTTATTGCCGCGGCGGATTTCCCGCCTCACGAATTTGAGGCAGTCGTCCACAATGTAGCGGATTCCTCCCGCAACGCCCGAAAGCCGCGCGTTTTCGCCCGCGCGTTCCACCATGCCCTTCGCCGCGTCCACGTGCGTCACCGAGGCGCCCGCTTTGGCGCAGGCCACCGTCGCCCCGCCCGTGTATGCAAACAGATTCAACACTTTTATCGGGCGCCCCGCCCCTTTGATGAGCGAGGACATATACTCCCAATTGACGGACTGTTCGGGAAAAAGCCCCGTATGCTTGAAGCCCATGGGCTTGATCTTAAAACGCAAATCCAGACTTTGATAGGAAATTTCCCACTCCTCGGGCATGGGTTTGAGAATCTTCCAGCCGCCGCCCCCCTTTTCGCTGCGCTTATAATACGCGTTTAATTCGGGATAGGCGAACAGGTCGGTCTGCGCCGACCAGATAACCTGCGGGTCAGGTCTTAAAAGACACACGTCTTTCCAACGTTCCAGCTTATAGCCGTCGCCCGTGGCAATTATGGAATACTCCGTCCAATCCTGTGCAATCTTCATAACACCTTTTCGACCGATTTTTGATTTCTTTCCTATCCCGAACTTCCCCGTTTAAATCGTACCGTTTTTATAAAAAGCACGGCGCGCGTTTAAAACGGCTTTAAGCGCGAACGTATGTTCGTTCGATACATTCCTCGGGAAGAAGAATTTTTCGCTGTAAGGAGGCAAAAGAATGCGTTTAAACGCATTTTGCCGCCGAAGAAGAAATCGGACAGCATTTCAAAGGCTCTTTTTGCAAAGCGGAGAGCCTCTCAAAGACATAATCCGACATTTTGACTTACTTATTATATAGGAAAACTTGTCCTTTGTAAAGTATTTTTTGCGTGGAAAGCAAAAGTAAAAAGGAAAAAGCAAAATTTTTTAATTTTATATGCGGCTAATCTACGCACGCAAAAAGATTTTTTTGTTTTATTATGTTATTGTATTTTCAAATATTTCGGAGGTAAAAAAATGAAACCCGATAAGCACCAATACATTAACGTAGATACGATTTTGATTCTTATGAAAAAAAGTGATATGGACGATAAAAAGCTCGCCCAAACAATGAACGAACCTCTTTCGACGATACAACGTTTCTTACAAGGCGGAGATCAACGATATTTGCATGGAGATTTTCCTTGCAAATTAGCAAAAACATTGAATACTTCCCTCGATACTTTCTTTAATTATAAGTATACGCCCGACAAAAAATAGCTCTCTGCTCTGCGTCAGTAATTGCCCCAAATCAAATAATCTATCGCAACGTTCAAATGCTCGACAGCAGCTATCACGGAATCCATGCGCGGGTCGCTCCCCTTTCGCCAATTATTCAAATGCGAATCTTTGACCGACGTCTTTTTCGTCAGTCCGTAACGCGTAACCCCTTTTTCTTTCATGACAGTTCTCAGCCTTTCATAAAAAAGATAGTTCTGCGCTCTTTTCTTCGTTTCGCGAAAATCCTTTTCCAGCCCGAATAAATAATCTATCGTGCAGTTAAAATAATTTGCCAATTTCACCGCATTGGCAAGATAGGGAATATATCTCCCTTCGCGCCAGCCTCGGACGGTAGACCCCGATACTCCTATTATCTTCCCTAATTCGTCCGACGTGATGGAAAGCTCTTCCATAAAGTCGCCTAATCGCTTAAAAAAAATATTTTCCATTTCGGTTATCCTCTTTTTCTATTATCCTATAAAAACCGTCATTTTCGCCCCATCGACGGTTTTCATGGGAGGTAAGGTTTTTGTCGTCCGACCTTTTCCAAGCCGAAAAAATATCCTATACAAACTATCAAAGTGCTTGACATTGTCAGTTTGTATAGGATATAATAGAATTATCCGAAAGCTCTAAAAATTCAGACTCAGTAATTTCCTCTCAGTAAATAGTCGAGAGAAACATTCAAATATTCCACCAATATCAAAACCGAATGGATACGGGGATCCTTTCCTTTTTCCCAATTGGTCAAATGCGAATCCTTAATAACAGTTTCGTTGATGAGTTTTCGGCGGGAGATTCCCCGTTCCTCCATTACCTCTGTAAGCCGAGTGGAAAAATCATATTCTTTTAGAGGCTTCACTTTCCCCGCATCGTTGCTTTCGCCAAAGAGATAGCCCAAACTACATTCAAAGTAATTGGCTATTTTTACGGCATTGGAAAGATATACCTCATATTTTCCTTCGCACCAATATCGAACGCTCGACGGAGCCACTCCGATGGCACGAGCGAGTTCGACGGATTTTATTCCCTTTTCCTCCATCAATTCCTTTAATCGTTCCGAAAACGTAGGCTTTTCGTACATAGGCTCTTTCCTCCGTTTTTATTATCCTATAAAAACTGTCAAACAGATCCTTCCGTCAGTTTGTATAGTTCGAATGAGGCGGGAAGCGAAAAGTATTTATTAAAAAAGGAGTCAGTATGCTTAAAAAGAAAATCGAGGTCCCTATTATAGACGTCCATATCGTCAAAGCGATGATGAAGGAAAAAAATATCACCGTCAAAGAGTTAGCGGAAAAATTAAAGGTTTCCCCTTCTTCCGTATACAGGTTTCTCAATGGGGGAGATCAAAATTTCGTCAGCGCCGAGTCTTATATTTTCTTGCTTCCGCACGCCTTGCACACCACCCTCGACAAGCTCCTGTCCGAAGAATTTAAAAAAGCCGAAAGGGAATGGCTTTCCACGCCTCCCGACGAACGACATTGATTGCGCTCATCCCCACTTCATTTGGTGTTTAACAAAGAAAAGTCCTCTCTCCGTTTGGAGAAAGGGCTTTTCTTTGCCGTTTACAACGAGTTTCCTTTATATTTTTACTGTTTATAAAAATCTGACTCCCAATTTTTCCGTTATTCGCAAAATTTGTTCTTGTGAAAAAAGGGTTATTTCAGAGAAATATTTAATTTATGGAAAATTTTGTAAACTATTTTTTAAATATTCAAAACTTCGATATAACTCGCAGTATTGAATATATTATACTTACTGTATATATTCATTTCACGGAGGAAAAGGACATGAAAATCAATGAAGCCGTTGCAAAACGAGTCGAGCAGCTCTTAGAAAAGCAGAGCAGAACGCAATACGCCGTGGCGAAGGAAGGCGGGATTTCCAATTCCACTTTCTGCACCACCTTATCGGGCAGATGCAGGAGTCGCGTAGACACCGTCCTCAATATCTGCCGAGGATTCAATATCACTTTGGAAGAGTTTTTCAACTCGGAATTATTCTCGAAAGACAATCTTTCAGACGATTGAAGCCGCCATACGAAAAAAAAGAGAGCCGAGCGAAATGCCCGACTCTCTTTTTTCGTGTTTAACGATCTTGCTCCAATGTAGCCTTATTATAACACCCGTTTTTCTTTTAGACAAGCGTTTTTCATTATTAAATTCAAAAATTTTTTTATTTTTTATCCTATCTTTTCATTTTTGACGAGCGAAAGCGTCACTTTATCGCCGTTGATATCCACTTCTTTCGTAAATCCGTCCGCGCGCCCTTCCTCCACGGCAACCGCCAGAACATCCTCGGCAAACGCGCCCGAAGCGAGCGCCGCTTTCGCCCTGCCTTCCGCAGTATAGTAAATCCTGATGCGGTCGGTGACTTCAAAGCCCGCCTCCTTTCTCAACGTCTGTATTTTGGAAACAAGCTCCCGCTCGATCCCTTCCCCGATCAGTTCCTCCGTCAATTCGGTATTCAGCGCCACCGTGATGCCTTTATCGCTCGCGGAAATGAAGCCCGCTTTGCTCTCGGTGAAAATTTGCAGGTCCTCTTCGGTCAGTTTGACTTCCCTATCGGTGTCCATGACGTACTCGCCGCCGCCCTGCACCCCTTCGACGACCTTTTTCGCGTCGCATTCGGCGAGGAATTTGCTGATGGCGCCCAATTTCTTGCCGTATTTGGGTCCGAGCGTTTTTAACTGCGGTTTGAGTTTATAGGAAATAAATTCGTCCGCGTCCGCCGCCGTCCTGAACTTCTTGATATTCAATTCGTCCAGCGCAATCGCCTTCAAGCCCTCGTCCAATCCTAACTCCCGCGCGGTGACGACGTACATTTCCGAAAGCGGCTGACGATTTTTGACGTTGCCCGCGTTTCTCGCCGCTCTGCCGAGGTTGACGATATCCAGCACGCTGTCCATGCCCTTTTCGAGCGCCGCGTCCACAAAGGAAGCGTCATACGTCGGAAAAGAGCAAAGATGCACGGACTTGGGCGCGTCCTTAAAGAAAGCGGGCACCAAATTGAGATACATCTGCTCCGCGATAAACGGCGTATAGGGCGCGGTGAGTTTGGCAAACGTCACGAGGACGTGCCAGAGCGTGGTATACGCCGCCGCCTTGTCCTCCGTCATCTCGCTGCCCCAATAGCGCTCCCGCCCGCGGCGCACGTACCAATTGGAAAGAATGTCCGAAAAATCCTGCAAAGCGCGCGCGCTGTCCGTGATATTATAGACGGCAAGCTGTTTATCCACCGTATCCACGAGCGTATTGAGCTTGGAGAGAATCCATTTGTCCATGAGGGACAGACTGCATTTTTTGAGATCGTATTCGGCGGGATTATAGCCGTCGATGTCCGCGTACAGGCAGAAGAAGGCGTAGGTGTTCCAGAGCGTGCCCATGTATTTTCTCTGCGCCTCGCTGACCGCTTCGGGATAAAAACGCGAAGGCAACCACGGCGCGGAGGACGTATAGAAATACCACCTGACCGCGTCCGCGCCCTGCTTGTCGAGAACGCTCCACGGATCGACGACGTTGCCCTTGTGCTTGGACATTTTGACGCCGTTTTTGTCGTTGACGTGTCCTAAAACGATACAATTTTTGAAAGGCGCTTTGTCGAAGAGAATGGTGGAAATGACGAGCAGGGTATAAAACCAGCCGCGCGTCTGATCCACGGCCTCGGAAATGAAATCGGCGGGGAAGGTTTCGTCGAACAGCGCTTTATTTTCAAACGGATAATGATACTGCGCGAAGGGCATGGAACCCGAATCGAACCAGCAATCGATAACTTCGGGCGTGC
>QWCN01001081.1_pt1 | contig 44908 bp, 43 predicted proteins | sample 1972711 | NCBI WGS metagenome assembly QWCN01 (sample SAMN09866707, study PRJNA288562) | Human gut metagenome isolate term1_stool, whole genome shotgun sequencing... | isolation source: gut | host: Homo sapiens | place: USA: California
ATTATAATTGACCCCTCACCCTAGCCCTCTCCCTGAGGAGAGGGAACAAAGTATTGACACTACAACAACTGCCCCCTCCATTTACCCCTGGGCAATCGGCAAGGGCGATGACCTGTAGGCTGAGTTATATTTACCTCCTTTTCCCCCACTTTTACATCTGGTGGAATAGTTGGACTTGAAACCTGCTAGCTTTATTTACCCAATAGCAAAAAATTTTTTTACAGGTTTTAATATGCTATGAACATTCAACCTGTTAATAATACAAATTTTAAATCAACTTATCCTGTAGTGCACTGGGTTGCAGAAACAAACGGGAGTTACGCTCCTGTTGCTAATTTACAGATTGTAAAGAAACTTCAGGGTAAGATTATAAGAATGCTGAACAAACCTCTTGTATCAAGCACAAAACCTATGGAGCCTCTTGAACAACGGCTGAGAGCATATATCGGGGTTTGTGATGCAGATTATAGAAATAATCCGAACGTGAGATCTTTTTATAACAGAACAGATGCTGCTCCTGTTTCGTATGTTATTTCCGGCGAAGATGTCGGAATTTTTGAAAATAATCTTGCTAAAAATATAGGACGTGCAAAGAGCAATGCGCGGGAACTATTGAGCAAACCATATTCTCCGGAAACCATGGAAGCGATAAAACTGTATAACAGGGAAGGTTTAAAGTTTGTTCAGAATAACTCAAAGCAGATAAAAGATAAAAATGGAATAATTTACATGCTGCATACAAAATTTGAGATAATAAGAAACCGTATGGGAAAAATTAAGGACTATAAGTTTGTAGAGGCAAGGTTTTTACCCTCCGGCGGACATGGCAGTTCACTTGGCAAAATGTAGCTCTTGACTTTAAAAACTTAGCATGTATTATAAGAATATACCGAGCGGAGGTAAATGATTTAGATTAAAGTAACCCACCAGCTTGGTGAATTATTCGCGGGGGTAATTCAGTGGTAGAATGCCTCCTTGCCAAGGAGGATGTCGCGAGTTCGAGCCTCGTCTCCCGCTCCATTAAAAAATTAAGAAAGCCGTTAAGGCTTTTTTTTGTATCGGGGGTTTATGTGATGAAGCAGATGCAGAAATATTTATATTTTGCTTTATTGGCTCTGTTTTTTCTATTAGGTTTAACCCTTCGCGCTAAACTTTATATTGCCAGCAATGTATTTTCTGATGATGAATGCAGGCTTGTGTTAAGCATTCTGAATAAAAATATCTGGGAATCATTTTTGTTTCTTGGAAGCGCACAGTCAGCACCGCCTCTCTTTATCTTTTGTACAAAGATGATTACTGCTGTTTTCGGATTCAGTGAACATGCTGCAAAGTTTATTCCATTCGTTTCATCTGTTGCAGCAATATACTTTTTTTATAAATGCTGTACACAGTATTTCAAGAAAAATTACACAAGATTAGCAGCTGTTTTTATATTTGCTATATGCCAGCCTTTAATTGCTTTTTCAAGTATTTTTAAACAGTATTCCACAGATGTACTGATTGCCTGTATTTGCCTGTATTATTTCCCGAAAATAAAAGAATTCGACCGAAAAAAGCTTATTATTACAGGTGTTGGTATTTGTATTCTGCCTTTTATTTCTCTGCCGTCACTGTTTTTTATAGGCGCGTTTCTTTTGAAAAATTTTAAAAACACATTCAAACTTCTTTTACCTCTCGCTGCAACAATGATTCTGTATTATTTTTTCAATCTGGCACCTGCGAAGCTTGATTTGGATACACATTTCCCGAATTACTGGAACGATGGCTTTTTGGGATTTTCTTTCAGCGATTTTTTAAGGTTTCTGGTCTTGAATATCAAGTTTTATTTTGTTCCTAATACCTTTTCTCTACCGGCAATTATTCTCTTTATCTGGGGGATTTGCCTGTTTATTAGAGAAAAATGCAGTTATATATTGTTAAGTTTGCTCCTTGTTTTTATGGCAGCATTTATGCATATTTATCCTCTTAGCGGGCGGGTCGGTTTATATTTCATTCCGGTTATGATTATCTTTATGCTCAAACCTTTAGAAACTGGAAAATGGATTGCTGCAGCTGTTGTTCTTGTATTTTTTAGTTTTTGTAAATATGACTTAAATTACATGAAAAATATAACTACTTTTGACTATTTCGTTTCCTGCTCGCCGAAAAATCTACTTGAGGTAATAAAAGATAAATTTAATCCCAAGAAGGATATTGTTCTCTGTAATTCAGCTTCAACACCAAGTTATTTGTTTTATTCCAATAAACTCGGGTTTTATACGGATAATATTTTTGAAATGCCGTTGACCTCTACAGAAAAAGAAGCGGTGTTCCATTATCTAAACGGACTTCAAAACGGGAAAGGATACTGGTTTTATCTGGTTAAGGACTATAACAATTTCAGGCTTTATCCTCAGATTTTCGAATGGTTGAAAGGTGAAAATGTAAAATATTCGTTTAATGAAAGCGATTCATATTTATTTTATGTAGAAAAATAATAAGGTATTATGTCAAATATTTCGGTTGGTAAAAAAGGTGAAGAACTGGCAAGAGATTATCTCTCAAAGCTTGGATATAAAATACTTGAGTGTAACAAAAGGTTTTCAAGATTTTGCGAAATCGATATTATTGCACTGGATAAAAATACGTTAGTGTTTGTAGAAGTTAAGACGAGAACAACAGAAGTTTGCGGGCATCCTTTTGAGGCTGTAACCAGAACAAAATACAATCACATAAAACAGGGTATTTTTATGTATTTGAAAGATTATCCGGAGTATAAAAAATTCAGAATAGATGCGGTTTCTGTTCTTCTGAAGCCGGAAATAAAGATTGAACATTTGAAAAACGTATCTTTATGATAAAATTTAAGTATAAAGTGAGGATTTATTATGACAGAATTAAGAGATAAGTATGAAGTTGTTATAGGTCTGGAAGTTCATGCCCAGCTTAAAACAAAATCAAAAATATTTGCACCTGATTCAACAGAATTCGGTAATGAACAGAATACGCAGATCAGCCCTATTACTCTCGGTATGCCGGGGGTTCTGCCTGTTTTAAATAAAGAATGCGTAAATATGGGTATTCTTCTCGGACTTGCTTTGAATTGCGAAATCCCTTCAAGATGCAAATTCGACAGAAAACAGTATTTCTATCCTGACCTTCCGAAAGGATATCAGATTTCACAATACGATGAGCCGATTTGTGTTAACGGGTATATTAACGTAAAGGGTAAAAGAATTGGTATAACAAGAGCGCATCTTGAAGAAGATGCAGGAAAACTTGTGCACGTTGGTGCAGCCGGTATTAACGGTGCAACATACTCACTCGTAGACTTAAACAGAGCAGGAACTCCGCTCCTTGAAATCGTTTCTGAACCTGATATGCGCTCAAGCGAAGAAGCCAGAAACTATATGGAAGAACTTCGTGAAATAGTAAGATACTTAGGCGTATGCGACGGAAACCTTGAAGAAGGTTCTATGAGATGCGATGCTAATATATCTATTATGCCAAAAGGTTCAAAAGAATTTGGTACAAGAGCTGAAATAAAAAACGTAAACAGTTTCTCTGCTTTGCAAAGAGCTATTGAGTACGAAATTGACAGACAAATTGAGATTGTTGAAGAAGGCGGACAGGTTGTTCAAGAAACAAGACTCTGGGATGATAACTTAAAAGAAACACGCTCTATGAGAGGAAAAGAGGATGCTCACGATTACAGATACTTCCCTGAACCTGATTTGATGCCGCTTGAAATTTCAAGAGAATGGGTTGAAGAAATCAGGGCAAAAATGCCTGAACTTCCTGAGGCAAAACGTCAGAGATATATGGGATTAGGTTTGAGCGAATATGATGCATGCGTTATTGTTGAACAAATGCCTCTGGCTCTGTTTTTTGATAAGGTGCTTGAACTCGGCGCGACTCCAAAGATTGCTGTAAACTTTATTATGGGCGAAATCGCTGCATACTTAAAAGAAAATAAAGTTGAGATTACAGATACAAAATTAACACCTGAAAATCTTGCTGAATTAATCAGCCTGATTGAAAAAGGCACTATTTCAAACAACATTGGTAAACAAATTCTTGTAGAAGACATGATTACAAATGGTGAAAAGGCTTCTGCAATTGTTGAAAGAAAAGGCTTGAGCCAGATTTCAGATGAAGGCGCAATCAAGGCTGTTGTTGAAAAGGTTGTTAATTCTCATCCAAAAGAAATTGAAGCTTATAAAAATGGTAAAACAAATCTATTAGGCTTCTTTGTCGGTCAGGTTATGAAAGAAACCAAAGGCAGGGCAAATCCTAAGACCGTTAATGAGTTAGTCAGACAAATTTTAGAAGGTTAGTTATAAATAAGAGGATTTACATCCTCTTATTTTTTTGTGAGCATGTCTGATTGTTTTTATAAAACAAGTGTCAGTTTAACAATCGAAAGCTATCCTGGATTTTGTCAAGAAAAAAACAAAAAATTCATGCTAAAAACGTAACAATATTTACAATGTTGCGAAACGTAAAGATGTAGTGTTTACAATGGTTTCCCCCTTTGTGACGTTTTGTGAATTTGTTGATAAGTATTGGTGTTTGAATTATCATTTAAATATAGGATTAGATTTTGGGTAGAGAATGTTATTCTCTAAATATAAGGAAAGCTGAGTAGAAAAAATAGCTCGCCTTAACGTAGATTAGGAGGTTTTAGAAGGCAATGCAAAATAGTTTAAATAAGGAAAGAAATATCGTAGAATTTACCTCACCAGCCACAAAAACAACGACTGATGTTATAAAAGGCGGTGCTGTATCGCCTATGTCTAAAATAAATGAACTGCCGAAAACAGCGCAAATAACCCCTATCAAAGCAAAATGTGTTTATGTAATTAAAAAAGACGGAACAAAAGAAGAGTTTGATAATAACAAAATTATTAACGCTGTAAAAAAATCAGCAACAAGAATGTTAGTAGAACTAACAGATGAGGAATTGAAAGAAATATGTGACTTTGTAGATAATAATATTGTTAGGATGAATAAAACCGAGGTTACAATTTCAGAAATGCACAATTTGGTTGAAGGTGCACTGGAACATATTAATTCTAATGTCGCTCACAGTTACAGAAACTATAGAAACTATAAGCAGGATTTTGTTCACATGTTAGACAAAGTTTATCAAGAATCTCAAAGAATTATGTATATAGGTGATAAAGAAAATTCTAATGCAGATTCGACTCTTGTTTCGACAAAGCGTTCTTTGATTTTTAATGAACTTAATAAAGAATTGTACAAGAAGTTTTTCTTAACAGTAGATGAACTACAGGCTATAAGAGATGGTTATATCTATATTCACGATATGTCAGCAAGACGTGATACAATGAACTGCTGCTTATTTGATGTTGCTTCTGTTCTTAAAGGCGGCTTCGAAATGGGTAATCTCTGGTATAATGAGCCAAAATCTCTTGACGTAGCATTTGACGTAATCGGAGATATTGTAATGGCTGCGGCAAGTCAGCAGTATGGCGGTTTTACCGTTGCAGAAGTTGATAAGATTTTAGCACCGTATGCAGCTAAAACTTTTGAAAGACAAAATAATAAATACTTATGCATGGGATTGTCTTTTGAAAAAGCAAGAGAAGAAGCAATGAATGATGTTCAAAAGGATTTTGAGCAAGGTTTTCAGGGCTGGGAATACAAGTTCAATACCGTAGCATCTTCAAGAGGTGATTATCCATTCATTACTGTATCAGCTGGTCTGGGAACAGAAGAATATGAAAAAATGGCAACTCTTGCAATGTTAAAAATCAGAATGAACGGTCAAGGCAAGAAAGAATGCAAAAAACCTGTATTGTTCCCTAAAATAGTTTTCTTGTATGATGAAAATCTTCACGGAAAAGGCAAGGTTAATGAAGACTTGTTTAAAGCCGGAATAGAATGCTCAAAGAGAGCTATGTATCCAGATTGGTTGTCTTTGTCCGGAGAAGGCTACGTAGCTTCTATGTATAAAAAGTATGGCAGAGTAGTTTCTCCAATGGGCTGCAGAGCATTTTTATCTCCTTGGTTCGAAAGAGGCGGAATGAAGCCTGCTGACGAAGCCGATAAACCTATTTTTGTAGGACGTTTTAACATTGGTGCAATAAGCTTACACTTGCCTATGATTTATGCTAAGGCTAAGAAAGAAAGTAAAGATTTTTATGCCGTATTAGATTATTATATGGAATTAATTAGAAAACTTCATATAAGAACTTACGAATACTTAGGAGAAATGAAAGCTTCAGTTAACCCGCTTGCTTATTGTGAAGGTGGTTTCTTAGGAGGTCATTTGGGTATTCATGATAAAATTAAACCTTTGTTGAAATCTGCTACTGCTTCATTCGGTATAACTGCACTGAATGAATTGCAGGAACTTTATAACGGAAAATCTCTTGTTGAAGACGGAGCTTTTGCTGTTGAGGTAATGGAATATATTAACAAGAAAGTTAATGAATTCAAAGAACAGGATGGATATTTATACGCAATTTACGGAACTCCTGCAGAGAACTTATGCGGACTTCAAGTAAAGCAGTTCCGTAAAAAATACGGTGTTGTATCTAATGTTTCTGACAGAGGTTATGTATCTAACAGTTTCCACTGTCATGTCGGTGAAGATATTACACCTATTCAAAAGCAAGATTTAGAAAAACGTTTCTGGGATTTACTAAATGGCGGAAAAATTCAATATGTAAAATATCCGCTTAACTACAATACAGAGGCTATAGAAACTCTTGTTCACAGAGCAATGGATATGGGTTTCTATGAAGGGGTTAACCTTTCACTTTCTTACTGTGATGACTGCGGGCATGAAGAATTGAATATGGATGTATGTCCTAAATGCGGAAGCAGAAACTTAACTAAGATTGATAGAATGAATGGCTATCTTTCTTACTCAAGAGTTAAGGGTGATTCAAGACTTGCAGATCACAAAATGGAAGAAATTGCAGATAGAAAATCTATGTAATTATTATTTATAATAGACAAAAGAGTTTGATTTTAAATATCAAACTCTTTTTGTTTGTTGTGAATATTTGCTCCTTGTAATATAATCTACTTATGACTAGCAGGGATTATTTAAATAACAAATTTGATATCATAGTCGTTGGTGCAGGCCATGCTGGTTGTGAAGCTGCCTTGAGTGCAGCGCGTTTGGGCTGTAATGTTCTTTTGTGTACGCTTAATGTTGACAACATTGCGCTGCAGCCTTGTAACCCTGCAATAGGAGGTCCTGCTAAATCTACGCTTGTAAGAGAAATAGATGCGCTTGGCGGTGTTATGGGTGAGGTTGCTGATGCAACTTACATTCAGATGAAAACGTTAAACTCATCTAAAGGCCCTGCTGTGCGAGCTCTTCGAGCTCAATCTGATAAAAAAGAATACACACAGTATATGCGTAATATCCTTGAAAATACTGAAAATATTTGGATTAAGCAGACCTGTATTACAGATATAATAGTAAAAGACGGACAAATCACCGGTGCTCGTGATGAATACGGCTTAGAATATTCTTGCCGTGCAATAATCCTAACTACAGGAACTTCGCTTGAAGGAAAAATGTATGTAGGTTTGCAGGCGTATTCCGGCGGCCGGCTTGGAGAACGCGCTGCAATAGGACTTTCTGCTTCTTTAAGAGAACACGGTATTGTTACAAAAAAATTAAAAACCGGAACTCCTGCACGTGTTGATAAACGTACGATTGATTATTCAAAAATGGATATTCAACCCGGTGATGATAAATTGAGTTTTTATTCATTTAAGCCGAATCGTCCTGTTCGTGCTCAAGTTCCTTGTTATTTAACCCGTACAAATGAGGATACGCACGCGATAATCAGGGCTAATCTTGATAAGTCGCCTATGTATCAAGGTTTGATTCAAGGTGTGGGACCGCGTTATTGTCCTTCTATAGAGGATAAAATTGTAAGATTTGCATCAAATCCTTCACATCATATTTTTATTGAACCGGAAGGGTTGAATACGTATGAAGTTTATATACAGGGCTTTTCAACGAGCCTTCCTGCATGCGTTCAGGTTGAAATGCTCCGCTCGCTTCCAGGTTTAGAGAATGCACATATTATTAAACCTGCTTATGCAGTTGAATATGACTATGTTCCGGCTGTTCAGACAAGACATTCTTTGATGTCAAAAGATATTGCAGGCTTGTTCTTTGCAGGCCAGATTAACGGAACGAGCGGATATGAAGAAGCTGCTGCACAGGGCTTAATTGCAGGTATAAATTCTGTTAAATATTTGAATAATGCTGAACCATTGGAACTTTCAAGGGCTTCATCTTATATTGGAACATTGATTGATGATCTGGTTACAAAAGATATTCAGGAACCTTACAGAATGCTTACTTCGCGTTCGGAATACAGACTTCTTTTGAGGCAGGATAATGCAGACGCGCGCTTGACTGAAATAGGGCATCAAGTTGGTCTGATTGATGAGGCGCAGTATCAGAGGTTTTTAGATAAGCAGGAAAATATTAAGTGTGAGATTAAAAGGCTTGAGGAAACAAAACTTTCTGCAACAGAAAGGGTAAATGAGGTTCTTGCAAAATATGGCGAACACATTGACCGCGGAATGAGAATGGCTGAACTTCTAAAACGTCCAAATATTACGTACGATGTATTCAGAGAGCTGGATGATATTTCTAAAACGGTTAGGGAAGATGTCGCAGATGAAGCGGAAGTTTTGATTAAGTATGATGGTTATATAAAACGTCAGGAACAGCAGGTGGAAACAGCTGAAAAACTGGAGAAATACAGAATCCCTGCAAATATTGATTACTCGCAGATTAAGCATATATCGACGGAAACAAAAGAAAAATTGGAGAAAATCAGACCTCAGAATTTAGCTCAGGCGTCGAGGATTGGCGGAGTTAAGCCCGCAGATATTTCTGTGTTGATGGTAATGCTTGGTAAATAATCTCTATAAAATGTTTAGGGTTGATTATAAAACATTAATGTTTTATAATCCCAATATCTGTTAATAAGAGGAGTAAAATATGAAAATATTATTTGCAGCAGCGGAAGTTTCTCCGTTTTCAAAAGCCGGCGGTTTATCTGATGTAGTAGGAAGTTTGCCGAAAGCACTGGAGAAGGATGCTGAGATTGCTATTTTTACTCCGCTTCACGGATGTATTGACCGAGATAAATGGGGGATTAAAGAACTTGAAAACTCAGAAATGTGGATTTCTTTCGGCTCATCACCTCAAAAATTTAAACTCCATATGACAAAACTGCCGAACACAAATATTAATGTCTTTTTTGTTCAGAACGACTGGTATTTTTCTTGTTTTCAGGAAGTTTATCCGCGCTGGCTTGACCCGCGTTATGAGCATGAAAGATATATTGCATTCTCTCTCGCAACGCTTGAGTATGCAAAACAATTGAATTTTAGAGCGGATATAATTCACTCAAACGATTGGCACACGGCAATGATACCGCTTTATATAAAGGCTAATTACAAATTTGATGAGTTCTGGTCAAAAACTAAGAATGTATTCGAAATTCATAACCTTGCATATCAAGGAGTATGGTTTGAAGATATTCTTGACTTTGCAAATATGCGCAAAGATATTGTATTTAACGAATGGGGATGCGAACATTACGGCCGCGTAAACTGGATGAAGGGTGCAATTAATTATTCTGACGAGGTTGTGGCTGTTTCCCCTAATTACGCGCGCGAAATCCTGACCGGCGAATACGGCGAAGGAATGGACTATACTTTGAGAGGACATACAAATAAATTATTGGGTATTGTAAACGGCATAGATTACTCTGTTTTCAACCCTAAGACTGATAAGACACTTATCAAAAACTACGATATAAATTCTTTAGCAAACAAAGAAGAGTGCAAAAAGAAAATTCTTGAGTATTTCGGCTTAAAATACAATCCTGAAAGACCTTTAATTGCTTTAATTTCAAGGCTTGTCGACCAGAAAGGTCTGGATTTAATAAGGCAGGTCGAGAATGATTTAAGAAATCTTGAGGCTGATTTTATTTTCTTAGGTTCTGGTGACAAATCTTACGAAAACCTCTTTATCTGGCTTTCAAATAATACGCCGAATATCAGAACTTATGTTGGTTATAGAGGAGATTTAGCAAACCAGATTTATGCAGGCAGCGATTTCTTCCTAATGCCGTCACGTTTTGAACCTTGCGGACTTTCTCAGTTAATTGCAATGCGTTTCGGCTCTCTTCCTATTGTCCGAGCAACCGGAGGTTTGGAGGATACTGTTACCGGCTATCCTTTGGATAACTCAAACGGATTTAAGTTCTGGGGTTATGATGGCTGGGCTATGAAGGATGCTATTTTAACTGCAATGGGTGTTTACAGGGATAAATATACCCTGAATGCTATGAGAAAATCTGCTATGGAAGCTGATTTTAGCTGGAAAGAAAGCGCTAAAAAATATTTGGAAATGTACAGGTCGTTGGTTTAGATGAAATATATCCGTTCAATTTTTGCAGTTTTTTGTTTTTTTATTTTTGGAATAGGTGCTGTAATACTTAATTTTCTGCTCTTTCCTTTTATAAAAAATAATAAAGAATTGTGTTCTGATATAATTCACAACACGTGGAGATTTTTTGTCAATCTAATGATGTTCTTAAAACTTTTCAGGCTTGATGTAAAAAATTTGGAAAAGATTGAAAATAAAGTTATTGTATCAACACATCCAAGTTTTATTGATATTGTAATTCTAATTGCGCTTATTCCGCGTTCAACCTGTTTTGTAAAAAAAGAACTTGCACATAATCCGATTTTGAAAAATCTGGTAACAAGTATTTTTATTACTAATGAGGTTGAACTTGATGAATTGAAATTTGAATCAAAGAAGATGCTCGATAGGGGGTTTAATGTCATAATTTTCCCATCAGGCATAAGGCATCGGCGCGATGAGTTTCCGAAGATTAGAAAAGGGGCTTCTCTGGTTGCTTTGAATGCAGGAAAAAATATTGTTCCGGTTAAAATGTTTTCGGATAGAGATTTTCTGTTTATAAATCAGCCGTTTTATGCTGTAAGTGACAGGTGTGTGAATTTTGAAATAGAACAAATGCGTGAGATTAATATTGCTGACTTTATCGGTGAAAGTGAGATTATTACAAAACAGAGGTTAACTCACAAGATTGAAGAAGAGTTATACGGTTTGTGATATAATATTAGTATGGAGTCGGTATGGAATTAAGAGAAGAACTGAAACAACTTATAATAGACAGCCTTGCGCTTGAAGAAATAACTCCTTCGGATATAAAGGATGATGAACCGCTTTTTAACGAAGGGTTGGGGCTTGACTCAATTGATGCACTGGAACTTGGCATGGCTCTTAAGCGTAAGTATGATATTACTTTGGAATCTAACAAAGAAGAAAATCAAAAGTATTTCTATTCAGTTAGTACGCTTGCAGATTTTGTGGAGTCAAAAATAAATGGCTGAAAAATTTACAAAAGAACAAATTTTTGATGAATTAAAGAAAATCCTTGTTGAAGAACTTGAAATAAATGACGGGGATATTGTACCGGAGGCAAATCTTTTTGAGGATTTGGATTTGGACAGTATTGATGCGGTTGATATTGCCGTAAGAATGCAGAAGTTTACGGATAAAAAATTATCACCGGCAGAATTTAAGAAAATCCGTACAGTTAATGATGTTGTGGAAGCTGTGTATGGCTTGTTGGGGGAATAGTGTTGACCCCTCACCCTAACCCTCTCCCTAAGGAGAGGGGATTAGTTAAAATGATAAAGGCGCTTGCGCCATTTATCGGAATGTTTGCTGTAATTGCCCTGTTCCATTTTACTGACTTTGTACTTCTTAAATATTATCCTCCGATTGCAAACTTTGGTTTTTTTGCGGTATTTTTTTCTTCTCTGTTTCAGGAAAAGACTGTTATACAAAAAATTGCTCTTGCAGCTGAACCTGACGCGGACGAAAATGTTATGCGTTACACGCGAAACCTTACTTATGTATGGGCAGGATTTACTTTTTTGAATTTTCTTATATCGCTTGCAACAGTATTTGCCTCCGAAAAGATTTGGGCGCTGTATAACGGATTTATTTCATATTTTCTTATTGGAACCTTTTTTATTATAGAATATATAGTGAGAGGGGTAAAAAAGAGGTGCTGGATGGCCAACCCTGCGGAGTTAATGAGGAAGAATGGAAAAGAAGTTTAACGAAATAGTTTTTAAAACCGGGGGTACAACTTCTGATGGCAAGGGTGTTGTAAAAACATTTGAAAATCTGAAACGCGAGTGTCTTGATATTAATGAAGAATTAAAGTTTGAAAATGGACTTAAATTTATTACAACAACTACTGATGAACATCTTTTCGGCTTTACTTTTTTCAGAATGCTTCCTGATGTTTGCGGGTTTGATAGGTATGAGGCAAGAATAAATTATCCTGAGGATATTAATATTGATAATGCTGTTCTTGTTACAACCCCTTCTTTTTTGGAAGCAATGAGGAAGTTTAATGCCAAACCTGCTGTTAATCCGAAGGTTATAATTGCAGCCGGAGCAAGGCTTGAAGATACAACGTTTGAATATGCATTGACTATTGCCGAACGTGTGATTGAGATTTACGGAAGTACGGAAACCGGTGTTATAGCATATAGAACCAGCCCCTATGAAAAGGGATTGCGAATTTTTAAAGGTATCAAAATAGTTGAAACCGCAGATAGTTATACTACAATAGAAACGGCATATTCTAAAGTCAGTCCTGTGATTATTCAGGATAGAATTAAGCTTGAAGATGGAAAAATCGAATTTTTAGGAAGATGCGGAAGAGTATTGAAGATTCAGGAAAAAAGAATAATTTTAGATGACATTGAGGCTGCTGTTAAAGATATAAGCGGTATTGAGGATGTTTATTGTTTTGAACATAAAGGTAAGCTCGCGGCACTTGCGGTTCTGGATGAAAATGGCAAAGAGTTTTTTATAAAGCATGATAAACTTACTCTTGTCAAAAAATTGAAACAGGAATTAAAGCATAAGTTTGAGATTGTTCCTCAGAGATGGAGATTTTTTGATGAAATTCCTAAGAAAGAGAACGGAAAGATTAACAAGGAGTTTATTGAAGATATGTTTAATCTAAATCTTTCACTCCCGTTTGTAATTTCAAGAGAAACTGGCAGGGATTATGCAGAATTTGAACTATGTTTCATTAAAAACAGCAATTTTTTTAAAGGGCATTTTGAAAAATTACCAATCCTTCCGGGAGTTGTGCAGTTGTTTTATGCAAACTGGTTTACCGGAATTGCTTTTAATATGGATTGCAGGTGCGGACAGATCAGGAAAATTAAGTATTCAAACATAATTAAACCGGCAAAAATTATCCGGCTGGAATTAGTAAAAAGTTCGAAGGGCGTGAGTTTCAAATATCATGATGGTGCACTTATATATTCTTCCGGTATTTTGCCTCCTGTGAGCTTGTTATAAGGGGAAATTATGAACACAGAAATAAAAATAAAAGTTCCTTTTTATGATTTAGATCCAATGAACATTGTCTGGCATGGAAATTATGTCAAATATATGGAAGAGGCCAGATGTGATTTTTTTGATAAGCTGAACTACAATTATACTGATATGTATAATGACGGAGTGATGTATCCGATTGCAAAAATGGATATGAAATTCATTAAGTCTGCAAACTTTGGCGAAGAGCTTATTGTAAAATGTTTTCTCAAAGAAATTGAACCGGCAATTGTTATAAAGTATGAGATTTATTCCGGCAGTGAAAAGATATTTAAAGCAAGCACAATGCAGATTGGTGTAAATGTAAAAACAGGTGAAACTTTGTATGAAGCGCCTGAGAAGTTAAGAAGGGCTGTTTATGGTTAGGATAATTTTTTTAATCTGTTTGCTTCTAATACAGCCTGCGTATGCAAATGTTTTTGAGCATGAAGCTCAGCTCGATAAAATTGTAAAAGAGCTTCCTGAATTAAACAGCATTAAATGTAAATTCAGGCAGGAAAAACAGGTTTCCAATATTCTTCTTAAATCTTCCGGAGATTTTACATTTGACAAGGGTAAAGGTGTAATTTTTTATACCACGTTTCCGGTAAAGAGTACAACATCTTATACTTCGCGCGAGTATCGCCAGATAAACAGTGTAATTGCTGCAATTTCTAATAAATCGTATTCGCGTTTGCAAAAGGATTTTAAGTTTTACTTCCACAGAGAGGCACAGAGGTGGGAACTCGGATTAATTCCGAAATCAGGAACTCCGGCTTATGATTATTTGAAGTCTATTGAAATTAACGGCAGAGAAAATATTGATAAAATAGTTATACTAACCTGTGACAAAACAAAAACAACAATCTGGTTTCAATCATGAAGCGAATAATATTTTTAATATTTTCAATAATTCTTTTCATTTTTGCTTTTGTTCAGGCAAAGCCTGTTGAAGTTGAGCTGATGAAAGCGTTTATAAGTCCGCATTCCGCAGCAGAAGGTTATCTGGTAAAGCTTGCAAATTTGTCTTCTAAAAAGGTTAATATTATTTTTGAAGCATCTTCTCTTGATGAACTTGAGGATATGAAGGCGGAATTTCCGGATATGAAAACAGATTATTCAGCAGTTACTGATGTTTATTCAAAATATCCCGGAAATTTTTTGTCAAATAATATGCGTGAACTGTTGAAAAAGAAGAGTTTTCAGAAAGTTCAGGAAGAAGCGGTAAAATCTTTATACAACCCTCTCGGTATCTATATCTCCCCGCCGGATAAAGACCCTTATCTTCTGGCTACGGATTTTTTACTCTCGAACTCTAAGTTTCTTGAAAATGATACAAAAGAATTCGGGGGAAAATACTATTCGGTTTTACATGCACAGGTAAACAGCAATGATGAGCTGGAGCAAATTATTGAAGCTGCTAAAGGCAAAACGATTTATCTAACAGGAACGCCTGTACATTCGTACTATGCAAGCAAAAAATCAAATATTGAAATTAATATTATCTGTATTATTTCAACGCTTGCATTAGCAGCCCTTTGCAGATTTTATTTCCGCTCCTTTAAAGTTGTTATACCTGTCGCATTCAGTATTTTGTTCGGCTTCCTTTTTGGGTATTCAGCTGCTGCTCTGATATTTAAAAAACTCCATGTTCTTACATTTGTTTTTTCAACTTCGCTTATCGGGATAAGCCTTGATTATTCACTGCACTATTTTTTGACCGGAAATGATAAAGAGTTTAAAAAGAGTTTGGCTGCATCAATGCTTACAACTGCGTGTGCATTCTGGGGGTTGTTGTTTTCAAATATAGAAGTTTTAAGACAAATCGGAATTTTTACATCGTTTGGCTTAATCGGAGTTTGGCTTTTTGTTATCTTAGTTCTGTCAGACGGGGAATTTAAACATAATAGTTTCAAAAAAATCAAGCTGCCTCAAAAAGCTTTGCTGGTTGTTGTTTTTGTCGTTATTGCAGCAGGAATTTTCAGGGTAAGGTTTGATGATAATATCAAAAATCTTTACGTTCCGTCTAAAAATCTTCTTGCAGCAGAAAATTTGTACCAGAAAGTTTTTAATCCTGTTACTCCAGAGTTTCTTATTATACATGGAAATAACATAAATGAAATCTTACAAAAAACAGAAGGTATAAACGAAAGGGAAAATATCAATTCTGTAAGCCTTAGTAATTTTGTTTCTTCTGAAAAACGCCAGCAGGAGAATATTACACTTGTTCAAGATTTGTATAAAAATGATTTAAAAAAATATGAAAGCAGACTGGGGACAAAGTTTGAGCCTCAAAAGCCTGTTCTGTATAATCCGGAAAACTTTCCTCTGGTATCAGAATTTGAGCTTGATAAAAATAGTTCGTTTATGATGGTAAATGAGCCGGTTAAAGGAAGTTTGAATATTGCGGATGAAATTTCTAAAATCCTTAAAAGACTAAGGCTGGAATGTTTCACTATTCTGCCGTGTGTTTTTGCCATGCTTTTTCTTCTTTTGAGCATAATGTACGGTATTAAAAATGCCTTTAAGATTACAATGCCGCCTTTGCTTGGTATAATTTTTACTGTCGCTCTGCTGAGCCTTTGCGGAGTAAATTTAAACTTATTTCATATACTCGGTTTATTCTTGATACTCGGGTTCAGCCTTGATTATTCAATCTTCAGGCTTAACGGCGGAGAAAAATCTAAAGATGCAGTGCTTATGTCAGCAGCCTCTACTGCATTTTCATTCCTTCTTTTGTCGTTTACAAGCTTCAAGCTTATTAGTTCGCTGGGACTTACTCTTTTTATCGGTATTACGGCTTCATATATCCTGAGCCTGTTTATGATAAAATCAAATCATGGAACGAGATGAACATAAAAAATGTGTTATTTCTGCGCTTACGGATGCTCAAAAGATAGCTTTTGCTCCGCTTACTTTTCAGGCTGTTTCTGCTATGCTGGAACTTGGACTCTTAAAGCAGATTGATTCAAGGCAGGAATGTATTTATGTTTTGAAAGAAGAACTCAATCTCTCTGAATATACAGTTTCTACTCTTCTGGAGGTCGCAGAAGCTTCAGGAATTGTTAATTCTAATGACGGAATTTATTCAATAACTCCTCTCGGGCAAGCTTTTCTGTATGATGAAATGACAAGGGTGAATTTTAATTTCGTAAAGGATGTATGCTATAAAGGAGCTGAAAAGCTTACTGAATCTTTTATTACAGGTGAACCTAAGGGGCTTAAAGCAATGTTTGGAGATGCAGCGACAATTTATCCGTATCTCTCTAAATTGCCTCAAGATATGAAAAACAGCTGGTTCGAATTTGACCATTATTATTCGGATAATTGTTTTGATATTGTATATAAAATTATAACTCCTGTCAGCCAAATATTTGATATCGGTGCAAATACTGGCAAATTCGAAAAAGTATGCCGTAAGTACAATAAAGATATTAACCTCACATTGATTGATCTTCCGCAAAATATTGAGGTAATAAGAAACGACCCTGAACTTGCCGGATGTAAATTCCATGCTGCAAATATTCTGGAAGAAGCTGATAATCTTCCGGAGATATCAGGAGCTGTTGTAATGAGCCAGTTTTTAGACTGTTTTTCTCCGCAGCAGATAAAGTTTATTTTAGAAAAAGTTGCAAAAACAGCTTTAGATGATACAAAGATTTATATCCTTGAACCTTTTATAGACCGCCAGAAGTTTGAAGGTGCTAAATTATCGCTTGTGCATACTTCTTTGTACTTTACCTGTATGGCAAACGGCTGCAGCAAAATGTATTCATTCAGCGAGATGGAAACTGTTATAAAAGATGCAGGGTTAAAAGTTAATGCGGTCTACGATGCACTTGGAGCACATGACTATACGCTTCTGGAGTGTGTAAAAAATGTCTAAAAAATGGTTTCAGCTTTCAGAGCAGGGAGCAGGAGCAAAAAGACTTCTGCTTACAAAATATATCTATCAGTTTTTGGGAGAGTTTCCTGTAAGGATAATAGCTTTTTTTGTTGCACTTATTGTATTTATTAAGGCAAAAGAACAAAGAAGGGCTTCTGAAAAATTTTTGAAAATTGTAAACAATAAGTTTGTAATAATTTCCTCTTTTATACAATTCTTAAACTATGCAAATTCTCTTGTGGATAAATTTATTTCGTGTCTTGGAAAGCTTAATCCAGATAGGTTTGAGCTCTCTTCACCGGAAGTATATAAAGGAGCTTTTTTTATAACAACCCATGTCGGAAATGTAGAAATCCTGCGTTCGCTTTTTCAGTCTGATAAATATCCAAATCCACAAAGGGTTAATGTTTTTCTGCAATCAAATGCGTGTGAAATTTTTAATAATTTTCTTAAGACTCTTGAGATAAAACTAAATATTGATGTTTTTCCTGTAGAACAAATAAATCCGCAGGTTTCAATTCTTATATCAGAACGTCTGAAAAATGGCGAAATTGTTTTTATGGCAGGAGATAGGGTATCCGCGCAAAATGAAAACAGGACATACACTGCGGATTTTCTCGGTAAAAAAGCCCAATTTCCTCTTGGAACTTTAAAATTTGCATTAATGATGGATGTACCGGTTTATTTTATTGTTTGTGTCAGTGAGGGTAAAAAATACAAAGTTTATACCGAAAAATTCGTAACAGATAAATCAAGACGAAATGAAAAATTACAGGAGCTTCAGCTTCAATATGTTAAGTTTCTGGAAAAGCATGCTTTGAAATACCCTTATCAATTTTATAATTTCTTTGATTTGTTTGAAGAGGAGTAAACATTTTTCTACTTGACATGGTGTTAGGTTTGCCTTACAATGAGTTTAATAAAATTGTTAGGAATACCATACAATGAACTCATTAAAAGTTTTTGGAAAATATTTAGATCAACCGAGGTTAGTCAGCAGATTTTCACGTGCTGTACCTCCTCTTTTATCTCTGGCAGCTTCCGGTATTGTGCTTGATAGTACATACAGAGCTCCTGATGACAAGAGGCAAAAAGTTTTTATCCGCAATGGTCTGACAATGTTTGGGGCAGTCGCTTCTTCTCTTTACGCGCCGAAAATTATTTCCAAAATGTTCCGGACTGCGCCCAAACTAGTCAAATCAAAAGAATTAAAGGAGTATAATACCAGATTGGTAGATGAATTTGTTTCCCAAAATAAGGTCAGCTCTCAGACATATAAAATCCTTCAAAAGATAAAGACAGAAGTATTGAATATGAAAGAGGTGAAAACTATTTCAGAGGAGCTGGAGGGTAAAGAGCTATTGAATAAGCTTATTCCTGAGCCAGAAAATATTTCTTCAAAGGATATTTTTTCGGAAATCGGCCGTTTGTCCGTATTTGGTTTAATTCCGGTGCTTGGCGGAATAGCAGGCGGGATTGCAGGTGACAGACTAACCTCTGATGATTACAAGGATAAAATACCTAATAAAATTAAAGAGGGTGCATATCAATATCTGGCAAATATTTTTCTATGCAATATAGGTGCCGGAGCTGCTCTGGGAATTTTGGAAAAAATGAATATAAAATCAAAATCTGCGCGGGCGCTCGGTATGGTTACGGGTATCATATTAACTGGAGTTATCGGCGGCAGTGCGATTGCAAATCTAATTGGCAGAAAAGTTATAAACAGGTGTTTTAAACATCAAAACTGTAATGAAGCTGACAGGAAGCCGGAACCTCTTGATATTTGTCTTCATTCTGACGATATCGCAACAGTGGCTGTTATGTCCGGTTTAAAATGGATAGAGCCGGCTCTTCCTGCTCTATATTCAATTTCCGGCTACAGGGCAGGCATAGGGTATCGCGGTAAATAATTTAAACATCTTTCGGACTGGTTAGAAACCCTTGTTTGAACGGCACTTCTTTATTTGTAAACCCTGTTCTTACAATATTACGGCCGAATTTCTTTTCCAGCTTATCCAAACTCTGGCCGAGTTTTTCGTTTTGTTCTTTCTTTTCATTATTGCTGAACAGCGTAAGTTGTTCTTCTGCTTTTTCTCTAAAATCTTCAAGAACAATTCCTACACTGCGGTAAACCTCTCTGCTGTTAAACATTTCTGTAAGAAGCGGAAAAGCAGCTCTTGAAATTTCAAATTCAAAATCTGTCGGAATATCAAGCTGAACTTTGGAGTACAATGTCCTAAAATCTTTAGTTTTTAGGAGCACTCCTATCGTTGCACATTTGCAGTCAATTTTTCTTAATCTGGCACACGATTCGTGAATATGTATGGAAAGTTCGTTTTTCAAAAACTGCAAATCAGATGAAAATTCAAGGAATGATTTTGTATCGCTTATAGATTTAGGAAGCTCAACTTCGTTGCTTATAGGAGAAACCATAATGCCAGACAGTTCAGCTTTTGAGGTAAGCCCGTTTTTGCCGAATTTTGACTTAACCCATTTATCATCTTTATTAATAAAATCTAGTGCCGTTCGAACGCCCAGACCTCTGAGCCTTACTCCCAGCTTTCTGCCGATACCCCAGACTTCCTGTATTTCAGTGAATTCAAGAAGATGGTGTATTCCGCATTTTCCAATCACAGCAATCCTTGCCGAGGTGTTTTTTGCCTTGTCAGAAGCAAGTTTGGCAAGAGTTTTACTCCGGCTTATACCTATAGTAACCGGAATATCAACCTCATCTGCTATGCGTTTCTGTAATTCGCGCGCAAGCTTGAAATAGTTCTTTTTATATAATTTGGTCAGACCGGTAAAGTCAACAAATGCTTCGTCAATTGAATAAACCTCAACATTAGGGCTGAAATCTTTTAATATGTTCATTACCTGTTTTGAAATTTTGGTATAAGCATAATGGTTTGCACTTATATAAATACATTCCGGAACCCTTTGTACAGCTTGAAAAAGCGGAAGCCCCATCGGGAGTCCGAGCATTTTTGCTTCTTTGGAACGAGAAATCACACATCCTCTTTCTCCTGATACGACAGCAACCGGAATCCCTTTGAGTTCGGGATTAAGCTTTCTTTCGCAGGATACGAAAAAGCTGTCGCAGTCTATTAATGCTATGTATTTTTGATTAGTCATATTTAAAGTTTACCTTTTTTTCTTTCCAGTCGTAAACTTTTTTTTCAGGGAGGATTTCTAGAAGAAGCCCTTCTTTGTATCTTGTAACATACCATTTGTGGAACTTAAGCGCGCGTTTTATATCAGGAGTCTTAAATTTTTCTGTACGCTTTCCGCCTCTGATTTCTACAAACCTGTATAGAGTTTTTATATTTTCTCCTGTATCTAAATCAATCATAACTATAGTTTAGCATATTTTGTAAATAAAAACTCCTGAAAGTAACAGGAGTTTAGTTTGGGAGAAAGAAATTATTTAAAATCTTATGTAAATACTGCTGCCATATTGCGGTGTATAATAGTCGCACCATCCTAATCTATAATCGCAGTAAGCAGGGCCCCAATAGCTGCGCCTGGCTAATACTCCGCCGATTACGGCAGAGCCTCTGTAGTGCTTGTGCGGCGGTGGAGGCGGAGCATACCAGCCTCCGTGAGGACGCATCTGTCTATGCATTCCGGGGCCGGCATGGATAACTTCACCGCGCCCGCCGGCATATGCCGGTGATACCATTGAAAAAATTGCTATTAACCCCAGAAGAGATAATACTTTTTTCATATTTCAACCTCCGTTTCTTATTTATATAACGATTTGAAAATCATTTTTGTTCTATAATGTTTTTAAGAAGGAGCAAAAATATTATGAAAAAAGAACTAATTTTTTTAGGACCTCCGGCATGCGGTAAAGGCACCCAAACAAACAGATTATCTGAATATTTAGGATTCCCGCACGTCGATACAGGGTCGCTTTTGAGAGCAGAAATCGCAAAAGAATCAGAAGAAGGAAAGATTGCTAAATCTTTTATTGACAAAGGTCAGCTTGTTCCGGCTGAACTTGTCGGCAAGATTATTGCAAAGAAACTTGCAGGTGATGACTGCAAAAACGGATATGTCCTTGACGGCTATCCGAGAAGTCTTGAACAGGCAAGAATGCTTGATGAAATCAATGCTGATATTGATAAGGACAATGAAGTTTCTTTTAAGGCTATTTATTTTGATATTGATACGCAAATCCTTATTGAAAGAATTATCTATAGAGAATCCTGCCCTATATGCGGAGAAATTTACAACAAAAAATTTAAGCCTTCTAAAATCGCAGGAAAATGCGATAAATGCGGCGTAGATTTAAAAACTCGCGCAGATGATAACGAGGAAACAGCAAAAGCACGTTTCGAAACTTATTTTAGAGAAACAGCTCCGCTTGTTAAATTCTATGAAGATAAAGGTGTTTTATACAAAATAGATGCAAACGGATCTATTGATGAAGTCTGGGAAAGACTTTTGAATATCGTTAATCAATAAGTAAAAGAGGTGGATTTTCCACCTCTTACTTTTTATATTTCTCCGATTAAATCGTATTCCGAAGCGTCTGTTATTTTAACCATTTCAATATCACCGGGAACAACCATTTTATCTGTTTGAATATTTACAATTCCGTCAATTTCCGGCGCGTCATATTGAGTTCTGGCGATAATTTCACCATCATCAGCAAAGCACTCAATTATACATGGAATTGTTTTTCCGATAAATTTTTTGTTTCTTTCTGCCGAAATTTCCTGCTGAATTTCCATAAGTTTTTTGTATCTTTGGTTTGCAATTTTAGCAGGAACACGGTTCGGAAGCATATACGAAGGAGTGCCTTTTTCTCTAGAGTATTTAAAAACTCCCATCCTATCAAATTTCATATCACGGACAAAATTACAAAGATGTTCAAAATGTTCTTCTGTTTCACCCGGATACCCGACAATAAAAGCTGTTCTGATTGAAACATCCGGAATTCGTTTTCTTATATTTTCTATCATCGGGCGGTAATCAAATGCCGGACGGTTCATAAGTTTTAAGACTTCCGGGTGTGAATGCTGGAGCGGAATATCTACGTATTTAACTACTTTGTCAAGATTTGCGATTGCGTCCAGAAGCTCATCATCAAGATGTGTAGGATATGCGTACATAAATCGAATCCAGCCTAATCCTTCGATTTTATTAAGTTCTTCTAAAAGTTTTGGAAGCGACGGTTTTTTATAGATATCAATACCGTAGCTTGTTGTGTCCTGAGCAATGAGTATAATTTCGGTTACACCTTTTTTTACAAGTTTTTTTGCTTCAGCAACGATGTTTTCTATTGTTCTTGAGTGGTAATCTCCTCTTAAATACGGGATTATACAATAACCGCATCTGTAGCTGCATCCTTCTGCAATCTTAAGATAAGAGCTTGCACCCATGGTAATCTGCTGGCGTTCAATATTTTCGGGGTAAATGTAGTCAGGTTTTTTGCTGACTTCTGATACAAATTTTTTGTCAATATTTTTAATGACATCAACAATACCCCCAAAATCGGCAGTACCGATAATACCAGCAAGCTCCGGAATTTCTGTTTTCAACTCTTCCGGATGCTTCTGAGCAAGACATCCTGTTACAATAACTTTTTTACCTTTGTCAACAAGTTCTAAAATCGAACGGATAGATTCTCTTTCGGCATCACAAATAAAAGAACAGGTATTAACAATTACAATGTCGCTTTCATCCTCGTTAAGAGTAATTCCGTAGCCGTTTTGGGCAAGTATTCCTAATATTAATTCCGAATCAACTAAGTTTTTCGGACATCCGTGACTTACAAGTGCAATCTTTTTCATTAGTTTCTATGTCCTTATTTTTTGAAAATAAAAAATACTGCAAGGATTATGAAAACAAATCCTATCAGATAATTCCATTTGAACTCTTCTCTCAGATACCACACAGAGAAGAATGCAAAAACAGTGAGTGTAATAACTTCCTGAATAGTTTTAAGCTGAACAGCGTTGTAGCAGTTGTACCCTATTCTATTAGCCGGCACCTGAAAACAATATTCAAAAAACGCAATCCCCCAACTTGCAAGAATTACAATAACCAGCGGCAGACTCCTGAATCTGAGATGACCGTACCACGCAAAAGTCATAAAAATATTTGAGATTAATAATAAAATTATTGGTGAGATGTGTCTTAACATAGGATTATTTTAGCACAAATTAGTTGTTGTAGTTTTAAAATCTACCTCCTTGTGTTAAAATTTAAACATTGAACAGCTATAGGAAGGAGAATTATAAATGGCACAGAGAATTGGTATTGACGTAGGCGGAACCAATGTTAAAATCGCGCTTGTAAGCGATAAAGGAAAAATTATTTATTCAAATTCTATCCCGACAAGAGCGGAGATGGGTTATGAATATACAATTAACAGTATGAAAGATGCAATCAGAGATTTGCTGAAAGAAACAAAAATGAAAGCAGCTGATATTGAAGGTATTGGCTTTGGTTTTCCTGGACAGATTGACTGCAAAAAAGGCGTAGTAAGACTTGCTCCTAATATTCCGGGCTGGGTTAATGTCCCTATCGCAAGTATTATGGAAAAAGAATTTGGCATTCCTACCCGTGTTGATAATGATGTAAGAACAGCAGCTCTTGGCGAATTAAATTACGGTGCCGGCGTAGGATGTGAAAACCTTGTTTGTATTACAGTCGGAACAGGAATTGGTTCAGGACTTGTTATTAACGGCAAACTCGTAAGAGGTGCAGATAACGCAGCAGGTGAAATCGGACATATTAAATTGAATATGCAGGGCGGTCCTCTTTGTGGATGCGGCGACAGAGGCTGTCTTGAAGCTTATGCGTCAGGCCCTAGCATTGTTGCTATGGCAGAAGAATATATAAGAGGCGGAAAGTCAACTAAGTACAGAGAACTTGCAAACCCTGATATAACTCCGTATATTGTGGCTGTAGCTGCAAAAGAAGGCGATCCTGTTGCAAAACAGATTTTTAGAATTATGGGTGAATATATCGGAATGGGTCTGGTAAGCGTTGTTAACCTTCTTAATCCTGAAAAAATTATTATTGGCGGCGGTGTTGCTGATGCCGGTGATATTCTTCTTGATCCGATAAGAGAAACAATTGCTAAACGTGCAATGACTATTCAGCGAGAAGTAGAAGTTGTTCCGGCTCAGTTAGGAAACACTGCCGGTGTAATTGGCGCAAGCTTATTGATTAAATCATAGAAAAAAGGCTTCCAATCGGAAGCCTTTTTTTTGTTTGCTATAAAATTTCCATAACCGGATCTGAGTGTCTTATTTCAGGAATTTCCTTCAAGTTAGGAAGCTCAATGGGTTTAGGTGTATTTTTTGCTTCGGCTGCTTTTTCCGGCATCGGAGCCTTTGCCTGTTTAACTTTTGCGATAGCAGGATCAGGATTTGCCTTTTGTCTGTTGTATTCAAGCATAATCTGGTTGACAAATCTCTTTGTTTCGCCGTATGGAGGTATTTGACCGCCGAATTTTTTTACATTTCCCGGGCCTGCATTGTAAGCTGCAAGCGCAAGTTCTGTAGAACCGAACATTTTATACATCATTTTATAATAAGTAAGTCCGGCTTTAATGTTTTCACTCAAGTAATAAGGGTTAAAGCCCATTCTGTGGGCAGTAGACGGAAGCAGCTGGAAAACTCCGACTGCACCGTAAGGACTTTTCAGCTCGTGTCTGAAGCCTGATTCTTTCTTAGCAATGCTTAATGCTAATGCGGGGTCAACATTCATCTCAATTGAATGTTTTACTATGGTTTCTTTAATTACACTCTCAGGAGTTGGAGCAGCTTGCACCCTAACGCATAGCAAAGCCAGCAATGCAATAGTTGTTAAGACTGTTTTTCTAATCATTGAAATCCTCTTATATTATTTGTAAATTGGATTCTGTATACTATTCTCAAAAATCCTCCCTACGGTTTCACTTTGTTCTCGCTTAGTTCCCATCAAAGCGTCTTTCCTAAATTTTTAGCTATCCTGTACAAGCCCCGACGACTCATGACTAAAAACTTGTTAGGCGACTATCTCTGTTGTTCCCCGCGCTCCGGCTTGGATAAATAATTATACAGAATTTATGTCAAATCCATATTAATACAAAAAAGAAATTTTTTCAACCCTTTTATTGTAAAATGTACACTTAATAGCCTTACCGGCTATTTATACAATGCTGAATTTTCGGTTAAGCAGACGGTGTTTGCCGCACAGAAAATCTTCTTCTGTTGTGTAGAGATTAATGAACTTATCAAAATTCATTAACGTAAGAAGTGAGAATATATCAGATTGTATATTGAAAAATCCTGCCTTAAACTCCCTTGCTGCATCCAAGAAATCTATTGTGCAGTCCTGAACATAGCTTAAATCAAGCCCTACAGTCTGATGAGCATGAGATTTTAACTCTTCAACCAGCCTGTTAGTTTCTCTTGCATCCAGTTTTGGACTCAGCGGGGTTATAATGCAAAATTTTTGTGAACTCTGGATTTCCATATTATTATTTTAATAAGATTTGTGTGGAATATTAATTACCCGAAATTATGAAAAATCTCCAACTAAGGTATTATAAAATTTTGTAAAGTTATTGTATAATAATTTTGCATGTAATAACGTGTAAGGACGTTTCTGACGACCATTCTCGAACAACAGTATTACGGTCATATAGTCGAGAAAGGAGGTCGCACATGACAGAATGGCTAATAAAAATAGCTATCACCTTGTTAGTACTGATAGCTACTTTACAAACTGTCTTGTAAAGGAAACGGTCAAGCTCTAGTTCCAGCTAGGGCTTTTCCTTTACAAAAACATTATAACCTATTTGGTTATGATTTTCAAGTCTGGTTATGCGAACCTGATTATTGACACGGAGTTGTTTTCTGTAGTAATCTAAATACAGACATGTCTTTTATGGGAAGGGATTTATGTACATAAAACAGTTGGAGATAGACAACTTTAAGTCGTTTGCGAATAAAGTCGATATTCCTATGCTGCAAGGTTTTACAACCATTTCAGGGCCGAACGGCTCAGGAAAGAGCAATATTATCGATAGTATTCTTTTCGCTCTCGGGCTTTCAACAAGCCGTACGCTCCGTGCTGAAAAGCTCTTCCACCTTATATCAACCTACAATAAAAGAAACGAAGCCTTTGTAAAAGTTACTTTCGGCGAAACCGAGGACGGTGATTTTTCTGTGGCAAGGCGCATCAGAAAATCTTCGCAGGGATTTAATAGTATTTACTATCTTGATGACAAGATTGCAACGCTTTCTGATATTCACGCAAAACTTGAAAAATACAACATTACGCCTAACAGTTACAATGTAATGATGCAGGGCGATGTAATGAGTATTACAAACTGTACGCCGGGTGAGCGCCGTAAAATCATTGATGAAATTGCAGGTATTGCAGACTTTGACAGGCGTATAGAACAGGCAACAAATGAGTTAGATACCGTTGAAAAACGTGTAGTTAATTCAACCCTTATTCTTAACGAGGTTAACACCCGTCTTGAACAGCTTAAGGAAGAAAAAGAAGTTGCACTAAAGTATCAAAAGCTTAAGGAAGAAAAAAACGGTTTAGAAAGTCAGATAAATACGGTTAAGTTTTTTGACTTGCGCAGAAATATTGAAAAAGCGCATGAAAATATTCTTGAATTTACCAAAAAGAAAAAGGAAGAAGAATTAAAGTCAAAGGATTTGGAAGAACGGCTTAAACTCATCAAAGAGAAGTATGATGAGATTTCCAAAACAATTACGGAAAAAGGCGAAGGCCATCAGCTTGAATTAAAGCAAAAAGCCGAGGAAATCAAAGGTTCTATTGCGCGGAAAAATTCTTCAATCGTGTTTGCTGACAAACAAATTCAGGATAACCTTAAAACAATTGAGAATACCAGAAACGGTATTGAAGTTCAGCAGGGAAAAATTAAGGATTCAGAGCTGAAAATTTCGCTCAAACAGGATGAGATTAAGGGCATTGAGAAGAATATAGAGGAGCAGAAGGCTGTTCTGCATAAAATTCTTGAAGATATGTCCGGCTTGAATGAAACAGCTGAGAAACATATAGAAAAACGAAATACATTAAGAAAAGAGCTGGAAGCTTTGCAGGATAAGGAAACAAAGCTTATTCAAAAGCAGGCTCCGCTGGAAGCAGATTTGTCAGCCAAGAAAAAATCTCTCGAAGATGCAAGGGGTAAATTGGCTGAACTTGAGGCATTCAAAGCGAATTTCTCTGAAACAAAAGCTTCAAAAGAACTTTTGATAGAACAATTAGGTAAAGAACTTGACGATTTCAAAATTATCCTTAAGAACACATTGTATGAATATGATAAGACTAAAAATGAAATCACAGACATGGACTACGACCTTCAGGCTGCACGTAAGAAAATATATCAGCTTGAAGCAGTTAAGCAAGCGAACGAAGATGCTAACCTCGGACGTGCGGTTGATACAGTTATAGGAGCGAACATCAGCGGTGTTCACGCACCTCTTATGAAACTGGGTCAGGTTGACGAAGAGTATTCTACTGCAATGGAAATCGCAGTTGGCGGAAGAATGGCTCACATTGTTGTTGATGATGAGCATGTTGCTTCAACCTGTATTGAACTCTTGAAATCTTCAAACGCCGGCAGAGCAACATTTGTTCCGCTTAACAAAATTGTTAAATGTCCAAGAAGCCTTAGTCTTCCGAAAGATAAGGGTGTAATTGACTTCGCGATTAATCTGATTGACTTTGACGATGAGTATTTGAACGCTTTCTATTATGCAGTCGGCGAAACTCTTGTTGTTGAGGATAGAAGTGTTGCAAACAAATTAATCGGAAAGTATAGAATGGTTACGCTCTCCGGCGACCTGTTTGAAAAATCAGGTTCAATTACGGGCGGTGCTGTTCGTAAAACGGGCTTGAAGTTTGCGCAAAACTCCGACAGTGAAATTGATACGCTTAAATCAAGGCTTAAGGATATGGAATCAAAATATGCAGCTTTGATTTCCAAGCGTTCTTCTCTTGAAGGAAAAATGGAAGATGTCAGAGGTAAATATTCTTCTTCTACGACTGAATTTAACAAGGCAAAACTTGAACTTGCTAACCTTGAAACAAGTTTTGCAAATACACAGCAGAACATTGATGAAAAACAGGAGTTCATTAAGGTTACGGAGCCGGAAATTACATCAATAGAAAAAACGCTGGACAAGATTGAAGAAGAACATATTGATATTTCAGAAAAAATGACAGATGTTCAGACTTCAATCACAGAAGTAGAAAAGCTTATGAACGATGCTGACCTTAAGGATTTGAAAGAGAAAACAGCCGGAGTCGAAGCTGAGATTAAGCGCTATGAAAAGAATATGGCGGATGCGAATAACGAAATCGAAGGTCTGCACCAGAGAATTGATTTTATAAATACAACAATCAAAACGCACAATGATACGATAGAGCGTTCTCTTGGCGTAAATAAAGATTTGGAGCTTGATAAAGCTAAATTTGCAGAAGAAATTAAAGGTTTGAATGAGCAGCTTGAAGTTCTGGAAATTCAGATTAAGGAGATTACCGACAAGCTGGGTGAACTCTTAAAACAGAGGGATGATATTAACAAAGACCTTGTTGATATTGAAACTCAGAGAAACCTTAAGGCTTCTGATATTGAGAAAATTGCCGAGCAGATAGAATCTTTCAAGGCCAGAAGACGCGAGTTAGAGCCTCAGCTTGAAGAAACAAGAAGTGTTCTTACTGAGGCGGGGGTAAATATTAATGAACTTACGCCTGTTGAGATGTCGATTGAAGAAATTACTTCCCGTATTCAGCGTTTACAAAAGCGTATGGATGATTTGGGCGCTGTTAATATGAAAGCGCTGGAAGATTTTGAAAACGTATCTGCACGCCAGCAGGAACTCCATAGCCAGATTGAAACTTTGAGTCATGAAAGAGAACAAATCTTAGAAAGAATGCGCGGGTATGAGGATTTGAAGAAAGAAACTTTCCTCAAAACTTATAATGTGATTAATGAAAACTTTAAAGATATATTCCACAGGCTTTCTGACGGTGAAGGTACTTTAATTCTGGAAAATGAGGAAAAACCTTTTGAAGGCGGGCTTGATATTGAGGCGCAGCCTAGAGATAAAAAGAAGCAGCGTCTTGCGGGTATGTCGGGCGGAGAAAAGGCTTTAACAGCGCTTTCTTTCGTATTTGCTATTCAAAAGTATATGCCGGCTCCTTTCTATGCGTTTGACGAAGTTGATGCAAGTTTGGATGGTATAAATGTAGAAAAATTAGCGCATATCGTTCAGTCGCAGGCTGAAACGACTCAGTTTATTGTTGTAAGCCACAGAAAGCCAATGATTGAATCTGCAAACAGGACAATCGGGGTTACGCAGAAGGAAAAAGGAATTTCAAAGGTTACAGGGGTTAAGCTGAGGGATTAAACTCCTGAATTTGAAGGAGTACTCAAGGGAAGAAACAAATTAAAATACAAATATGGCAGTAAATAATATAGACAGCACGAATATTTTACATCAGCAGGAGAAAAGCTTTGTTCAGGAAGCAGAAGTCGATGGTATAGAAATCCTTGTTAATATGGCAAAACAAGGAAAAATCGACCCGTGGAATGTTGATATTGTTGAGGTTACGGATAAATATCTTATGCACCTTTTCCAATCAAAAGCGCAGAATTTGCGGCTAACCGGCAGAACTTTATTATTTGCAGCTATTCTTTTAAAGCTTAAGTCAAATGTTCTGGAGGGAATTGATGTTCTTGATTTTGAACCTCAGCATCAGGACGAATTTAATTATGATGACGAAATGCCTCTTGACTATGAGGAAGAGTATATTCCGACAAATAATGTGATTTCTATTGACGAAGTTTTGCAGAGAAGAACAAGCGTAAGGCTTAATCATAACCGCGTTGTTACACTGCGTGACTTAATCCGTCAATTGGAATTTTATGAAATGCTTGATAAAAAGCAGTCTTTGAAAAACGCTCATGAGCGTGCAAAAAGACGTGTTCAAAATTATGCAAGACTTTCACCTGATGATATTATTAACCTTGCGCATGATGAGTATATCGAAAACGGGGTTCAGCGGCTGAAAGCTAATCTTTCTGAAATTTTGAGCAGGCAGGATAAGATTGAATTAAATGAACTTACGCTTCTGGGGATGGATAAGATTAGCGCTTATATTTCACTTCTGTTTCTTACAGTTGAAAGTGATTATGATTTGGAGCAGGATGAGTTTTACGGTGATTTATACGTAATAAGATATTCGCACAATGAAGATAGTATAATAGCAGAGGAAGAGAATGGGGTGACACCTCACCCTAACCCTCTCCTCAAGGAGAGGGGATAATTCGGTATGGAACAGTTGAAATCCAGAATTGAAGCCGTTTTATTTGTAACCGCAAAAGTGCTTCAAATTAAGGATATTGCAGAAATTCTGGAAGAAGAGCCGGAAAAAGTAGAGGAGGCGCTTCTGGAATTAATTATGGATTACGCTTCCAGAGAAGGGGCGTTAGAAATTGATGACGAGAACGGGTATATTTTACAGGTTAAAGAAGAACATCTTGATATTGTTGAGAAACTTTGTCCTGTTGAGTTAAAACCTCCTGTCTTGAAAACATTGACAGTAATTGCACTGAAAGAACCTATAAGACAGTCGCTGCTCAAGGATTTGCGCGGGTCTAATGCGTATGAACATGTGCAGGAACTTTTGGAAAAAGGACTTATTTCCAGACATAAGGATAAGAACGGACGCTCTTTTAATATAAAAACAACTCCTAAGTTTGCCGAGTATTTTAAGCTCAAAGGCGATGTCAGAGCGCTGGTTAAGACTCTTAACATAGACAAAGGGGTAAAAGATGATGAGGAAGATTCACGTCAGACTACTCCGCAGGGTGTAAAAGGGGTAAAAGATGATGAGGAAGATTCACGTCAGACTGCTCCACCGGTTAAAAAAGGGGTAAAGGATGACGATGAGGGGTAGGGTTGTTCTCTATTCTCTGCTTGCGGCAGGGCTTGCTGCAGCATTTTATTTTAATAGTAATGCTGATGCTATCTATGCGCAGTTGGGAAACCGTTATTATAAGCAGAACAATATAAAAAAAGCTCAAGAGTTTTACGAAAAATCTTTTGCCCTTGGCAACAAAGACACCGGCGTAAGAGAAATTTATGTAAATTCTATAATTAATTCTCCTCTGGATATTGACGCACAGGAAAAACTTGTCAGGCTTGCAGAGGACAATATTCAAGACGCTGCCTCAATAAAGGCTAAATATTTTTTATATGATTTAAAGCGCGAAATACACAGACAATATCCGTTAAACTATATTAAGCAGGCTCCTTTTAACCAGCAGATTGTCAGATGGAATAAATTTCCTATAACTTACGGATTTAAAAACAGTGCGGGTGTGCCAAGGGAGTTTGTTAACGAAATAAGCAGTGCTTTTTCTGAATGGGAACGGGAAGGCAATGTGATGTTTAGTGAAACAGAGGAAAATCCTAATATTGTCATAAACTTTGTTAAGAACAACAAAAATGAAAGTATGGAATACGGAAAAAAGTATGTGGTAGCTTATACAGAGCCTAAAATTTCCGGTGATATTCTAGAAGGTATGAGTATTAATTTTTATATTCAGGATCCTGAAGGCAAAAATTTTACACGAAACCAAATTTACAATACAGCATTGCATGAAATCTTTCATGCGCTCGGTTTTATGGGTCATAGCTTTGACCCTGATAATATAATGTATCTAGCAAAAGACAATAATGCTATCGCAAATGATACGCGTGAATCGCTGACAGAAGCAGATACAAGCACGCTGCAGCTTCTTTACAAAATAAAACCGGATGTGACAAATTCTGCTGAGCTTAAAAGCGAATATGTTCCATATCTTGTGCTCGGCGATGACGAAGAGCTAAATTCTTCAAAAGCAAGAGAAGCAAAAAATTATATTTACCACGCTCCGACACTTCCGAGCGGGTATATAGATCTTGCAGAAAGCCTTGTTGCAGAGAAACGTTATCCGGAAGCCATAAGAAATTTGGAAAAAGCTCTTAGTCTTGCTGATACAGACGATATGAGGTACATAATTTATTATAACCTTGCAGTTTCTTATTCTTATATAAGCCATACGGAAATGGCGGTAGATTATTTAAGTAAAGCGATGGAAATACAAGACAATGAAGAACTTCATCTATTAAAAGCGGAGATTTTGAAAAATACTGATAAAGAAACGGCCCAAAAAGAGTATGCATATTTGATAAAGATTTCTCCTGATAATCCGGATTATACGACAAAGCTGGCGAATATGTATATTAAAGAATATGATTATTTGAAAGCCCGAAAGATTTTGAAAGATTTTCTGAAACGCAATCCACAGTATAAAAAAGATGCACGATTTTCTCCATACGGGATATTGCTCTTCTAGATATTTTATGATACTTTTCAGATATGAAAGTAAATTCTGTAAACCGAAATTCAATTATCACGCCTAAATCAACAGGTTATGCAGCGACTACAGCGCTTGGACTTGCAGTATGGAGCGGTGTGAGTAAAAATAAGACTTTCAGAAAGCAGCATAAACCGCTTGCTTATATAACAGCAGTATTAACGGCGATACATATAGGTTTGATAGAATATTACCATTATAAATACAAAAAAATGTAACAAATTACACTTATTCAACTGTCGGATTGTTACATTTTTTTATTCTTTATTATACAATAATTTTAGGGTTAAAAACACTAGAGGTAGAAATGTTCAACGAAATTAAAACTCACGAAATCACTGTCGATATTGTAATTTTAACAATAAAAGACGATGCACTTCAAGTTTTGCTGGTAAAACGTAACAACGAACCTTTCAAAGATAAATGGGCAATACCGGGCGGTTATGTCAGAATGTCCGAAAACTTAGACGAAGCAGCAATGCGTGTTCTTAAAGAAAAAACCAATGTCGATAATATTTATCTTGAACAGCTTTACACATTCGGTGACCCTTTAAGACATCCGGTTTCCAGAGTAATAACCTGTGCTTATTTCGCATTAATAAGAGCCGAAGATTTTAATGTTGTTACAACAGCAGAGCTCTCATGGCATAAGGTTTCAGATTTACCGCCTCTGGCTTTCGACCACAAAGAAATTATACAATATTCTCTTAAACGTACAAGAGAACGTTTGGAAATGTGTCCGGTAGCATATCAGCTATTGAACGAAAAATTCACGCTTACTGAAATGCAAAAAGCTTATGAAATGATTATGGAAAAGAAACTTGATAAGCGGAATTTCAGAAAAAAAGTAATTACAACAGACGGATTAAGAGAGCTGAACGAGTTCTCTAAATCTTCGTCCAAGCGTCCAGCAAGACTATATACATTTGATAATATTAAATTAAATTCGAAAAGGGCGCACTTTATTAAAAAGGAGACTAAATGTTAACAATTGTTTGGGCAATAGAAGTTATTTCAGCATTACTATTAATAGTATTGATACTTATGCATTCACCAAAAGGCGACGGCATTGCAGGGATAGGAAATGCTGCTCAGATGTTTACTTCTCAAAAGAGTGCAGAAAAAGGGCTCAATAAATTAACCGGAATTGTTGCCGGAATATTTGTTCTTTGTGTATTTCTTTTAGGATTTGGCATTATTAAGTAAATGGATGAAATTTTCGCCAGAAATGTTTTATATTGGGGAGATGAAGCACAAAAAATTATAGCTTCATCTCATATTGCTGTATTTGGCCTTGGCGGAGTCGGAGGATTTTGTGCAGAAGCTCTTGCCAGAAGCGGAGTTGGCGAACTTACTCTGGTAGATTTTGACAAAGTTTCTAAAAGTAATATCAACCGGCAGATTATTGCTCTCAATTCTACCGTTGGAATGTATAAGACCGAATTGTTTGAAATAAGGCTTAGAGATATAAATCCGGATATTAAGCTGCATTTAATTAATGATTTTTATCTGGAAGATTTTGATTTTAGCGGGATAAACTATACAGCTGATGCAATTGATACAATGCGCTCAAAGGTTAACCTTCTTGTGAAATGTTTGGAAAATAATGTAACAGTGATATCTTCTATGGGGGCTGGAAACAGAATCAATCCTGAAAAACTCTACATATCCGATATTTCTGAAATTCACGATAAGAAAGCTCCTTTTGTATCTAATATTATTTATCAGTTAAAGAAAAAGGGGATAACATCAGGTATAACTGTTGTAACAAGTGACGAAAAACCATTTGTTCAGGAAAAGATTTCTGAAATAGAAAATATTAGAACTCAGAGCGGCGAGGTGGTACAATTTAATAAGATAATTCCTTCGTCTACGCCTTTTGTTGCGTCTTGTGCAGGAATTTTTATGGCCTCAAAGATTATTAATGATTTAATCGGGAGATAGAAATATGTATACAATAAAAGAAGTAGCTGATAAAATGGAGATTTCAGAGCATACGCTTAGATTTTGGGCAAAAAGCGGATTTTTCCCTTTCATAAAACGAAATGAGAATAATATAAGGCTTTTTTCAGAGGATGATTTGAACTGGGTTAAAATAGTCAAGTGCCTTCGTTCGATAGGTACAGAAACAAAGCTTGTAAAAAGATATATTGATTTATGTATAATCGGGGATTCTACAATTCCCGAGCGCTATGAAATTATAAAAACAACAAAAGAAAAGGCTTTGCAGCAGATGGAAGAACTGAAAGTCCAGCTTGATTTACTCAATTATAAAGAAGCTCATTATAAAAATTTGATTAAAAATAATCTGGGCGCCAGCTGGAATCCTATGAACATGACAAAGTCGGATGAAGTTGCTGTTTAGTTAACAATCCTGCAATCACATGATTGACATACTATGCGTAAGATTTTACCATATTTCTATATAACTTGTGGGAATTGGAGATTGGCATGAATTTTAAACTTACGCGTAAACAATTAGCTGTAATAATTTTGCTTATTATAATTGTTCCGATTATTTACAATAAAACATCAGGTTTTTTTATCGGTGTGCTTCAAAAACAGGCAATGAGAATGCCTAAGGAGGTTGTTGTTGACAACCCTCATATGGAGCAGGTTAATGTATCTGCAGAGTCAACCGGCAGAGTTGAAGCTCAATATTCAATTGATGTAATTGCAAGAGTTTCAGGTTTCTTGTTGAAAAAGTATTTTAAAGAAGGTGATTTTGTTAAAAAAGGTCAGCTTCTTTTTCAAATTGACCCTAGAGAGTATCAACTTTCTGTGAATAATTCCAGAGCTGCTGTTAATCAGTATCAGGCTCTTTATACCAATGCACAGCAGGAATGGCACAGGGCAAATGCTCTTGTGAAAGAAGATTTGATTAGCCGTTCTGACGTAGATTCAAGTTTAGCTGCAAGAAATCAAAACAAAGCTCTTTTGGATTCTGCTAATCAGCAGCTTGAACTTGCGAAAGTTAATCTAAGCTATACATCTATTCGTTCTCCAATTGACGGAAGAATAGGTAAAGTAAATATTACAGAGGGTAACTATGTAACTGCAACCTCAGGTTCGCTTGTAAATGTTGCAAGTGTTTCTCCGGTTTATGTTTCTTTCAGTCTTAAGGGGGATGATTTTGTAAAACTTCTTAAAGCAAGTGATAAATTTAAAGATGTGGAGGTTAAAGTCCAATTTGGAGATGGAAGCTGGTATGACAAAGTTGGAACTGTAAATTTTGTAGACAATAAGATTGATAAAGATTCAGGTTCTGTACAGATGAGAGCTACTTTTGATAATGAAAAAGGGTGGCTTGTTCCCGGTGCTTATATGAAAGTTAAGTTAACAGCGCCTAAGACTGTTGAATTTATGACAGTTCCTCAAGCTTGTGCGAAAGGTGATGCAATGAGCGGATACTATGTTTGGGCTGTTCAGGATAATAAAGCTGTCAGAAAAGACATAAAAGTTTCTGATGATATTAATAACAACTGGATAGTCGAGGATGGTTTGAATAAATCTGATGTGATAGTTGTTTCAGGTATCCAGAATGTTGCCGCAGAAGGTCAAAAATTAAAGATTATAACAAATCAGAGTGAAAAATAATGAAAAAAATATTTGATAAAGAAAAACTGTTCTTTTTTATAAGAAAACCAAGGTTTGCACTTGTAATTTCTGTATGTATTGTAATTCTCGGTATAATCTCTATACTGAGTTTGAAACAGGAGAGTTATCCGGATGTAACTCCTCCGCAGGTAAATGTTTCTGCGTCTTATCAGGGTGCGAGTGCAGAAGTAATAGAGTCATCTGTGGCTACAGTACTTGAAAATAAACTTAACGGTGTAGAAAATCTTTCGTATATGACATCAACATCATATGATGGAAGTTATTCTCTAACTTTGTACTTTAAAGTAGGTTCAGATAAAAATATTAACCTGATGAACGTTCAGAACCGTATACAGCAGGTTCAATCCCAGCTTCCGGAAGATGTTCAGAGAACCGGTGTTACTGCTGTAAGCAAAACTGCCGGTGCAGGTGCAGTAATTCTTACGCTTTATCCGGAATCAGGAAACTGGAGCCAGCTTGATTTAACAAATTACGGTTCAATCTATATTAAAGATGAACTGAAACGTGTAGACGGAGTTGCTGATGTAAACGTATTCGGTGCAGGTAATTATTCAATGAGAATATGGCTAGACCCTCAGAAAATGGCCGGCCTTAATGTATCTGTAAGTGAAGTGAAAACGGCAATTGCTAACCAGAATACTCAAGTTACAGCCGGTGCACTGGGACAACTTCCGACTGATGAGAAAAATGCTTTACAAATTACTCTTAAAACAAAAGGCCGTCTGGACGATGTAAAAGAATTTGAAAATATTATTATACGCTCAAATACTGACGGCTCTAATGTAAGAATTAAAGATATAGCAAGGGTTGAATTAGGGGCTGAATCTTATTCTAACCTAGGGCTTGTTAATGGAAAGCCTTCTGCTGTTGTAGTTATTTCACAGCTTCCTGACGCTAACGTTATAAACCTTTCTAAGGCAGTTAAAGCTAAGGTTGAAGAATTAAATTCAAAAATGACCAATGGCATAAAAATTATGTATGTTAAAGATGATGCCGAATATATTCAAGAATCAATGAAGGAAGTAGAGTTTACAATTCTGCTTACAGGCTTTATTGTAGTAATTATTATTTACCTGTTCTTAGGCGATGCAATGGCAACGCTCGTACCTTGTGTAACCATTCCTGTATCGTTGATTGGCACCTTCTTTGTACTGAAAGCGATGGGAATGTCAATTAACCTGCTGACATTATTTGCAATGGTACTGGCTGTCGGTGTTGTAGTTGACGATGCTATTGTTGTTATTGAAAACGTTAAACGCCATATAGAGGAAGGAAAATCGGCTATAATTGCTACACAGCTTACAATGGAAGAAGTCGGCTCTTCTCTTGTTGCAATGGCAATGGTATTGATGGCTGTATTTGTGCCGATTATATTTATGGGCGGTATGACCGGAGTTATGTATAAACAGTTTGCTGTTTGTATTGCTGTGTCTATTGCGTTCTCGGCAATATGTGCGCTTTCGCTTTCACCTGCAATGTGTGCACATTTCCTCGGACATCAAAAAGAAGGTGAAAAAGGAAATAAACATCCTTATATTAAGAAAATAATGGATGAAGCAGCTTTAATTGTGGCTAAATTTAATGAAATGTTTGCTAAGCTGGAAGATTTCTACATGGAATATGTAACAAAATTTGTTTACAACAAAAAGCTTACAGCAATTTTCTATGCAGTAATTGTTATATTAACCCTTTTCTCTTTCAAAATTATTTCAACAGGTTTTATTCCTGATGAAGATCAGGGGATATTACTTGCGCAGATTACACTTCCTGACGGTGCATCTTTATCAAGAACAGAAGAAGTGTCAAGAAAGTTTGTTGACCAGATTAAAGATATTGACGGAATTAATAAAGAAAAGCTTACGGTATTTGGCGGTAACGGATCTGTTAATCAGTCTACTGTAATTATACAGCTTGATGAGTATGCAGAAAGAAAAGTCAGCCCTGTTAGCTGGGTAATAAGAAAAATAAAAGGTCAGGCTACAGACTTATCTCATACTGCTATTTTGAATAAAATAAGGGCGGTAGCAGCAAATACTAAAGAAGCATCAATTGTTTCTTTTTCACCGCCTGCAATCAGCGGTATGAGTATGATGGGCGGTTTTGAATTCCAGATGCTTTCAAAGGGTGAATATACTCCTCAGGAGCTGGAAGTATGGGCAAACAAACTTATTGCCGCTGCAAACCAGAACTCTTCTTTATCCAGTGTTTACACATCTTTTCAGGCTAATGTTCCGCAGTATATAGTAGAAATCGACTATGAAAAAGCTATGGCCCAGAGTGTTGATTTGCAGGAACTCTATTCAACTTTAGCTTCAATGCTCGGTACATACTATGTTAACGACTTTAATAAGTACGATAGAGTATTCAAAGTACAATTGCAGGCAGACAGCCGTTTTAGAGATAAAGCATCTGATTTGTCAGGAATTTATGTAAAAAATAAAAACGGGGTAATGGTTCCTGTTCTCTCAATAATTAAATTGAAGCAGGCAATCGGTACAGCCTCTATTACCCGTTTTAACCAGTACAAGTCAATTCAAATTCAAGGCCAGCAGGCTGCCGGAAAGAGTTCCGGAGATGCAATGAATGCAATGGAAGATACTGCCTCAAGTATTCTTCCGGCAGACATCAGTTATGATTGGTCAGGTACATCAGCACAGGAACGTGAAGCTTCCGGTCAGACTGCTATAATAGTTGGTATGGCGCTTGTATTCGTATACTTATTCCTCGTAGCTCTTTATGAAAGCTATACAATTCCGATTGCAGTACTTTTGATTTCTCCTATTGCAGCTCTTGGAGCCTTGATATTTCAGCTTATGATAAATCAGGCGTTTGATATTTATTCTCAGGTTGGTATGATAACGTTGGTTGGTCTTGCTGCAAAACAATCAATTTTGATTGTTGAATTTGCAAAAGAAGAACACGAAAGACACGGACTCTCTGTTAAAGATGCTGCAATAAAGGCTGCAAAACTAAGATTCAGGGCAATTATGATGACAGAACTTGCATTTATTATAGGTGTAATGCCTATGATTTTTGCAAGCGGTGCAGGTGCAAATTCAAGAATTTCTGTAGGTTCTACAGTTCTAGGCGGTATGATGGCAGCTGCAACTCTGGGGGCAGTTTTAACTCCGGCGTTCTATGTAATTGTTCAGGAATTTGTAGATTTGTTCCCTAAGAAAGAAATTACCGAAAAGGATTTGGAGATTTAAGATGAGAAAGATTTTAAATATACTGCTGATATGTTCACTTCTCGGAGTTTCACAGACTTCTGTTATTGCAAAAAATAAGAAGGAAAAAGTTAAAAATTCCGATAAGATAGAAATTGTAAAGCCGGAAAAGCAAAAAGTAAACAAACATCAGGAGCGCAAGAAAAATGCAAGCGTTCAACGAGCTCAGAAAAGTACTTCCAAAGAGGCTAAAGGAATGTATGAAACCAAGTTTCCTGCGATTACAAGCCAGATAGAATATGCAGATATGAACGGCGAGGTAACTTTAAGCGACTGTATAAAACTTGCTATAACACATCACCCGACAATAATGTCTGCTATCAGTAATTCCGAAATCTACAAAACAAAAATTGGTCAGGCTTGGTCTAATTACTTTCCAACAGTTGGTGCAGGCGTAAGCTATTCCAGAAATGATATGCTTATGTCAACAATGCCTGCAAATATGTCAAGAATGATGCAGCAGAAGTATAATATGTTCTATGCTCCGACACTTTCTGCTAATATGCTTTTATTTGATTTTGGTAAAACAAAAGCAAATGCTGATATGGCAAAAAGAAATTATGAAGCTTCAAGATATGATGCTGAATCAAGTATTGAAACAGTTATTTATAATGTAAAGGTTGCATATTACAATATGGTTTTTGCAGAAATTCAAAAATCTGTATATGAAGAAACCGTAAAAGATTTCGAACTCCAGTTAAAACAGGCAAAAGCTTATTACCAGATTGGTAAAAAGGCAAAGATTGATGTTACAACCGCCGAATATAACCTCGGGAATGCAAAAGTAAATCTTATTAAAGCAAAGAATACTCTTGAACTTGCAGCAGTAGAGCTTGCTAACGCAGTTGGTATTCCGGAGCTTGAGGGTGTAATTTTAAAAGACAAACTTAACAATAAAAAATATGAGGTGAATTTCCCGGAACTGCTCAAAACGGCAAATGAGTCACGTCCGGCCCTTCTTGCGGCTAAAAAATCAATGGATGCAGCAGAGTTGAACGTAAGGAGTGCAAAACGTGCGTTTACTCCTGATGTAAGCGGTTTTGCAGGATATGACCATGGCGGGCGCCAGATTAACAGCGATTACGGTTATCAGGTCGGTGTTCAGTTAAATTATTCAAATCTTAACCTTATGCTTCTAAAAAAACAGGTGGATGAGGCAAAGGCTACTTATAATAAGTATGTTGCAGATTATGAACAGCAGAAACAAAATGTTTATCTGGAAGTCAAGAGCGCATATATAAGCCTTCTAAATTCTCATGACAGTCTGGATGTTTCTAAGCTTGCACTGCAGCAGGCTCAAGAAAGACAATATCTTGCTTTCAGAAGATATCAGGTCGGCTTGGGCGATGCCATAGAGTTTAAGGATTCTGAAAATACATATTTAAATGCACAATTGGATTATTACAACAATCTGCTTAATTATAATATCAATGCAGCAGAGCTTGAACGTGTAATCGGTGCACCTATTAAAGAATCAGATATCGATTTGTAAGGCAGGTTCTCTATGACAGAAGAAATTTTTGCTCTCAGAAATTATGCGCATCTTGGCGATGCTGTGTGGGAAATTTTTGTAAGAGAATACGTTATTTATAAGACATCTAATTCAAAAATTCTTCATAAAATGACAACAGACAGGGTAAATGCCTCCTTTCAAGCAGAAATGCTGCATTTTATTTCAGAAGATTTGACAGAAGAAGAACATGAATTAGCAAGACGCGGAAGAAATCTTCCAATACCTGTTGCAAGACGCGCTATTCAGAATGTTTACAGGCCGTCAACAGCTTTTGAAGTTCTTATCGGATACTGGTATCTGCATGATAAAGAACGCTTAAACTTCTTCTATAACAAAATAAAAAACGAAACAGAATATTTTACTTAAGCCCCAGCTCGCTGTCTATGCGTTCGGAATATTCCTGTAATATTGAGTTATCCGGACACTCGGCAAACAAATGTTTTAATTCCTGTTTTGCAAGTGCAAGATAGCCGGTATCGTACAAAATTATTACTTTAAGCAGGTTTGCCTCAAATAAATTATCCGGAAGTTCCTCCAGCGCTCTTTTGTAATGTTTTTCTGAATAGTACAAATTCGCAAGAGCAAAATGGTAATTAGGATTTTGCGGATTTAAAGAAATCGCAAGATTATAATACCGCTTTGCATACATTGTGTCGCCCTGCTTAAAATACATATTAGCAAGATTATAAAAATATTTATCATTATCAGCATCAAGCTTAATAGCTTTTTGGATATACCGGCATGCTTCTTTGTAATTTCCTTTGTAATCTTCCAGAAGCCCGAGAAAGTTTAACAATTCTGCATTTTCATCGTTTTCAGAAATCTTTGCGACAAGTTCAAGACACAAGTCTTTTTTCCCCTGAGCATAATAGACTTGTCCGAGCAATAGCAGTATATCTTGATTTCCCCGTTCCTCTGCAATTGCCTTTTCCAGCAGTTCCTGTGCTTTAGCAAACTCCTTCTTGTAAAATAAAGCCTTTGCCTGTTCAAAGTATATGGAAGAGTTTGGGTTTTCTACGTTATATTCAAAAATTTCGTCAAACCTGCCTTGCATGTTTAAAAGTCTGAATATTTGGGCTAAATCATTGCTATTATGTGAAACACAATAGATATTTTTTGCAGTTTGTTCTGCTTCTGCTAGCGCGTTTCTATCAATAAATATTTTTTCCAGAAGTTTAAGAGCGCTGATATGTTCCGGAACCCTGTCCAGAATTTGTTCAATATAGTTGAGAGCTCTTTCTTCATTCTGCATTCTGTAATATAAATCTGCAATTTCAAACAGTAATTCCGTGCTTGTATTATCCTCTTCAAGCGCTTTATAGAAAACTTCAATTGCGTGTTTATAATGTCCTCTGTCTTTTAAGGCAAAGCCTTCTTGTAATAAATTTTTAATCATGTTTTTTCAGCTTCATAAATCGTGTAACGATTTCTTTCTCTTCTTTTGTTTCATCAGGTTTTGTATTAATAATAACCAGAACTTCATCTTCTCCGGACATCTTGAGATTATTTCTAGCGATTGCTTCCAGCCCGGTAACATTAGAAAAATTCTTAATATTATCCTGAAGCTGTTCATTCAAAGCTTTTGCAGCGTTTCTTGTCTTTGTAATCTGAACAATTTTAGCTTTGTAAGATACAATTTTTGATATGTTCAACACTGCACTGATGGTTATTTGTACCAGGCATAACAAAAGCACCACCGTCAAAAAAGAGTAATAAAAACCGTTAGAAGAAGATGAAGCCTTGACCGGCTTTCTCTCATCGGCTCTTTTATTATTCCTGTTGATAACTCTTTTAGGCCGTCTTTGCTCTTGTTTGTATCTCATCATAAATCAATTATATAAAATTTTCGGGTTAATTACAACTTAAATCCGGTACTAAAACTAACAGCTGAACTTCTGCTTCCATTAGAATAATATGATTCTGCGACCCCGAGTTCAAATTTTAAAGATTCAGCATATTTTTTTAATGCAGGACTGTAAACCAGTGTTATTTCATTTTTGTTTTTAGGTGCGTTTACATAATTTGTAAATGCATTTTTCAAAGTAAGCCTATCGGTGATATGCCATTCTGGTGTAACTCTTACTGTACCGTACTGAGTGCCGATATCTTGAGATGCACTTTGTTTGAAGGTTGTATCAAGAGAAAAATATTTAGGAGCATCATATCTCAAAAAAATTCCTGTTGTAGATTCCATTTGAGAAAATGATAATTCTTCACCCCACAGAGTTCCGTATGTTATGCCGTGTGCGGTTTCAGACAGAGAACCGCTTAGAGGAAGTATATCCTTCAAATTATTTCTTGTTACTGACGCCCTTGCAAGGGCGCTCCTGGGCGTGTTTGTATTTGATGTAATATTGAGAATTTTTATCGGAATAGTGACCGAACGCTGTGGTATATTAACCTTCGGTTTTTCAATAGTTTCATCAAGATAAATTGTTTCTACCGGATTGTCATCATACTCAACCTGCCCTTGAAGCTTGTATGTTTCTTTCACCTGTTCTTCTGCGAGTACAGGTGTTAGACCAACAAATATTAAGGCTATGATGAAAAATAATCTGGACATACTTATATTCTAGATTAAATAAATATTCTTTTCAATTAATTTTTTAGCCGGCTGGAGAATGTTTTTTTTGTTTATCTAAGAGATAAATAATTTATTATGTTAGAGAGAGGTTAATTATGAAAAAAAGTTGTTTTATTCTTATTTTAGGTCTGTTTTTATCAATAAATTATGCTCACGCAGAAGGCGGTACTATTGCAGTAGTTGATTTGCAGAAGATTGTTAGCAATTCAGCACAGGTTAAACAATTAAAACAGGAACATGCTAAGAAAATGGATGAGTTAAACAAGATTATTGTTAATGCAAGAGGAGAAATTTCTAACGAAACTGACAGCGCAAAGATTTTACAATTAGAAGAAAAATATACAAAAGAATTTAATACAAAAAAATCTGCTCTTGAAAAAGATTATAATGCAAGACTTAATGCAATTGAAAAAAGTATAAAGGATGAAATTGCCAAAAAGGCTCAAGCAGATAAATACGATTATGTATTTGCAAAAAGTGTTCTTTTATACGGCGGAAAAGACATAACCAATGAAATAAAAATAAAGTAATTTTAATTCAAGCTCAAATTCATTCCCCCCCTTGTACTTTTAAATAGTTTTGTATTATAATGTTGGTATCAAAGCTTATGGAGTACAATGTTATGCAAAAGAAAATTTTGATTTCATTAGGTTTAATTGCAATGATAGGCTTAACTACTGTGCAGGCAATGGCTAATTCGACTATTTATACAGACGAATTGGGCAGAATGCATTTCTTAGGTAAAGATCCTGAAGCAAAAACTCTTCAAAAAGTCGAAGACTACTCTAATCCTGAAGAAAAGGATGTTACAAATGCTTCTTACGGACTTAGAAATATCGATAGATATGATGCTGAAAGATATTACAATGTAAATGAAACCAAAGTTAAATCTTCAACTCCGGACGCTGAGGGTAAGTCTAACAAGTCAAAAGCTACATATACCTCAACAAAAGGGGCTATGGATGCTTCTAACCCTTATGAATATGGCGGAACAAACGTTAAACCGAAAGACCCGTTGGATTTAAATGACGGAAATACCGGCAAACGTTTCTGGCAAATTTGGTAATAAATATTCCCGGATCGTCTAGCGGCAGGACTGAAGATTCTGGCTCTTCCAACAGTGGTTCGAATCCATTTCCGGGAGTTTTTTATTGTAAAAACAAGAGCAGGATTTATTCCTGCTCTTGTTTTGAGTAAAAGTTTTGAGGGTATGGATGAGAACCACCA
>QWCN01001418.1_pt1 | contig 44832 bp, 36 predicted proteins | sample 1972711 | NCBI WGS metagenome assembly QWCN01 (sample SAMN09866707, study PRJNA288562) | Human gut metagenome isolate term1_stool, whole genome shotgun sequencing... | isolation source: gut | host: Homo sapiens | place: USA: California
TACGTCCTATGAGTATAGTAATTTTAAAGTGAATCGTACGACTTTCAATGCGGATGATGAACTGATATTTGAAGTGGATGTAAAGAACGTGGGAGAAAGAGCAGGTAAGGAAACGGTCCTGTTGTATTCTAGTGATTTGGCAGCTAGTGTTTCACCAGATGTGATCCGTCTTCGTAATTTTGAGAAAGTTGAATTACAATCGGGTGAAACAAAGAAGGTTGTTATGAAGTTGAAGGGAAGCGACCTGGCTTTTGTCGGTCAGGATAGAAAATGGCGGTTGGAGCAAGGACGTTTCCGCATGAAATGTGGTAGTGAGATACTGTATATAGACTGTGAAAAAGACAAAATTTGGGATACTCCTAATATTGACTAAGCAGAAACAGTATAAAGAAACTGATTGCAATAAGTGTAATATCCGTTGTTATAGCTGCGTACAATACTTTAGAAAGGGTGGAGGATTATAGGAATGTAATTCCTCTATCACATGAAATAGTAATGGTAGCTGGGAATCCTTTTGTTATTGAAAAAGATACCCGCATTCTTTATCTTGAAGATAATATTCTTTTAGAAAGGAACACACAATTCCTTGCCGGATACATTAAAGAAGCGACAGGAAGGCGGTTAAAAGTGGAATCCGGACAGGATGTGAATGACAAGAATATGATTATATGAGGATGTAAATTAAACTGTGTCAGCAAAAAATAAAATATTAATTTTGCTGACACAGTTTAATTTACATCCTCTATATTTCAGTTCAAAAAAATGCGTAAAAATATTCCAGAAGAATTATGGCAAATGAGTGAGCAAAGAGAATTGTATGTTGTATAATATTGTATCTACACAGTAGACGTGTAATTTTAGCATGGACTTCTAAATAGAATTATTAATTCGATCGATATTTATATTCTTAAGTATTTGAGGGGCTTTATATTCTAAAAAGTACTTTACTCTTTGGAATTCCAAGGCATTTTGTTTGCCTTTGTGTTAATCAATATATTGAATATGAATAATAGTAATAATAATCAGATAATTCGTTTTGACTGGGCGATGAAACGTCTGCTCCGGAATAAGGCAAACTTTAGTGTACTTGAAGGTTTGCTTACTACGTTGCCGGGTGAGAAGATTGTTATTCAGAAACTCCTTGAAAGTGAAAGTAATCAGGAGGATAAGTTTGACAAGTAGATATGCTTGCCGAGAATTCTAAGGATGAGCTTGTCTTGATCGAGGTACAGGATAATAATGAATATGCTTACTTCCAGCGTATGTTGTTCGGTACTTCTAAAAGTATATAAATAGAGGAGAGAGTTATGACAAGGTACGTAAAGTATATAGTATTAATATCGTCTATTTCTCATTAGGTCATGGGACGGACTTCGTATATCATGGAAAGACAGAATTCAGGGGTATTTATCAAGGGGATATTTTAGAACTGACTCCATTTCAAAAGCAAACATTCAAGGTGGATACAGTTAGTCAGTTGTATCCTGAATACTATATCTTAAAGGTAAATGGCTTTAATCAGATAGCCAAGAGTCCGTTGGAAGAATGGATTTACTATTTGAATACAGGTGAGATTCCTTCTAGTGCTACAGTTCTAGAGCTTGAAGAGGCACGGGAGAGATTGAAGTTGGATAGCATGACTAAGGATGAATTGGTGGCTTATTATCGTCACTTGGATAATATAGTAATTCTGCATGATAATATCTATACCGAACGAGAAGAAGGAAGGGCGGAAGGGCGTGAAGAGGCTAATTGGGATAATGCTCGTAATCTGAAAAAAACTGGGAGTAGCTATTGATATAATTTCACAAGCTACGGGATTGTCTAAAGAGGAAATAGAAAAGTTATAGAGTAAATCTTGAATAAGTTATTGATTGAGGGGACATACAGTTTACTGTGCATTCCCTTTTTTATTGCTGTTCGAAATAGAGATGATGAGAACGAAAAAAGGAATTTTAGTTTAATTTGTTAGGAAATGGGGGATGAATAGAGTTAAAGTAATATAAGTATAGTGCTTTCTGAGTGGGGAGTAAAGCCATTAGTGAAAAAGAAAAAGCTCTGAAAATCAGAGCTTTAAATCTTTTGTAAGTGGAGCGTATCGGACTCGAACCGATCACCTTAACACTGCCAGTGTTACGCTCTAGCCAGATGAGCTAACGCCCCTTCTTTAATCTTATATGATAACGTTTGTAAACGAATCTTTTTTGTTGGCGCAAATATAATGCAATATTCTGAAATAATTGCTATGTTTGCGGTAAATAATAGTTTAAAATAAAGAAATGCTGATTTATAATACGACTTTTCAGGTGGATGACGACGTTCACGATAATTTTCTGATTTGGATTAAAGAATCCTATATTCCCGAAGTACAGAAGCACGGTGCATTGAAGACGCCGCGTATCTGCCGGATATTGAGCCACCGGGAGGAAGGAAGTGCTTACTCCTTGCAGTGGGAGGTAGAGAGTAGCGGGATGCTGCACCGCTGGCATCTGGAACAGGGAGTGCGCCTGAATGATGAACTTACAAAAATATTTAAGGATAAGGTGATTGGTTTTCCGACATTAATGGAGGTGATAGAGTGATTCAACCGGTAAAAGAAAAGATAATCCTGGGTATTGACCCCGGTACTACGATCATGGGATATGGGATCTTGAGAATAAAAGGAACCAAGCCCGAAATGGTTGCAATGGGGATTATCGACTTGCGTAAATTTGCCAATCACTATCTGAAACTACGCCATATCCATGAGCGTGTATTGAGTATCATTGAAAGCTATCTGCCTGACGAACTGGCTATTGAAGCACCATTCTTCGGCAAAAACGTGCAGTCGATGTTGAAGTTGGGGCGTGCGCAGGGAGTAGCAATGGCAGTGGCCCTAAGCCGTGACATACCAATCACCGAGTATGCTCCTTTGAAAATTAAAATGGCTATTACCGGAAACGGACAGGCCTCGAAAGAGCAAGTGGCGGATATGTTGCAGCGAATGCTTCGCTTTTCGAAAGAAGATATGCCTACTTTCATGGATGCGACAGACGGTTTGGCGGCCGCATATTGCCATTTTCTGCAAATGGGACGGCCGGCATTGGAAAAAGGATATAATAGTTGGAAAGATTACATAGCAAAGAACCCGGATAAGGTGAAATAATTGAGGATATAAGTTCTATGCTATAAGTTTATAGGTGCGATAAAGCACTATATATCAAAGGAAAGGGTTAAGATGAAGATGGGAACTAATTATTTAGCAATACTGGGAGTAACTACGATGACAACAGTGATGAGTTGTTCTTCTGCAAAAAAGGAATACGCTTCTTATGAACTCTATCCCGTTCGTTCGGGGAATCTTGTCGAAATGGAGTATGCTCCGGGGGCTACCAGGTTTACGCTTTGGGCGCCTACGGCTGATGAGGTACGCCTGATGCTTTATGATGCAGGGGAAGGTGGTCATGCTTACGAAACGGAGAAAATGGAACCTGCTGAAGACGGAACATGGACGGTAACCGTGGACAAAGATTTGCTGGGTAAATTCTACACCTTCAATGTGAAGATTGATGATAAATGGCAAGGAGATACACCGGGTATTAACGCTCGTGCTGTCGGAGTAAATGGCAAGCGTGCTGCTATTATTGACTGGAAATCGACCCAGCCGGAAGGGTGGGAGAGTGACCGGCGCCCTACCCTGAAATCTGCTGCCGATATGATTATCTACGAAATGCATCATCGTGATTTCTCGTCGGATTCTACTTCGGGGGTAAAGAACAAAGGAAAATATCTTGCCTTGACCGAACGAGGAACCATGAATGCTGATAAACGTCTGACAGGGATCGACCATTTGAGAGAACTGGGGATCACGCATGTACATCTGCTTCCTTCTTATGATTATGCTTCCGTAGACGAGACGAAGCTGGAAGAAAAACAATATAACTGGGGATATGATCCGCTGAATTATAACGTGCCGGATGGTTCTTATTCGACCGACCCTTATCAGCCTGCGGTTCGTGTGAAGGAGTTCAAACAAATGGTACAGGCACTACATCAGGCAGGTATCCGGGTGATAATGGACGTAGTGTACAACCATACGTTCAATACGATAGAGAGTAACTTTGAACGTACCGCTCCCGGTTACTTTTATCGCCGGAAAGAAGATGGTTCTCTGGCAAATGGCTCGGGATGCGGCAATGAGACTGCAAGTGAACGTCCTATGATGCGTAAATTTATGATAGAATCTGTCCTTTACTGGATTAATGAATATCATATTGACGGCTTCCGCTTTGACCTCATGGGAATACACGACATCGAGACGATGAACGAAATCAGGAAAGCTGTCAACAAGATTGATCCTACCATTTGCATTTATGGAGAAGGCTGGGCTGCTGAAGCTCCTCAATATCCGGCGGATTCGTTGGCCATGAAAGGAAATGTTGCCCGTATGCCGGATATCGCTGTCTTTTCGGATGAACTGCGTGATGGGCTTTGCGGACCTGTATGGGAAAAAGATAAAGGTGCGTTTCTTGCCGGTGTTCCGGGAGGAGAGGCGAGTGTAAAGTTTGGTATTGTGGGTGCGATTGAACATCCGCAAGTGCGCTGTGATTCGGTGAATTATAGCCGGCAACCTTGGGCGAAGCAACCTACACAGATGATTAGTTATGTTTCCTGTCATGACGGATTATGCCTTGTTGACCGAATAAAGGCAAGTATGCCGGGAATTACTCCCGAACAGTTGGTCCGTCTGGATAAATTGGCGCAAACGGTGGTCTTTACTTCACAAGGTATTCCTTTTATTTATGCTGGCGAGGAAGTGATGCGTGATAAGAAAGGAGTGGACAACAGCTACAAGAGTCCGGATGCGGTAAACGCTATTGATTGGCGGCGCAAAACTACGAATGAGGATGTTTTCACCTATTATAAGCGTTTGATTGACTTGCGTAAATCTCATCCCGCCTTCCGTATGGGAGACGCGGAAATGGTTCGGAGACATTTGGAATTCCTGCCTGTCGAGGGGAACAATCTGATTGCGTTCCTTTTGAAGGAGCATGCGAACGGTGACCGTTGGGAAGATATTATCGTTGCTTTCAACTCCCGCACTACTCCCGCACGTCTGGAAGTACCTGCCGGCAAATATACGGTAGTATGTAAGGACGGTGTGATAGATGTTCGCGGACTTGGGACGCAAACCGGACCGGAAGTAATTGTTCCCGGCCAGTCTGCACTGATTATGTATAAATAGATAAAAATAGAAGAATATGAGCCAAAATACATTCAGCATGGCGGGGGGCGTAGCACGCAACCCGCTTGTGCGTTTAGCCAAACCCGTCACGGCAACTATCGGGGCAGACGAACATATAGCCATTGTAGGACCGAACGGTAGTGGTAAAAGCCTTTTTGTAGATACGCTGATCGGTAAATATCCGCTGCGTGAAGGAGCGCTGCAATATGATTTTTCTCCTTCTGCTACTCAGACCGTTTATGATAATGTAAAATACATCGCTTTTCGTGATACCTATGGAGCTGCCGACGCCAATTACTACTATCAGCAACGTTGGAATGCCCATGACCAGGATGAGGCTCCCGATGTCCGCGAAATGCTGGGCGAGATCAAGGACGAGCAACTGAAAAACGAATTATTCGACCTTTTCCGTATCGAGCCTCTTCTGGATAAGAAGATTATCCTTCTTTCCAGTGGGGAATTACGCAAATTCCAGCTCACAAAGACCCTGCTGACTGCTCCCCGTGTTCTGATTATGGATAACCCGTTTATCGGACTGGATGCTCCTACACGCGAATTGCTTTTCTCTTTGCTCGATCGTCTGACGAAGATGTCGTCGGTACAGATAATTCTGGTGCTTTCCATGTTGGATGATATTCCTTCCTTCATTACTCATGTCATTCCCGTTGACAAAATGGAAGTCTTTCCGAAAATGGAACGTGAAGTCTATTTGGATGCTTTCCGTTCAAGAGATACGGTCGTTCCTTTTGACGATTTACAACAACGTATCATTGATTTGCCTTACAATGGCAATAATTACGATGCCGATGAAGTGGTAAAACTAAACAAAGTCAGTATCCGCTATGGTGACCGTACTATTCTGAAAGAACTCGATTGGACTGTGCATCGTGGGGAGAAATGGGCATTGAGTGGAGAAAACGGTGCGGGTAAATCAACCTTGTTGAGTCTTGTTTGTGCGGATAATCCCCAATCGTATGCCTGTGATATCAGCCTGTTCGGACGAAAAAGAGGAACCGGGGAGAGTATCTGGGAAATTAAGAAACACATTGGCTACGTCAGTCCGGAGATGCATCGTGCTTACCTTAAAAACCTGCCGGCTATTGAGATTGTAGCAAGCGGTTTACATGATAGTATCGGGTTGTACAGACGTCCGCAACCGGAGCAGATGGATATTTGTGAATGGTGGATGGATGTATTCGGTATCGCAGCATTGAAAGATAAAGCATTCCTGCAACTTTCCAGTGGCGAGCAACGGCTGGCTCTGCTGGCACGTGCTTTCGTCAAAGATCCGGAACTGTTGATTTTGGATGAACCGCTTCACGGACTTGATACTTACAACCGTCGCCGGGTGAAGAAGGTGATTGAAGCCTTCTGCCAACGTAAAGATAAAACGATGATTATGGTGACACATTATGAATCGGAGCTTCCGGGTACGATAACAGACCGCATTTTCCTGAAAAGAAATTAGATGGCACACCGTTCAAGTTTGGTTTCTAATCTTCTTTTATGAATTGATTATTCTATTCATTTATATAAGTTATTGACTAAGGTTTTTCTCAAACCATTCTCACTGTGATGAGAATTTTTTCTCATCACAGTGAGAACTTTTTCTCATTACTATGAGAATTTTTTCTCGTCATGGTGAGAATAATCCTTGCCCTGAATGTATTGTAACGGGGTTCTGGAAGTAAATTGTGAACCTGCTTTCCGGGTTAGCCGAGTGGATGTGTAAACCAGAAACAGGAACCCTTTCCGGGTTCCGAGTCTACTCCGATCTTTCCTCCGAGTTGTGTGATGATACTCTGGCAGATAGAAAGACCGAGACCGGTGCCGGGAATAAAATTATTGAGTTTGACAAAACGGTTGAATACAGCCGTTTGCTTTTCCGGTTCGATTCCTATACCCGTATCCTCTACGGAGAATTTCGCTTCTTTTCCTTTTATTTGGTAACTGATGGTTATACTCCCTTCGGAGGTAAATTTTAACGCATTGACTACGAAGTTTGATAATACTTGGTAAAGCCTACTTTTATCGCTGGTGAGTTGCAAATCGGGCAGATCGGGAGACAGGCGGAGTTCCACCTGCGGGGAGGTTCGCATCTGCATTGCTTGGTATAATTCATTGCATAACCGTTTGGCGTTCACTTTCTCGAAGGTAAAGTCAAAAGTTCCAGCTTCGATTTTTGACAAGTCGAGAATATCGGAAATAAGTTGTAGCAGGCGTTTGTTGTTCTCTTCGATGATGGTGACATACTGCAGTTTCTCTTCCGGATTGTCCGCCTCTTGCAGCATACTCGAAAAACCGACAATCGCATTGAGCGGTGTACGTATCTCGTGGCTCATATTGGCAAGGAAGGCAGACTTTAGCCGGTCGGATTCTTCTGCTTTCTCTTTAGCTTGAATGAGCATTCGTTCCGTTTCTTTCAGTTGGGTGATATCAAAGTTGATGCACAACATTTCGATGATATTATCCTGTGGGAGATAATTCCGGACCAACACATTCACGCGTGTCCACGTATAGTTTCCGTCAGCTCTGCGAATACGCATATCACGACATAATTTGCTACTTTCCCCTTTAATGACCTTATCCAGAAAATCAAGCATTACAGCCCGGTCTTCGGGGTGGAAGTGGGAGTGTATGCCGATGATTTCCGGTAGTGGGGTACCTTCTTCCTCTCCTATATTCCTGTACCAGCTGCTCAGGGCATAACCGTCCCGGCTCAAAGCGTCGAAATGGGCATAACCAACTTTGGCATAGTCGCCTACCAGGTCGAAGAAATTTTTGAACTCCTGAATCTTATTATAAGCAATGGTATTTTCGGTCTTGTCTACGTTAATCACCAAGTAATTGATCGGCTCATGATTATGGTCGTACAGCGTAGTTACTTTGGTTGTTAAATCTATACTGCCTCCCGAACTTTGTGACTGGTAGTATCCGTTTATCTTGGAAAATTCATAGCAGAATGTAAAGTCGGCGTCTTCATTATTTCTGAGTTTCTGTTTGATCTCTTCCGGAAGCAGGGGATTCTCGAACAGATTAACTCCCAAGACATCTTCTTTGCTGGCTATATGAAACATTTCCAGTTCCTTCTTGTTAAGGTCGATCAGGAGCCCGTCTTTATTGTATAATTCGATGCCTACGGGGATATTTTTATAGATATTATGCAGAATGCGTTCACTGTTCTGCAATGCCTGGTAAGCGGACGCCATATGTGGTCCGTCTTGTGTTTCGGCTATGCCATATATCTTGGTGTTTCCTGCCTCGTCTGTTTCCTGGTAACATATCTTGCTGCGTATCCATACACCCCCTTTAGGAGTATCGAGCAGATATACTTCTTCAATCGTCTGCTGTAATTCATCGAAAGAGTGGGAAGTGGTGTGTTGCTGGTCTTCCCTCAGAATCCGCTTGTTGAAATCATTGAAACTAATAATACCCTCCTCGTCGAGACCGAGAAGTTGGGCTATGAAGCCGGAGCATTTGTAACACTCTGTTTTTACATCTGCCTCCCACCAGCCGATGTTGGCTTTATTCATTAATTTCCGTAGGAAGATGTCTTCTCTGTGTGTGTCTGTTTCAGGCATTTTACAGTTTGTTCTGAAGGTTAAAAATTTGTTTAATATGTAAAAGTAGTCATTTTTGTCGGATTCCTGCTAATAAACCACCATTTTTAGGTATTGATAACTCCTTATTCTTTCGTGAACTTTGTGGAGAAATAAAATGTTCTATATATAATGCGTAGATATAAAAAGAAAGGAGATCATTAAGAATGAAAAAAATAGTATTACTTCGTCACGGAGAGAGTGTATGGAACAAGGAAAATCGTTTCACCGGCTGGACGGATGTAGACCTTACGGAAAAAGGAGTTGCCGAAGCCGAGAAGGCAGGGGAGACGCTGAGAGAATATGGCTTCAATTTCGATAAAGCCTATACTTCCTATCTGAAACGTGCAGTGAAAACTCTGAACTGCGTGCTTGATAAGATGAATCTCGACTGGATTCCCGTGGAAAAGAACTGGCGCCTGAATGAGAAGCATTATGGAGAGTTACAAGGGCTGAATAAAGCGGAAACCGCCGGGAAGTATGGGGAGGAACAAGTGCTTGTATGGCGCCGCAGCTATGACATTGCTCCTAATCCGCTTGCAGAGAATGACCTTAGAAATCCACGTTTCGACTATCGATATCACGAGGTACCCGATGCTGAACTGCCCCGTACCGAATCATTGAAGGATACCATTGAACGTATTATGCCTTATTGGGAATCAAATATATTTCCTGCATTGAAAACTGCCCATACTTTACTGGTGGTAGCTCACGGTAATAGTTTGAGGGGGATTATCAAACATCTGAAACATATTTCGGATGAAGATATTATAAAACTGAACCTGCCTACTGCCGTGCCTTATGTGTTTGAGTTCGACGAGAATCTTAATGTAGCCAATGACTACTTTCTGGGTAATCCCGAAGAAATCAGAAAATTAATGGAGGCAGTAGCCAACCAGGGAAAGAAAAAATAGAATAAAGTTATACATTAAAAAAATGAAGTTATGAATAAAGTTATAGAATTATTAGGAGATAAATCCTGTTATTATTTGGATCACACCTGTAAAACCATCGATAAATCGCTGATTCACATTCCCTCTCCCGATACAATAGATAAAATCTGGTTGGATTCAGATCGTAATATAAAGGTATTGAATAGCCTTCAGTCTCTCTTGGGGCATGGCCGATTGGCAAATACCGGATATGTGTCCATTCTTCCTGTCGATCAGGATATCGAGCATACCGCCGGGGCTTCTTTTGCTCCGAACCCGATCTATTTCGACCCGGAGAATATCGTGAAACTGGCTATTGAAGGCGGCTGCAACGCCGTGGCTTCCACTTTCGGAATCCTGGGTTCCGTAGCGCGTAAGTATGCCCATAAGATACCTTTCGTTGTGAAGTTGAATCATAATGAACTGCTTTCTTATCCGAACAGCTTCGACCAAGTGTTGTTTGGCACCGTGAAGGAGGCATGGAACATGGGGGCAGTAGCTGTCGGAGCTACTATCTATTTCGGTTCGGAACAGAGTCGCCGTCAGTTGGTAGAGATTGCCGAGGCGTTTGAATATGCGCACGAACTGGGTATGGCAACCATTCTGTGGTGCTATCTGCGTAACAATGATTTCAAAAAAGGAGCAATAGATTATCACTCTGCTGCCGACCTGACCGGACAGGCTGACCGCCTGGGTGTGACCATTAAGGCGGATATTGTGAAGCAGAAACTTCCGACGAATAACGGCGGCTTTAAAGCTATCGGCTTCGGCAAGGTGGACGAACGTATGTACACCGAACTGGCGACTGACCACCCGATTGACCTTTGCCGTTATCAGGTTGCTAATGGCTACATGGGGCGTGTAGGACTGATTAATTCCGGTGGGGAATCTCACGGAACTTCCGATTTGCGTGATGCCGTCATTACTGCCGTAGTGAATAAGCGTGCCGGAGGTATGGGACTGATTAGCGGACGTAAGGCTTTCCAGAAACCGATGAATAAAGGGGTAGAATTATTGAATGCTATCCAGGATGTTTATCTTGATCCGTCAATAACGATCGCTTGATACGGTTGTGAATGGAAATAATTTCTTATCTTTGACTATTAGATAGTTAACCATTAAAAAAATAAGAGTATGAAGTTTTTTATTGACACAGCCAATTTGGAGCAGATTAAGGAGGCACATGACCTCGGTGTACTTGACGGAGTGACTACCAACCCTTCGCTCATGGCGAAAGAAGGTATCAAGGGAACACAGAACCAGCGTGACCATTATGTCAAGATATGTAATATCGTCAACGGTGATGTGAGTGCCGAGGTGATAGCGACCGATTATGAAGGGATGATTCGCGAAGGCGAGGAGCTGGCGGCGCTTAATCCGCATATCGTAGTGAAAGTGCCTTGTATTGCCGATGGTATCAAAGCCATCAAGTATTTCACGGAGAAAGGAATACGCACGAACTGTACGCTGGTCTTTTCGGTGGGACAGGCGTTGCTGGCGGCTAAAGCCGGGGCAACTTATGTATCTCCTTTCGTCGGCCGTCTGGATGATATTTGTGAAGATGGGATAGGACTTGTTGGGGATATTGTACGTATGTACCGCACGTATGATTACAAGACGCAAGTGCTGGCAGCTTCTATCCGTAATACGAAGCACATTATCGAATGTGTGGAAGTGGGGGCGGATGTTGCTACTTGCCCGTTGAGTGCCATTAAGGGATTGTTGAATCATCCGTTGACGGATTCGGGACTGAAAAAATTCCTGGAAGACTATAAAAAAGTCAACGGTTGAGAGTAGACAAGGCTCAATATATAGAACAAACGGTGAACATCAGGCAGTTCGTTGCTGCACAGTGTTCACCGTTTTTTATTTTTTAGTTGTCGGATGGCTATTCGTTTTTCTTTTCCTGTTTCCGCTTTTCCTTATACTGTGTCGGCGTTTCGCCTGTATATTGTTTGAAAGCCGTACTGAAATAGCGGGAAGTAGTAAACCCGACTTTCTCGGCGATTTCCGTAAATGACAGCTCCGTGCCAGTCATTAATGTGATCGCTTTCTCCATTCTGAATTTGTTAATATAATCATTGGCCCCCATATCGGTAAGAGCTTTTAGCTTGTTATAGAGCGAAGCCCGGCTCATGCCGATTTCTTTGCAGACCAGAGCGACATCCAGATTACTGTTATCCAGATTTTCCTGGATAATCTTATTCATTTTGAGTAAGAATGTTTCGTCCGCCTGACTGAACGTGCTCTCTTCCGGGGCAGGAATCAAGCCGGCATTCAGATACCTTTTCTTGGTATGTTCGCGGTTTTTCAACCGGTTGCGGATGAGTTCCATTAACATTTCTATTTCAAAAGGCTTGGTGAGATAGGCGTCCGCTCCGTTTTTGTAACCGCTCAGCTGGCTTTGTTTATCATCTCTTGCCGTCAGCAGGATGATAGGGATGTGGCTGATAGTAATATCCTCTTTGATGTTTTTACACAATTCATATCCGTTCATTCGCGGCATCATTACATCACTGACGATGATATCCGGAGTATGGCTCTTGATAAGTTGAAGGGCTTCTACACCGTCTGCAGCAATTACGATCCGCTTGAAATATTCTCCTAATGATTTTTTCAGGAAGTCCGTCAGGTCGGAATTGTCGTCCACTACCAGAATACTGTAAGGGGTCGTGTCGAAATTGTCCTCATCAGGAATCTGTTCATTGTCATTGTCGCCTATCAGTTCGTTCAGATATGCCTTAGGCTGGCAGATAATTTCTTCGGTCTTTTGCTTCAGTGGCAGTTCAAAGAAGAAAGTTGCACCTGCTTCCTGATTGTTGCGGGCACCGATAGAACCACCATGCAGCTCAACCAGAATCTTGGAATAAGATAATCCGATTCCCGTTCCGCTTTGTTCTCCTGTCCCTTGATAGAAACGGGTAAAGAGTTTCCGGGTGTCTACTTGCTGCAATCCGTTTCCTTGGTCGATTATGGAAATACGTATTCTGCTTTCTTCTGAAAGTAATTCGGAGGTAATTGTAATTTCTGTATTTTCAGGACTATGTTTGAGCGCGTTGATAAGCAGGTTGCTTAAAATAGTCTCGCACTTGTCCTTATCGAAACTGACAGTTTCAATCCGTGGGTCGAGCTCATAACGGATTCGCACATTCTTGGCTTCACCTTCACTGATAAAGTCTTGTGATACGTCCTCAATCCATTTATTGAGCGGATGAGGCTGTATCTGCATTTTACTTTCTCCGACTTCCATTTTACGCACATCAAGCACCATGTTAATCAGGTTCTTCATACGTTGTGACTGTCTGTAAATAGCTTTCAGGGGAAGGTATTGATGATCTTCGGAGGAGAGTGATTTCAATATTCTGCTAAGTGGAGCGTGTATCAGTGTCAACGGTGTACGAAGCTCGTGGCTGATATTGATAAGGAAGCGTACTTTTTCTTCATACACTTGTTGCTCGTGCTCTTTCATAGCCCATTTGAGCTTTTCCTCTTTGCGTTTCAAGGTTCTTCGGAAAGTCTCTATAATAACGGCGACAACGAAAACTGCGCAACTGAGGATGAACCACCATGTACGATACCAGGGAGGAAGAATCGTTAACTCCAGTACTTCTTGGTTAGGAATCCAACTACCATCTTTGGCCGTACAGGAAGCCATGATTTTATAACTGCCCGGTGGCAGTGAGCGTATAGCCAGTTCAGGGTTGTAGGATTCGATTTGTTGGTCATTCAACCCTTCTATCTGGTATTTATATACTTTTTGGCGGAAAATGTCTTCCTCTTTCGACATGATTCGGATAGTAATATTGCTGTTCCAAGGAGCGGAGATACCTTTCGGATTACCGCTTAACTTATCGTTGACGGATTCTCCGTTGATAATGACATTTGACAATTGGAGTTGTGGAAGTTCGGAGGTGGTCAGCGGGAGCTTGCTGTTGATATGAAGCAAGCCTTTTACACCGCCCATGTAGATATCTCCCTGCATACTTAATAATTGAGGCTTGGAAAGATATTCGTTTAAAATAGCTCCATCCGACTCTCCGAATAGGACAAACTTCTTTTCTTTGATCAACCAGGCAAAGAGCATACTGTCGGCTCCTATCCATACTTTTCCCTGCTGGTCGCATACGAGCAGAGTAATTTCGCCGAACAGGGAAGTCGGTATCAGAGTCTTTGTCTTGGTTCCGGGATGATAATGTATCAATCCGTAATTGCTCCCGATCCAGAAGTGTCCTTCTTTATCTCGTGAAACGGAGTTGATAACAGTATCTTTCCGGCAAGAGTACAATGCTTTCAACCGGTTTGTACGGTTATCCAGTTCGTAGATGTGTTTTGTATCGTTTATATAAGTATAATCCTGATAATTGCCAATAGGTAAAAGGGTACCGATGATATCTTGCCCTTCCTGCTCGGTAGCAATATTGAAAGTCTGTTCTTTCAGATTGTATTTATAAACATGATCTCCCAGGAATAATATGCTGTGAGGCGTGTTTTGTAGTAAATTCACGGCTTTTCCCCGGTTACAGAGACGGGTGTTCGTTTCATTATCGACAATGGTGAAGGGATGTTTTTCTCCTGTTGCCGGATTGAAAATGAATACTCCCTGCGAGAAAAGGGAAATTAATAATTTACCGGGAGTAAACGGACAGATAGAGGCTACTTTGTCTTCCCAAGTCGAAGGGTAATGGGCGAATTTCTCCGTAAACGGGTTAAAGCTGTTTATGCCTCCTCCGTCCGTACCTATCCAGATCCGGTTTTCGGATTCCTGAAAAAGGCTCAAAACAGTGGAGTTGCTTAATCCGCGGTCGTTGCCGGGCAATACATCTTTATATGTTTTCATAGAAACTTCCCGGATGCTGATTAATCCGTTTCGGATGCTGCCTGCCCACATATTATTATTCCGGTCGTTATAAAGACATAAGATCGAATTGGCAGGAAGTGAATAGTTATCTCTTCCGGGGATGTGTTCCAATAGGGAAAATTGCCCCGTTTCCGGGTCAAGGATATTGATGCCTCCTCCGTCTGTTCCAATCCATATCTGCCCTTCCCGTTCGGCGAGGCTTAATACAACATTGTTGCTCAGATAAGAATTGCGGGTGGTATAGGTGGCTAGCAGTTTTCCGTCGCGGGTCAGGCAATTCAAGCCTCCGTTGTAAGGTGCCACCCATATCCTTTTCTGTGAATCGATGAATATATTCATGATTTCTTTTCCGCAATCGAAAGGGGGAGGGTTATATTTTCCGGTTTTTAAGTCGAGTAGTAGTAAGCCCTGCCACCGGCTACAACAGAGCAGGGTATGTTCATCCCAAAGGGTCAGCAGGGTGACATTGTAATTCGGTTCCCGCTCAAATGATTGCAAGAGGCGTAAGGAAGCATCCTGATAATTATAGAAAAAGATTTTATTTTTTGAACCGAACAAGACGCCTCCTTTTGTCAGGCAAACTGAATAAACGATAATGTTATTTCCCGACTCATTCGTTGGTATGAAGAAGTCATCACTCTGCCGTCGATAGCGCGCCACTCCTTTGTCCGTCAGAATCCAGATATTGTTTTGTTCGTCTTCTATCATCTGATAGATAAAATTATGTGGAATGGAATGAGGATCATCGGCCTGATGAACATATTTTTTGAGTTCATGCCCGTCGTATCGTCCCAGCCCGGAACGGGTTCCAATCCATACAAAGCCTTGTTCATCCGTCAGGATACAGCGCACGGTGGAAGGTAGTCCGTCTTTCAGGGAGATTTGTTTATAGTAATAATGTCCGGCTTGAAGGGGGAGAAGGCCGGTAAACTGTATGATAAATGCTACGCATAGTAGTACCAATATGTTTTTTCTCATGAAATCAGGTCAGTTTAACTGAAACAAAGATAATGTATTCGGATGAATATTACTTAAATCAGCTCTCTTATTTTTTAGTTTTTATCCCTATCTTTGCTCGAAAATATACGATTATGATTACCGAAGAACTACAAAAACTTTATCTGGCATATACGGGAGTTCCCGCCGAGAATATAACAGAATTACCTTCTTCCGGCTCCAATCGCCGTTATTTCCGGTTGGCGGGGGTGCAAACATTGATCGGAGTTTATGGAACCTGTATCGATGAGAATGAGGCTTTTCTTTATATGGCGGCCCATTTCCGCAGATGCGGTTTGCCTATTCCTGAGATTCACATCGTGTCGGAAGATAAAACCTATTATCTGCAAGAAGATTTAGGAGACACTTTGTTGTTTCATGCCATAGAGAAAGGACGTGCCACGAGTGTCTTTTCCGAAGATGAAAAAGAACTGCTTCGAAAGACGATTCGCCTGCTGCCCGCTATCCAGTTTGCCGGGGCGGACGGATTTGATTTCTCCCGTTGCTATCCCCAGCCGGAGTTTAACCAACGTTCTATCCTTTGGGACCTGAATTACTTTAAATACTGTTTTCTCAAGGCTACCGGCATGGAGTTTCAAGAGGATAAACTGGAAGATGATTTCCAGAAGATGAGCGATGTTCTGCTTCGTAGTTCTTCTGCCACTTTTATGTATCGTGACTTCCAAAGTCGTAATGTGATGATTAAAGACGGCGAACCATGGTTTATTGATTTTCAGGGCGGACGTAAGGGACCGTTCTATTATGACATTGCTTCTTTCTTATGGCAGGCAAAAGCAAAATATCCTGATAGTCTCCGTCAGGAACTGCTGCAAGAATATATTGAAGCACTCCGCAAATACCAACCAATTGACGAACCTTATTTTTATAGCCAGCTTCGCCATTTTGTACTTTTCCGTACTTTGCAAGTGCTTGGAGCCTATGGCTTTCGTGGCTACTTCGAAAAGAAGCCCCATTTTATCCAGAGTGTTCCTTATGCTATCGGGAACCTGCGCGAACTGTTGAAAGAGGAATATCCGGAATATCCGTATCTCTGTAAAGTATTGCGTGAACTGACCGGGCTGAAACAATTTACGGACGATCTGAAAAAGCGCCAGCTCACAGTCAAAGTCATGAGTTTTGCTTATAAGAAAGGGATTCCTGACGATCCGACAGGCAATGGGGGCGGCTATGTTTTTGATTGCCGCGCTGTAAATAATCCCGGAAAATATGAACGTTACAAACCTTTTACCGGACTGGATGAACCGGTGATTACCTTCCTCGAAGAAGACGGAGAGATTCTTCGTTTTCTCGATCATGTTTATGCCTTGGTGGATGCTTCTGTGAAACGATATATGGAACGGGGATTTAGTAATTTATCTGTTTGTTTTGGCTGCACCGGAGGGCAACATCGTTCTGTTTATTCCGCCCAGCATTTGGCGGAGCACCTTAATAAGAAATTCGGAGTAAAAGTAGAATTGGTGCATCGTGAACAGAATATAGAACGTACGTTTGAAGCAACTATATAGAAGACTAATGAAAGCTATGATATTTGCTGCCGGTTTGGGCAGCCGGCTGAAACCGTTGACCGACTCTATGCCGAAAGCCCTTGTTCCCATAGCCGGACGTCCGATGCTGGAACATGTTATTCTGAAACTGAAAGCATCCGGTTTCACCGAAATTGTGATTAATATTCACCATTTCGGTGAACAGATACTCGATTTTCTGAAAGCTAATGATAATTTCGGACTTACCATACATATTTCCGACGAGCGTGAACAGTTGCTTGATACGGGAGGAGGAGTCAGGAAAGCCTGTACTTTCTTTGAACATTCCGATGAGCCTTTTTTAGTGCATAATGTCGATATTCTTTCGGATGTGGACCTAAAGGAATTATACGACTATCATTTACAAAACGGCAGTGTGGCTACTTTGTTGGCCAGTCGGCGTAAAACTTCACGTTATCTGCTTTTTGATACGGACAGGAGGCTTTGCGGCTGGATTAATAAAGACACGGGACAAGTGAAGCCGGAAGGCTTTCGACCGGATGAATCACGTTATCAGGAATATGCATTCAGTGGTATTCATGTTCTTTCACCTGCTATTTTCCGCTTGTTGGATGTTCCTTGTTGGGAAGGCAAATTCTCTATTATGGATTTTTATCTTGCTACCTGCCGGCAGGTGGAGTTTTCCGGTTATCTGGTAGAAGATTTGCGACTCATTGATATCGGTAAGCCTGAAACACTGGCTAAGGCTGAAGGCTTTTGTTCCGGAACACTACATAGCGATGCCTAACGGGGCCAAACAGCTCTGTTTTTAGCATGAAACAAAAGATTTGCGTAAATTTACCCGGTTGAACAAACTATATTGTAAACTACGCAAATCTTGCTGTATGGAAAATAGATATCATCAGACTTTGGTAAATGAGATAACGGATAAATTGTTACATAATATTTTTTAATGATTTATCTGTAGGATTGGAATTATACGATAGAGCTGGTCTCATGATAGATATTAACCATTCTCGGTTGAAATTAATGGGAGGCAAAGAAAAAAAGATCTTTTAGGACGTAATTTGTTCAATCATACGGCTTTTCCTGATGAAATAAAGCAGCAAAGTAAAAAAGGAGAAAGCCGTCCTCTTCTTTCATCTGAAAAGTAGACCAGACCACTATTTTCTTATTTCTTTTTTTGATTCAAAAAATGTTCAAAGATGTCTATTGTATTATTATTAATCGATGAAATGGGTGGTTTTAGACAAATTTGGAAAAAACATAGCTGTTTTTAAACACTTCACTTTAAACTACGTCTTTATATTTGCAATGAATTTCAACGAAAGGGAATTCAGAAAAAACTTTTTAATCTTTAATTTAATAACTTATAAAAATGACTTCTATGAAGAACCTATTGAAAGTTTTTCTAATGTGTTTCATTACGTTATTTGCTTTTGCAGGGCAAATAATGGGACAACAAAAGACCATTACAGGTAGGGTAGTGGATGCTCTTAATGAGGGTATGCCTGGTGTTAATGTACAAGTAAAAGGTACTACCTCAGGAACAATAACTAATATTGATGGCGATTTTTCAATTTCCGTACCTAATACAAAGTCTGTATTAGTATTTACTTTTATTGGATATGTGAAGCAGGAAGTTGCTGTGGGAAACCAAACAAAACTGAACATTCAAATGAAAGATGATACACAGAGTTTGGATGAAGTCGTGGTAGTTGCTTATGGAACAGCTCGTAAAGGTGATTTGACAGGAGCACTGACGACGATGAGACCAGATGCGAATGAAGCTGCAAAAGCCGTTTCCATAGATAATCTGTTGGAAGGAAAAGTTGCCGGTCTAGTCGTGAGCACGGCTTCTTCCAATCCGGGAGCTGCTTCGTCCATTACGATTCGTGGAGCTAGTTCGTTGCGAGGTGATAATCAGCCTCTTTATGTCATTGATAATATTCCGCAAGCTTCAACTGGAGAATTTTCTTCTTCGGGTATTAGCGGAGACTTTCAGATTGCTCAAGATCCGCTGTCATCATTGAACCCTGCCGATATAGAGGATATTACGATATTGAAAGACGCATCCTCTACTGCTATTTACGGTTCTCGTGGTGCGAACGGTGTTATATTGATAACTACTAAAAAAGGTAAGGAGGGCAAAGCTAAAGTGAACGCTTCGGCTACTTTTACTATTGCTAATGCAAGCAGGTTGTTGGAGATGATGAATTTAGAGGAATATGCTGCTTATCATAATTCAAGAATTACGGATGGCAAAGTGCCTTTCCATATTGTTGGAGATGAGGTGAGATATGTATTTAATGGAGCTTACGATAAATATGATCCTGCTGATCCTGAAACTTATAATGTAGTAAATTATCGTAACTGGCAGAAAGAAATCTATACTTCTGCTTTTTCTCAGAACTACTCTTTATCAGTAAATGGTGGTGCAGGTAAGACAACTTATTATATTTCCGCTAATTTTAAAGATATTAATGGTACTGTGAAGCAGACCGGTTTGAAGCAAGGAGACTTGCGTGCAAATTTGAGTGCACAGCTTTCCAAATCTGTAGATTTAAACATGGCGTTAAGCGGATCCTTGCGACAGAATAATATGATGGCAGGTGGTAATACTCTTGGCGGTGCTACTGGTGCTATTTCACGTACTGCTCTTGATTATGCTCCTTTCGAATTGCCGGAGAATGACCCGTCTTTTACAAATGAAAATAAAACGAATGTGTTCAGCTGGCTGAATGATTATGTGGACTTGACAGATGACAAAACTTTTAAAGCTAGTTTGAATCTGAATTGGAAAATAAATAAGTTTTTCACTTATAGTCTTCGTGCAGGTGGTAATATCAATACGAATGATCGCAAACGATGGTATGGAATGCAATTGTATCAAGGAATGAATAATCAGGGTTATCTGGCAACCTCTAATCTTTCAAAAAGTAATTATTCAGTAGAAAATATAGTGAACTATAATACGAAACTTGGTAGTGTAGGTACATTGGCTGCAACAGTCGGTATGACTTATGATGATTATAATTTTCTAAATAAAAATGTGATTGGAAAGAACTTTACGATGTTTGAGTTTCGTGAGAATGGAATGCATATGGCAGGTGATGTAATTACGTCGCAGCCTATACAAAAAGATTATCAGTTACTTTCTTATTTGGGACGAGTTAATGTTAGTTTGCTTGATAAATATTTGATTACAGCTTCTTTGCGTGCCGATGGTTCCAGTAAGTTTGCGAAAAATAATCGTTGGGGATATTTCCCTTCTGCATCCATAGCTTGGCGTATGGAACAAGAAGAATTTTTGAAAGATGTTTCATGGCTGAATCAATTGAAGTTGCGTTTCAGCTATGGTGCAACCGGAAATCAAAGTATTGATCCTTATACTACTTTTTCGATGTATGGACAAGGATCTGGTGAAATTTCATATGCGGATGGAACAGGAAATAAAACGACTGCAATGGTGGTGACCAACTTGTCAAACAGTAGTTTGAAATGGGAAAAAACATCTTCATGGAATGTCGGATTGGACTTTGGTTTGTTTAATTCCCATTTGAGTGGTACCTTGGATATCTATCAGAAGAAAACAACAGATTTGCTTATTTCAAGGAATTTGCCGGGATCAGCTGGATTTAGTTCTACTTATTACAATCAAGGTTCATTGAATAATAAAGGTGTTGAATTTTCTTTGAATGCACAAGTCATTGACAGTTCATCTTGGAAATGGTCTGTAAGTGGTAATATAGGTGTCAATAGGAATGAAATTTCAGATTTAGGTTTGTTGCCTGCTGATTTTGGATGCTTGGGTGAGAGAGTTGGGTATTATGGTAATAGTTTAGGGGATCATTTTGGTGTAGGGCATATTTTCTTGGCAGGTGAAGCTCCGGGATTATTTTATGGTTATGTGACTCAAGGGATTGTCCAAAAGGAAGATATAACAGAAAATGGAATTAAGTACATTAAACAAGATGGAAGTGTGGGATATTACCAAACGGTGAATAAAACGACTCCGGTAGCCGGTGACGTGAAGTATGTGGATAGAAATGGAGATGGTGTAGTGGATGACAATGATCGCGATATTATTGGTAACCCGAATCCTGATTTTACTTATGGTTTTCAGACTAAAGTATCTTGGAAATCCTTGTCGTTGTCTGCATCCTTTAATGGGGTACAGGGTAGGGATATTTTAAATGTAGGTAATCGTTACAATAACACTCCGGGAACTAAATCGAATAATGTGACGCGTAAAGCGTTCCAAAATATGTGGACGGATGAGAATCCAAGTAATTTATATCCGAAATCAACATTTGTCGTACAAAATATGGTGATGGATCGTTATGTGGAAGATGGCAGTTATTTACGTTGTTCTGATATTACACTGAGTTATGTACTTCCTGCCAAATGGACGAATAAGATTGGTATAAAGAATACATCTGTTTATGCTTCTGTAAAAAATGCGTTTGTGATAACAGATTATAGTGGTTATGATCCTGAAGTAAATAGTTTTGCTTTTGACGGTTTACGTCCGGGTGTTGATATGAACTCATATCCGACTCCTCGTTCATTTGTTTTTGGCTTAAATTTAACATTCTAATTTCTAAAATCACGAAGACATGAAAAGATTTAAATATTATATTTTATTATTGGCGTCAGTTGGCTGTTTCTCAGCCTGTACCTCTTGGTTGGATGAAGATCCGGTCTATTCTCAGAATAATGCAGTTGTTTTTTCATCAAGGAGTAATGCCGAATTGGCTCTGCTGGGATGTTATGGATATATGACGACAACAGGGGCGTATGGACAAATGTGGCAGGAACTGCCTATCATAGCTTCCGGATTTGCTTTCGGACAGCGTACTGCTTCTACGGCAATTTCATTGGAGGCTGTACCTAGTGATGACTTGATTCCTATAGCCTGGAATGGGATGTATAAAGTGGTGACTGAAGTAAATGCTTTTTTGGAAAGTCTGGACAAAAGCAGTTTGAGCGATACAGATAAGGTACAAATGGGAGGGGAGGCTAAATTCTTGAGAGGATTAGCTTATTATAATTTGGTTTCTTTGTTTGGTGATGTGCCATTAAAAACGGCTGCCTCTTCATCGGATGGTATTTCTGTACCTCGTTCTCCTCAAGCTGAGGTTCTGGCTTTGGTAGTTCAGGATATGAAAGATGCTATGGCTATTGATAGTAAGATTGTAGACGGGCGTGCGAATTCATGGGCTGCAAAAGCTTTTTTAGGTAAGGTTTATTATAAAATGGCGTGTCTGGGTATTGACGAAACTGCAAATTGGACGAATGCCAAGAATATGTTTGACGATGTTTATGAAGCTCATATTTTCGATCTTGAACCTAAATTCGGAGATTTGTTTGGTGATTATGTGACCGGATCAAAGGAGGCTATTTTTCAGTTGAATTTTACAACTTCTTCTACCGTTTGCTTTAATCGTGCAAGTAATCGTTTTGCTCCTCCGCAGGCTACTACGGGAATTTCTTGGGGAACTTATAAAGCGTCTAAAGCTGCTTATGATTTACATGAAGGTACTTATCCGGGAGATCCTCGAATTAATGAGACATTTTTGACTCGCTGGAGAAACCGTAGCGGTAACAACCAGGCTAATCCAAAGCCGACTGTGGGAGATGTACTTTCACCTAATGACTCTACTTACTTGTATCCTTATTTTGCATATGTAAATGGTGATATTGACGAGTATGTGATGAAGAATGGTGTTGCTACCAAAGAAAAAAAGAAATATGTAGGAAAGTTGCCTTATAAAGCATTCATTGATCCCAAGAACCCTACTATTGAGACTATTGAAAATTATGCTTCAACGCATGGCGTTACATTGGAAAATGTAGCTATCACCAAATGTTTAAAAGAAGTTTTTGTAAAAACCGGATCTCAAAATGCTTGGCCATGTTTTCAGAAGTTATATGATCAGAATCAGGTAGGTACAGCGAGCCATAAAAACTTAATGGTTTACCGTTATGCTGAAATGTTATTGTTGATGGCAGATGTGTACAATGAATTGGGGGACACTCCTAAAGCCATATCATTAGCAAAAGAAGTTCTAAATCGTGCACGTAATTCGGGTATGAAAGTTTCTGCTCAGCCGGCTGACTGGCCGACATCCTTGAATCAGGAAGAAGTAAGACAGAAATTGTTTTTTGAGCGTATCATAGAACTTTGCGGTGAGCCCGGAATGTATGAAATGCCTCGTATTCGTGGGACAAAGTATTTTAAGATGGCTTTGGAGTTACATAATAATCATGAAATAACGATAGCATCTGACGCATTGTATCCTGCTAGTTCTAATGCTTGGTTAGATCGTATTTATAATGGTACAAGAGGATTGACGGATGAATTTTTGAAAAAGAATTTGTTATTGCCAATTCCTAGTAGCGAGATTGACGCCAATCCGGCCCTTACTACTTCAGACAATAATTTTGGCTATACGAATTAAGTAGAAGCTTAAACCCCTTAAATGACCTGATAAATTTCCGGATGCGGGGATATTTGTCCTGGCATCCGGAATTTAGGGTTATAATCAGTCTTTTTGAACATTTATGGAAATAAAATGGCGATAAATGGAAGTCGATTATTAATCAAAAAACTTATTTTTGCCGATGATGAATTCTTCGTTTACTTAATTTATTATATATGAAAAATCTACAATCCGGACTATTTTACTCTTTGACTGGCGTTACCGCCGTAACTTCCCTTGTTTCTTGTTCAATCAAACAAAAGCCTGCGGAGCAGAAACCACTGAATATCGTCTACATAATGACAGACGATCATACGGCACAAATGATGAGCTGTTACGACACACGCTACATGGAAACACCGAATCTTGACCGCATTGCTGCCGACGGTGTACGTTTTACCCAAAGCTTTGTTGCCAATTCTTTAAGTGGTCCCAGTCGCGCCTGTATGATAACAGGAAAGCATAGTTGCGCCAATAAATTCTATGATAATACCACTTGCGTATTTGACAGTTCGCAACAGACTTTCCCGAAGCTGTTGCAGAGAATCGGCTATCAGACAGCATTGGTGGGTAAATGGCATCTTGAAAGCCTGCCCTCCGGCTTTGATTACTGGCAGATAGTCCCCGGACAAGGTGACTACTACAATCCGGATTTCATTACGCAAAATAATGACACAATTCAAAAACATGGGTATCTTACGAACCTTATTACTGATGATGCTATCGACTGGATAGAGAATAAACGCAATCCGGAGAAACCTTTCTGTCTTTTGATACATCATAAGGCAATTCACCGTAACTGGCTGGCAGATACTTGTAATTTGGCTTTGTATGAAGATAAAACCTTCCCGTTACCGGATAATTTCTTTGACGATTACGAAGGTCGTCCCGCTGCCGCTGCACAAGAAATGAGCATTGTAAAGGATATGGACATGATTTATGACCTCAAAATGCTCCGTCCTGATAAAAAATCCCGTTTGAAATCCTTGTATGAGAAATATATCGGTCGTATGGATGAAGCGCAACGTGCCGCATGGGACAGGTTTTACACTCCGATTATAGATGATTTCTATAAACAGAATCTTCAGGGTAAGGAACTTGCTAATTGGAAATTCCAGCGTTATATGCGTGATTACATGAAGACTGTAAAATCACTGGATGACAATGTTGGTCGCGTACTCGATTACTTGAAAGAGAAAGGTTTACTGGATAACACACTTGTAGTCTACACTTCCGATCAGGGATTCTATATGGGCGAACACGGTTGGTTTGACAAACGTTTCATGTACGAAGAATCTATGCGTACACCGCTTGTCATGCGTCTGCCGAAAGGATTCGACCGCAGAGGTGACATCACCGAAATGGTTCAAAACATTGACTATGCACCTACTTTCCTCGAACTGGCGGGAGCAGAGATACCTTCCGATATTCAAGGTGTATCTCTTGTGCCTTTGTTGAAAGGTGAACATCCGAAAGACTGGCGGAAAGCTCTTTACTATCATTTCTATGAATATCCTGCTGAACACATGGTGAAACGTCATTACGGTGTACGCACAGACCGCTATAAACTGATTCATTTCTATAATGATATCAACTGGTGGGAACTATATGACCTGCAAGCAGATCCGTCGGAAATGCACAATCTCTACGGACAACCAGAATACGAACCGGTGGTGAAGGAGTTGAAAGAAGAAATGCTGAAACTTCAGGAGCAATACAATGATCCTGTCCGTTTCTCACCGGAACGTGACAAGGAATAAATCCAATGTACATACATCATGAAAAAATATATCTTAATCATTCTCATTCTGCTTTCGCCATTGCCGGTGTTTTTGCAGGCTGATAACTTAACATCCCCTTTTAATTCAATAGTTCCACGCCCGGCACAAATTACGCCGGGTAGTGGTAGCTTTATCTTTTCTGCAAAAACTACATTTGCAGTAGAAAATCAGGAACAGGCCACAATTGCTCACAACTTTATCGATTTGTTTGTCCATGCTGCCGGGATAACCCCCATGTTAAATGTCGGGAGCAAGGAGGGGCAAGTCATTTTCGTGACAGATTCTTCTTTAAAAACTGAAGCGTATCTGTTAAAGGTTACGCCGGAACAGATACTTATTAAAGCTTCGGATACAAAGGGCTTTTTTTATGCATTACAATCTATCCGTCAACTTCTGCCTGCTGCCATAGAATCGGGACAACCGGTAAAGAATGTCGTGTGGAGTGTTCCGGCAGTGACAATTCAGGATGAACCTCGTTTTGGTTTCCGGGGATTACTGTTGGATCCGGTACGTTGTTTTATTCCTAAAGAAAATGTACTGCGGATTATCGACTGTATGGCGATGCTGAAAATCAATAAACTTCATTTTCATCTGACAGATGATAACGGTTGGCGGATTGAAATCAAGAAATATCCTCGTTTAACGGAAGTCGGTGCATGGAGGGTAGACCGTACGGATGTGCCTTTCCACTCACGCCGTAACCCGAAATGGGGAGAACCAACACCGATAGGCGGTTTCTACACACAGGAAGATATCAGGGAAATAGTGGCTTATGCCGCTGACAGGCAGATTGAAGTTATTCCCGAGATAGATGTACCGGCACATAGTAATGCGGCGCTTGCTGCATATCCTCAACTTGCCTGTCCGGTCGTGAAAGACTTTATCGGTGTACTTCCCGGATTGGGAGGACGGAACTCAGAGATTATTTATTGTGCGGGAAACGATAGTGTATTTACCTTTCTGCAAGATATTTTCGATGAAATTCTGACACTTTTCCCTTCCCGCTATATTCATGTTGGGGGAGATGAGGCACGAAAGACGAACTGGGAAAAATGCCCGCTTTGTCAGAAGCGGATGAAAAAGCAGCATTTGACTAATGAAGAAGATTTACAGGGCTACTTTATGAAGCGTATCAGTGATTATCTGCGTAAAAAAGGACGTGAAGTGATTGGTTGGGACGAGTTGACAAACAGTTCTTTTCTTCCCGAAGAGTCTATTATACTTGGTTGGCAGGGAATGGGAACGGCTGCCCTGAAAGCTGCTGAAAAGGGACATCGATTTATTATGACTCCGGCACGCATCATGTATCTGATCCGTTATCAGGGACCTCAATGGTTTGAACCGGTAACATATTTCGGAAACAATACACTGAAAGATGTTTTTGACTACGAGCCTGTGCAGAAGGATTGGAAACCGGAATATGAATCTTTATTAATGGGCATACAAGCTTGTATGTGGACAGAATTTTGTAATAAGCCGGAAGACGTGGATTATCTCTTGTTTCCTCGTCTGGCTGCTCTGGCAGAAGTAGCATGGACGCCCACGGGCACAAAAGATTGGTCCGGTTTCTTGAAACGGATGGATATATATAATGCACATTTGGCGGAAAAAGGGATTGTTTATGCCCGTTCGATGTATAATATCCAGCAAACGGTGACGCCGGTGAACGGACATCTGGAGGTGAATCTGGAATGTCTCCGTCCGGATGTGGAAATTCGCTATACGCTGAATGGCAGTAACCCGGCGATGTCCTCACATCGCTATGACGGACCTATCCGTGTGACAAAAACGCAAATAGTGAAAGCCGCCACCTTTATGGACGGCAAGCAAATGGGAGAAATCCTGGACTTGCAGCTTACATGGAACAAAGCCACGGCAAAACCATTGCTTGGTAATAAGAAAAATGAAATGTTATTAGTCAACGGATTGCGGGGAAGCCTGAAATATACTGATTTCGAATGGTGTAACTGGAGCCGGAATGATTCAATTTCTTTCACCATAGATTTGCTTGGTAAGGAAAAATTGAATAAATTTGCCATTGGTTGCATTACGAATTATGGAATGGGAGTGCATAAACCGAAAATGATTCGTGTGGAAGTTTCCGATGATAACCGGACATACTGTGCCATAGGGGAGTTGAACTTTTCTTTGGAAGAAATTTATAAGGAAGGAACTTTTAGAAATGATTACTCGCTGGATATGGGTGGCGTATCTGCCCGTTATGTACGTGTGACGGCGAAAGGAGCAGGGATATGCCCTAAAGATCATGTCCGTCCCGATCAGGAAGCAAGAATCTATTTTGATGAAGTAATGATAGAATAAGAGTCTAGTCGTTAAAAATAATAATTATGAACATTAGCTTAAAGAAACGAACCTTTTTAATCTTATTGGCAGGACTGACTGCTACCTTCGCTTCGGCGCAGGAACAACCGTTGCCCGAATGGCAGAGCCAGTATGCGGTAGGACTGAATAAACTCGCTCCTCATACCTATGTATGGCCTTACGCCAATGCTTCCGATATTGAAAAACCGGGCGGATACGAACAGTCTCCTTTTTATATGACCCTGAACGGAAAATGGAAATTCCATTGGGTGAAGAATCCCGATAACCGTCCGAAGGACTTTTATCAGCCTTCTTATTATACCGGAGGTTGGGCGGACATCAATGTTCCCGGCAATTGGGAACGTCAAGGGTATGGTACAGCTATCTACGTCAACGAAACGTATGAGTTTGACGACAAAATGTTCAACTTTAAGAAGAATCCGCCGTTGGTCCCTTATGCAGAAAATGAAGTTGGCTCATACCGCTGCACATTTAAAGTGCCTGCCGACTGGAAAGGACGTCGGGTAGTACTTTGCTGTGAAGGTGTTATCTCTTTCTATTACGTATGGGTGAACGGGAAACTGCTCGGATATAACCAAGGCTCGAAAACGAATGCCGAATGGGATATCACGGATGTCTTGAACGATGGAGAGAATGTAGTGGCTTTGGAGGTATACCGTTGGAGTGCGGGTGCTTATCTCGAATGCCAGGATATGTGGCGTTTGAGTGGTATCGAACGTGATGTTTACTTGTACAGTACTCCCAAACAGTACATTGCCGACTATAAATTGAATGCTTCTTTGGATAAAGATAGATACAAAGACGGTATCTTCGGACTGGAAGTAACTGTGGAAGGACCTTCTTCTACTACCGGTTCTATTGCGTATACATTGAAAGATGATTCGGGTAAAGCTGTCTTGCAGGACGCTATTCAAATTAAATCCCGCGGATTAAGTAATTTCATAGCATTTGATGAAAAGAAGATTCCGAATGTGAAAGCCTGGGATGCGGAACATCCCCACCTTTATACACTCGTGCTCGAACTGAAAGACGACCAAGGTAAAGTCACTGAACTGACCGGATGTGAAGTTGGTTTCCGTACCTCGGAAATCAAGGATGGACGTTTCTGTATCAACGGCGTTCCGGTATTGGTAAAGGGAACCAACCGCCACGAACATTCGCAACTTGGACGTACGGTAAGTAAGGAACTAATGGAACTGGATATCAAACTGATGAAACAACATAACATCAACCTTGTTCGGAACTCACATTATCCTACCCATCCTTACTGGTATCAGCTTTGTGACCGTTACGGATTGTATATGATTGATGAAGCCAATATTGAATCTCACGGTATGGGCTACGGTCCCGCCTCTCTTGCCAAAGACAGTACTTGGCTGACAGCCCACATGGACCGTACACACCGGATGTACGAACGTTCCAAGAATCATCCGGCCATAGTTATCTGGTCGTTAGGAAATGAAGCTGGCAACGGCATTAACTTCGAACGTACTTATGATTGGCTGAAATCTGTAGAAAAGACCCGCCCCGTGCAGTATGAACGTGCCGAACTGAATTATAATACGGATATTTACTGCCGTATGTACCGTGGCGTAGACGAAATAAAAGCGTATGTAGCGAAGAAAGACATTTACCGTCCTTTCATCCTTTGTGAATACCTGCATGCAATGGGTAACAGTTGCGGCGGCCTGAAGGAATATTGGGATGTCTTCGAAAGCGAGCCTATGGCACAAGGCGGTAACGTATGGGACTGGGTAGACCAATCTTTCCGCGAAATAGACAAGAGCGGGAAATGGTACTGGACTTACGGCGGTGATTATGGTCCGCAAGGAATTCCCAGTTTCGGTAATTTCTGTTGTAACGGCTTGGTCGGTGCCGACCGTGAACCACATCCGCATCTGCTCGAAGTGAAGAAAGTGTATCAGAATATAAAGACCACTTTACTTGACCGGAAGAACATGAAACTTCGTATCAAGAACTGGTACGATTTCTCTAATCTGAATGAATATATATTCCATTGGAATGTAACAACCGATAGTGGAGAGAAACTGGCAGAAGGGACTAAAGTGCTGGATTGTGAACCGCACGCTACCATAGATATACAGTTGGGTAATGTGATTCTTTCGAAAAAGGACCGTGAGGCTTATCTGAACGTTAGCTGGACCCGCAAAGAGGATTCCCCGATGATAGATAAAGACTGGGAAGTGGCTTATGACCAGTTTGTACTTTCCGGCAATAAGAATTCTACGGCTCATCGTCCGCAAAAAGCAGGTGAAACAACATTTACCGTTGATAAAAAAACAGGAGCTCTGACTTCGTTGAGCCTGAACGGCAAAGAGCTGTTATCTACTCCATTGACATTAAGTCTTTTCCGTCCGGCTACGGATAATGATAACCGTGATAGAAACGGAGCACGTCTGTGGCGTAAAGCAGGACTGGATAATATTACCCAGAAAGTCCTATCACTGAGAGAAGGCAAATCCTCAACGACTGCCCGTGTTGAAATACTCAACGCGAAAGGACAGAAAGTTGGTACGGCTGACTTCATCTATGCACTGGATAAGAATGGCGCATTGAAAGTGAGCACTACTTTCGAACCGGATACAGCACTTGTGAAATCAATAGCTCGCCTGGGGGTAACGTTCCGCGTGGCTGATATGTATGACCAAGTTTCCTATTTGGGACGTGGTGACAATGAAACGTATGCCGACCGTAACCAATCCGGTAGAATCGGACTGTATCAGACAACCCCCGAACGTATGTTCCACTATTATGTCACTCCGCAATCCACGGGTAATCGTACTGATGTACGATGGGCGAAGTTTACGGATCACTCCGGTGCAGGTATCTTTGTCGAGTCAAACCGTGCTTTCCAGTTTAGTATCATTCCTTTCTCGGATGTGTTATTAGAGAAAGCTCGTCATATCAATGACCTGAAACGTGATGGAATGTTGACCGTGCACTTGGATGCAGAGCAGGCTGGTGTAGGAACAGCTACTTGTGGCCCCGGTGTATTGCCGCAATATTTGGTTCCGTTGAAGAAACAGCACTTTGAATTTACCCTTTATCCGGTAAAATAAGTGTTGAACCAATAGGTTATTAGATTATATATAATAGGTGTGGATTTTACTGGCTTTTCTGAATATTGTCAGAAATGTTCTATGAAAGTAGTGAAATTCACACCTTTATGTTATCTTTGCGCTATCAGTATTAATTAAATTTTATATCATGAACAAACTACTGACCGCAGTATTATTATCCTCTGTCATAACATTGAGTGTTCAGGCACAAAAGGCAGAAGAATATTATGTGAAGCACGTTGAATTTCCCCCGAACGCGACTCTTGAACAGAAAGTAGATATGGCGGCGCGCCTGATACCTACTCCCCAACAGTTATCCTGGCAACAAATGGAACTGACCGCTTTTCTCCATTTCGGTATCAACACTTTTACCGGACGCGAATGGGGAGACGGAAAAGAAGATCCTGCACTTTTCAACCCTTCGGAACTGGATGCCGAACAATGGGTGCGCAGCCTTAAAGATGCCGGATTTAAAATGGTGCTTCTGACAGCGAAACACCACGATGGATTCTGCCTTTGGCCTACGGCCACCACCAAACATTCCGTAGCCTCTTCTCCTTGGAAGAACGGACAAGGAGACGTTGTGAAAGAACTCCGGAAAGCCTGTGATAAATATGGAATGAAGTTCGGAGTCTATCTCTCTCCGTGGGACAGAAACGCGGAATGTTATGGAGATTCTCCCCGATATAATGAGTTTTTTATCCGCCAGTTGACGGAACTGCTGACCAATTACGGTGAAGTGCACGAAGTCTGGTTCGACGGTGCGAATGGAGAAGGACCGAACGGAAAGAAACAAGTATATGACTGGGACGCTTTCTATAAAACGATTCAACGCCTGCAACCCAAAGCTGTTATGGCAATTATGGGCGATGATGTGCGTTGGGTAGGAAATGAGAAAGGACTGGGACGTGAAACAGAATGGAATGCCACTGTGCTCACTCCGGGAATTTATGCCCGTTCGGCGGAAAACAACAAGCGCCTGGGTGTCTTTAGTAAAGCGGCTGACTTAGGAAGCCGTAAGATGTTGGAGAAGGCCACGGAACTGTTCTGGTATCCGTCGGAAGTGGATGTGTCTATCCGTCCGGGGTGGTTCTATCATGAGGCGGAAGATAGCAAAGTAAAGTCTTTGAAACATCTGTCGGATATCTATTTCCGGTCGGTAGGCTATAATTCCGTGCTCTTGTTGAATATTCCTCCCGATCGTAAAGGCTTGATAAGTGAGGCGGATGTGAATCGTCTGAAAGAATTTGCTGCTTACCGCCAACAGATATTTGCTGACAACCGGGTGAAAAAAGGAAGAAACTACTGGAATGCCACTTCGGGTAGTGAAGCTGTTTATTCCTTGAAGCCGAAGTCGGAAATCAATGTTGTAATGCTTCAGGAAGATATAACGAAAGGGCAGAGGGTAGAGGCTTTTACCGTTGAGGCTCTGACGGATAACGGTTGGAAAGAAGTTGGTAAAGGCACGACAATCGGATATAAGCGTATGCTGCGTTTTCCGGCGGTAAAAGCCGGCAGGCTGCGGGTGAAGATTGATGAATGTCGTCTGACTGCTCACATTAATCAAGTGGCTGCTTATTATGCGCCTCCTTTACAGGCAACCGTTCAGGGTGAAGATTGGAACAACCTGCCCCGTACCGGTTGGAAACAGGTCGCTGCTTCGCCGTTGACGATAGACTTGGGCAAGTCGGTGACATTGACCAGTTTTACCTATGCTCCATTGAAAGCGGAAGCGAAACCTACAATGGCTTTCCGTTATAAATTCTTTGTGAGTGCGGACGGCAAGAACTGGAAGGAAGTTCCTACCAACGGTGAGTTCAGTAATATTATGCATAACCCGTTGCCGCAGACCGTTGCTTTCGGTCAGAAAGTGCAGGCACGCTATATTAAGTTGGAGGCTACTACGCCTACCGCAACAACCGCAAAAGTGGAAATGAATGAAATAGGAGTGAAGATAACCCCCTGACGGAGTTGTCATCATTAAAAGATATGCTTAGAGAGTAGCAGTGAGGACTGGCGGTCTTGATTTCTCGTGAATCAGACGCCAGTCTTTTTTTTATTAAACCAAATGAACCTTTTACTGTTATTAATTAAAAAAGACAGAAGTTATGCTAGTAGTAGATTTAGGAAAGTGGATGAACAAAATCCTGATAGATTGGGGAATAGACCCGAAGGTAGCTGATCGTTTTGATGAAACTATTATTGCTTTGCTGATGATAGCGATTGCTATCGGTCTGAATTATCTGTGTCAGGCGATTCTTATAGGAGGAATGAAGCAATACACCCGTCGGAAACCACATCTTTGGAACACGTTGTTGATGAAGCGTAAGGTGTTTCATAATCTGATTCATACGATTCCGGCTTTTCTGGTTTATGCTTTGCTGCCAATGGCTTTTGTTCGTGGCAAGGATTTATTGCTTATTTCCCAGAAAGCTTGTGCCGTTTACATCATCTTTTCTTTGTTGTTGGCAGTTAATGGGATTTTGCTGATGATAATGGACATCTACGATGGAAAGGAGTCGATGAAGAACCGCCCGATGAAGGGATTCATTCAGGTGTTGCAGGTACTTTTGTTCTTTGTCGGAGGAATTGTAATTATTGCTATTATCGTGAATAAGTCTCCGGCCAGCTTGTTTGCCGGATTAGGTGCTTCGGCAGCTATTCTGATGTTGGTGTTCAAGGATTCCATATTGGGTTTTGTAGCAGGCATTCAGCTGTCTGCCAATGATATGGTTCGTCCCGGAGACTGGATTACGCTTCCTTCCGGCGCAGCTAATGGTACGGTGCAGGAGATTACGTTGAATACAGTCAAAATTCAGAACTTCGATAATACGATCTCTACCGTTCCGCCTTATACTCTGGTCAGCAGCCCCTTTCAGAACTGGCGGGGAATGGTGCAATCGGGAGGACGAAGGGTGATGAAGAATATAACCCTGGACTTGACTACCCTCCAATTCTGTACGCCGGAAATGCTCGACCGTTATCGAAAAGAAATACCTTTAATGGCAGATTATCAACCCGAGGCAGGAGTCGTGCCTACCAATTCGCAGGTTTACCGTGTGTATATTGAACGGTATTTGTGTAGTTTGCCTGTGGTGAATCAGGATTTGGACTTAATTATCAGCCAGAAGGAAGCCACGATGTATGGTGTGCCTATTCAGGTATATTTCTTTTCCCGTAATAAGGTCTGGAAAGAATATGAACGTATCCAGTCAGATATCTTCGACCATTTACTGGCAATGGTTCCTAAGTTCGATTTGAAGGTTTATCAGTATTCGGATTGAATGATTATATTCTCAAAGTATTCTCACCATGATGAGAAAAAAATCTCATCATGGTGAGAATTTTTTCTCATTACGATGAGAATTTTTTCTCGCTGTGGTGAGAATAATCCCTTGTCTGAGGTATGCTGGGATGAGGTTTATGGTCTTAATTAATAAAGTATCAGATTAAAATCGACATAGATTGGCAGATGATCGCTAATACCCCCCTGATATTTCATTCCTTTATAGGTGCGGAAAGGTTCCTTATCGCCATATTTCTTATCTTCGGTCAATAGAAAAGGGAGGTTGGAAACGGTTGCTTTGTTTTCGCTTGTGGAAAAACTGTTTGCTGGGTTAAGTAGAGAACCGGATACAATTAGGTGATCGAGTAATCCCCATTCTCCCCGATATTTGTATGAACCGAAATTTTTGGATTGGGCTTTTCGGGCAAGTAAATGGTAAAGCTTTAAAGGAGAAGGAGCAGTTGGCGGAGGGGATTCTGCTTCCAGTATTTTCTGAATAGATTTATTGGTCGGATAGTCATTGAAATCTCCCATAATGATAATTTGTGGATGAAGCCGTATGTTGAGAATACTGTCAGCCTCTGTGTACAGTATTCGGGCTGCATGAAGGCGGTACGGTTCGGATTCTTTTGCTCCGCCGGAACGACTTGGCAAGTGGCAGACAAATACGTCCAGTGTGTCTCCGGTCAGTAGCAAACCACTGACGTGCAACAAATCTCTCGTGGGGCGAAACTGTTTCAGGGGCGGAATAGAGACAGAGCGGAAAGACAAGAGCTTGAATAAATCCCGTTGATAGAGCAATGCTACGTCAATGCCTCTTAAATCGGGAGAGTCGGTCATGACATAGCGGTAATTCAATTCCTTTAAAGGAGAACGGCGGGTGAGGTCGCGAAGTACCGTATCATTTTCTACCTCACATAACCCGACTAATGCCGGAGGTTCCCATTCGCCGACGGCAGTAATGACACGCGCCATATCAGTCAGCTTTTTCTTGTATCTGGTGTAATTCCAATGACGGAGGGCATCGGGAAGAAACTCACGGTCGTTTTTCAACGAATCATGATGTATGTCGAATAGGTTTTCTACATTCCAACTTACAACTCTGAAACGGATTTGTTGTGCAAAGGAGAGGGTGCAGAAGCCCATAACAAAAAAGATTATGGCCATAGCTGCTCTTTTTCTGCTACGACCACAATCTCCTTTTTTATAGTGGCTTATCTGTCCGTTACTTTTTGGCAGGTACATGTGCCAGAATATCCAACAGATGTTTCCAGAATTTCTCTACGGTAGGGATAAGCATCCGTTCGTCAGGAGAGTGAACTCCTGTCAAGGTCGGGCCGAAAGAAATCATATCGAGCGTCGGATACTTGTCGAGGAACAGACCGCATTCCAGTCCGGCATGAATCGCCTTTATTTTGGCATCTACGCCGAATAGACGTTTGTATGATTCGGCAGCCACTTCTAGGATAGCTGAATGTGGGTTCGGTTTCCAGCCCGGATAACCTTCACCGAAGGTAACATTGGCTCCTGCCAGTTGGAAAGCGGAGCGGACAGTATTTGCCATGTCGTCGCGTGCGGACAGGATAGAACTGCGTTGGCTGGTTTCGATACGGATGACATTGTTCGGTTTCATCTTGACAGAAGCCAGATTAGTAGACGTTTCTACCAGTCCGGGGATGTCCTGACTCATGGCATAAACACCGTGAGGGGCTGCATACAGAGCTTTCAGCAGACGGGCGGTGGTATCCTGATCGATAGCTGTTTTACGGGGAGTTTCCGATTCAAGGACTAGTCGCAAGTCCGGTTCGGTAACGGATAACTCGTTTTCTACTTCGCTGGTGAAGATATTCAGTTCGGTGCGGACGTCATGTTTGGCGTCTTCGGGAACCGCGCAGATTGCGTATGCTTCGCGAGGAATGGCGTTGCGCAGGTTACCGCCGTTGATTTTGCAGAGGTACAGGTCATGTCTGGTAGCCATGCGGGTGAGGAAGCGGTTCAGTATTTTGTTGGCATTGCCTCGTCCGAGGTGGATGTCACCACCGGAGTGCCCTCCTTTCAATCCTTTCACTTCTACTTTGAAGAAGAAATATCCGGCGGGAACTTCAACCTCTTTATAAGTAAACTCTGCAACGGAATCGATACCTCCGGCGCATCCGATAAAGATCTCTCCTTCATCTTCCGAGTCGAGATTAAGCAGGATGTCACCACTCATGAAACCTTCTTTCAGGGCGAAAGCTCCGGTGAGTCCGGTTTCCTCGTCTACGGTAAACAGGCATTCCAGCGGACCGTGTTCAATGCTGTCGTCGGCCAGAATAGCCAGTTCGGTGGCTACGCCGATACCGTTGTCGGCTCCAAGGGTGGTACCTTTCGCTTTCAACCATTCACCGTCAATTTCTGTTTCAATGGGGTCGGTGAGGAAGTCGTGTTGAACGTCGTTGTTCTTTTCACACACCATGTCGATATGCGATTGCAGTACGACAGTTTGCAGGTTTTCTTTTCCCGGAGTAGCGGGTTTCTTGATAAGTACGTTACCGGCTTCGTCCACTTTGGTTTCCAGGTTATGTTTTGCTCCGAATGCCTTCAGGTAGGCAATCATTTTTTCTTCCTTCTTCGAAGGGCGGGGCACCTGGCAGATTTCTTCGAAATACTTGAATACGCCGGCCGGCTTCAAATCTTTTTTTTCCATGCTGTTTCTATTTTATAATAGGAATAGAAGAGTGGTTTTGGCTTCTTCTATTGCTAAATATGGTTAATTTGATTGGCTTATCTGAACTCATATCTCATTAAAGCCTATCTTTGCACTCACAAAATTAATAGAAATGGTTGAGACTATACTGATAACTTTGTTAATAGTTGCTATTGAAGCCACGTTTTTCTATTGATGAGTTGGAAAAAGCCTTGAACGATAGTATGAATTAAATTATTAAAAACAATACACTTATTAAATTATGAATAGAATGAACTACCTCATGAACGGTTTGGCTGCTCTTGCGTTTATTGTTTTATTTTCACAATGTGCCGGCAAAACTGACAATCAAACTTCAACAACTCCGGCTCAGGTGAATGCCGAACTGTCAGGAATGAAAATCGCCTATGTTGAAATAGATTCGCTATTAGCTAAATATAACTTCTGTATTGACTTGAATGAGGCAATGGTGAAGAAGAGCGAAAACGTTCGTATGACACTGAATCAGAAAGCTACTGCTTTGAATAAGGAAAAACAAGACTTCCAGAAGAAGTATGAAAACGGTGCTTTCCTGTCACAGGATAGAGCTCAACAAGAATACAATCGTTTGGCTAAGATGGAACAAGACTTGCAAGAGTTGAGTAACAAACTCCAAAACGGTTTAATGGAAGAAAACAATAAGAACAGTTTGCTGTTCCGTGATTCTATCAATGCTTTCTTGAAAGAATATAATAAGACACATGGATATAGCTTGATTTTCAGTAATACAGGTTTTGATAATCTGCTTTATGCTGATAGCGCGTTCAATATCACAAAAGAAATCGTAGACGGGTTGAATGCAAGATATTCACCTGCTGCTAATAAGTAACTTTTTTTAGCTTCTCTCTTATAAAAGAGATTTCATTGTTTATATTAGAAATATGTAAATTATAATGTTCCTGTTCTAGGCTGTGAAGTTTTGGACAGGTTTTTTTATGCCCTTTCCTTTTCTTCTTCCTGTGGAATACGGAAGGCGGTGTAGAGTTCGAGTATGGCAGCAATAGTGAGGCAGGCAATCCATTCATTGCCTCGTGTGGTAAACATGAAAGCACCAGTCAGTATAAGAGCGAGTGCTCCGAATATCTGCTGAACACGGAGACGTTTCAGTGTCTTGCTTTTCCCTTTTACCGGGGTGTTTACTTGTGCCAGTGCAATGAATCCGGCTCCAATAGTATATATGTAGGGTGCATAAATCCAGCCTGTAATGAATACGGCTGCTCCTGTGAGGGCCATTACGGCGCCTACGCCAAAGAGGGCGGGTACTAGTTGCTTCATTCTTTAATCTTCAAAAACGTAAATATCTTCATTGGGTTTCTTCATCAGATACTTTTCGCGGGCGATCTGTTCGATAGCGTCCGGATTGGTACTTATTTCATTAAGGCGCTTGGTATTCTCTTCGTAATCCGCCCGGTACTTTTCTATTTCTTCTTTCAACTGGCTGATCTCCCGTTCGTATCCAAGACGGCGAAGCAGGCTGTTTTCATCCAAAAAAACGATAATGACAGCAAATGCGACGATAGTGATAAGATACTTGCGTCGGCATATAAATTCCCAGATACTGATTAGTTTACCCATAATTAATCCTTTTAATCTCCGCAAAGATAAAACTAATAACTTAAAAACTTATCGCTTCTGCTTCAAAACTTCTCTCTCTATCCCTTATTACTTATCACTTTTTTGTGTACATTTGCAAGCAAAGCAAAAATAGAGAAAATCCCGGATATGGAAAACTATATTGTATCGGCCCGTAAATACCGTCCCTCCACGTTCGAATCGGTGGTAGGACAGCGGGCGCTGACCACTACGCTAAAAAATGCAATTGCTACTCAGAAACTTGCTCATGCGTATTTATTTTGCGGACCGCGTGGGGTAGGAAAGACTACTTGTGCACGTATCTTCGCCAAAACAATCAACTGCATGACACCTACTGCCGACGGTGAAGCTTGCAACCAGTGTGAATCTTGTGTTGCCTTCAACGAGCAGCGGTCGTATAATATCCATGAGCTTGATGCAGCCTCCAACAACTCGGTGGACGATATTCGTCAGCTGGTGGAGCAGGTGCGTATCCCGCCACAGATTGGCAAGTATAAGGTTTATATCATCGACGAGGTACACATGCTTTCGGCTTCTGCATTCAATGCGTTTCTGAAAACGCTGGAAGAACCTCCCCGTCATGCTATTTTCATCTTGGCCACGACGGAGAAGCATAAAATTCTTCCGACCATTCTTTCCCGTTGTCAGATTTATGATTTCAATCGTATCAGTGTGGAAGATACGGTGAATCATCTTTCGTATGTTGCTTCGAAAGAAGGAATCTCAGCAGAGCCGGAAGCACTGAACGTGATTGCCATGAAAGCAGATGGAGGTATGCGCGACGCATTGTCTATCTTCGACCAGGTGGTGAGTTTTACCGGAGGAAATATCACGTATAAAAGCGTGATTGACAACCTGAATGTACTTGATTACGAATATTATTTCCGTTTGACGGATTGCTTTCTTGCCAATAAAGTGAGTGATGCGTTGTTGCTTTTCAACGATGTGTTGAATAAGGGATTCGACGGAAGTCACTTTATAACCGGATTGTCTTCTCACTTTCGCGATTTGTTGGTAGGCAAAGATCCGGTAACACTTCCTTTGCTTGAGGTGGGAGCGAGTATCCGCCAACGTTATCAGGAACAGGCGCAGAAATGCCCGTTGCCTTTCTTGTATAAGGCGATGAAGCTCTGTAACGAATGTGATTTGAATTACCGCATCAGCAAGAACAAGCGTTTGCTGGTAGAACTGACCTTGATACAGGTTGCGCAGCTTACCACCGAGGGGGATGATGTGAGTGGTGGGCGTAGCCCTAAACAGACTATAAAACCCGTGTTCTCACAACCTGCCGCCGCTCAGCCGTCGCAGGTAGCTTCCGCTTCATCTGTACAGCAGGCTCCTGTTCATTCGTCACCGGCTTCGGTTACTGCTAATGTCACTCCCAACAGGCAGCCGCAGATGGCTACGACGGCAAGGCCTGTATCGCCTTCTGCTACGAATACGACTTCATCCGCTCCTTTGCCGGGCGCAGGAATTCCTTCGGTTGCCAAAGAGGAACGAAAGGTTCCGGTGATGAAGATGTCCAGCTTGGGCGTATCTATCAAGAATCCGCAGCGTGATCAGGCCGCGCAGAATGCAACTGTAGCTCATGTTCCCAGAGTACAGCAACCGGAACAAGACTCTAACTTCAATGAACGGGATTTGAATTATTATTGGCAGGAGTATGCAGGTCAGTTGCCGAAAGAGCAGGTGGCTATCGCAAAACGCATGCAGGTGCTTCGTCCGGTGTTGCTCAATAACTCTACCACTTTTGAAATTGTAGTGGATAATGAGATTGCTGCAAAGGACTTTACGGCATTGATTCCTGAGTTGCAGGATTATCTCCGTGGCCGGTTGAAGAATAGTAAAGTGGTGATGACGGTACGGGTGAGTGCACCGACAGAAACGGTTCGTGCAGTAGGTCGTGTGGAGAAGTTCCAGATGATGTCTCAAAAGAATCAGGCATTGATGCAGTTGAAAGAAGAATTCGGATTGGAACTGTATTAGTTTCGGGTAAGAAATTCCCGCTTCCTTTTTCTGCAAGACAAGAATAGAAATGACAAACGCCGGCAGACTTGCAGTGTTCTCACTCAAGTCTGCCGACGTTTATTTTTAGTGTAATCGGTTGTTCATACGGTCCCCATATCCATCTCCCGGTCTTCTTTCCGGCATTACGATCCATAGGATGATATATATGATGATTCCGGCAAAAGCGGTGAAGATTGTTGCTAATACATAGACGATTCTTAATAGGGTGGGATCCCAGCCGAAATAATCGGCGATTCCGGCACATACCCCTGCAACCATTCGGTTACCGGCGGAAGCTCTGGTTAATTTTTTGTTATTTTCCATAATATACTGTTTTTGTATAAGAAAAAAACTCCGAATATTACTACTCGAAGCTTTCATCAATTACTCTTATTGTTGGGGTGGAAGACCGGACTCGAACCGGCGACATTCAGAACCACAATCTGACGCTCTAACCAACTGAACACCCTTATTTCCTGTAAATTAACTCTCATACTGTAGACTAATTAGGAAACTATTAGGAAACCATTAGTCTACATTACAAATGTACAAATATATTCTGAATATCTATATGTGATTTGTTAAATTTGAATTCAACCTTTCATAGATAGGGGTATTATATAAATATATTCTGCAATAAAAGGTAGTATTTTATGGCTATATAAGAAACATTCAACTTTCAAATAGAATACAACTAGATTATTGACCAGACAGCTTCTTATTTTAAACCTAGTGATTGCCTTGTAGATTTCGAATATTCTGTTTCCTTTACAAGCCAACATATCAAATATCCAATATCATCAACCTTTGCATAAGCTGCAATATGGGTCTTCGAGTTTATTATTTCATTCCAATATTCTAAAATAAATAGTGAGTATAATGCCATGTATTGGAATTTAAATTCAAGAGAATTATCTAGAAGAAGTACTGCTGTTGAAACAATCCTAAAGGGGTATGGCACAGCATTTCGTACTTCATAACCCTTTAATAATTCTTTAGTACTCTCAAACTCCCTAACTTGGGTACGTAAAGCATAATATCGTTCTTCACATAGTCCAACTTCTTTGATAAAATACAATTTACAGCGTCTCAACATTTCGCCTAAAGTAGTAAAGGGGAACGGGAAGATTCCACTAGGTCTTATATTAACTTTCATCGTAGCCCCTCTAGACAACAAATAATCAACAATGTTGTCATGACGATAATTATAGGCAATTTGTATAGGAGACATATTGGCTAACTCTCCCGTACTATATTTCCAAATATACATCTTCTCATCATCTGTTCTCTTCTCTCTTGGTTTAATGTACAAATCATCAGAAGGTTCTTTCACTCTAATCCTTGTCTTGTTAAAATATACGTCTCTATCTGATAGGTTTCTCTCCACACAGAAATTAATATCTGCACCATTATCGAGTAATATTTTAACAGATTCTAAATTACCTATTTTAACAGCCTCTATCAATGGAGTTGTGCTTTCATAACACCTTCTATCGCTATTGTACCTCCTTAAACTAGAATTGGGGTCAGCACCTTTATCTAATAAGAATTGTAACACATCATACAGTCGATTCTCTATAGTAAAGAGCAAACTCTTCGCATTATTTATAAATGACCTATCTACTTCAAACATTATAGCCCAATCCCTATTGGGTTCATCAGCTCTTGCAATCTTAGCCCAATCCCTATTCATACAGTCTTGTAAGAAGCTATCATATTCCCTCTGCCATTGTGCCACTACTTCTTCCCTTCGCATATTACATTATTTAGTCGGTTTATTTATCAATTATAGCATTAAGTTAATGGAAACCATAACTTGAAATGCTAAGCACAAATATACAACTTCTTTATTATTATAGAATATTTACGTGTAAGAATTTATAACGATTATCCTAGATAGATAACTACACTAATACGAAAGGTTTACAGGAATAATAAAACAAGTCATTCTATCTATTAAGATTATCAATATTGTATTTGGTAAAATTGCACACATTAAATACTCATACTTTATAATTAATAAAACCCAGCCTAGCGAAAGCTAAGTTGGGCTTATTTTATTATATAATCGCAGAACTAATAATGTAAAAGTATCTCCTTATAAGTCGGGCAGTACCCCCCCCTTACCTAAGTCAATTTCAGCATTGACTAATTCGTTTAGTTTGTCTTGTGTTACTATTTTACTCATTATTATATTTAGATTTGATGTTAATCATACAAGACTAATACATCATGTTAAGATTAATTATCTACTTGCTATATTAATAATAATCTGTATATTTGTGATATGTTTAACCATTAAATTTATAAGATTATGCCATTAGTAACAATTCCACTCCGATTATTTGGTAAATCACTTAAAGAGTATAACTTCTCTGTATTTACATTACCTGCTACTTTTAAACCGGTAGAGGAGTTTGGTATGCTTTATGTTTACTTCTATAAGGATGAAACTACTACTAGATTAATTTATTGTGGTAAAGATACCAATATTCCTCAAAGGCTAGAAGACCACGAACGTGATGACAAAGATATTATAGAAGCATCAAATTACATAGGCGTTATATACTATGCTGATTATGAGCAACTCAAAGCTGATGAAGTTGATATATTAGAAGGCAACAACTTCGAGAAGAACATTCAGCATAATTGTTGAATTATTTCCATTGGGACAGAATGGATAGGATACCAGTTCATCCCTCCTTCTGTTCTCATAAAGACATAATTATCTTCTTTATTGTACACCATTATAGTACTGTTGTTACTTTTAAATAGTGCTGTAACTTTTACTTGCCCGTCTTCTTTAGTCATTACTCCACATTCTAAAACGGGATGTTCCTGCACTTTAGTCCATTTATTATCCATATTAATCCATTTAATTATTATCAGTTATATATCTACATGCAAATTTACTGATTATCAACTGATTAAACAAATGGCAATATGTTAAGTATTGTTACTTGGTGGTATATAATCATCTGGTACATCATGCGGTTCACGTGGGTCTGACTTCCATTCACTAATAGTTATCTCTGCTAATATATCATTCACTCCCTCTTCTGTTAATTCCCCAGAATCACATTTAGCACAAATGTTTATATTCATTGTTGCTTTCTCCAAAAAAATGAAAATTCTAGCTGTGCAAATTTGAATTTAAGAGTAACATACTCTCCTAAATATTTAAAACTTAGATTTACCTTCTTCCTCTCTATTATTTGAGGCAACATATTATCATATATATTATAAATAACCTTTGCTATCTTGTATGCTTTGTATTTAGTGATTAATTTGTTTGTACAAATAGCCACAGATATTAGTAGTGGAATATATTGATAACCTCCCTCTAAAATAGCAACACCGTCCATAACTAGAAAGGTATAATGAATAATCATAACTGCCATTGTTATACACAAGACTATATTTGTAAATATATACTTCTTGGAACTTGTCAATTCATACCTATCAAACCTATACCAATGGTAATCATGCTCCCTTTGTTGGTAATCACTATTCTTGTTTTGTCCAACAAATAGTTTGTACACATTATAAGGGTTTGGTGCATCTATATCTATATCACGAGTATATATATCATAAGGACTCCGTTTATCATAATGGTTTAGTTTACGATTTGACTGCATAAATCTAGACCGCCACTTATACTTTCTTCTCAAATATCCTATTATACTTGCTATACACGAAATAAGGCAAATAATAAACACTATTACACTCATACTTCCCAGTCTTTAATATAATCAACAATCTTCTTAAATACATCGCCTGCCATTAGTTCACCACTTGCAGGTAATCCAGCCTTATTAATGGAAACTATGATACTATACTTGGGATTATCGGCAGGGAAGTAGCCACAGAACTCAACTACATACATATCCTTAGTACTATTCTCATTAGTAGATAATGAACTAGTTCCCTGCGTACCTGCAACTAGTACCTTATCAGACTTGGCAGGTTGACCTAATCCGTCAGTAACATTAAATACTAGGGCTTTCTTCAAACTATCAATACTAGCCCTACTTGCTATTTGTGGATTAATAACTACTACACTATCCTTAAATAGTTGAGGCTGTATCATCTTCCCATTGTTAGCAATAGCATTATAGAAGGTTAGTATTTGAATTGGCGATACGTGTTGGTTATAACCAATACTAGACCATACAAAGGCTGTCTTAGTCCAGTTGTTATCTTTAGGAGTTACAATGTGTGCAGGCTTTAGATTGGCTATTCCTGTGATACTATCCGGTTTACCATAGCTCATATTAGCTAATAAATCAAAGTACGATTGGGGATTATTACCAAATGCTTTCTCCATTGTCTTATAAATGGCAATATTGGAACTAGCTGCCAATCCTTCTTGTACTGTAAGCTCACCATATCCACCTCTATGCCAATTATGGTCTTTA